>Ga0210034_1000340_pt1 | contig 53202 bp, 40 predicted proteins | sample CryGeymeta201505_FD_185466 | JGI IMG/M metagenome (GOLD analysis project Ga0210034, IMG submission 185466) | Groundwater microbial communities from Crystal Geyser aquifers in Utah, USA - Crystal Geyser metaG 2015-05 (SPAdes) (version 2) | ecosystem: Environmental > Aquatic > Deep subsurface >... | reverse complement strand
TTAACGAATATAATTAAAAAGCTTTTTTATACCAAAATATTTTAAGTGGCAAACTAATTTTAAGATCCAAAAAACGCTTCCAAACATTAAGTTTTTAGTAAAAAAATGCTCTTTGTATAATAAAATCAGCCTATATTTATTAATTTAATTTATTGCAACTATAATAATTTCTTATATATCTCATATTATCTTAAATAATCACCTTGTTTTTATTGAAATTAGGTTCATCAAGTCACGATTTTGAATTATTACTGGTATTTTTTGCTGAGCTTTTAAATTATTTTTCATAAATATCTTTTGTAGGGCAATAAAAGAATGATTTATAACTAAAATTTCCCCTAGAGCCGCACTTTCTCTCCTAATTGCATAGTGTCTATTTCTGCTTATCAATTGTTTATCAATTAATTTTGACAAATTTTCAATCTTAAGCGTATTAGAATCAGTCAATATTAAACCCAATCTGTTAACTCCATCAACACTTAAAGGACCAATTGTTACTGTTTTCGTTAGAACATGTAGTGATTTTAAAATACCTTGAATTTCATCTATTGTAACTGCCTCTCCAAAATAATCGCTCATCGTTTGAGTTCTTCCAATTATTTTTATTCGGTATTCATTATTAAATGTAACTAAGTCTTTTAATGGATATCTCCATAATCCTGTATTTGTACTGAGCCGTATTGAATACTCCCTATTCACTTGAATTCTTTTTAAGTCAACAATATCACGTGTGTTTAAGCATTCAAATTCATAAAAAATGTGTTGATTCAGATCTAGATTAAACCAATCTGGCCGATTTAGTTCACTTAATCCAATATAGCCTTCACTAGCTCCATACATTTCAAGATAATTGCAATTTAAACCTTGTGTTAATTCGTCGAATTGTGGTTTATAATGAGATAAAGCCACTCCGCCAGATAAAATCACTTTTAAGTTAGGCCATAATTTTTTGATTTCTTTTCCAGATTTAACTATCGATTCTTTCAAAAATTCTAAAATCCATGTTGGGGCACCCGTAATTAAGCGAATATCTGCTTTTTGTGCTATTCCCAATAAGAGTTCAAATTTGTCTTTCCAACTAAGTTTAATGGATTCTTTAAGAGGATAAACTTGAAAGTAATCGATCCAATTTGAGGAATTATCCGCTGTTAATGCGCTTATTTCTCCAATTTTATAGCTGAAATCATTTGTCTGAATAATTTCCAAACTTCCTGGCATTGACAGTACTTTTCCACCAAAAACACTCCAATTTTCAGTTTTCGACATGAGTTTTTTTATTACTGAAATTTGATAAGCTTTATCGTCTTTTAGTCTATCATCGGTAATTGGGATATGTTTACCTGCACCACTTGTGCCAGATGAAACGGCAAAGTTTTTAATAATCCCTGGCCAAAGTTGATTTTCAATTCCCTTTTTTGCTTCATTTATATACGGAAGATGACTTTCAAACGATTGAGGAGGAACTAGCGTCTGAAATTCTTTTATTGATTTAATTGATGAAAAATGATTGGCTTTACCAAATGCCGTATTCTCTGCTTTTTTTAACAGTTGTAGGAGTATTTTTTCTTGATTTCCGGCATTTTTGATCATATTCACCATGTTTTCACTATTCAATCAAAATACTGATTTACTATGTTTCTTGTAAATAAATGAACATTTTTTACACACCGAAAGATTTGGAGTTTGTTTATTTATTGAGATGTTAGATGCTAGTTGACTTCAACAATAAAAACATATTTACTTACTCAACTTTCGGACTTCGTTTCTATAAAAAAGGCAGCGGTTTTCGCAAAGAAACGGTCATCCCGTGCACTGACACGGGATCTCTGTCCAATATCATTTTACGCAACAATCACTTTTTCTTTGAATAGATTGGTTCTTAAGCTGAGATGCTGGGTCGAAGCCCAGCATGACCATATAACATCTCTATGAACTTAGCTCAATATGATGTGAATAAGCTCTTGTTTTCATTAATTATGCTACATAAAACCGTTAACAAAATAATTCACTTTACAAAATGTCAAAGTCCGAAAGTTGAGTTACTTACTGAATAACTAAAACAATCCAATACTTAGCTCTTTCGATTAGTAGAAATCACGTTTAACTTTTCCGAAATTGATTTTTTAACAGAGGATAAAAGCTTAAAAACCTATTCGCTTCAAAGAACTTTCAAGTATTTCAGCTAAAAATTTAATATAAGTCTTTGATTCCAATTCAGCTAAAACTGCAAATGTATTATCTATTGCAAAGGTTGGTAGCGGATTTATCTCTAAAAAGTTAGGAATTCCATTTTCAGCACATTTAAAATCAAGTCTGGCAAAATCTTTTATTTCAAGCTCATCACAGAGAATTTGAGAAAACTGATTTATCGTTTCTTCCATTTCGGAATGCAAACTATGGCTTAATTCATAATCATCAACTAACATACCTTTTTGTTCTAGTGCGTGAATTCCAATTCGTGAAACCGGGTCAATTCCTCTTTCAAGTGCATTATGAGGTTTTAATGGAAAACCTAACATGGCCGTTGTGTATTCTGCACCAATCAGAAGTTTTTCAATGAGTATATCTTGTTTGTACATTTCCCATTGTCTGTTCAGTTCAAGTTCTAATTCAACTTTGTTTTTGACTATTGAGTTTAATGTTATGCCTTTTGCAGTTCCTTCATAGCGAGGTTTTAGCAAAACAGGATAAAAATCAATTTCTGGAATTGCTCTTGTAGATAAGCTGGCTACTTTCCATTTTGCTGTTGGAATCCCTAATTGAGCAGCTATTTTCTTTGTTAGATGTTTGTCTAAGCTGATACTTAGACTTAAGGCGTCACTTCCCAAACAGGGAATTCCATACAATTCGCATAAAACTGGAGTCCATCCTTCCCTATTTCTTGTTCCAAACCCTTCCCCAATATTCCAAATTACATCTACGGATGGTCTTTTTTGAGATAAAATTAACGGTCCGCCAATTTTAACCGCTTTATGTCCCAAATACTCGATGGCTTCTTGCATAGCCAAAATCGTTGAATCGGGTTCAAATTCTGCAAATTGATCTGCTGAAGTTTTTGGAACCGAATTGTATTCCTCAATTTTGTCATATACAATTCCTATGTGCAACATGCTTTTTACCAATCTATTAATCTGAGTTCGGGATTAGGTTTATTACAATAATTTTAATCAAAAATTTGAATACGCATTGAAGGAACTGCATTTGCTTTTTGTGCAATCATTAATTAAAGACCAAACTTGGCAGAGATGCTGTGACAGAGCCCAGCATGACAAAATTTATTATTACCTGTGTTATGGTTATTTCTTATCCCGAACTCAGGTTATTACTAGAATAAAACAGATCTGCTTTCAAACGCTCTTGAAAGTGTTGCTTCATCTATAAATTCCAATTCTGAACCTAAAGGAATCCCTTGTGCAATTCTGGTAATTTTTATTTCAAATGGTCTAACTAATTTTTGAATATAGAATGAAGTTGCTTCGCCTTCAGCATCTGGATTTAGCGCTAAAATGAGTTCTTGAACTTCTCCATTTCCCACTCTTCTCACTAATTCTTTTAGCCGAATTTGATCGGGGCCGACATTTTCCATTGGTGAAATAACACCACCTAAAACGTGATATCGACCTTTAAATTCATTGGTACGTTCAACGGCATACACATCTTTTACATCTTCAACCACACAAACTTGACCTGTATTTCTTTTTGGATTTGCACAAACCGGACAAGGATCACGATCTGATATAATCTGACAAACAGCACAAGTCGTTGTAGATTTTTTCAAATGAACCAAAGCCTCAGCTAGCTTAAACACTTCACCTTCATCTTTTTTAAGAAGATGCATAGCAATACGTTGCGCTGATTTCCTTCCCATTCCAGGAAGTTTAGCTAATTCTTCAATCGTGCGCTCAAGAGCTTCCGAAATCAATTGCATGAATTGCGTTTATCCTATTAATTATAAACCAAGTTTACTTAAATCGAAGCCTGGCATTAGATTTTTAGTCATATCGCCTAAAGAATTTTTTGAACTTTCATCAACTTCAGATTGAGCTTTATTTATGGCTGCCGCAACAATATCGCCTAATAGTTCTAAGTCGTCTAAAGCAATTAAGTCTTTGTTAAAACTTATAGTTAAGACTTGTTTTAAACCATTTACTTTAACATGAACCATTCCACCGCCAGCTTCAGCAGTAAAAGTTTGTTTTGCTAACTGATCTTTCATTTCAGTTGCTTTTTGTTGCATTTCTTGAACTTTTCCGAATAAATCGGCCATATTTCCAAACATAGGATTTCTTTTTTGTATTGATGTTTTAATATTTCGTAAAGAAGTCTCTCAGAACACGATTCTTTACCATTTATTGTTGAGTTTACTCAGAAAATTATTTTCAGTTTAATTATTGAGTGTACTCCGAAAAGTAGTTTTTAGCAAACTACTCGTTGAATTCGTAGGATTTAGAAGGGTGAAAATTGAAAGTATCGACTTTTTGGAGTGGACTCATTATTCAAATTTACATGCGATAATACATGGAATAAACTGAAAACTTAACTTTTGGTTGTACACTCATAGTTTTACAGCTCCTCATCATTCAAATGCAGAAAATCAGATATTATAATCTAATTCTGCGCCAAACAACTCAACTACTGCTCTTAAAACAGGATCTTTTTCTTGAAGTTTTTTGAATCGTTCAAAAGGATCATTAGAACGGTGAACAGCTTCAGCTTTCACTAAACGTGAATCAACCTGCACACGTTGACCAATACATTCTGATAGAACTCTTGCAATATCTAGTTTATTGGATTCAATAATTTCTGCTGTGAAATCATCACTTACTTCAAGAACGACTGTATTTTCTTTAATATCAATAGGTCTTGTTCTTTTGATGATTAAATGAAAAGTAGCTTGTAACTCAGTTTGAGTTCTTTGTAAAAACTCTCCCCAATTTTTCGTTATCAAATGAAGAGGAACAGGCGCTTTTGAAGAATTGTTATTTAGATCTTCTTCTTTCTTTGCTTCTGTTTTTAAAGCATTTGCTCCATCAATTACAATTTCAACATTTCCAGTCTGCAAGAGTTCTGGCTTTGGAACTACACTTAAATGACCACTTATAATCGGATTTGCTGCAACTGAATTTTTCAAACCCGGCATTCCTGGTTTTGCGGGGCTGCTTTGTTGCAATTTTTTTCGATAAGAATCTAAATAAGAATCCGAACTTGTTGAACTTGCACTTGTTGTAGTTTTTGTTGGACTTGGCTCAATTCCACTTGTACTTGAAGACTGACCCAGACTAATCACAGTTCCACTTCTTAAAGCACGAATTTCTTGAAGCAAGTATTTTAAACCATCTAAACGCTCCATTTTCACCAATTTCAACAATGTAATTTCGAAATGAATTCTAGGTTGATGCGCATCTTTAATACTTAATTGCCCTTCAGAGCTTAAATGAAGCAGGCGAAGTAAATCATCTGCACTAAACTCTTTAGCTATTTCTACATATTTCCGTTTTGTATCGTCTGAGGCTTCAATTAAGCGAATATTTTTGGGGTCTTTTGCAAAAAAAACATTTCGAAAATGTTCGGTTAGACTTACTAAAAACTCTTGAATATCATGACCTTCCTGCATCAAATCGTCGATTAGTTGCATTGCCGAGGTAGAGTCATGTTTTAAAATAAATTGTGTTAATTCAAAAAGGCTATCAGTCCCTACAACATTAAGCGCCTGCAATAATTCATGGTAAGTTATTGAATTTCCACAAAAAGCAATGGCTTGATCCATAAGACCAAGAGCGTCACGTAATGCTCCATCCGCTTTTTTAGCAATTACGTGTAAGGATTCATTATCTATTAGAATGTTCTCATCTGATGCAATTTTTTCTAAACGAGAAACAATTTCTTCAATTTTAATTCTTTTGAAATCAAATCGCTGTACACGAGATAAAATAGTTGCTAAAACTTTGTGCGGTTCTGTAGTCGCAAAAATGAAAATAACGTGAGGAGGTGGTTCTTCCAATGTTTTAAGCAAAGCATTAAAAGCTTGCTTAGTTAGCATGTGAACCTCATCAATAATATAGATTTTGTATTTACCGCTTTGTGGAGGAACCCGAACTGTTTCGCGAATGCGATGAACATCTTCCACTTTATTGTTCGAAGCCGCATCAATTTCGATGATATTTAAGGTATTACTTAGGGCTTCCCCATCAATGGAATCATCAACTTCGTTAATTTTTCTAGCTAAAACACGCGCCATTGTAGTTTTACCAACTCCTCTTGGCCCACAAAACATATAGGCATGAGCTAATCGGTCTTGTTCAATTGCATTTTTTAAGGTGTTACTCACATGTTCTTGTGAAACGATGTCATCAAAATGAATCGGTCTGTATTTTCGAGTTAAGGCGCGGTATTCTCCGGACATAAAAAATATTTCCTAAAAATAAATTGCAGGTGTTACAATGTTGAGCTAAGAATAATAAAATCAAACAATTCTTTTATTACCCTTTGTAAAGCACTTTTTCAAATCTAACTATATACTTGTTTTTTAGCTACTTAAAACGCTATAAAACAAAGCCACAATTTGATTTATTGCCATTGATTAATACTACGAGAAGGTACAGAATTCATGCTTCATGTGTAAACATAAATTCTAGAATGAGCCAAATCAAAAAATATTTTAAAAAAATGCATTTTTTTGGGAAGAATTTTCGGTTTCAAGCGTCTCTATAATGAACCTAACAAAATAATTATGCTAATGCTATTGGGGATATGGGGATATCATTAGCAATAATAATTACATACACACGATCACTACTGAGTGAAACACACACCTAGAATCAAAAAGGGCAGTTTGAATGACTGCCCTTTTTTTATTTCAAAATTTAAACTTACTCTATAAACCGGTGTGCGGTAAAAGAATTGTTTCAAGGTTGTAGCATCTTTTAAGAATGAAAAAGTGAAACTATCTGAAAAACCATAAAATGCGATCTCGAATTTAGCTCCCAATTCGGCAAAGATTTCTCTGCGAAGTTCTTTGAATCACATATCACATCTTGAGACTTTGAGAGTGTCACTGATACCGAAGCCAATTGACGAAATATATTTGTACACATTTCCATATTTCTTTCTTATCCAGAAATCAAGTTATAAGAGAAATTAAATGAAATAATTGGCAATTATGAACGAGTTGATATTTGAAAACCTAGAAATTCGCCTTTTTTAGTCTGCTCAAAATTTAAACTTTCTCACATTATAGGTAAATGTAACTAACACATATTGCTGAATAATTTGGGTTTGAGAATCCTCAATGTACGTCTCAGTAATAGTTCTATTCACACTTCTGTTTTCTTTCAAGATGTCGAAGAGACTTATACTTATCTCACCTGCTTTTCTCGGCAGAAATTTATACCCAATTCGAGCATTCCATAGTGCGAAATCTTGATTAAATCCATCTCCCAATCCATTGTAATGACTATAATTAATGTCGCTTGCTAAAACTAAAGATTCCCAAAGTAGCAATTGAATTTTTCCACCTGCTAAACCATTGAAAAACGCAGAATTCAATTCTGGTTGAATTTTATTCTTAGCTGTTACATAGTTTCCGGTGTAACTCAGCGTAAAATCGACGTTTTTACTAATATTACTTGCAATAACTAATCCTGCATTATAAGAATAAGAACTTGTTGAATTCGCAACTTCATTGATAATTGATGGTGTTTCACCGTAAGTAAAACCTGTATTCAAATTTACTGTGCTTTTAAACCATGTTGACGGACTCGAAAGTGTTGCAAAACTTCTCAAATTAAGATAACCATCAAGATTGACAGGTTTTGAATATTGCATTCCAGGTTGAAGAGTCAGTCCGTTTTCTAAGACAGTTGGTGAACGTGCAATAAGAGTTGAAGTACCCAAATACGAATTACTTAGACTTCCATTAGCAAATAAAAACAAAGATTTACCAGATTTGGGATTTGTTGAATTCACACGAACAAATAAAGAATGTGTTAATTGTTGATTCAATTGATCATTTCCAGAACTTAGAAATAATGGATTTGAGTTATTTATAACAGGCTGTAGTTGACTAACAGAAGGTAAATTAGTCGAGGTTCTATAAAATAAGCGAAGGTTCAATAGAGGACTGGTAGAATATCTAAACATAGCAAATGGCAACACATTGAAAAACTTTTTATCAATATCTACTTCTGATGGAAATTGTTGAGTTCCACTTAAATTGGCAAATTGAAGGTTTAAATTAACCATAGCATTAATACCACGTGATGGTTGCCATCGTAAACCTATTCCACCTCTTTGAGTGAATGTTGTATTATCGAATGAACTAGATAAATCATTTTGAAGCTCATCGTAAGCACCGGAAATAGGGTTTTTAAAATTTGTGTATTGATCGGAGTTACTTAGTGAATAAGACGGATTATAAGAAAACATCAATTGCATTTCTTCAGTTAATGGCTCCGTATAATTACTCGATACGCTAAAATTATACGTATCCGATTTTGTATCAGAAAGTTGATCTGTAACTAATGAAGTATCTGATGGGAAAAACGTATCATTTTGAGAAAACAAATCAGCATTCGCATTTCTTGTATTTATGGTTTGTCTAAAATCTAGCGAAAGTGTTCTTCTAGGTTTTTCAAAACGATGTCTCCATAAAATGGAATTATTAAACGATAAAGCATTAGTATTTGACTTCGTTGCATTTGTTTGATTATTCAACACTGATTGTTCATCAAAAAGAGTTATTCCATTTAGTTGTGAAGATGATGAATTATCTTGATAACTCAATCTTGGTGAAAAAATGAAGGAATTATACTCATCAAAAGTGTATTCACCACGAAGTGAAATACGGTGATTATAATTATCGCTATTTCCAATTGAACCTTCATTATAAAACTGATTTGAACCAGATTGGAGTAATATTTCTCTAGATGTAGTTTGATTGGTTGTATTTCCAGTTCCATTAAAGAAATAACTGGAGTTCAAATTGAATTTTTCAGCCCATTTATTAGAGTAATTAATTCCAAAAGATGATGTTGAGTTTATTCCAGCATTTTGGCCAATCATAAAATCGTTAGGATTCGCCCCTGAACTTCCTCCTCGTCTGCCACCTCCTCTTTTACCAGAACCTCCTCCTTGTGCTGATTGTGCAACACCTGCTAAATCTTCACTCGAAAAATTTTGCTGATTTATGTTATTACTCAAACCAACAATAGTTACTCGCTCATTTCCATCAAAAAAATTGATATTCCCCCCAACTTGGTAACGACCTTGTGTACCATAAGCTCCGAACAATCTTCCAAACATTCCATTTCGTAAACGCCCATTTGTTACAATATTGATGGTTTTTTCGGTATTTCCATCATTAAAACCGGTAAACTGAGATTGATCTGATTGACGATCAAAAATCTGAATTTGGGAAATCACTTCTGCAGGAAGACTTTTTAAAGCTAGCGATGGATCATCACCAAAAAACTCTTGACCATCAACTAATACTCGTTTGACTTGTTCACCTTGTGCTTCAAGTTGACCATTTTTTGTTACAACACCAGGCATTTTAGTAATTAAATCTTGAGCGTTAGCATCCAGATTAACTTTAAACGCGGCTGCATTGTATTGAGCCGTGTCGCCTTTCATCTCAACACGAGTTTGAACACCGGTCACTTTTATTTCTTCCATTTGTTCAATAGCTGGACTTATTTCAAAGAGTTGGAGTACATCAAGATTTTTGAGTTCAATAATCTTTGAATATGTTTGATACCCAACAAAACTAATTCTCAAGTTAACTGACATTCCTTCACGAATTCTCGGAAAAGAAAATAGTCCATCAGCGTCGGTAATTACGCCAATTTTTCGAGTAGTATCTCGTTGAAAAACCAATACAACATTGGCTCCTGATAGCGATTCTTTATTTTGCGCATCAATGATTTTGCCATTAAATGGTTTCCCTTGAAAACCTCCAGGTTGAGCAAATAAATTACTAGTTAAGGAAAAAAAAAGACACAAAAAAACAGCAGTCAATCTCAATTTCATATTCTATCACTAAGTTCAACCAAAGATGATGACAATAAAAGATAATACCTTTGGTGCTTAACTTTCTTTTACAGAAGACGACGTCTTTGATCTTCTAACTCAGATTATTTACAAATCAGCTCTAATTTTTAATGAAATGCAGTGTTACCAAAACTTCAGCATCGATACTTAGTAACTCAAATTCGGACTTCGTTTCTACAAAAAATGCTGTGGTTTTCGCAAAAAAACGGTCATCACGTGCCTAGACACGATTCACAAACCCACGATTGCTAGCTCTGTACATAATCTTTTTACACAACAAGCACTTTTTTTGAATAATTTGGTTCTTTGGCAGAGATGCTAGGTCGAGGTCCAGCATGACCAAATCACATTTTCTCTAGTTTTTTCTTAATGGATGCTAAAAATTTTGCCAAAATTATAATTAAGAACTCAGGTTTCTATTAATCTCAGATTTCGAAGTTTTTGTTAATACCTCTGCACCCAATACTCTCAATATCTTAAATCGATATCTTTGATTAAGGATTTTTGAAACAAGCTAGTAGAATTTTGTACTTTTCAGGACAGATTATCAAACTCATGAAATTCGATTACGAGTAAAATCAGAGAGAAAAACCAGCATGTCATTTAGTTTACAATTCAGTGTTTCAAAACCATTGCCAGAAAACCTAGAAAATATTGATCAGGCAAAACCCTCGGAAATTTCGCTGAATGCTGAAAACTTCAAAAATTATTTCAGAACAATTACCTCGCTTCCCAATCAGATAGACGAATATCATAATGTGATTTTCAATAATCAAAAAAAGGATGGCTATTGGCTTACTACATTTTTTGATCAGCTTAGAAAGCAAGAATTACAATTAAAAGAAGAAACGAATAATCCCATAAACCGAGCCGACTCTTGGGGATTCTCAGCGGTTGAATCTATTCAAAAAAAGCTACCTGAATCTAAGCAAGAATTAAACGCTGCCGTTTTTTGGTTTCAAATTGGGCGATTTGAAGACAGTGGAATTTGGAAAGTGGATAAATTTCAAATTTCTGCCATTTTGAAACAAGAAATCGAAGATAAATTTTTGCATCTATGCCCTTCTTTCAATCAAGCAATAGTTGACGAGTCCATAAATCGCCTACCAGACATTATTGATGTGTACAGAAGCCCATCATGGGAAATTTTATACGAAAATAAAATTGAAGGTTCGAAAATTGTTAAAAAAGCGGTCGGCGTAATTCACAAATTAACGCTAAATACACTTATTGAACCTCGAAATAAAGCTATAAAAAAAGAAGTTTCTTCTGCAATCAGTCAGAATTCAGCAAAACAGTCTGAACAAAATGAATCTAAAAAACGCAGTATTCCTGCCGTTACCTTTGGTGAAATTGGCGGAATTAATGGAATTCTACAAACCATTCGGGAAGTAATTGAACTTCCACTAAAAAATCCTGCTTTATTTGATTATTTACACATTAAACCTCATAAAGGTGTTTTGTTATTTGGCCCTCCAGGTTGTGGTAAAACGATGATTGCCAAAGCAATAGCAAATGAAATTCAAGCACATTTCATTTCGGTTAAAGGCCCAGAGTTACTTAATAAATATTATGGGCAATCGGAAGAAAATTTGCGCACATTATTTGAAGAAGCATCCGAAATGCAACCTTCCATCATATTTTTTGATGAAATTGATGCCATAGCTCAAAAAAGAAGCTCTGAAGACAATCTTCGAATAGAAGCAAAATTTGTGAATCAATTACTCACCTTAATGGACGGAATTGAAGACTGTGGATCAGTCTGTGTAATTGCAGCTACTAACAGACCTGAACTTTTAGACTCGGCACTTCTAAGACCTGGCCGTTTTGATTATCAATTAAATGTTCCCAAACCTGATAAAGAAGGGTGCAAAACCATTTTTGAAATCAACTCAAAAAAAATGCCCGTCCACAGTGAATTTAGTTCAGAAAAATTCGCAGCATCCTTAGAAGGACTAACTGGTGCAGAAATTGCATTCGTAGCAAGAGAAGGTGCTTATAACTGCTTGAGAAGAAATTATACTTTCGATTCAGGCAATTTCGAAAAAATGTCGGATTTAAAAGACTTCGATCACTTAAAAATCACAGAAATTGACTTTATTGAGGCATTAAAACGAATTAAAAGTTAATTTACTATTGACTTGATAAGCAAAGTCTTCTTAAATTTAGAGCCTGTCAAATAATTGACAAGATTCGGTAGCTCAGTTGGTAGAGCAACGGCCTTTTAAGCCGTGGGCCGAGGGTTCGAGTCCCTCCCGAATCACATTTCTAAAGCGACGCTAACATGTCGCTTTTTTTTTAGCGTTTATTACTGGAAAAACTATTCGTCAAAAGAGACACTACTTGATAAAAACATTTTTAAAATGTTCGTGTATTGTATAATTTTTCTTAAATGAAAAATACCGAAATAAATAAAACAAATTATGATTTAGCTCTCGAACAATTTGTTTTGTATTGGGGTGAAATGGCTTCGGCTTGGGGTATTAATAAGACAATGGCTCAAATTCATGCTTTGTTATTTGCCTCCTCAGAACCCCTTGATACAGACACTATTATGGAACAGCTATCAATAAGTCGGGGTAATGCGAATATGAATCTCCATAGCTTGTTAGATTGGAAATTAGTACATCGCATTAACTACCCAAGTGACAGAAAAGATTATTATCAAGCTGACAAAGATGTCTGGGAAACGGCTGCTAAAATAATTAGAGAACGACAACGATTAGAAATAAGTCCGATTCGAGAAAACTTGAGAGAATGTCTCCATATTCTAACTAATGAAGAGACAAAGAGTTCAAAAGAAACTGAATTTAAAGACCGAATAGATGATTTTCTAGACTTACTAGAGCTTTTTGAAGACTTTACCAACGCCATTCTGCCTTACGTTTCGCATAAAAATTTAAAATCACTACGAAAACTGGTTAATTTAGCCTTAAAACGGAATTTATTGCGAAGTAAACCCGAAGACATTTTACCTTTACCTAAAAAAAAACGATGAGTCTTGCCCCACATTTAGCCTTAGGAAAAAAAGGCGAAGATTTAGCATGTCAGCATTTAGAACAAAAAGGATATACCATCCTTGAACGAAATTATCATTTTCAAAAATCAGAAGTAGATATCGTTGCCTATTTTGGTTTTGAAATTATATTTGTTGAAGTAAAAACCAGGACCTCTTCTGCATTTGGAGAACCAGAAGACTTCGTAGATGAACAAAAGCAGAAACTCGTTTCTAGAGCAGCTGAAGCTTGGCTTTATGAGCGTAAAATGGAAGGCTCACCCATTCGTTTTGATGTTATTGCAATTAAAGCCGAAACTGAAACCTCCTTTTACATTAAACATTTTGAAAATGCATTTTAAGCACTTATCTTAGATGCAACTTAATTGCACTTAGACAATTAAAATGATTAGAATTTCAAAAAAAATAATGACTTTAGCTTGGGTTTTGTTGTTGTTTTCAACAGCAGTAACGCTTCCTTATGTTCATTACCATGAAGTTCTAAACCATAACACTCCTTTATTGGTAAAAAGTGACTCCTCTATTTGTTTTTTCAGTCACAACCCTTCCATTGAATTGACACCAAGTTTTGAACAACTTGATCAATTACCTATTCTTAATCAAAGTATTTTTTCTCTTCAAGAGTCAGTCTATCTAACAAGTATAACAGGAAATTTAGGCGATAGAGCACCGCCAATAGTAGGGTAAACATGCTTTTTCAAACACATCAAAAAAGAAAAAGTTAACACACAAAATCACAAAACTAAAAAATATCCTTAGAGACTAGTTTATTTCTGTCTTGTTTATTTCAACTGTTTTGGATTTTGTTCATGACTATGCATCACATCTACTACAAATTCAAACGATTCAATTTTCTGAATCAATCATATTCTTGTTTATTAAATACTTTATAATTATGAAATTTTTTAGATTTTTACCTCTTTTAATCGTAGTTCTGTCACTTTCAATTAGCTGCGATAACCATGCCGATCACTCCGAAAGCGATCATGCAGAACCTGTTGGCTTTTTTCTTCGTGAATCTGGAGCAACCCTAGTAACCTATCAAGGTGGAATTGTTAGTGGAGAAATTAATGTTGCAGATGGAAGCTCAACAGCTTTAATTTCTATCGCATTTATCGATGCTGATGGAGATGAATTCACGCCAGTTGGTGATGAATATTCTTTAAAACTAGAAACTAATTCTACTTTTTTTGATTTTACACAACATGAAGAAGACGGAAAATGGAATTTTCATGTGGATGGAAAAACGGCTGGAACTGGAACCTTTGTAGTAAAATTATACCATGGTGAACATTCAGACTTCTTATCTAAAGATATTTCGGTAGTCGTTTCAGGAACTACAAATTGATGTTAAATAGATTTTTCAAACATATTTGTTTAAGTAAAATTTTATTCCGATTATTCTTAAATCTTTATCCCAGAATGAAAACATCCTTAAGGAAGACTGAATGGAATATTTCAGCTTTCTTTTTTTATTTATCTTTTTTAAGTCTTACAATAAATCCATTTAAAACCATTTATGGGCAACAGCAAAGGTCGATTTCAACAACTTCAAAATATGAATTAGTTACCCTTAAAGGCTACATAATAGATTCAGAGAATAAAAAACCGATTGATTTTGCTCGTATTGTTTTACTTGACTTAAACAAAACAGCATCTGCAAATGATCAAGGATATTTCGAATTAAACAATATCAAAACAGGTGTATTTGAAATGCAGGTGTATCGAATTGGATACCGAAGTGCAACAATAACAGTAACGGTTACAAACGATACTTCAAAGGTTCTTCATATCGAACTACTACCGAGACCTATTTCAAGTGAAACAGTAGTTATAACGGGAAAACGTGACGATAATTCGGGATTAACTGGCGCCGCTGAATATAAAATGACTGGTGAGAAATTACGACAAAGCCTTGGTTTAAGTATTGCCAAAACTATAGATGGTGAGCCAGGAATGAGTCAGCGTTCTATGGGTCCAGCGCCATCGAGACCTGTACTTAGAGGTTTAGGTGGTGATCGACTTCTCATTTTGGAAGATGGAAGTAGAACAGGCGATTTAAGTGCGACTTCAAATGATCACGCGGTTATGTTAGATCCACTCAATGCAGACCAAATTGAAGTTTATCGAGGTCCAGAAGCCTTACAATTCGGAGCAAATACGATTGCAGGAGTTGTGAATGTTTGGAATAGAAACATACCTACCAATAAACCAGCTAAATTCTCTTTAGTAAATACCTTGCAAACTGAAAGCGTGAATAATGGACTTGCTGGTGGTCTACATGGTGTGATTCCGTACAAAGATTTGGCGATAACTCTTAGTTCATCAGGAAGAACAGGATCCGATATTAAAACTCCAACTGGTAAATTGATGAATACATCTATTTCAAATTATCGTTACTCTGGTGGTATTTCATACATTCAACCTTGGGGCTACATTGGCGCAAGTGGCTCTGCTTTTAATAGCGATTACGGTATTCCAGGTGGATTTATTGGTGCACATCCATCTGGAGTTGATATTGAAACAGAGAAAAAACAATTTGAAATAAAGTCATCTTACTTATTGGATTACAACAACTTCATCCATCATTTCGATGCTAACTTTAACTATACGGAATATTATCATTCAGAGTATGAATCTGGTGGTTTATTAGGAGTTTTGTTCGGAGTTCTAACCTATTCTGGAAATTTAAAACTGCATGCACAGGAATCAGTTCTTGGCAAATCAACTTTTGGAGCATGGTTTCAATACAGAGATTATGCAAACGGTGGATTTGTTTTTACGCCAAACACAATTGAACGAGATCTCGCTGCTTACTGGTACAACGAAAAAACGGTGGGCGAATGGAGAATAGAAACGGCATTTCGGTATGATTTTAAAACCATTCAGCCTAAAGTAGAACGATTTTCACGGAATGTTGGGCAAATTAGATATAGAGAATTTGACTCTTGGAGTGCCGCTCTTGAAACAGAATACAATATTAGTGATCCATTAAGCATAGGAACTCGATTTATGAGAACATTTAGAGCTCCTGGTTTAGAAGAATTATATTCCGAAGGTCCTCACCTTGCTGCTTATTCCTATGAAGTTGGATTTGCTGAAAACGATATTGAAACTGGACTTAGCGCAGAGACCTATTTTGTCTTTAAAAATGAATTCATTCACGGATCTTGGTCATTTTACACCAATAAAATGAATAATTATTTATTCCCGAAAGACATTGATAGTTTAAATATTGCCAAATTATTGCCTATTTATCGATTTCTTGGTCAAGATGCCATCTTTAGAGGCACAGAAATGCACGCTGTGTTTGATATTAGATCAAATTTAACGGCTTCTGTAACTGGTTCCTACACTTGGGCTAAATTATTAGATGACAATGTACCAGTTCCCTTTATGCCACCAATTCAAGGTAAATTTCAATTGATGTATCGTAAGAATAAATGGAACTTAAGAGTGCATTCAAAATGGGCTGGAAGTCAAACAAGAACAGGTGAATTTGAAGAACCAACAGATGGATTTATAATTTTTGGCGCTGGCGCTGAGTACACACAATCAAAATGGGGAGGTTTACATGTGATCTCTATGCAGATAGAAAATATGTTTAATACGGAGTATCGTAATCATTTATCTCGTGTAAAGTCAGTAATGCCTGAACCTGGATTTAATGCTAGTCTTATTTATAGAATGTATTATTGATTTAGCGAATTCTCTTTTAGTGCAGTAGCTTTTAATTCATTTTAAATTAGCACGAGTGGACACTCGCGCTAGATTTGTGCGAGACTCGGCTATATTTTACACATAAAAAAGCCCGACTTATTCAAAACAAGTCGGGCTTTTTTATTACATTCAACCAGAAAATCCTATTTTTTCTTCTTATGAATTTTTGCAGGGGCTTTAGGTTTCCCTTGAATAGAAGCCATTAATTTAGTGTGATCCACTGATTTATTAATCAATAATTGCTGCGCAATGGAGACCACATTGTACACGAAATAATACAAACTCAAACCCGCAGCCACATTATTGAAGAATACAAACAACATAATTGGCATCATGTAAGGTAAAAACTTCATCTGAGGATTAGATTGTGTTTGACCTGAGGTTTGCATTTGAATAACCATACTCGCTGCCATCAATAATACAAAACCACTAATATGATCGCCTAAAAATGGAATAGTAAATGGAAGACTCAAAATTACATCTGGTGCTGATAAGTCACTTGCCCAAAGGAATGTTTTTTGTCTTATGAGAATTGAATTCTGAAAATACATCCACAATGTTACAAGAATTGGCATTTGCAATAAGTTTGGAAGACAGCCACCAATTGGGTTTACACCGGCGGTTTTATACATCTTCATAATGGCTTCTTGCTGTTTCTGAGGATCAGAAATTTTTTCTTTAATCGCCGTCATTTCTGGCGCCAATTGACGCATTGCCGCTGCTGATTCAAAACTTTTCTTCGTAAAAGGATATAAAACTAGTTTAATTCCAATCCCAAAAAGAACAATAACCAAGCCATAATTCCCAATTAAATCACCAAAGAAATTGAAGAATGGAACAATTACGAATCGAACCATTGGCTCAGAGAAAAAGCGTAACCATTCATAACCAACGTTTACTAAGTCATCGGCAGTATCATGAAACGCTGACAAGGTTGACAATTGAACAGGTCCTAAATATAAATCAAATGAAAGAATATTATCATCTGGAATAGAAACGGTTAGTTGAGACTCATAATGTGAACGAGCATTTTCCGTTGAAATATCTCCAGTAACTTCACCCTGTAAAAAAGCAGCATCTGTTAGAACATTTGGTTTTATCACTTGAGTAAAGAATTTTGATTTTGTGGCAACCCAATCAATTTTTCCTGTTGCATTTAAATCTTCTTTTCCAGCATTAGTTAGCAATAATTTTTCGTGCTCATCACCAGCATATAAATGAGCGGCCGATTCCTTAGCCTCAATTGAATAGAATTTTTCAGTAACAGTTAAACCACTTTTAAAAGCAAAATCTACTTTTCTTCCAGAAACATAACTCGAAATCCCTTCAAAACGAGCCGTTACCCCAACCTGATATTTATTTCCATAAAATGTGTAGGTTAAAATCATACGACCTGTTTTTACAGGAAGCTCATAGACAAGAGTTGCCGTTTCATCACCTGAAATACGTACTGGCTCAGTTGTAATAGGAGTAAATAAAACCCCTCTAGTCTCAACATTATAATTTTCAGTAGTTACAAAACCGAGTGAATAAGCAGCGTGCAAAGTATCTTTAAACAATTGAACAGGAGCGCCATCCCAGCGATTATAATTAATCAGAAAAGCTTCAACAGGACCTGCGCCAAGATTTGAAAAGGTAAAGTGATATAAGTCTGTATCAACAGCTGTAAGAACGGTATCTGAAAAAACAGAAGCTCCAAATGCACCGGAAATTACTTCTTGAGAAGTAATACTCTCATCTTCTACAGGTGCGATCATGGTGGTAGAAGGGTTTGCTTCTTTGGCACGTTGCTCTAGATTTTCGCGAAGAACTTGTTCTTTACGCATTTTTTCTAATTGTTCTGGACTTGGTTGCATATAATACATCCAGCCTAAGAAAATGACAAAAATCAGAGATAAACCGATTACTGTATTTCTATCCAAAATTACTCCTGAAAATGTTTTTGTTGATGAATATCCGGAACAGGGTCAAATCCGCCGGCATGATAAGGATGACATTTAAGTATTCGTTTTATGGCAAGCCATGCGCCTTTAAAAAACCCAAAACGATCTATAGCCGTAAATGCATAATGGCTACAAGTCGGTTCAAACCGACAACTTTTGGGAAAAAAGGGTGAAATAAACCATTGATAAAGGCGAATAATTGCCAAAAGGAAATATTTCATTTGTTAAGTTCGAAACCGTTTATAAAATGAAGGGCAAAATAAGATACAGTCATGCGGTAGTTGAATTTTGGTCCATAATTTGAACTATTCGCTGTATCATGGTTTCGTAATCTTGATTAAGAGCAGTTATATCGGCTGAAGGTTTAGAAACCATAAAAGCGGCTTCAATAGAATAACCTTTGTCTATTACTGAATTCAGCATCAATCTGTGATGTCTATAAACTTCACGTAAAAGCCTTTTCAGTCGGTTTCGAAGCACCGCATTACCCATCTTTTTTTTAACGATAAAAGACATGAGTTTGTGCGGAGCTTCATCCTTATAAAGTAAGAACCGAATGCTGGAAACTTTGCCATGCATTGACTTTCCATGTTGGAAAAGACGATTAAAAGAGACTTTTCCTCTCAGCACCTCCTTTTTGGGCAAGCTGAAAGTAAATCCTTGCGCTAAATTAAACTTATTTCGCTCCGCGTGGTTCATCACTAATGGTCAATTTATGACGACCTTTAGCTCTACGACGTTTAAGAACCTTACGGCCGTCGTGTGATTTCATACGTTTTCTAAAGCCGTGTTTATTGGCGCGTTTTCTTCTACTAGGTTGAAATGTACGTTTCATTGTATTTATTAAGAATTTCTACATTCCTGGTTTTTTTTGACAGAAAATAAATATACAGAAAATAACGGATTAATCTAAGCAAATAAATTAGCTCCTATAAAATTAATTACTTTCTAATGAAATATTCTGTTTGCTGGAATCCAATAACTAACTTTTGCTGCAATCACGTGATCACCAACTGCTTCAAAGGTATTAAATAAATCGCTTGCACGCGATGTTCTTTCCAATAAATCGTATTGTCTTCTACTTTGCTGCCAAACAAAAAACAGGGTTGATCCAGGAATCCATTCGTACCGAATTACAAAATTACTTCTGAAAGAAAGTACTCTAAAATCTGGGTTTGAAATTTCAAAACTATCCATACCATCCATTGCTACAAATGTCTCGGAATCAATTTTTTCTAAACTAGTGTTTTGCGTTTCTCCATAAACCGCTATTTGATTGGTTTTACTTTCTGCAAGTTCACCTATTCGGCTGAATTTTCCATCAGAAACAAACGGTTCTGCATATAATTCTAACGACAAATCAGGCGTAATTGCCAAATTCAACCTAGTTTGAAGTGAAAACGTAAATTGCTTTACTTCTGAAAAGATATAGCGAGTTCCAAATGTAGTTGTACCGGTAACTCGATTAACTTGGGTTAAATATTGGCGATTATTTCTGCTGTAAGAATAGCGAGGCCTTATCGAAAACTCCCATCTTCCGCCTAATAAACCTTGTATTGCTGGGTAAACACCAAAACTTTCGCCCCCATCTTCACTTCTATAATAATCAGTTGTAATTCTTGATGTTATCGAAGCCCCTCTATTGGAAGATATATTCATGTTAATATAATTTCCATAAGGTCTTTTCATTACAGGCCCTCCTCTAGTTCTATCATCACTGAATGCATTAAAACCATGTTCATAATAAATAGAAACTCGAGAAAAACTAGGTAGTGTATATTGAAAATCGAGAAAAATGGATCTATTTGTGAGTACACCTCCGTAATTCCATTCATTTCGCCCTCCAATATTAACTGAGATTGTATTAAAATAATCGTTTTGATTCAATGATCGGTAGCCAAGCTGAGCCGAAATACCCATATCATCTGCTGATTTCAACACTCCCAAATCGTTTAACTCAAATTCAGGACTCTCTGTTGAATACGATAGGTTCCATGTTAAATCTCCTTCTACTTTAGATAGACTCAGCGAATTGGTGAATCCTGTTAAGGAGGTTCTTGATGAATCCAATGAAATATGAGTAGCATCAGGTCTTTGAAAGTAACGTGCACTTCCAGTTTGATTAGTCAGAATAACTTCTTTGCTTCCCTGAACTGAGCTCAAACCGAAATTCCCTCTAAACTCATACATTCGTTTATTTAAACGAATCATCCAATCTACACCCGTTGAATAGGCTTGTCTATTTAAGATTTTATCTAATGCTGAGTTTTCATTCATACTTCTAAACACTCCTGTAGAAATAAAACCTATTCGAGAACCATATTTACCAAACTCTTGTTGTAATCTAACAATTGAATAATTGGTAAGAGGTTCACTTAAAACTCTATTTTTTTTATCATTTGAGATAGAATACATAGATGCATACTCATTTCCAGTAAGAGCAGATAAAACTCCAACTGACAATCCATTAGAAAAGCGCCCTGTAACTTTTGATGCTCCCAAAATAGCAGTATTTGTACTCATTTTAACATAGTCGGCATCAGGAAAATAATGAGGTGTTGCGCCAATTCTTCTTGAATAAAAAAAACGAGAACCACCTCCATTAAATAATGACGCTCCCTCGGTAAAAAAGGGTCTCCTTTCAGACTGAATCACTTCGAATTGGGACAAATTCACAAAAGCAGGATCCGCTTCAACCTGACCGAAATCGGGATTTATCGTTGCATCAAATGTTAGATTACTTCCAATTCCCATTTTAATATCTCCACCAATTCTATTCGTAAATGAATACGAATTTAAAAATGGATTATCGGGGTCTGGGTTTCCAAAACGTTTTATATCGCCCGCGTAATAGGGTAAGATCTCTGTCCTTTTTGGATTTCCAACACCATTTATTCCCGTAACTTCGCCAAAATGTGATGCCCAACCGGCTTCGTTTCGAGGAATAAAAATCCAAAAGGTATCTTCATTAGTGCTTGGTGAATAATGATTTACATTCAAACCAAAAACCAATTCTTCTGAACTAGTAAATCTTAATTGGGAAAATGGGATTTTTGCTTCAAAGGTCCAGCCTGTTGAATCTATAGTTGTTTTTGCTTCCCAAACTGGATTCCAAGAATGATCTCGATCGAAAGCATTATCACTTGGGTGGTAATAATCTAAACGAACAGCTGAGGCTGTAATACCAAATGAGTAGGAAGTAATATTGTCCTTGAATGTATCAAAAGAAAATATTACACGTTCCGAATTCGCCGAATTATCTCGTCGTGAAACTACACTTTGAATATCATCTTTTGATTTAAAAATTTTTCCTGCCAAATAAAGTGCATCTTCAGAATAGGCTATAAATCCTTCAAACGGATAAGTAGCATCCCTTCCCTGAAATGGTTCAGATTGGATGAAATTAAAAAGTAAAGGTTTGGTATTCCATACTTTCTCCGTTAATTTGCCATCTAAATTAATAGCAATATTTTCAACTCGAATTGCTCTTACTTTTCGTTGAGCAGAACTATTTTGAGGAAAAATATTAATTAAAAAGCAAATAAATATAAATACGAACGCTTTTTTTCGAGTAAGCAAAAAAATTTCCAAACTACCAATAATTTCGAATGACGGTGCTAAATAAGTCTAAAATTACTCTGAACTCTTGTAAAATTATTGTAATCTTTCAGGATTATTTAAGAGCGTTCGTAAAATTCGTTTTAATTATTTTAACGCTTACTTGTTTTAGTAATAAAAAATCCGTTTTTGCACAAGTGGGTGCAATGAACTTCTATAAAGTTTCAAAATCAGGAAAAGATAAATTAAACATTAACAACAGAGAGAATGCCTTATTGAGTATTGCTTATTTTGAAAAAAAAAACAATGCTTTTTATGAGAAATTCTGGGAAGAACAAAAATTTACATCACCCCGAGACATGTATCTCAAAATTACAGAATCTACCCTTCATGAAGACGGGCTTGTAATCGTTTTTGATGTTTCTCCAAAAGTTGTAAAAGCAGATACTGGCTTTACTATTCATCGCAGAATTGCCTATATGCTTGCCGACCACTTAAATGCCAAATTAACCGAAAATGCAGCAAATACGTGGATTCAATGGATGATAGGGGTTAATAAAAATTATGGTCCTACATCAAAAAGAGACTCCTTAAAATCTAACCTATTTAAAGCAGCTTTTTATTATATAGAACCTAAAGGCGGAGATATTGCAACTATGGATCAGGCTAAAGGAAAAGCACGAGGAAGAAAACGCATTACAACTCGAGAATATGCCATGATTTATTTAAAACCAATAATGGATGATATTTTACCTCTTTACAAACAATTCTTACAACTCAATGCAGTTCAATTATATGAAAACGCCGATTTAGTAATGGAACCTAGTAAATATGATCCTGATGTAATCAGCATTGTCTATAAAATTGACAATACTACACGAATTAATGACCCGGGTTACAGCCAACTTAAAAGCTTAACGAAAACGTTGATCCCTTTTATTGAACGAAAAATAACGCCAATTAAAACGGAATGGCTTAAAGTTAGAATCGAAGTTGAGCCGATTGAGTCACCAAGAGATAGAACGGTATTGGGTGAAACTCGTTTGGTCTTACCAAGCGATAGTTTAGTACAAACAACCATGCCAATTGATCAATCTAATTAAGCCGAATTTGTAATTTTACAAAGAGACTACATAAAAGTGAATTTCTATATTTTAGCCCGATTCATATTATGTAATTTAGCAAAATAGTGCATTTTATATTATTGATATTATTATATTTAATACTAATTTTATATTCCCAAATTCCTGCTTCATGATTACAATAAAAAAGCCCCACCTTTTGAATGGGGCTGTATTAGAATTCGGGGGTATTATTTAATTAACATCATTTTTTGAATCGCTGTAAACTCCTTCGTTTTAAGTTGATAGAAGTACAAACCACTGTTTAATCGAGCTGCATTAAATGCTACTTGATGCGAACCTGCCGATTTAACTTCAGATACTAAAACAGCAATTTCACGGCCTGTAATATCGTAAACAGTAAGATTTACCTCGCTAGTGACTGGTAAATCGAAGCGTACAATAGTACTTGGATTGAATGGATTTGGATAATTTTGATACAGTTTGTGTACGAGTGGAATCGGGTTATTTCCTTCTGTTGATGAAGTTATCGGTGTAATTACCGAAGAATCGACAGACTGTATGGTTTCCTCTTCGTTCAATCGCAGACTTGAAAGCACTACATTTGTGCCTTCTGCAAGTATTGTTCCTGTTTTTTCGAACTCAAGTTGTAAGGCATCTCCTTTTAAAATTACCCCTGTTGATGATGCCCCAATGATTTTTATATTTCCATCAACAGCATTTACTTCAACTTGATATTCTTTTAGTATTTCTGGCAATACAATTGATTTATAGCTTAAGTAAACCGGATCGTATTTTACCATTGCAGAAAAAGCGTATAGCTCATATTCTGTTTGCAAAGTTATTGGAACAGTTACCAGTTCATCTGCTAATTCAAGCGATTTTTTCATGCTTGCCATTCCAGAAACTTTTAAAGGTTGTTCGGTATGTGGTAATTCATAAATTTTACCTACAACATATTGAAGAATGAGAGATGCATCATAAGCACTAACTTCCATGTCTTGACTTACATCAGCTAAAACCATTTGAGCTTCATTTAATTCTCTACTATTTGCCAAATATTGTAAGATATAACCCGCATCTTGAGCTCTTACATCACCATTCATACTAACATCACCCATTGGGAAAATAGAAGTTTGAATGATTTCAATTGAGCTTGGTTCAATGTAGATATTGAAATTAACGTATTCATTAATTACTGGGTCGAATGGATAGATATTAGCATATTGATTCATATCATCTGTAATTACAAATCGTAATTTAGCAACAGCCTGTTCATCTATAAACCCTTTAATACCAGTTGTTGCCAAACGAACAGAATGAAGGTCATTATTAATATTATAATCAATTGCCCAATTATTGAAACCGCCAAAGATTCCGATATTATCTACACTTATTAAGTCTAGATTCCAATCGAAATTATAACTGATTTCAACAGCCTGAATTTCTTCACCACTATTAGAAATTGCCTGAACAAAAACATCGACTGTATCTCCAACTAATCCTGAGGCATGAGTTAAACCAATGTTGAAATCAAATGTAGGTAAATTATCTACTCTGTATATTTCAGGCTTCATGTTTACCTTTAATGTTTTCCTTCCATCCAAATTTTCGGGCTCAGTGCCAGTTAGCATAAACCTTCTATTATCATCACCTTCCCAGTCAATGATAGATGGATCATCCCTGAAATCAACCAATACAAATTTATATTCGAGTTCAATAGGTGTAACCAGATTTTTCACATAATAAACCATATTAAACACCATCGGATTTAAGGAGTCTGCATTTATTGAAATGTATTCTGCATCAAGTGAGAAATGCCAACCTGTAAAGGAGCCAACAACAGCTGGAATCTCCATTTTAGTAAACATTGAATCAGGATTAAATCGGCCAGCGCTAGCCAAGGAAGACATATCAACAGTGAATATTAATTCGTATTCTGGATATTCTATATCCCTTAAATCTCTGAATTCTTTATTGAAAACATGTTCTAAATAAAGTGCTGTATCCACAAAAACTATTCTATTTTCGCCATCTTCCCAATCGAATTCAACTGCTTCTGCAAAGAATTTATAGGCCATTTCGCCTTCAGGAACAAAATAAGTATTTTGGAAAATTCCATCATTATCGGGATCAATCAATGGATTTGTTAAATTCCATCCATTAAATGAGCCTCTAACGTAAACAGATTTTTCTGTAGGATTAAATTGTTTGTATTCAATAGCCAAACTCATATCAACAGCAAAGGTAACTTCATGTAAAACCGTATCATGAGGAATAAGATCACTTAGACTATACACTATTAATTGACCTGCATTAAAAGCACCTAAGACTCCAGTCATATCGAAACTAAGTCCTAAAGGTGGATTTTCGAACAATTCACTTTTGATAATACGAACTTCGAAACTGTTACCTTCTTCATCTGTTGCTACAATATTATAAGCAAATATTGAATTAGGAATTAAAGGGCTACTAAGCTGAACATTTGGGATAAAGACTCTTGAGCCTTGTAGTGGTGTATCTACAATAAAATCTGTACCATTTACTTGAACAGCATCTGGAATGGGCTGATTATCGCCCATGTGTTCAACAAAACTTGGATTAATTTCTAATAATCCATTATAAACGGATGTGGTTCCGTTCAAATAAACAAGCATTCCTTGTTCAACTCTTCTGAGCGTATCAAAAGAGACTGTTATTGGAGTTGAACTATAAATGTTTATACCTGCGGTGGAGTCCTGAATAAAAAAAGCGGATCCACTTGTACCATAGTCAGGCGTTGTGACAACACCAATTACCGAGACTTCACTACCCAATTCCAGTTGTCTAACATCTGCAATTGAAAACAACTGAGCCTTGAGAGAGGTGGTAATTAGAGTAAACGCCAATAATAGAAGAGAGTAACGTGTTTTCATACTTACCTTTATTTTGGGCGTTAGTAAGTGCGACTGTCAAGTACAGTCGGCTTTCTGAACGTATTATGTGAGAAGATATTGAAATAAATATAAGACATAAGACTCTTATGTCAAATAGTTTTTACATAAATCTCATTTATTTTATAGAGATGAGTGTACTCCGAAAAGTAGTTTTTAGCAAACTATTCGTCGAATTCGTCGAATTCGTAGGATTTGGAAGGGTAAAAACCGAAAGAATCGGCTTTTTGGAGTGGACACAAAGTTTCAAATTTGTTTTGTTTCCTTACCAAACTGCTCTTTATTATTGATTATTATTGATTTTTTTTTTGATGTGCAGTCTTTCAAATGATTTGAGTTTCGAATGGTACAATGAAACCCATTTCACCCCAAACGAGTTATTACCACTCCTACAATTGTAGTAAAAGCACCAGCATATTGAAAATAATTCAAGTCTTCATTTAACAATAGTACTCCAAAAATTACTCCAAATACAGGGGCTAGGTTTTGATAGGCGGAGGTTCGAACAGCGCCAACGAGTTTTAACCCATGATTCCAAATAAAATAGGAAATTGCAATGGATAACACGCCACTATAAATTGCTCCCGCCCACGCCATTACCGATATTGAAGAAATATCGGTAGTAATTAAAGCTGGAAACCCTGCAAATACTATCCAAATTCCACCGGCTGTCATGGCAATAGTTGTAAGAGCGGTAGTGTCGTACTTTTTCAAATACTGTTTTGAATACAAAGTATAAAGTGCAAAAGAAAAAGCTGAAGTTAGCAACATAATATCTCCCCAAAGACCTTTAGAGCTCCAATGAAAGCCATCATTTCTAAAACCAATAATTAGACTTAGCCCAAGAAAAGCAACTATAATTCCAACTGTTTTTTGTCTATTTAATTGTTCATCAAAAAAGAAATGGGAAACAATTGCTATCCAAATCGGAATAGTTCCCAACATAATTGCCGCATTTGCCGCTTTAGTAAAACTCAAACCAATAATGAAAAAAACTTGATAGATTAAATGACCCAATAGTGATAAACCCATTATTGACCAACGGTCACCTTTTATTATGTTTACTCCTTGTCCACTTTTCAATAAAATTATCCACATTGTAATAATGGCCATAGCATAACGAACAGCATTAAAAAAGAAGGGGGTCATTTCATGCAAACTGAACTTTACTACTGTAAAATTAAAGCCCCAAATAAGGGTAATACCAATTAAAATATAATCAATAGGAAGTAGCTTCTTTGACATTTGCTTACAAAAACCATATTAAAATGAGCGTCTAATTTACAATAAATCCGAAAGCTTTTATATTCAATTGTACTACTTCTTTCTTTTCTCAAACGCATCCCATTTAAGCTAAAGGCTTTGATTCTGTATCCTTGTTAGTTTCTTGTAAACATTTTTTCTAACCCTAAACGCAGGAAAATGGTTTAAAAAACTCTATTTGTCCTGTAAATTACAAAATATCATACCCTTAACTTCTGAGCAAAAAAATTATTATCATCAAAGCTAAATCTACTTAAAAACTAACATAAGAATTAATGTTTATTGATTTCCCGTATTCGTTTGTTCAGGTTTTTTTCTTGAGAACACATTCGTAACACTATCCCAAAAACGATAAAATGGATTTTTACGTCGAGCGGCTCTTATTTCTTCTGGTGTGGGTTGTGGTTTCGTGTATTCAACTCTATTTGGATTTAACATTTGCCCTGTACGAGTTAAATACCCTTCGCGGGCTCTCTTTTGCATGAGAGGATTGGTGGCTTCCATGGCTAAACGCAATCCAATTCTTGGTGAGGCATGAGCAGCATAACGATAATCACGCACTCCAACTCCAATAAAATATTCGTTAGAAGCCCAAGAACCCCCTCGAACAACTTTTCTCAACTCTGAGGGTGAATTATAGGTTGGTGTAATTAATTGCTTTGTGGCCATTTTTAACACTTTGTATGAGGCGAAATAAGAATCCATACACCACTCAGAAACATTCCCAGCCATATCATAGAGTCTAAAATTATTTGGAGCAAAAGCTCCTACTGGCGATGTAATTACAAAACCGTCTAATGAATAATCTCCACCTGATGCGAAGTTTGCTAATGCGTCACCATTTCTAGCATTTCTACTATAAATTCCTTCCCATGGGTAGGTTCTTCCGCTAACGCCACTTCTAGCTGCAAATTCCCATTCTGCTTCAGAAGGGAGTCTTTTCCCTGCCCATTCGGCATATTTTTTTGCTTGATACCAATTAAGACAAACAACAGGATAATTTGCATAACCTTCATCATAGAAATACAAACTCCATTGAACTCCTCCAACTTGAGATTCCCATGCAATTGAATCAGGACGCATTTCTACTTGTTCATCTTTTGGCAATGTTGCCAAATACATTCTGTATTGCGCATTTGTAACTTCAAATTGATCCATCCAAAACGAATTGACTGCAATTCGAATATTTCCAGACGGTTGAATTCCAAGAGGATCTTCATCATTCAAACCCATTATAAATTCACCACCAGGAATTAAAATCATTTTTGTTAGAACACCATTCGGAAGAGGAAATTCCTGAACTAAATCTGCATCTAAGTAATATTGTACACCCGTCTCAGGGTCAATATCAAATAATGGTTTTTGAATTGGTACAGGATCATAACGATTTCCTGTTTGTATTGAACCACAAGAAATTACTAAAACGGATACCCACAACAATACCATCAAATTGGAAATTAGTTGTTTATTTACATTTCCAAATTTAGTTAAAATTGTAGTTAGGGTTGATTTAGTATAGTATAGCTTGGTTTTCAAAAGAATAAAGTTTATTTAGCACATTGAAAGATGCGCAATTTTGATGCCAAATGCACATAAAATCACCAACTTATCCTATACAAATAAACAGCAAATCTCTATTCAGATGCAGAACGTAAATCAAAAAGTTGATTAAGTAAGGAATCAGATTCTTGTTTTTCAGAATCAAAGAAGGACTCGGCAGACTTTACATTAAACAGATTGAACAAGTCTTCATTTAAGTTTGAAATATCCGCAATTTCAAACACTTGCATTAGACCCCAATTGTGTAATTCTTTTTCACCAACTGCAAGTAGATCAAACGAATCGCTGATAACTTCACCTAATTGAGAAGATATTGTTACTTTGTTTCGATTAGAAACATTTTCTAATCTACTACTAACGTTTACGGTGTTTCCCCAAACATCGAATGCAATTTTTTGATTCCCAATTATACCTGCTACCACAGGACCGGCATGAATTCCAATTCGAAGTGACCATCTTGAATCAAAACCATTCATTTGATTAAAGTGACTTACTACTTCAAGAAGTTTTAGAGCCGCCAAAACGGTTCTATGTTTTGCATATTCAGGTTTTGTATTTACCCCTGAAACAGCCATGTAGGCATCTCCAATTGTTTTCACTCTTTCTAAGCCAAAATGTGACATTACCAAATCAAATGCTGTAAAGAGTTTATTCAATTGTTCAATACCAACAGAAGCGCCCGTATCTTTCATTAATGAGGTGAAACCAACAAAATCTGTAAAAAGTACCGTTGCATCATCAATGTATTCAGGTTTTGGTTCAGAACCTGTTTTTAGTTTATTTATAATTCGTTCTGGTAAAATGGAATTTAAAATAGTTTCAATACGATCACGCTCGCTTCGAATACCAGTTTGAAGATGTTTTATTCTTAAATGAGTTTTAACTCGCGCTAATAATTCCTCTTTTTTAAAAGGCTTTGAAATATAATCGACGCCTCCCGCTGCAAAACACTGCACAATGTTACTCAAATCATTCAATGCAGAAAGAAATAAAATGGGAACGTCGTGTAATTCTAATTCGCTTTTCATTCGTCTTGCTGTTTCATAACCATCAATTCCTGGCATTTGAATATCCATTAGAATTAAATCGGGTGAAACTTTTTGCGCAATTTTCAAAGCTCTCTCGCCAGAAGTTGCTGCTAGTAATCGAAAGTTTTCCTCGCTTAATGTTACTAACATTAAATCAAGATTATTCTTGTTGTCATCAACAACTAAGACCGTATCTTTAATAGTTGAAAAAGAATTGTTTAACATATTTTTTTTACCGAATTGATATGGTGTAAATAACAAATAAATTACTCTAATTCAATTGTTAAATTAGAAAGTAGAAGATTTATTCAAAAAAGTTTTCATAAGTCATACTGATTACCATGATTCTATTTGTATGATTGCCCAATCTTCATTAACATTCCGATAATTAACATTTTAATCTCAAACGGTACGAACGCCCGGTAACACCGGTGAAACAAAGTACCTAAACGGTACAAACAAGGTATTGATTATGGAAAACAAGGAGCTCGATCAGCAACATTCCACGCCTGAACACGCGGATAACTTAGATATTAGTGTATCTACCTCTACCGAGGAGAATACAAGTCCCGTTGAGGAAGCGGTTTCGGAGGTTGAAACATCTGATACAACAGAAGAACACATAGCCCAAGCTGAAACCGAAGAAGTGATAGTAGAACAAATAGATCTAGAAGCGAGTTCTCAAGAATTAGCGTCACATTCTCTGCCAGGACTAAGTGAACTTGTTGATAAAGCAAAAGATATTGCAGCTTCCCACGATTGGCAAAATGGTGGACATCTACTAAAAGAGCTGAAAGCTAAGTGGTTCGAACTCAAAAACGAAATACCTGAAGGACTTGGTGCATTATATACTACTTTAGAGACCATCTTCAATGAGGCTGAACAATCTTTTTTCAATCGGAGAAAAGTACATTACGAGGAAATGGATAAAAAACGAAAAGATAACTTAGAAATAAAAAAAGGTCTTCTCGAAAAAATCCAAAAGCTTATTGATCGTAAAAAATGGACAGCTCAAGGTGAATTACGTTCTATTCAAGACAGATGGGAAAAAATTAAACACATTCCGCATGAAGCAGCAGAAGAGCTTAACACATCATTCTCGACCTTAATCGACACGTTTGAAAAGCAACGAGTTGAGTTTTTCGTGAAACGCCGTGAACAAGAAGAATTAAATCTTGATGGTAAATTATATGTACTCGACAAATTAAGAAGCTTAGTTGGAAGTATTAATGAAGAAACAGACCTTGATTGGGAACAATTAGATCATCAATTTGAAGAAGATCAAAATTCATGGAGAAAAATTGGTCGAATCCCGGCAGAAAAGTCAGATGAGATTTGGAAAGAGTTTAAAGATTTAAAAGATGCCTTTCATGAAAAGAAACTTTCGTTAAATACTGTTTACCGAAAAGAGATTGAGGGTAACGAACGCAAAAAACGTAATTTAATTGAGCGTGTAGAAAAGCTTATTGAAGTTGAAGACCTTGCTGAAGCTGCTAGAGAAATAAATCGTTTACATAAAGAATGGAAAGATATCGGACCTGTTGCTCCTGATAAAGCAGAAGATCTTTGGAACGAATTCAAAAATGCCTCCGATGTTTTCAATAATTACAAAAATGAGCATACTGACGAAATAAAAGATCAGGAAAAAACTAACTATGACTTAAAAGTTAAACTTTGCGATGAAGCTGAGATTCTTGCAGAAGAAGATGATTGGAAAAAAGCAGGTGTTCGTTTTCAGGAAATGCTGGAAGAATGGCGTTCTATTGGACCAGTTCCACGCCGGAAAACCAAAAAAATCTGGGAACGCTTTAAAAAAGCTATGGATAATTTTTATGCTCGAAAAAGACAGCATCAAAAAGATTTGCGAACTGAAGAGAAAGATAATTTACAACGTAAAAAAGACATCGTTGATTTAATTATTGCTCTTGAAAATGCTGAAGATATGCAAGCTGCATTCACTAAAGTAAAAGAATTGCAACAAGAATATCAGCGCATTGGCTATGTTCCGATTAAGTTCAAAGACAAAATTAACAAGTCTTATAAAGAAGCTTGTGATATCTTCTACAAACAGTTACGTTCCCAATCACGTTCTGAATCTTCTTATACCCATTCTTATTCAGGCAATACAGGAAATGATACGGGTGTAAAAAAAGAGAATCAAAGTAAGATTATTCAGTTACAGAAGCTAAAACGACAAGCAGAAAAAGTGAATGAAACCATTCTTAATTATTCTGACACCAAGACCTTTATTAAACCAAATAAAAAAGGTTTAGCCCTACGTGACGAAATTGATTTAAAAATTGCTACATTCCAAAAGGAATACGATCAACTTAACAAAGAGATTGAAACCTTGAAACAAGTCATGGAATCTGGAAAATCGTCTTCTTAAATTTTCATTTTTGAATAACAACAGTTTCCTTTGAGAACAATTAATTTTATCAACCCCGATTTTAATTATTGATGTCGGCTTATAACTCACTCCCCAAAAGAATCCTAATGATTGACGATGATCTCACGATGTGTGATTTCGTTGGAGCAATTGTCGTAGCTAAGGGTTTTGAATATTACTCTTTCAACCGTTATGATGGAGCCTTGAAGCAAGTTAAAGAGTTAAAACCTGATTTGGTGCTACTTGATTTACATTTACCTGATGGTAGTGGTCTAAATTTATGTCAGTATATAAAAGAGGATCCTGAGTTTTCTAGTATCCCAGTAATTATGTTAACGACTCGTGAATTTAATATCGAGCGTGAGATTGCCATGAAAAATGGGGCTGAGGCTTTTTTACACAAGCCAATTGATCGAAATAAATTAGCTGAGATTATTGTTGATACCTTATCACCAGAAGTTAAAGTTATATTTTGGGGAGTTCGGGGTTCTGCACCTTGTGCCAATAAAGAAAATATGATTTATGGAGGAAATACAACTTGTGTGCAACTCCAATTGCCGAATACAGAGAACTATTTAATTTTAGATAGTGGCTCTGGAATTCGCAATTTAGGTAGTCATATTATGGCAAAGAAAAAACATGCCGAAGGGCAAATTTTTATTACCCATCCCCATTGGGATCACATACAAGGTTTCCCTTTCTTTAAACCATTTTATGTTCCTGATAATAAGTTTACCGTTCATTTACCACAACAATTGGGTGGCGATTGTAGAGATGTTCTAGCGGGACAAATGACCTACACTTATTTCCCTGTAACCCCAGAAATGTTAATGGCTGATATTCAATATGAGACTCAGAGTTATCATTTACAGAAATACGACGGGTACCAAATTGAATTTATGTTGTCTAATCATCCGGTAGCAACTGCCATTTATAAAGTTCATATTGGTGGAAAGAAAATTGTATTCTGCCCTGATAATGAATTAGTCCCTGCTTCTAATGGTATTAGAAATTCATTTTACGAACACTTATTAGAATTTTTTGATGGTGCAGATTTACTCATCCATGATGCGCAATACTCAAGAGAAACCTACCCAAGTAGAAGAAATTGGGGGCATTCAGCATGGGAAGAAGCCGTTGAACTTGCAGCAAAAACACATGTTAAACATCTCTATTTAACCCATCACGACCCTGATTCTTCCGATAATTACCTAGCAAAACTAGATTCTGAATTAGCGCCCTATTCCTCACAATTTGACTCTATTCAATTTGCTAAAGAAGGTGAATTTGCTAGAATTAAAATTAATACCGAACTATAAAATTGCTACTCTGAGTTAAATTCCAAATCTTGAGCGTACTCCGAAAAGTAGTTTTTAGCAAAATATTCGTCGAATTCGTAGTATTTGGAGGGGTATAAACCTAAAGAATTAACTTTTTGGAGTGGACTCAATCTTGAATTTGTTTTAATCTGAGAATAGTAAGTCAAATACATTATGTGTATTTATCAAAATAGACATTCATTTCACTCGAATTTAAATATTACAACTCCAGCAAATCTTCTATTTAGTTACGAGTTACTATTAATAAAAAAGCTGATTGGTCATTAACAAATCAGCTTTTTTATTAACCAGATTTCTAGTTAAGGTTTAATAGATGAGTGTACTCCATAAATTAGTTTTTAGCAAGCTATTCGTCGAATTCGTAGGCTATGGAAGGGTGTTAACCGATATAATCGACTTTTTGGAGTGGACTCATAGATAATTTTAATCATTCCCCTAATAAATAATGTAGAATGTATTATGGCTTTCCTGTGGAATCTCGAATTAAATCCAAGATTTAGGGTCAAGCCCAGAATGACGAAATTTATTTTACCTGTTATTATTTTAATTTCATATCCCGAACTCAGGGTACTAGTTTTTAAGTATTTAATCAATCACATTTACTTCAATTCCAAAAACAGCTTTTAAAATTGATTGAGCATTTTTGTCTTTCGATTGCATTACTCTATGTTGTAAATTCGTAATTAAATCGGGAGTTGCTTCCTCAAAGGCTAAAGCTTTAGCAGCATCTTTTGTAGTCGTTCTAACAATTAAATTAATTTCATCTGCGCGAATTACACTATAAATTCCATCATCATTCAGCGCATGTTTTCTGCGTTCTTCATATTCTCCAAAAACTCTTGGGAAATCAACTGAATCAACTGCATGAGTGATTATTGTAACATCAGATGGACTTTCAGAAGAAAGAGGAATCTGACATAAATAAAAATATTTTTCCTGAAATACAGCCATTATAGTAGTGATTAGATTTATTTTTCAGCCGAATATAACGGTTTCGACATCGAATACCAAGAGAATAGACGTATCAATCTCAAATGCTTTAATTCATCGACTTATTTAGTTTTTCTATTCTTTACTAATTTAAGTTTAAAAAGTCTGTATTTTACGGGCTTTAAAAAAATCAGATCATAATCTATGGAACAGAACTTCATTCAATCTAAAAAAAATACATATCGTTTATTTTTACTTCTTTTAATAGCAACATTTTCTCTTCAAACTCAGTTATTTGCTCAAAAAACACCTGATGACTCAGGAATGTGGCTTTTGCCACAGATAAAAGGTTCTGTCCATGCAGAAATGGTTTCTAAGGGACTTCGTCTGCCATCTGAAGCATTTTATGATTCATTAAAACCAGCTCTTAACGATGCTATCGTTCGTATAAACATTGGAGAAGGTGGCGGAGGAACGGGTTCATTTATTTCCAGCCAAGGCCTCATTTTAACGAATCACCATGTTGGCTATGACGCCATTGCCTCTGCGAGTTCTGTAGCATCAAATTATTTAAAAGAAGGATTTTTTGCAAACACCTTAGATGATGAAGTTATTGCAGAAGGGTATTATCTATATATACCAACGGCTCAAATCAATGTAACAGACTCACTAAAGAGTTTACAGAACTCACTTGAGGGCTTTTCTGAACGTGATGTTCGAGATTCACTTATTGCTCTATTTTCAGCCAATTATCCTGATCATGTTTTAGAAATTGATGATTATTTCGGTGGGAATGCCCAATATTTAGCGGTTTATAAAATAATTCGTGATGTTCGTTTAGTTTTTGCCCCTCCTTCCGCAATCGGTAAATTCGGTGGTGATATTGATAACTGGATGTGGCCAAGACATACTGGTGATTTTTCTTTTTTAAGAGCTTATGTAACACCCGATGGAAAAGGAACAACTTATGATAGTCTTAATGTTCCTTACATTCCAGCAAAACATTTAAAAATAAATACCTTTGGCGTTGAACCATCAGACTTTGTAATGACTTTAGGTTTTCCTGGAAGCACCTACCGTTTTGAAAGTAGTTACGCTTTTAATTTCTACCAAAATCATCGTAATAACTACATCATTCAATCTTACCAATCGGTACTTGATGGTTTAGAAATGTCAGCTAAAATAAATGATAGCATTGCTGTTGCCAATGCATCTGATAGAGCATCAATTGCAAATACGGTTAAATATTTTGAAGGAATTCAACAAGGGTTTAAACAATACAATGTAGTTGAACGGCGCAAATTGGAAGAAGATCGTTTCGAAGAGTGGATTGCCATAGACTCAGGTAGAGAAATTGATTTTGGACTTGCCATTCCTAGTTTGAAAAAAGCTTATGATATAGCAAACCGAAGTGGCGATAAAATCTACGCAGGCGTATATACTTTAAGAAATAATGATATTTTCGAAGCAGTTTCCATTCTTGAACCATTTTATACTTTTCTTAAAACAGATTCATTAAAAAAATTCTCTAAAAATCAGAGAAATGCTCTACTTGATCAATTAAAAACGTATGCTAATTTATTTAATAAAAACGAGCAAGCTACTTGGAATACCCTTAAAGGACATCTTGTAATGTTACTTTCAATGCCAGACAGTTTACAACACAATGGTGTCTCAGCTTTACTAAATCCAACTAAACGTGAAGGCAATTTCGAATTTACTGCTCAAGAATTTATTAATGAACTAAAAAAGGAATCTCTATTATTCAATCATAAAAAAGCTGAAAAACTATTCAAAAAGAGTAAATCAAAAGCTAAAAAAGAACCCAAAGATAAATTATACCAACTCAAAGAATTATTAGAAAATTCTCTTGCTGATAACCGTCCCGTTTTTTCGAGCCATTATTCATTAGTGGGGGCTGCAACACCTGCTTACGTAAAAGGATTTATGGAATTCAGTGGTGATTCTACAATCTATGCTGATGCTAATTTTACTTTACGTTTAAGTGGCGGTAGAATTACAGGGTATAAACCCACAGATGGCGTTTATTTCACCCCATTTACCACACTTGAAGGAGTTCTCGCTAAAGATTCTGGATTAGAACCGTTTGATGTTCCCACTGAACTAAAAAACTACATCGCTGCAAAAAAATCTGATGGCGAACCAATAAGTACTTATCTCAACGAAAATGGTGAACTTATTGTAAACTTCTTATCGACAAATGATATTACAGGCGGAAATTCTGGCTCACCGGTTTTAAATGTTGATGGCGAAGTTGTAGGCGTTGCATTTGATGGAAATATTGAAGGCGTTTTTGGCGATTATTATTTTGATACGGAATTAAAACGAATGATTTCTTGCGATATACGTTACATTCTTTTTGTAACTGAAGAACTTTACGGACAAAAACGCTTGACTGACGAGATGGACTTTGTTCGTACAGAAGAACCTTCACCTTCAAAATGAGAATAAACGCAAGCAGAATTCAGCGATTTCGCAATCATACAGATACCACTCGTTGTTGGACTCCGCATATTAATCTTTTGCTGGGCCCTAATGGAGCTGGTAAAACTAACATAATAGATGCCATTCATCTCTTATGTATGTCAAGAGGGTTTGTTACGACTTCCGATCAATATCTTGTACAAAAAAAAGAGAGTGATTACTATTTATCAGGAGAATTTTCTGGCGCATTGCGTTCTGACTTTAGCATTCAATGTCGCTATAAACGTGGCGAAGGGAAATCCTTTTTTGTAAACGAAAGTCCTTTAAACAGACTAGCCGATTTAATCGGTTTAGTTCCCTTAGTTGTCTTGTCACCTCAAGATCGAAGTCTAACAGCCGAAGGTCCGACTGAGCGAAGAAGTTTTTTAGACTCCATGATTTCACAATTATCAAAAAGCTATTTAGCTGATTTAATTGAATTCAGAAAGATTGTGCAACAACGAAATATGCTACTTTCCAATATTTCTCTTTCGCAATCCATTTTATCTGATTATTTAGAGCCTTGGGATGCTCAATTAATAGAAACGGGAAGCCGAATTCTTTTAAAAAGACGAGAGCATCTGCAAAAATTTGCCACACAACTTGAACGCGTGTATTCAACAATGTCTGATATTGCGTTAAAACCACGTTTTGAATACAAAACCTTAGATAGTGTTTCAGAAGGTGATCAAAAAACTATAAAAGACGAGTTTTCTAGCTTATTAAAAATAAATAGAAGTCGAGAGTTTGAGCGTGGATATACCGTAATTGGCCCACATAGAGATGATTTAGTGTTTTTTCTAGATGACATAGAATTGCGGAAATTTGGATCTCAAGGCCAACATCGATTATTTACGATTGCTCTTAAAATGGCTGAATTATTTTATATCTCTGATGAATTAGACGATTTACCTATTTTTTTATTGGATGATATGTTCGGAGATCTTGATCCAATGAAAATTGATATCTTACTGACTATGCTTGACTCGCATCCAGGTCAAACATTTATCACCGCCGCTAATCCGAATCTTTTCATGAACTACTTTGACCTTAATAATGAGAAAAATAGTGTTACTTACGTGCAAGATGGAATGGTAAAAGACTCTGCTGATTCTTAATAAATAAACTATCTTTAGCAAGGTTTTGATGATTCTACATCATTTTAAAACCCGTTTATATTGAATTTTAATAAATAATTTCCCAATGGCACTTTATCGTAGAACTCCCAAAGGTATTTCATCGGCACTGTCTGATTTTTTCGACAGTTTACCGAATCGAAAACAGTTCAAACGTAGTCTTGCTGTTACTAACTGGTCTAGTATTGTTGGGGAAAGAATTAGCGCACAAACAAAAAGTATCAGCATTGAAGGAACTAAATTGGTGATCAAAATGAGTAGTTCACTGTGGCGACATGAAGTACACGCACAACGTTTTGCCATTCTAACGAAACTCAATAATTCTGTTAATGATGACGTTTTCACTGAATTACTTATAAAAGAATAATTAGTACATGGAGTTCAGTTTTTCCAAGTTTTACTTAACCATTTTTGAAAGATTTAAATCTCTTTTACGACCCGATGATACGGGAAGTGAACAAAGTATGTCTTCAGCTGAACGGCTGAGTATTTTTTTAATTTGTTATTTATTTGCTCTTGCCATGTGGAGCTTGGTGAATTTGGGTCGGGAGTTCGAACTTTCTCTTTCTGTTCCCATAACTATTACAAATATTCCTACCGATATGGTACTAACAGAAGAACCAGTAAAACACACGCAAATTACAGTTGGTGGTGAAGGTTGGATGTTAATGGGCATTTATAATGGTAATCCAAATTTAGTAATAGATGCATCAGATAATTTGAAAAAATCGAAATTCAACCTTCTTGAGTTGATGAAAAAAGAAATGAATTCGTATCCTAGTTTAAACTTAGTTTCAGTTGAACCTTCTCAAATTAATCTCCTATTAAAACCAAGAATTTCTAAACGCGTTCCAATAATTCCCAAAGTAAGTATTAGTTTCAAAAAACAGCATAATTTTCTTTACGAACCCAGAATATTCCCAGATTCTGTAACGCTATCTGGTGCGGAGGAGGTGTTAAAAACCATTTCTTTTGTTGAAACAGTAGAAGAGCATTTTGATGATGTTAAAGATTCCTTGGACTTAACGTTAAATTTAGTCTCTCCTGCTGAAAAAGTTCGTCTTGATCGCTTAAATATTCGCTATCGCGCTAGAGTAGCAGAATTTACAGAAGGTGAAATTCGCGTTTTTGTAAAAACAGAAGGTCTGCCTAAAGATACTGAAGTTAAATATAGCCCTGCTGTTATTAGTATTCGTTATGATGTTCCAATTGAAGAATATGCCGTTTCACAAGAACTTGTGCCTTATTCAGCTTTTGTTAATTATCACGAAATTTCAAAAGATTCAACTGGTTTTATAACTCCAGTTATTAAGAACTTAGCGCCCAAACTTCATTTACGTTTACGCTCGTATCAACCTAAAAGGGTTTCTTATTACAACGTGATAAAATCGGAGTAAGTTCTTTTATTATTTTATGTCGATTTAAGAATTAAAATTCCCCATCTCCTTTGAATTCCTATGCTAATAAATGATAAGAGATGTTTAAAGGAGACATGGGACAGATGTAATAGCATTTGGTACTCCTAAAACTTTAAACAAAATCTTTCTGATGGAAACATTTTCACTAAAACTAAATCATTAAGAGATTTGACATACCCAATAGCAAAAGTATGATGTTTTTTAATTGATTTTTAATTGATTTTTATTAAGCCAAAAGTTTTTTTAAATGCTTGGTGAATGTTTTTCAGAAACTTTGTAGAGGCGAATCGTACTGTGCCCTCGCATCCAAGTTGAGGATTTTACCGTTTAGCGCTCTTCTCACCCTTTCATCGCTATTAACAAGGATTGATTTTAATAGTTATTTATCATTTGGATGAAATTACACACAGTAAACAATAGTTCATCACCATGTTTTTACTCGCACTTTTTTCATTCATTTTTGTTTGGGCCGGAAATACGGTTCAACAAGGGAAACTAAACGGCAATGTATGTGATGCCGAAACTAGAGAATCACTAATTGGCGTAAATATTTACATTCCTGAAACCAAACAAGGTGCCGTTTCAGATGAGTATGGCAATTTTTCTATCGATAAAATTGAAGCCGGAATTTATACCATTCAAGTTTCTTATGTCGGATATAAAGAACTTATGATAAGCGATGTAATCATAAAATCGAATAGAATTACGAACTTACTAGTTGCTTTAACCCAAGTTTCAATTGAGGGCGAAGGCGTTACCGTAACTGCAGGTTTCTTTCAAAACTCTGAGAGACAGCCTGTTAGTAGCGTTTCTTTTAACAACGAAGAAATACGCCGTTCACCGGGCTCAGGTGGTGAAATTTCAAGAATTTTGCAAGCTTTACCTGGAGTTGCATCAGTTGGTGAAACATCTCAAGATATTTTCGTTCGTGGTGGAAGTCCAACTGAAGTCAATTTTTATATTGACAATATTGCGATTCCATCCATCAAACATTTTCAAGAGCAAAATGGTGCATCAAATGGACCGATTGGTTTAGTCAACACAGAATTAGTTCGTGAAATTGAATTTTCCACTGGTGGATTTGGTGCGCAATACGGTTATGTGATGTCTGGAGTTGGTGAAATTTCTTACAGACAAGCTAATAGAGAGCGTGTTTTAGGAAATGTTGATATGACCATGGCAGGATTTGGGGCAACGTTTGAACTACCCGATTTTGACAAAAAAGGAAGTTGGTTGGTTTCTGGGCGAAGAAGTTATTTAGACGAATTGCCGATGCGATTAATGCTGGTGGCGCTCCTAGTTATTCCGATATTCAAGTGAAATATCATCGTGATTTGGGGAAAAATGATCAATTGACTTTTTTAACTATTTTTGGAGCATCACAATTTGTGAATGATGAAGAGGATGCTATCGAAACCGGATCTTTACAGGTTGTTGATGTTTCTAGAAATCAATTAACAAGTGGATTAAATTGGCAACATGTTTGGGGTGGAAATGGCTATTCAAACACAAGCATTTCTTTCACTAGTTCAAAAGACAATACACAAGTCACTGATTTAGAAAGAGATATACTAGAAACGAATATAAATATTGGTCAAAAAGAAGTTACGCTTCGAAATGTTAATTTCTATCGGTTTAATCGTGATATGAATCTGAATTATGGGCTTGAATCTAAATATCAATACGGTGATTTTGATTATGCATTTGCTTCATTTATTAATTTTGGCAATGAAGTTGTTCCTCCACGATCTATCAATCAGTCTGTAGATGGTGTTCAATCAGCAGCTTTTGCAACATTTGGATACAAACCTATCCAAGCATTAACAATCCAAACGGGAATTCGAGTAAATCATAGTTCTTTTAATAATAAAGTAACCTTTGCGCCTAGAATTTCTGCCCGTTATGAAATTTCACCACGTTTATCTTTACATGCAGCAACTGGAATTTATCACCAACGATTACCCCTTTATTATTTATCACAAGCTGAATCCATTCGCAACTTAGACGAAACCCAGGCAAGACATTTTATACTTGGTTTCGATTATATGCTTACTTCTTCTAAAAAAATGACAGTTGAATTTTTTGATAAAGCCTACACAAAAGTACCCGTTTTACCAGCTGATAGTGTGAACGCAAATCCTCAATTCATTCCAGATGGTTTCGGATTTTATGAAACCTTAGAAGCACGAGGAAAAGGATACGCTAGAGGTATCGATGTGTTAATCCAAAAGAAATTAGCTGAGAATTTTTATGGTGGAATTAATGCTTCATTTTTAAGAGCTCAATACACCGATCATTTAGGGAAAACTCAAAACCGTGATTTTGAAGTACAAACTTTATTTTCCGTAATTGGTGGTTACCGACCTAGTAAGTATTGGGAATTTAGCGCACGTTGGAGTTTTGTTGGGGCAAGACCTTTTACTCCAGCCAATGAAGCTGCAAGTATTGCTTCAAATAGTTTAATTCTAGATTTAGCAAATTATAATAGCGATCGACTTCCTGCTTTCCATTCTTTGTACACCCGTTTTGATCGCCGTTTCTTCTGGAAAAAAGTAACCTTCACAACTTTTATGGAAATTTGGAATACCTATAATCGTGAAAATGAAATTGGCATTTATTACAATAAAACGGATAAAAAAGTAGATAAGGGAATTGGCTTTACTTTCTTGCCTGTTGGCGGATTTAAGTTAGAATTTTAAAATGTCGGATGTCGGATGTCGGATGTCGGATGTCGGAATTTAATAAACGTCATGTTGAGCAAAGGTCAGCCAAGAAATAATTTTTTTAATTCACCTTGATATTCTGACCGACGCCGAAACATCTTCGAAATTAAATACATGATTACGCTCAAAGCACTAATTCGCATTTCGAATTAATAAACTTTACCCGGAATGACCTTACAATTTGAAAGAGATTATTTCTTCGATTCAACTACATTTGAAAAGAAGATCGGAGTTTCAGCCACTTCTTACCATGATGGATTACATCAAAACATAAATCAATTAAAATTGAAATAAGTACATTTTAAAAGTATATGTCTAAGACCATTAAAATCTTACTTCGCTATTTCATTTTTTGGCCAGTAACCATTTTGCTGTTTACTTCTGTTACCGGATTTTTGGTTGAGTTATACATGTCTCGATTTCAAATACCAATTGATTACCCACCATTTCTAGGTTTTAATCTAAATTACATCTCATCTTTTTTATTCACCATTAGCTTTCTTACTATTAATTTAAATACAGGTATTTGGGCTATAAACCGTTATCCTGTTATAAGTTGGGAACGAGTATGGCTACATATTGGCATTCAATTAAGTTCTGCTCATGTCGCTTTTCTTGTTGGAATGGCATTAAATGGAATGGTTTTTTTCCAACAGCAGCCTGAAGTTGAACAAGATTTGTCGTTCTTATTCTTTATCTATGTAATGTCGATGACAGCAGCTATTATTTTCAATTTGATGTTTTATATCGGTTCCTTATATAGAAATCTGTTAGTACAAAGCAGACAATCTGCCGAGCATCAATTAGCTTCACTGAAAAACCAGATAAATCCACATTTTTTATTCAATTCTCTGAATTCAATTGCAAGTCTAATTCGAATAAATCCTGTAAAAGCGGAAACTGTAACCGAAGATTTAGCAGAATTATTTCGCTATAGTTTAAGAGCAGGAAAACAGCATGTAACCTCTTTAAAAGATGAAATAGAGTCCATTGAAACGTATTTCAGAATTGAAAAAGCTCGTTTTGGTGATCGTCTTAGCTTATCTATTCAAATTCCAGCACTTTTTTTTGAAACCGCCATTCCAAGTTTAATTCTTCAACCACTTGTTGAAAATTCGGTTAAACACGCTGCCAATTCCATGCTCGATTCTTGTATAATCACCGTTAATGCCATTCAAAAAAAAATGGAATATGGATTTCTGTGACCGATAATGGACAGGGTTTCCCACCGCTACCTAGAAATGCTATTTTTGAAAAGGGCACCGGATTGAAAAATGTGAATGAACGATTAAAATTCACATTTGGCGAGCGCTCTGAATTACATTTCGAAAAAAATAGTGTTTCGTTTTTACTCCCTTCTTAATTTCAAAACAAAACGGTATGAATTATCTTCTTATTGATGATGAAGAACTTGCCCGCAAACGTCTTCAAACACTAATTGAAGAATGTGAGCAAAAACTCACTTGTCTAGGCGAAGCTTCTAACGCTATGGATGGCATAAAGTTAATTCACAAAAACAAGCCGGATATCATTTTTCTTGATATTCAAATGCCAGAACTTAGTGGTTTTGACATGTTAGAATTACTCCCCAAAGATCACTTAATCCATATCGTTTTTGTTACGGCTTACGATGAATTTGCTCTTCAAGCTTTTGAAGCGCATGCAATGGATTATTTATTGAAACCAGTAAAAAAATCACGCTTACAAGATACAATCAGTCGAATAGTTGCCCAAAATTCATCAAAGAGAAGTTCTTCTGATTTTATAAATAAGTTAGGATTACGCACAAATTTGCATATTCAGCGAATTGCTGTTTTACATAAACAAGAGACTATACTACTATCGTTAGATTCCATTCTTTGGATTGAATCGAGAGATACGATTACTTACGTTCATTCTGCTGATGGAAATTCATACCGTTGTGACCGAACACTCGACGATTTAGAACAACGACTCCCCCAGTTTTTCCGTTTACATCGTTCATATTTAGCACAAATAAATCAGATAGTAAAACTAATTCCTTGGTTCAATGGCGGTTTAAAAGTTGAATTAAGTGATGGAACGCAATTGGAAGTGGCAAAAAGGCGCGTTTCGGATTTAAAACGTGCGTTGAATGTTTAAAAAAAACTTTGCCAGTTTATAAATGACTTCTTCCTTTTTCCTAACAATGTAAAGAGGCCTTCAAAAACCAAATAAAAAAATTTCTCTCTTCGTTATTCGCCAAATTAGACGATTTTTTTACTAAAGATTCAGTTTTTAGAAGGCTCCGTACAATCAACTTAATTTGTTTTTAAATTATGTTGAATAACTATTTTATTAAGTTACTAACGCTCGTTTAATTTTACGTTTTACATTGGTGGCGGTTAAAAAACAGGCAACTAATTCCTCAACAATTTCTTTTTTCAACTTATCAACTAAAGTATAATCAACCGATTGAATTGGATAGGACGAAATTATAGTTTGTTTTTCAAAAATATCTAAATATTGACCATATACAATCGTTTTCTTGGGAAAATAAAACCCATTTTCTCCTACAATTTCCTTAGAATCAAATACATAACAACCTAAATCTATGTTCTCATTTTTTATGCAGCCAATTTCTTTTTGTAATGAAGTTGGAATATAATTCTGTGAAGATGGCAACCCTGCAATAATTAGAGATTCATCAAAAACTTTTAAAATTAAAAAAAACTTGTCCTTAGCAGGCCTACCGTCACGAAATCTAAACGGTGTGAAATAAATTAAACTTCCTTTTTCAAACATTATTCTTGCAAAGACTGAATAGTCTCATATTCCTCAACTGCTTGCAAATAACTAAGTTTTAACTCTTCATTGTCTCGATAAATCTCTGATAAATCAATTTTAACATCCGATGTATTTATTCTTTTAAGATCAAAGTCTCTTAATAAGCCTTCTCTTTCGGCAAATTGATACCATAATGAATGTGGTTGATGGGTAAACTCGACTAAGCTTTTTCCAGATTTATCCGCAAACTGTGAAACGATAAGCTCCATTAAGTTGAGATCTGATTCACTAAACTCATCATCTGAAAAATCTTTTTTGGGGATTATTCTAGTTGTTTCACCAAAGTCTCCCATTGCTTTTTCAAAGTAGATATAGTCACTCAATATCGTTGGACACTCATTAGACAATTCAACAAATAATTCTTTTGATATTGGCCCCATTTGCCAAACATAAAAATCTAAATTTAGAAAAGGTCTTACATATTTCTTTACAGAAGACTCTTCTATTAAATATAGTATTTTCAATAACTTAGTTTTATATAGGTTTTTTGTGTGTTCTGCTATATAAATAATGGTATTTCCCAGCTTATCAATTTCAGATGGCGATATGATCCGTTCTTTTTTCATACTATAATTATACATGGTTTTAAAATAAAGAACAATAACACATGTGCAATATATGTAAATTTTATCCACCTTTGCCAATATCTAGGACTTTAGCAAAGGTGAATTAGATACAAACTTATTCCATTTTTAGCGCAAACGTTTCAATCTCACCATAAACTACGTAAGCGTTTGATCGCCACATTACAGAATAATAAGAAGCCCCTTTTTCTTTGCCTTCTTCAAGAATGGAAACTAATGTTTTTTTCTTTGCGTCCTCCAAATTCGCATTATAGAAAAAACTTATAGAACCGATTTCCATACGCGGTATACTCATTAAATCTATTCGGTATTTATCAACCAAGACAACTTGTGATGTGTCTAAGTTTACTTCCTTCAGGGTTTTTAATGTGCCATTAAAAGGTTTTGCTTCGATTTGATTGCTTTTAACAGTAACTATTTCGCTTGTGTATTTTGGAGAACACCCAATAAAAACAGCTAGAAATAAGATAAAAAAAGCGCCCTTTTGAGATTTATCAAGCTTCATAAATAATCGTATTTAAATAAATGTGAACGTTGTTGTTAGCCCTTAGATGCAAATCTAATAAAAACGCTACACGAATTTAAAAAAAACTTTGCCAAAGTCCCTGACTCTGGCAAAGTCGAAAGACTTTGCCAGAGGTGGAATTCTCGCTTCTCAGCTATGCTGTTCTTCCAACCAGCGCTCAGCATCAATAGCAGCTTTACAGCCGCTTCCTGCCGCTGTTATCGCTTGTCTGTACACACTATCCATGGCATCGCCACAGGCGAAAACGCCTTCAACATTCGTGTAGGTTGATGCACCAATCGTTTTAATGTAGCCGACATCGTCCATATCAATTACACCTTTAAATAAATCGGTGTTTGGTTTATGTCCGATTGCTAGAAACAATCCGGTTACATCGTCTAACAGTGTATATTCACCTGTTTTTAAGTTTTTTAAACGAACTCCATCTACGACTTTATCGCCAAGAACTTCATCAACTTCTGAATCCCATATTACTTCGATTTTTGGATGATTCATTACTTTATGTTGCATAGCTTTTGATGCACGAAATTCATCACGACGATGAACTATAGAAACTTTGCTTGCAAATTTGGTTAAAAATGTCGCTTCTTCCATAGCTGTATCACCGCCACCAACAATGATTACATGTTGATTACGGAAGAATGCGCCATCACAGGTTGCACAGGCTGAAACTCCATAACCACGTAAGCGAGTTTCACTTGGAATTCCCAACCATTTTGCAGATGCTCCTGTTGAAATAATAATGGACTCTGCAAAGAAGTTTACTTCTTCATCGACCGTTATGGCAAAAGGACGCTTATTTAAATCTACGTTAGTGATCATTCCATACCGACAATCGGCGCCAAAACGAGTGGCTTGTTCACGGAACATGTTCATCATTTCGGGCCCCATAACTCCTTTTGGGAATCCAGGGTAATTTTCTACATCCGTTGTAGTCATTAATTGTCCGCCAGGTTCAGGACCTTCAAATACGATGGGTTTTAGATCGGCGCGTGCGGCATAAATGGCAGCCGTAAGTCCTGCGGGACCACTTCCAATTACGGCTAATTTGATGGTTTTTCCAGCTATATCTTGCATGATGTTCGTCTTTTCGGGTTACAAACAGGCAAATTTAAAATTTGCTTGATTGATGGTTTAAATTCGGAGATAAAAGTACGGAATTCTGAGAACTGTTTGGAATTGATGCACTCTATAAAACTTATTTGCCTTAGTTCGGACTAAGAATTAAGTCACTATTTTTAATCAAAACCCAGAATAAACAATGTATAACCACAATTGGCTTCGTTGCATTATCTTGATTGTAAATTCAAATTAGCTAGATATTTCATAAGAACGCATTCGAGTCGGGATATCAAAATTTAAGTTTAGCTGTTTTAAATTATTTTTAAATCCGAACTGAGGGTAATTCTAAAATCAGATTCTTCAATTATAATTTTCTGAATTTTTAGGGTCGAATTTACTAAACTCTACTTTCACTTTACGAAAGTAGCTTTTGAAGCAACAAACCTTTTCTTACTTAAGTTTTTTTTCACTACGAATAAGTTTTTTTTTGAAATAGTTTACATCTTTCCACATTCATTTTTTAAAACTCTCAAAGCTTTTTGCCCAGTAAAAAACGTTAGACTTAAAGAGTAGAGGTTTACAATTAATTACACTTATAATCAGCATAACACAAACTTTACTCATTACTCATTACTCATTACTCATTATAACACATAAGTTGTTATAAATAAATGATATAAAAACCGCTATTAAAACTTTTTTCATATTATTAACTAGCATTTATTGTTAAATTAATATTCTTTTCTTATTTTTGAGTTAACAAAAATGTTACATGTCGTTACTTATCGTTGCCTTACTCTTATTTCAGGGAATTTCTAATCATATTACTGATTCTTTTACAAAAGAGGATTCGTTTTTGCACATTACTGAAGTTCTTCTCAGAGAAAATCCCAAACGGGTTTTACTTCCTCGTGGCTTGCAAAAAAAAGCAAGTCAAGCCCAAGTCATTGGGACGCAAAAGGATTTTTATATTCGCGATTTATCGAAAACCGCAACGTGGAAATCACGCCCTTTCGAATTGCTATTTAACTCCGAATTGTGTCGTATTTGGATTGATGTAGAAGATTTTAGCTATGTACAAGAAAAACAAACTATTACAGAAATTCGTGATCAGCTCGAAATATTCTTAACCCAATCTACTTCTTCCTATTCTATTTCGCCCGAAAAAGGAATTCTTTCCATTGTAAACGAAATGTACGGCGAAATTCCCGACCCAGATTCCGATAACAAAATTGATATTTTACTGCTAAATATACTTGAGCCCCAAGGAGTTAACGGTACTATTGCAGGCTATTTTGATCCCAACGATTTGTCGGACGATCCCAATTCGAATAGAGCCGATATGCTGTATATCGATATTTACCCACTCATTTATTTAAGCCCTTTATCTTCAACTGTTTCTGTTTCAAAAGCAGCCGGAACCATTGCTCATGAATTACAACATCTTATTTTACAAGGATATAAAGGGAATAATCAAGAAGAAATATTTCTGAACGAGGGGCTTTCTGAACTTTCCGAAATTTTATGTGGATTTGAACCTCGTTCTGCGGAAAGCTTTTTTTCGTCCGCTTCGAGACCCTTATTTTCGTGGAACTACTCCAATGCTTTACCCGATTATTCCCGCGCTTCGCTTTGGTTCCACTATGTTTATGAACAAATTGGCCCAGAGTGGTTACATTCATACATCCAAAATTCGAAAACAGGCTTGCCTCATTATTTTTCTGCGCTTAAACAGCAAGATGTTTCATTTACTCAACTTTGGAAAACATGGTTTTTGGCCTTGTTAAATCGAGAAAAAAATCTTTCTATTTCTCCTTACAAAGATCTACGCCGAAAACAACTAGGAGGAATTAATCCTATTGAATTAAACGCTGGCTTTTTCACACAAACCAATGGTGCGTATCAGTTTAGGTTTAACGCTGCCAAACATACTACCGAATTAGAAGTAGAAAGTTCGGCTGAAATGCACACTCATTATTCTATTGAAAAAGAGGATTTAACTTATACACAGGATGTTAAACGTATGGGTAAACGCGAAAAATTTCGCCTTCAAGAACTCGATTATGTGGAATGGGTTCAATTTTGGGAAGTAAATCCAGATACAAGCGACATTCAGTCTAGCATCTTTCTTTCAAAATCGAAATCGGAACAAATTGCGCATGTTGGAAGTGGTTCATTAACCAATTTTTCCTTTTTCGCAACTCACCTAACTCTACAAAATGATTTAAAAAAAATAGGTTTGCTCTTCCCTGTTCAAGAGCTTCAAACGATTACTGCTGTTGGATTTTCTGGTCTTTTTGAAAATGAATTTCAGAATAGTTCAGTTGGACTAGAAGTGCCAAGAGATTATACAATCCGTGTTTTTCCTGTTAAAAACGGCATTATTCAAGCTGAACCCATAGAGCAGTGGGAAAACAGAGTAAGCAGAAGAGAATTTGGCAACGCGGCAATGGAATGGATTCCATTTTCCCAAGCGTATGAACCTGCTTTACACGGCGTTTCCGAACTATTTATAGAAGTGTTTTCTTCAAGCGATCAAAACACTTTAAATATTGGCATGCAAGGAGATGGAATAACAAGTGTATGGATTACAGATGAGAACTGGAACTCAGAAGTTTTCAAAAATACCAGTTTACATACCTTAAGCTTTTTAGGCTTCCCTTTAGATGAACGTGTAATTCCTTTAATAGCTCTCAAACAGGAAGCCCAAATTCCTGAAATTCCTGTTCAACTAATCGCAGCCCGGAATGGAAAATTCATCCAACTTAGCTTAGACTCTCCTTTTTTGTATGCAATGGATATTACTCAATTTGTTTTAAAAAAACCGGACGGTTCTATTCAAGCACTCTCGTTTATGGAAGAAGATGAACATAAATTAGAACCGTTTGAACTTGTTGAAGAAGGACATTATGAAGCCATAATGACTTATCGCAATGGTTCCAATTCGTATGTAACAAAACAAGATTGGATTTTCCCAAAATCAAGCAGTTTTGTGCTTAATAAAGTATTTCCAAATCCATTTAACCCAAACACAGCCATAGAGTTAAGCCTACTTGCTAAAGCGAATACAATTAAGCTTAATGTTTATGATGTTTTAGGCAGACAAGTGAAACAAGATTCCTATCCAACAATGGAAGCCGGAATACACCAATTACCAATTTCATTATCTGGATTAGCAAGCGGACTCTATTTTTTCCGCTTAGAATTAACCGATGATGCCCAACGCACAGAAGTTTTACTAAGCAAAGGAGTTTTGGTAAAATGAAAACGAACCTAAGCAAGCGAAAAAAATCGCAGTTAAGTCTTCCTTCGACAAGAATTACTCGCATTCACAAATCTCAAATCGGTGGGAGCCAAGTAAAGTCTCCCTTCGGCAAAATACAATTCAATAACACAAGACTCGAATCGGAGGGAGATTTAGAGGGTGGTCAACTGAATATAATCGTTGCTTCGAAAGTAGCAAACTTCTGCTTCAATCATGGCAAATCGTACCCCCAACGAATTTGGCATACGCCAAAAAAAAACAAACCGGATACCGGCGGCTACCGATATCCGGCCATTAACTCATAACAATACAAATAGCATTATTATGGTCCGTAACCAAAAAATACAGAATATGAAGCTAACCTATGCACTAGCAGCAGGTTTGTTATTCATTTCTAATTGTTCCGAAAAAGCTGGAACGCCATTTACGAACAGTGCAGGAAAAGAACCTGTACTAATTGTAGAATACCAGGAAGTGATGTACCGCTCGAGTACACAATGGCCTGAAGATTTCAAAGCAAGTCCAGACCCCAAAAAAGGAATTCCTTCTGTTCAAAACACTGAAAATGTGTGGTTTATGGAAGATTATTCCCATATCCAAGAAACACAAATAATAGATGAAGACGGTTATTTATCGTACGAAAAAATCTATTTAAATGGAGATGGCGAAATGGGAATGCCAGTTGAAATGATGGAAGAAGCCAAACCTCAAATGCCTTTTTCCGACCGCTGGGCAAATCCATTGGTTAAAACTACCTTTAAAGATGGTAAGCTGACTAATTGGGCAAAAGACGGTTCTGTAATTAACAGTTACGATATGCCAAAAGAAGACTTTAAGGTAAATCCTGATTCTTTGGCTCCAGTTGATACCGCCGATGTTTCCGGCAGTTTTAATCGCTTAAGTGCCAGTTTAGCAGGCGGTGAAATCGGATTAAAAACATTAGCTCCAAATTTGGCACAACTAGATTTTGAAATTGAAGGCAATGAAAGAGTGCAGCAGGTTGTAAACTTGAAATACAATCAAGTAACCTACTCACGTAGTTTTAATGAAGCAGGAAAACCAGTAGAAGAATCCTTCTTTAAATATGAAATTGCAAATGGGTATCCTGTTATGAGTGTGGAAGATACACGCGAATTTGGAAGCCTCGAAAACGGAGAATGGGGAATGGTAAGCCGAACCGTTCGCAACCGAAAAAACATACATGTAACTTGGAATAAATAGTAAGAAAGGAGATTGAATATGAAAAATACAATTAAATCATTAAGTGTTTTAGTCTTAATAAGTCTATTATCGCTAACCAATACTCAAGCTCAGAATAAATATGCCATATTTATCTACGGATTTGAAGGGAGTGATTCTTCCTGGACAGGCCCAAGTATTCAAGTTCCACAACAGTGGAAAGCTGAAGGTATTATAACTGATTATGTAGCTATTACTTATCAAGCATCACAAATGGGCAATGATTTAGGAAAAGATACAGTTATGAATGATATCGGTACTAAGATGCAAGAAAAAGCAAAAAATGGAGAATGGATAATTGTCGGTCATAGTCTAGGTGGAATTGTTGCAAGAGCCGCTTATCATTATTTAAAAACTACTGCTCCATATAATACACTTAATATTAAAGCAATAACCACTATTGGAACTCCTTCACAAGGCGCAAATCCTGCACACTTATCTATTACTGGACAACCTGGCTTTATTAATGTTGCTCCCCAAATTGCCACATTTAGAAATTTAGTTCAAGACCCATTAACAGTAATACATAGTTCAGTTGCGCTTATTACTAGTTTTATTGATGGTGATGCATTAAGCCAACTTGAGAATGCCCCCACTATTTTGGACGATGTTTTTAACAAACTAAATGAATATGCTACAATTTCTGAAAACATACCTGCAAAGGACGTTATTGGAAGGTTAGACGCTTTTAATCCAGATCCAAAATCTTTGATTTTTCAAATAAATAGTTCTCAAACGCTAAAGCCAACACATGTTAGGTCAATAATTGGGTCTGAAAAACAATTTACTCCTGTTCGAGCAGCTAATGAGGTTTATGAAGAGTTAAATACTACTGAAGTTGCTACACTTTCTAACTTTAAAAAAATTCGAGATTTTTATAAGACAAATGCTGATGCTTGGCATGCCACAAATATTATTTATCAAACCCCTTGGGGTGGATTTAATTTTAAAGCTGCAGCTAGTGCTAGAAAAAAACGTGATCGTTGGAAAAAAGGCCTAACCGAGTTGAACAATATTGATACTCGTTGGGGATCGATAATTGATGCCTATACATACACTCCTTACGAAGATGTAATTTTAATTCCTTCTGGCACTTGTGATGGTGGCCCAGGTGGCGGTCCTGGTGGAGTTTGGTCCATCCAAGAATCGGT
>Ga0210034_1000324_pt1 | contig 55083 bp, 55 predicted proteins | sample CryGeymeta201505_FD_185466 | JGI IMG/M metagenome (GOLD analysis project Ga0210034, IMG submission 185466) | Groundwater microbial communities from Crystal Geyser aquifers in Utah, USA - Crystal Geyser metaG 2015-05 (SPAdes) (version 2) | ecosystem: Environmental > Aquatic > Deep subsurface >... | reverse complement strand
ACTCGTTAACCACGCGAATATCCATTCGCGCTCTTCTAAACTTAAATGTTTGTATTTCTGCAACGTTTTTCACCTCCTTTAGGTCTGAATTCTACCTAAAGTGTTGCACTTCGTTTTTGTTCCTACAAAAAATAGTATTTTTATTGGCCCATTAACACAAAAAGGAGATTGCCTATTCAAAACTCGAAGGTTTGTTGTTTTTCGTCCAAAACCTTTTTGACTGATTCCTGTTTGGGGGTCAGAACACTAATTCCATGGAGGAAAAATCATGGCACAGTTTTTCGATCAGACTTTTGACGAACTCATGACCGGCGCGCCGAAACTGCTTCGGGCAGGGCTTTCGGGAACACGCACGTATGTGCTCCCACTCCCTGGGGATTTTGATCATGGTGTCATCGTTGAGACGAATTCCCAGAGTAGGATTCTGGGATCATGGACGATCGCCAAAGGCGCAGCATACCGGATCACTCCTCAGAAGGTACAGCGGATGCCTCTCATCCAGAACGATCCTGATCCCATTCGGCGGTTTTGCCGGCTAAACGGCCTTCCCCTGACCAAAAACACCCGCGTTGAGTGGGGTGAGGAGGTATACTTTGGACCCTACCGCCACCAGGGGGACTGCAGCTTCAGGTGGATCAAGACGGGAGAGTCTCCGATCGCGTGGAAGCGAGTATTAACCACCCAAAACCCCGAATGGGTGGAAAAACTCCTCGTGGTCAAGGGCGAAGAGCCGAAGACCTGGGAAGAATTCTGCATCATCGCCCGAGAGTGGGCAGTGGTACAGGATGGCCAACTCCGTCTCGAGCCCTAACAACTGAATAAAGAAAAGCCTCAGCGTAACAACGCTGGGGCTTTTTCATGTTTAGGGATTATTGTAACTATTAACGTATAATCCAAGCTGAATATGTAATGAAGTTGTGAATTCATTTAAACATCGAATGTTTAGTTTCGCTTTGTAGCAGCATATCGTCATGTTTTTCATACAGGAATTTGTAACTCAAGTTGGGTTAGAGATGCTGAAACCCTCCAAAGGCGGGCAGGTGAATTCTGCATGACATGTGTCCGTGATGGGGTCCCTCCAATATGTTGATTTGAATCAATTTGCTAAGGATGTGGTATCGTTTCTTGAGATGTTGAGAGATGTTGAGTAAAGTGAATTTTGACAATGTTTGATGAAATCTGGGTCAAGACCTTACATGGTTTTACAAACAATTACTAGAGTATATCCACTGGGTAAATTATTTTCATCTAACTCATCTCTCAGCTGGATTTCGCATGTGGAATAAGGTTGTCAACTTCTGTCTTGCCATGTATTTTACCAACAAACTGTAACGTATCTTTTGCTTGAGTTAAAAGTTCAAGTAATTTATTCTTTACATCCTCAAGTTCTTTTCGGGATTCTTTCAAAATCCTTCTACTGAGGACTAGGTAATCCTGGAATTCTTCTTCTGTCTTAATTCCAAGTTTATGTAGCGCCATAGAATCTTTCCCCAAGCCGTCATAGTCAATATGTTCGGCTCCAAGTAACATATATTCTGAAGCCATTCCAGCTGTAAGTACTGTAGCTTTTTGTGTAGTAGTGAGTTCTCTCATGTCTAATGCCACCCTAGCTGAACCAAAAGAATCATTAAGTTCATACTCAATACCGTGAACTTCGGCACCAAAGTGTCTTGCTACGATAATATGACCGGCCTCATGGGTAGAGATGTTTTGTAGGCGTTCGGCGCTTGCAAGCACCTCCTCTTCTTTTTTAGCCTCTGTTTCGCCAAAATTTCTGGAACTTTGCATAACTTCTCTTTGTTCAAAATAAGTAGGTAGGGAAGAAGCCGATCGTTCATTTTTTCTTTGAGACATGAATGTTATTGTAATATAGATGTGCTCAGAAGCAAACACAAATGCTTTATTCTTTGTCGTCTAGCTTACAAGATCTATTTAGCAGGCATAATCCAAACTGAAAACATAATGAAGTTGTGATTATAGCTACCTGAAAGCCAAAATGGGGTGGCTTTTTAACTAACTTCAGAACTGCAATTAAGGAAAATACAGCATACATTCCACTCTATCCAGAGTTTGAAGTAATGGCATGAGTGATGTGAGATATAATGTAGTTACTATGGTTGATGCTGAAGACTCAATAAAACCCTGTGGGTTTTGCAAGCCTGAAGTTAAAGAAACACAAGAAATTATACGTACGCAGTATTCTCGTTTGATTTACCCTTTAGCACCAACAATATTTGAGAATGTGATGGTTATACCAATTCGACACGTATCCATGATTGAAGATCTCACGCCGGAAGAAATCGTAGATATTTTTGAAGTGGTCAAAAAAGTTCATGCGTATTTTTGTAAATTTCATAACACAACAGCATATAACCTTTTCATAAATAACGGGCCCTCATCAGGTCAACACGAACAGCATGTGCACTTTCATTTCTTTGGAAGATCTGAGGATGAAGAGATAAGTCCGTACAAAAAGCTTAAAAGTCCAGACAAATACCCGGTCCAGGCACTTTCTGTTGACGAGCTTAAAAGAAGAGTTCATCTGATTTCAACTAGACTAGGATAATCCAGTTATTGAATCCATTGATTATCTAACCCCGTGCCACTCATCAACAAAACGTTCTGCGTATTCCTTCATGAACGTAAATCTATCCTTTGCCATTTCTTTTCCTAGTCGTGTATAGAAGTTTTCTGGATTATGCTTTGGGTGGTTTAATTGATAAAACAAAAAATGAATCGCCGAAAAATTGGGATCATCTCCATCTTCGTAAGGTTTGTCTATGAAAATTGGTTTGTGGTATTTCCTTGATTGTAATGCACTTGCAAATACTCGCGCAATATCTACAGCCCCCATGGCGTCCAAATAATCTGCATCTCTGAGAATTTTGGCCTCGAGCGTTTCAGGAACTCTATCCTTGCTCCTTCTGTGAACAAAAATAGCGTGGCATACTTGTTCGATTTTTTCTTCAGGAAAACCAACTTTTGGTAGAATATCTTTTGCAATCTCGACACCTTTTTGTGCATGATCTTCTATTTCTCCAGAGTCTTCGAGTCCACGGGCAATATCAAAGAGCAGACATGCCGCTACAACGATTTCTACGTCGGCACCTTCTTCTTTTGCTATGCGTTTAGCAATATTCTCAACCCTAAAGATGTGATCGCTATTGTGGCTGAAATCCTCCTTATCAAGATCGTCTATATAATGTTGCACCTGTTCAAGTATTTTTTCTCTGAATTCTGTGTACATAGGATAATTATAACTTAGGGCAAGGTGGTCTTTCAATGTGTGATAGGGGAAAATGGGAAATGGGGTGGGCTAGCTGACATGTTTCTTAACCGTCAAATGGTGTTTGATGTAGATCAAAGTTTAATAAAAACTGTGTTTAACGAGCTCAATTATCAGCCACAATATACCACCTAAGTAATGAATAAGTTAAGATACATATGCGACATTGAGAGATGAGAGGAAGAGTTGGGGTGTCAATGAAGGCATACCCGATATTGAGTAGAATAGGAGGCTTGAAGGAGGTGAAAACTATGCTCTCAAGCCTACGAAAATACTCAGAGAGTGAGGTTGCTCAACAACGGATGAAAATCATCAAGTTTTACGAGCAATATGGTGAAGAAGCGACGAAGGAAGCTTTTGGAGCTGATCGGAAGGTGATTAGTCGGTGGAGAAAGAGGTTGACTAACTCAAGTGGGAAACTTTCTGCATTGGTTCCCACGTCAACGAGACCACATACAGTGAGGAGATCTTGTATTGATGGGAGAATTGTTGAGTTCATAAAAAAGGAACGAGACTTACATCCACGAATAGGAAAAGAGAAACTCAAGCCTGATGTAGATATTTACTGTATCAAGAATGGGATTGCTAGGGTATCTGTTTCAACCATAGGAAATATCATAAAAAGGAAACAGTTTTTCTTTCAAAAGAATGGGAGGATGTACCATAATCCTGGGTCTAAGTGGGCACAACGAAAGGTAAAAAAGAGGGTGCGAGTTAAACATTCTCCAAAACCACAAGAATATGGATATATTCTTGCAGATACGGTCGAACGGATTACAGATGGAGTTAAAAACTACTATATGAGTGCAATTGATGCCAAGATGAAGTTTGCATTGACCCTAAGGTACAAAAGGAATACCTCAACAAACATGAAAGACCTATACGAACGTTTTAAACAGGTATACCCGGGAGAAATCAAGATATGGCAAACAGACAATGGGTCAGAGAACCTGGGGGTATTTGATCAACAATTAGAGAAAGACAAAATACCCCATGTGTTCATTTATCCCCACTGTCCGAAGATTAATACGTACATAGAGAGGTACAACCGGACAGTACAAGAAGAATTCATAGACTACGATGAAGACATTGTTCATGATCCAATACTGTTTGGCAAAAAGTTAGCGGAGTGGAATATCTACTACAATACCAAAAGACGACATCATTCACTCGGTTTAAAAAGTCCATTACAGTATCTCATCGACAATCAGCGTATGTCGCATATGTCCTTGACTTATACAAGCGCTTGATATTTTTTTGTACTCTGGTACTATTTACATATGGCAAATCCACAAGACACAGCAATTCTTGTTGTAGAGGATGAAACATTTTTACGTGAATTGTATGAGGAACTTTTGGTGGGTGAAGGATATAAGGTTACTACAGCGGTTGATGGTGATGATGCTATTCAAAAAGCTTCAGAAACAAAGTTTGATATTACTCTTTTAGATATTATGCTTCCTAAAAAAGATGGTCTTACCGTTTTGGAAGAATTGAATAGTAATAAAACTCTTGATCAATTGGGTAAGGTTGTATTTCTTACAAACCTTGGACAAGATGCTGTTATTAAAAAGGGTTTTGATCTTGGTGCCGTTGGATATTTAATCAAAAGTGCATATACTCCAGACCAGATTCTAAATGAGGTCTCAGCTTACTTGGATGGAGATAAGTAACCATTAATTCAAACTGTTGATACGTTTCTGCTTTTACCTTGGTATAATCATCACATTGTGTTTACCCCTGAAATAATTTATGAAAATGAAGACTATGCAGTCTTAAATAAACCAAATGGTTTGGTTGTAACGCCAGGTGCTGGTCATGATGAAATAGATACTCTTGTTGGATGGCTTGTCTCCCACTATGGGGAGGGTATCAGAGATGCCTGTGTTGAAGGACATCGGCCAGGTATTGTGCATCGTCTTGATAAAGACACGAGTGGTGTGATGGTTGTTGTTAAGACGCTAGATGCTTTCCACCATATGGTTTCTCAATTTAAAAATCGAACAGTAAAGAAGCAGTACGAGGCTCTCGTTTGGGGTAATGTTAGTGAAACATTGGAAGAAAAGTCGCATGCAGGTATCGAAACGTTTGAGATAAATGCTCCAATTGGACGTAATCCAAGAGATCACACACGGTTTGCTGTTACTCGGACAGGTAAAGAGGCATTAACCTCCTTTACCGTAGGAAAAGTGGTTACTATTAAAGACACCCAGTTTACACAGATGTCGTGTATGCCACAATCAGGGAGAACTCATCAAATTCGTGTCCACTTAAAGTCATTTGGGCATGGGATCGTTGGAGATCCACTGTATCAAAGTCGGAGTTTTACTCATAAATTAGTTGAACTTGTTAAAGATAATGATCTTCAGGACCGTTTGTACTTACACGCGCATTCGTTAACGTTTATTCCTCCAGGTGAGACAAAAGAGAAAACGTTTACCTCTCCGGTGCCATGGACTCTTTAGTCTTACAAAAAGTAATCGTATTTCATAGATGATTTTGTTATGCTATTCTGAGGGTATTGTATGGATACACTGCTCATAGAATTCGGTCTTGTCCTTGTCGCTGGTGCATTAGCTGGTATGGCTGTGCGTGCACTTAAATTACCACCCATTTTAGGGTATATTTTTGCAGGCATATTTTTATCGTTTGTGATTGTTAATCAAGATGTTCATACGATTCTTGGTTTTTTCTCTCATCTTGGGGTTGCATTTTTACTATTTATGCTTGGTCTAGAGCTTAATGTTAGGGAGATTCATGAGGTTGGTCCAGTTGCCCTTACCACAGGAATAGGTCAAGTGATAGTCACATCTTTAATAGGGTTTGGGGTGGCTAAGTTTTTTGGATTTGGGTTTATTGAGGCTGTGTATATTGCGGTAGCTCTTACATTTTCATCAACAATTATTATAGTTAAACTGTTGGGCGAAAAAGGGGATTTGAATTCTTTATATGGTCGTATCGCAGTTGGTATGCTTATTGTTCAAGATTTAATTGCAGTCATAGCTCTCATTGTGCTTAATTTTCTAGGGGCGTCTGTAGGGTCAAGTTCAGAATTAGTAAAAACGCTTGGGGTGGTTCTTATTATGGGGATTTTACTTATTTTAATAGCATTTATTGTTGGGAAGATTTTGAGTAATGTTCTCATGTGGATTGGAAAATCATCAGAGTTAGTCTTAGTAACTGTAATGGCATGGGCGGTTTTGTTTGCTGTATTTACTCAAAATTTTGGGTTATCCCTTGAAGTAGGGGCGTTTTTGGCAGGAATTTCTCTCGCTTCATCAGAGGCAAGTCTTGAGGTTGCCGCAAAAATGAAACCATTGCGCGATTTTTTTATTATCATGTTTTTTATTGTTTTGGGTTTGGGATTATCGGTAGAAGGGCTTATAGATCAATGGCCAATGATTCTTATATTTGCAGGGTTGGTGTTAATTGGTAACCCATTAATCTTGCTTTCAATAATGGGTGCCATGGGATATCATCGCAGAATTAGTTTCTTGACAGGTTTAACAGTTTCTCAAATTTCTGAATTCTCACTTATTTTGGTAGCTACAGGGGTTGCGTTGGGTCAGGTCCAATCCGAAACGTTATCAATGATTACTGGAGTTGCAATTGTAACCCTGGTCGGAAGTTCCTATCTTATTACTCAAGGTGAAAAAGTGTATGCGTTATTTTCAAAACCACTCATGCTTTTTGAAAAAAGAGTTCTTATAGATGAATATAGGGTTGCGTTTGAGAAAGACCCTGCTGTAGTGCTTTTTGGCGCTCATCGTACAGGGGAGGGGATTTCAAATCTTTTGTTTAAGAAAAATATACCATTTGCAGTGGTGGACTATGATCCTGCGATTGTAAAGAAACTTAAAAGAAGTAAAATTCATGCGGTGTATGGTGATATTGCAGACCCTGATATTTTAGCTGAACTTGATATTGCAAAGGTAAAGGTGTTAATCTCTACCGTACCGAGTTTTGAGGATAATGAATTGTTGCTTGGGCAACTTGACGTGACTGTTGCACAACAGAATCGTCCCTATATCGTGATGAGGGCAAATGATCGGGAACAAGCCCAGGTGTTACGAAATCATGGAGCTAATGTTGTCTTGGTTCCTGAAGCTATAGCAGGTGACCATATTATAGATTTGATAGAAGAGTATGGCATTTTTAATGACAATGAAAACAAAAACGAATCAACAAAAACGAATAAAAAAAGCCGGAATTCTTAAACATGCAGGAATAGTGTTAAGTGCCTTGATTGGGGTTTTTATTTTTGTTCTTTGTTTTGCTCTTTATGTGTGGGTGAACGAAACTCCTCGCGCAAATCCTGGGTTTACTGGTTTTAGTGAGGGGAATATACAAAACAGGGAACACACTACCATTTTTATTGCGCCAGATTTACTAATAGCAATTGACAAAGACAACCCTGAAGTGTCATTTTTTCGACTTGAAACACCAATTACAGATGATAGTTTGCGTGTTTTTTCTAAACGAAATGCGGTAATGGTTGATGGATACATTAAAGGTATACCGACAACCGAAATTTCAGACATATCCAAAAATATATGGGACAAGGTATTGTCCGGTCTTACTACGTCAAACTTTACTAGGTTAGATTTACTTCAATTATCCAGAACCATAAAAAACTCAACATTTGTTGAAAACGCAAGTTTGACATTTCCAGAACAGGCTGTTGTTGATGAGGAATTAACCATTATGGTTCAAAACGGAACCAACATTTCTGGTTTAGCATCGGAGGCTACGCAGTGGGTTAAAAATATTGGAGGCAGAGTTGTTGAGGTCGGTAATGCACCAAAAACGATAAATAAGACACAGATCGTTGTGTTATCCGACATACCAGGATCTCCAACCGTAGCGCGATTGGTTGAGGTTTTTGGTCTTAAAGAGGCGCTCCAAGAAACATCAAAAGACCCTACACGATTTGATGTCATCATAACGATAGGGAATGATTTTTATGGGAGATAGCGTAGCTATAAAGAGTAGCTTTAAAACCCTTGCTTCTAGACAACATCGATGCGAGAATAATAGTAATGACAACTGCATTAGCCATCATATTAGTTTCACTTGCAATAATTTCATTTGCTTTGGCAGTAAAAACGGTCAGAAATTCTTTTGTAGTAGGGAATGGTGATGAATCGGTTGTGGATGGTGAGTTTCTCATGATTAAGGTTCCTAAACAAAATGAGCAGACTCCGTTGGCTGCTGAAATGATGTTTTCCGCAATACATGGTTTGTTACAAGGTACTGACGATGTGGGGTACTTTTCTTTTGAAATTAAGGCAAGTAGTGAAGGTATTTTCTTTTATTCGCATGTTCCCAAAAGGTATCGTACGTTTGTTGAGAGTCAAATCTATGCACAATATCCAACCGCTGAGATTGCGCTGGTGGAGGATTATACGAAAATAGAAAGAGATGCAAATATGGTTGTTAGTGGAACAGAAGTTGTACTAGATAAACCCTCCTATTACCCAATTAAATCCTTTCCAGACTTTGCGGTTGACCCTCTGGCTGCGATTACCGGAAGTGTTGAACAGTTAGGTGAAAACGAGGAAATGTGGTTTCAAACTATCATTAAGCCTTTAGCAGATGGTTGGCAGGATGATGGGTATAAAAAGATAACTGAGTTAAAGACTGGTAAGGTTCGTGAAACCCGACCTATTTTTCAGTTAATTCTAGAAGAAATGGGGATAAGATCTGTATCATTGTTGATTGACGTTTTTATGGGACTAATTCAAAACCCTAAATATTATATGGAAGATAGGGTAGAAGCCGATGCTAAAAAGTATGAAATGAGTGAAGAGGCCAAAGCAGAGATAGAGGTTATTCGAACAAAACTTGCGCTACTTGGGTTTGAGGTCTCAATGAGGATTGTTGGAATTGCAACGAGTGAATCCGAAGCTCAGCAAAATATAGGCTCTATGATTGCATCGTTAAAACAATTTTCTTCTGGTACGCTCAACTCATTTAGCAGGTCTGGGTTTATAACAGAACCCTCACAATTACTCAAAGATTATCGGGATCGCAGGCAAGCAAGGGAGAGGGAAAAAGTATTTATATTAAATACAGAAGAATTGGCTTCAGTCTATCATTTACCTAACGTATCGGTTGCAACTGCAAACATTGACTACATTCTTTCGAAAAAGTCTGAGCCGCCCCTTGATCTTCCCATTGATGCTGACGTTAAGTTTGCTGCTACAACATATAGAAACAAACAAGTTCCATTTGGAATTCGACAATCTGACAGAAGACGTCATATGTACGTTATTGGAAAAACAGGTACCGGTAAAACAACGCTACTTCGCAATATGATTATTCAAGATATCCGAGCTGGAAACGGCTTAGCTGTTATTGATCCTCATGGTGATTTATTTGAGTACGTTTTGGACTATATTCCTGAGGAACGAGTAAAAGATGTTGTAATTTTTAATCCGTCTGACTTTGAATATCCAGTTTCACTTAATATGTTTGAGGTAAATGATCCAGATCAAAAAGGATTGATTGCATCGGGGCTTATAGATGTATTTAGAAAACGGTTTGAGTTTAGTTGGGGACCTCGAATGGAGCACATTTTAAGAAATACATTTTTAACTTTTCTTGAGATTCCACGATCAAGTCTTCTTGGTGTAACGCGTATTATGGTTGATCGGTCGTATCGCAAATATATAGTTAACCTGTTGGAAGATCCAATATTAGTTGATTTTTGGAATAATGAATTTGAACAAATAATGCAAAATGATCGTATGGCAGCGGAGGCTGTTGCACCTATTCAAAACCGACTTGGGCCATTTTTGGCTACTCCAGCTGTACGTAACCTTGTTGGCCAAGCAGTTGGGACTATAAATTTAAGAGATATTATGGATACTAAGAAAATATTTTTGGCGAATCTTACCAAAGGTGGAATTGGTGAAGATAATTCAGCAATTCTTGGTGCATTTTTGGTTGGTAGGCTGTGGTTTGCGGCTATGAGTAGGGCAGATACACCGGAAGAAGAGCGTGTTGATTTTCAAGTGTATGTTGATGAGTTTCAAAACTTTGCAACTTCAAGTTTTGCTGCAATTTTAAGTGAGTCTCGTAAATATAGGTTAAATCTAATTATTGCTCACCAGTATATTTCCCAACTTGAGAGTGGGGGAGATAGTACCGTTAAAGATGCAGTGTTTGGGAACGTAGGAACGATCGTTTCTTATGTCGTGGGTCAAGAGGATGCTGAAGTTCTTGCAAAAGAATATGAGCCAGTATTTGAACCTAATGATTTAATCAGTTTAGGTAAATTTCAGCTATATTTAAAACTCATGGTTGATAGTAAACAATCAAGGCCTTTTAGTGCTGTAGCGTTACGTCCAATTGAAGATGCGGTTGGGCTGCGAAATGAAGTAATTGCTCAGTCTCGAGAAAAATACGGTAGACATAGAGATAAAGTTCAGGCTGCGGTCAAAAAATGGGCTGAGCGCACATTTGCTCCAGGAATGGATGATGAGCTCGTAAAGCAGCAACGTGAAGATAGGTTTTATAAAAAACCACCTAAAGATGGTTCTATCTAATTGGAATCGGACACAAAATAAGATACAATACGCCCATGGAACAGTCTAACGTTCTTACTCAAATTCAAGAATTAGAAAAACAGCTTGCTGAGTTAAAAAAAGAGTCCCAAGATGTGAACCCTATTAAGACAACACCTGCTGGTGTACATCCCTTAGAGAAAGCCATGGAGGATACTCCTTCAGCTGATTTAGGACAAAAGACACGAAGTGGAGATACCGTTAAGTCAAAGTCAAATGAAGGAGATGAAGAAGAAAACTATATTCCGATTGGTGAAACAGGGGTTTTTGATGGTGAGTTTGTCATCATGTCCAACGATAAAAAATACCAAGTTCCACCGAACTATGCAAGTAAATCTCGGTTGGTAGTAGGGGATAAACTACAATTAGTTTCTCATGGTGACATGAATTCGTTTAAAATCATGGAGCAAGTTTCTCGCAAAGAACTGACAGGGATTCTGACAAAGAGTGATAATCAGTGGGTTGTTTTTGTTGATGAAACTAATTATTTAGTTATCGCCGCTTCAATTCGATACTACGAAGGCGAAATCGGAGACAAGGTGGTTATACAAGTTCCAGAAACGCCTGTTATGGAGGTAAAGTGGGCAGCAGTAAAGTCGGTCATTAAGGAAGGTGTTGCCGTTGATCCTGAGAAACGTCGCGCTGAGAGGGTGATAGCTCAGGCCAAAGAAGCTGAAGAGTCAAAACCCCGAGTTTCAATGTATGGAGGGAAGATTATTGAAACACCTGTGCCGCCTGATCCACGAAAACCAATGGCTCCAGTAAAACCACGTATGGACGACGAGCCTATTGAGGATAAAAAGGTTGAGGAACAATCAGTAGAAACTTTCACTCCAGAAGTTCAAGTCAAGCCAGTACTTAGCCCAGCCGTAACTAAACGCGATATTATTGTTGAGTACGCTCCTAAAACACCTGAAGTACCATCATTACCTGAGAGTGGGGAAGTCATGCCAAAAGAAGATCCTAAAGAAGAACAACAGATAAATGGTAGCATAAATTTACCTATAGAACCAATGGTAACCACTGATGAACTAGAGGATCTTCGTTAATTATGGGAATTCCAAATCGTGTACGATTAGTTATTACAGCGGTTACTTACACCATTTTAATTTCTATTCATGTACTGACTGGCAATATTGATGCTTTCATAATTGGAATAGTCGTTGTTATTGGTACAGCGTGGTCATTTGGTTTCGATTTAAAAGTTAAAGAGATTTTGCCCTTTCTTTTTCTTCCAGCTATTTACGTTATGAGTATGCCGGTAATAATTGGAGGATTGGAAGGGTTGGTGCAATATGTGGCTTTAGTCATTTCTGGAGCAGGTCTATATGTGTTTTTACTTACGCTAAACATATTAAATGTTGCGACTATTAAAAGAATTCCATTAAAAAAACCAGCACTATCAGCATTATATTTATTCGGAATAGTATTATTTTTCTTTTATGCATACAGGCTTGTGCTGCACGAAGGGTGGGGGAATCAAACATCATTATTGTGGTACTGGCTTTCTGTTTGCCTCTATGGATTCAGCTATTTGTATATAATTTCGTCACGTGTTTTTCAATTAGAATCACTTCTTTTTACCTTCATATCAGCAGAAATCGTCATTCTTGTAGCATTTTTTCCTGCAATGCCACTCAATATGTCAATTTTTATGGTTGGCTGGATATTTATTATCCTTGGAATTATGCAACACAATAGTGAAAAAACACTTACTCGTTCAATTACTCGTGAATATGTGAGTGCAGGACTTATTATAAGTATAATGTATTTTTTGCTTTAACAGAGAGGCTTTTTAACATGTGTGGGCTCGTGGGGAGTAGGGGGGTGAAACAAAAATTTTATGAGGTATAGGTATATAATTAAGACATATATGTCCCATAGTGGTTAGACCCTATAGTATTTAGCAACGTTTGTGGATAACTGCTAACGAGCAACATAGAAAATACACAGCTACCTTGTAATAGAGAGTGTATTTATCGCGTTTATTTGCTGGGTTAAGTCTTGTTCATGTGACTATACTGTACCTATTGTGACACTCATTCTATCAGTATATCTTGGTACACTTCTCTTTATACTCCATGGTTCATGTAAAAATTGTTACAATTTACAAATTTAAAAAATTTAGGGGGAGTCCATTTTTAGGTGATTTTTACGAATAAATATGTGAGAGCTACGAGGAGTCTTTTTGTAAAGTATTCTAATAATTGACAATAAAATTCCATCTGTTTAGTTATCCAATAATCGTATATTGCAGTGTATTGTGATTCTTTTTCTACTATACGTCGCTAATTAAACAATTCACGACGTTGCATCTGCGGGAAAATCACCCCCTCCCCTTATATCAATCACAAGTTTTTTTGGGGATTATATAACAATTTTTATACATTTATTAATAAAATATTCTTGTAAACACCATTTGTATAAGAATGAATTACAAACACACAAAATATTTTTCGTTTTACTACTCCCCCATTTGATTTTGCTTTATTTGTTGAGGAATTATTACTATTTAGGTATAAACATAACGTACACTTTCCCCGCATAAATTTGCTATGATTAAGGCATGTCTACAACATTTGCAGAGTCAATTCTAAAGTTTACTGAACATGTGCAGATCGAAAGAGGTTTATCTTCAGCTACAGCTGATAAGTATGATTATCGCTTAAATCGATTTATGCAGTGGATGCAGCACCATTTAGAAAAACAAGTTATTCATACAAAAGACATAGACCTTGATGTGATAAGAAAATTTAGGATTTTTTTGAGTAACAAAGATCTAAAAGAATCAACGCAGTACAATTATTTAGTTACCATCCGATCGTTTTTAAAGTATTTAGTACGAACCGGTGAAGGGATTGTTGAACCGGAAAAAGTTGTTCTTGCAAAGTATTCACCATCCCAAAGTGTAAAGTTTTTAAATAGAGATCAACTCAAAGATTTTCTTGAAGCGCCAGATACAAGAATAATTGCGGGACTACGTGACCGTGCATTACTGGAACTTTTATTTAGCACAGGACTTCGGGTTTCGGAATTAGCTAGATTAAATCGTAATGATATAAATTTTAAAATTCGAGAATTCTCAATTGTTGGTAAAGGGGGTCGCCGTAGAGTTGTATTTTTAAGTGATGAAGCAGTTGAGTGGGTTTCAAAGTATCTTGATAGGCGTGATGATACATATGTACCTCTTTTTTTACATTATTCAGGCCCTCACGCAAGTAAGTGGGTTGATAAGCCTGACGTGACAACAAAAAACGCCTCGATGAGCTCTAAGGGGTCTAAAACGCTCGAAAAGAAAAAACCTGACCAAGGACACCTCGGTGAGGTTGAAGAATTTCTTGAAGACCCAGATGGAGAGAGATTTCGACTCTCAGTTCGTTCGATTCAAAGACTGGTAAAAAAATATGCAAAAAAAGTAGGGGTTGCGGTGGATGTAACCCCACATGTTTTGAGACATTCATTTGCAACCGACTTGTTACAGGCTGGAGCTGATCTTCGTACTGTACAAGAATCTCTGGGTCATAAAAATGTCTCTACTACTCAAATCTATACCCATATTACAAACCCTCAACTCAAAAAGGCGCATGAACAATTTCATGGTTCATGGAGAAAACGAACAAAAGAAAATTAGAAATACTAGAAACTCATCCAACGATTTAGTTGTTTGGTATGAAATATGATTATATACTGATCACGTAGTCTCTTATGCAAAAAGGTAAATTGAACGTCGTTAATTATATAAATGAAATATTCCCGCTCATAGGGTTTATAAAATGGTTCACCATTGATACGCTATATTTCTTTTACAAGTTTTCCACACATACAACCTTAAACGTATTTGATAACTTAGGATTAGGTTCAATCCTTAAACATCTGTTTGCGCCATTTCGTAGGGATAAAACATTTGCAGGGTATTTTATTGGAATTACCATAAGGTTAGTGTGGACACTGGTAAGTTCTGTCTTTATAGCGGCGTTATTTATCTTTTTTATTGTATTGCCAGTAGCATATTATGGTTTGCCTTACTATTTGTACTTACAAAACCCATTGTTTTTGCTACCATACGCTTTTGTAATCATTGTTTGGTACTTAATTATTCGACGCAGACGCGCGTACTGGAAACGTATTGAAACAGGGGTTTTGAGTGACAGATCCGTTCGTAAGCATATTTGGAAACGGTTATCTCTTAATCCAAAGGATGCCGATGCGATATATGTTTCGTCTGTTATTCAAAAAGATCCTTCAGGGTTAAAAGCATATTTGCAGAAGTTTCGTTTGAACGAAAGAGATTTTATATCTGCTAAAACATGGGTGTTACGCGAGTTATGGAATACACGTAGGTGGCAGTACTGGCGTGATGAGTTCTTTTTTCGGTCAGAGGGAGTGAATCGTGGGTGGTTTGCAGGGTTTTTACCTGAATTAAAGAGGTATTCAGTTGATCTCACTGAACAAGCTTCTCGTGGAAGATTACCTGAGGTTTTTGGTCGCGAGAAGGAGATGGAGACTATTATTACCACCCTAGATAGACCTTCTCGAAATAACGTTTTAATTGTTGGTCAGGCAGGGGTTGGAAAACGTTCATTAGTATATGAAATCGCATGGTTTTTGCTAGGGGATACTTCAGGTGTGGAGATTGAAAATATTGAAGCGTTAGTTAAGCCTTTATCTGGAAAGCGTGTCATAGAGCTTAATGCTGCCGGTTTAATTGGAGGTTCAGGAACAGGAAACGTTGAAGCGAGGTTGTCTCGGGTTTTAAGGGAACTTGAAGCAGGGGAAACAATATTATTTATTAGCCAGGTTGAAAATCTTATAAATGCAGGGCTAATTGGATACCTTAGTCCCCTACTTGCATCACACACATTTCCAATTATTGCCTCAACAACGCCAGATATATATAGAAAGTATTTGCAAGAATTTTCAGAATTTATCAGTGAGTTTGAGGTAATTTTTCTTTCCCCTCCTAGTGTTACAGAGACAGTTAGGATGCTTGAGCATATTGTTGGAAATATTGAGAACAAAAAAGGCGTATTTTTTACCTACCCTGCCCTACTCGAGGCTGTTGAACTTTCAGAACGCTATATTCATAATGCGGTTTTGCCAAGTAAAGCAATACATGTTTTGGAGCAATCTATTGAGCTTAAGGAAGGCAAAACTATTACAATCTCAACCATTCAAAAGGCACTGTCAAAGGTTACGGGTGTTCCTATTGGAGAGCTATCCTCTCAAGAGTCTGAAAAACTACTTACGCTAGAGACGTTATTGCAAGAACATATTGTTGGTCAAAATGAAGCAATTCGTACTATATCACGCGCTATGAGGCGAGCCCGTACTGGCGTTTCTGCTCAAAATCGTCCAATAGCTTCGTTTATGTTTTTAGGGCCAACAGGTGTAGGTAAAACGCTTACTGCAAAGGTATTGGCACAGGTTTACTTTACTCCCAGTACAGAAACGGTGTATAGCGAATCGTTATTAACGCAAATGGTTGAAGATAATTTTGTACGATTTGATATGAGTGAATTTTCCGAATTTGGCGCAGTAACAAACTTTGTCGAGCGTATGACCACTGAAATTAGTGAGCGGCCGTTTTCGCTTATATTACTAGATGAGTTTGAAAAAGCAGAACATAAAATTCATAATTTATTTCTGCAAATACTTGAAGATGGCAGATTAACCAATGATTCTGGTCAAACCGCTGATTTTAGAAATACTATTATTATTGCAACTTCAAATGCAGTTACCGATCTTAAAATAGATGACGAAAGAGATAATCATGTATTACGTGGAAAATTAGAAGAAAAGTTTCCACCGGAGCTTATTAACCGTTTTGATGGACTTGTTATGTTTGATAGATTATCAAAAGATAATATGAACTTTGTGGTTAAACTTGAGCTCAATAAACTCAAAAAACGATTGCTGTCTCAACATGAAATATCTTTATCGTGGACCGATTTGTTAGTGAGTGAGCTTGGAAGATTAGGATATGACGAGGAGTATGGTGCTCGTCCATTACGGCGAATTATTCAAGATAGACTTGAGGATGTCTTAGCCCAAAAGATCTTAAGAAAAGAGCTTCAGTATGGGGATTCATATATTCTTGACGTAAAGGATCTAAATAATTAGTGTTAGTATATTACATACCCTTGACTCACCACACGGGCTTGTGTAATCTGTGTATACAATGCGCAACAAAGTAACACATAGTGTGCAAAAATTAGCTGGATTTACCCTTATTGAACTTTTAGTTGTGATTGCTGTTTTGGGGATATTGGCAGCGGTAGTTTTGGTTGCTGTTGATCCTGGAGCACGCATAAATGAAGCACGTGATGCTGGTAGAAAGCAAGATTTATCAACTCTTTCGCAGGCTATTGAGACATATTTTACGTTAACTCAAGGCTCCATTCCCCGTGGCAGTAATGGACCATACACTGTTTCAGGTGGACAGTGGTATTCTGATTATAGTTTTCAGCCAACATTTTTAGATGAGCTCACTGCAAGAGAAGTTTTAAAGACTATTCCTGCGGATCCTTCAGAGCAGCCAACGGATGTTCCAAACGGAGGTAAACCTTACTATATTTACTACGAGAATATGAGGATCAAGACTTCTGGAATTGGTTTGGAGTATGAATTAGGGTCCTATGTATTGTATTCATATTTAGAAAATCGAAGTGATGGAGATTGTTTAAAGGCAACAGATGGAGTTACAACATATACACCTTCCAATCCAAACATGGCTATATTTTGCCAATATGTAATCCATAATGGAGAGCACGTTTCACAGTGGAATCCTTAATCCTCTCTCTGGGAAAAATTGCATGAAAAAAGCGCTAGCCAGATAAATCTGACCAGCGCTTTTGTTATTCTTACTTCTCCAATTCTTACCGAGCACGAGTAATACTTGAGAGGAATATTCTCCAAGGACTGCGGGGTTCGGCTTCTACGCAGTTGGTCCACACTGAGGTCACTGCCGTGTACAAATCTTTGGTCTGATTCGCAACGGTAGTAACAGCAGCGGACGTCCCTACATTTTCTTCAGAGACGACCATGAAGCTTGGGCACACGGTGCCCGCATAATGTAGCGTCAGAATTGGCTGATCATCACTGAGCGGTCGCAGTTGCAGACCATCCGATGAATCATCAACCATTACGACATCAAACTTGGTGCCGATTCGGATGGCAATCTCGCGAGCAGCCTCGTTCCAAAGAGTCTTCATCCCAGCGGGTTCGTGTGTAACGACATGGACAATACCTTCTTCGGAATTGGGAATGTCCATGATCATGCGCACAGCGATTGCCCCTACGGGAACAGCAGATTTTGCATAGATGCTCACGGTAATATCAACGACATCGCTTGAAGTAATCCCTCTGGGTTCAGAGAGGCTACCCAACTGGATGTAGTTGTATTCAGCTTCGTTCGCAGCACCAACGCCTTGAAGGCTTTGTGGTGCTCTCACATCGTAACGTACCGTGGCAGCCGGGTTGTCTGGACCATACTCGACATCAGTGTTGCTTGTCCGCAATCCACCGATAATTGCGTTGGGATCTGGATGGCTTCCCGTGCAATTGGACCAAAAGTTATTGATGGCGGCAGAGATATCTGCGCCGTCAACATTCGGTGAGTAGGTTGTAGCAACCGGGTTGTAGGTATCGTTAGCCGTATTGTACGCGGCATTGATTCCTACCGTGTCGGCCAGTAGCGTGTCGCTTCTTGCTTCTGGGTCGGTGCTTACACAAGGAGTGATACTTCCAAACTCGTAGTCTTGGCTTGGGTCAGTCCCTGCGTATTGTGTTTGGCCAAATACCGTGGCACGACCTGGTTGACGAATCCTCAGGTCAGCCGTGACGGCATTGTCCAGTTCGACCACAAAAGGATCTGCAGTGATGTTGATGACCGTGGTTTCCGTAGAACCGACCACCGGTTCGAACGACAGGGTTGCCGTTTCACCAACAGAATCGAGTTGTGGCGTTAGGTCACCCAGTGTTCCTGTAGTCTGAGTCTGGTTACGTGCGAAGACGTTTAGTCCTGTCACACCACCAGATACTACAGCAACGGTGCCCATATGGCCTGTAGGTCCTGTTGTCGGAAGATACGGGGGCGTGGACGCTGGGAATAGGACTTCATAGTCATAGGTACCGATATCGTCCACGCTGACAGTATAGGTACCATCACCAATAGAGGTTCCCGTTCCCACAACAGTGCTTGTACCCTGTTGAAGAATGTTGATAGTGGCACCAGCGAGACCGGTATCACCAACATCTTCTTGGCCGTACGGTTTCACGGCATCGTTTACGATTTTACCGCTTACTGTGTTGGCCTGAACGGTAGTATTGAACGTTGCGCCCTTTAGATCGGCGTAGGCTCCTCCACACCATGCAGCAGACTTGTTCACACCAGTCCCATCAACCGTGATACCGGTAAGGCTACCCGCGGTGTTAGAGGTGATGGTGAACTCCATGACCGTTTCTGTGGCACTGTCGATTTGTCCAGGTGCAGTCAGTGTGGCACCGTAGGATGTTGCGGTAGATTCCTGAGATCCGCTGACGATGTTATACCCAGCAGAAACTGTGTAGCTGGTAATAGCCGCATTGGGGTCAACATCAAGATAGATGCCAACGGTGTCAAAGCAGCTACCCGTGTCTGCAGTTACATTCACCTGAACGGTGATCGCTTGGCCAGCCTGTGTGGTTGCAGGGGCAACTAACGAAACAGACACGGACAGAGCGTCAAGATCCTCTGGTCCGTTCGTTGCTGCCGAGATGATTCCCGGCATCAACAAAAGTGCTGCCAAGATCACAATGATCAGCAGCTTTGAATACTTCCGTGCTTTAAGCATAGGACAATTCTCCTTTGTGAAAAAAACTTATGGATTGGAAATGTACTTGAGGTACATATGATATTTTACAGTGGCGTATTATATGTGCAACCAGCAGTATGCTATCGGACTCAATGTAGTAACAAAATGGTGCAATATGATGAAAATTACAAGATTAAGGTTGTACCCAAGGTTTAGACAACGGGTTATCTGGCGCTACAACAGGAATGCGAGGGTTCGGAATACGTGGCGTGCTCATAACATAAAAATATATGACATTTATAGTAATTAAAATGCCGAGCATAATACCAATAACGAGGAGTGTTTTTTTCATGTTATGTATTTACAATCAATCCCATACTGTTTTATGTTCGCCATTTTCAAATACATACAAACAGGTTTCTTCACCAAATTGATTTGAGATATAAGTGGCGCCACTTACATTTTGGATACATTGCTTATCTTCAGTATTTTCAAGATAAGCCCACAAAACATAGCTGTCATTAACCTGTATCAGAGAATTATTTGGACCCAAGCCAACATTTTGATAATAGACGTAATACGGATTTGGTCCATTATATGCCGGTCCATTCTGAGGATCAACGGGTACTGTTTTTACACTTCCGTCAGCTTTTAAGATTTCTAAAAATGAGTTTGGGTACGATGCGTTCCCTTGGGCAAAACTGTAATCATATGAGTATAGTTTTCCACCAAGGATGCCTGTACCATAACCACCTTCAGGAGGTTTCTGGTCATGTGTAACCATGTAAACTTCAATCTCGTGAATAATTTGTGAGATGCCAACCTTTCGATTATTATCGTTTGCCTTTTTTATAAATAGTTTTGGATCAAGAGTAAGCAAAAGTACAGCTTGAAGGATTCCAATAACTGCAATTACAACCAATAACTCGATAAGGGTAAATCCTTGTTCAGGTGTTGTTCTCATCTTACCTTATTGTAAACAGATATCTAAAAAGAGTAAACATTAAAAGATAGTGGTCTAAAAAATCTATAAGATTGCCAAGGCAGTTGCTGTATCCCCTTCGTTTAATTTAATTATTCGGACACCTTGTGTTTGCCTTCCTAGGCTTGGTACATCAGCAATGGGGAGTCGAATTGCCTGCCCTTTAGCGGAAGTTACCAATAAGTCACCAGACTGGTCAACATCGTCAGAGACTTCAGTTTCTTCGGGAGGTGTCTTTTCATCTATCTTGGTGATAAGACGCATGTCTACAAGATTACCTGTTTTTTTGGTTATCTTTGCAGTAAATACACCTTGTCCTCCCCTACCCTGCACACTATAACCTGATAGTGCTGTCTGTTTTCCATATCCGTTTTCTGTTATTACGAGTAATTCACCTGCAGATTTTTGAGCATAAGCTTCTTTTTCGATTACCGTCATGCCAACGAGCTCATCATCATTTTTAAGGAGAATACCGCGGACACCTTGTGTACTTCTACCAGTAGGTCGAACATCGTTTTCGTCAAACAATATTGATTTGCCCATTTTAGATACCAATAAAATCAGGCTGTTTCCCGATGTTGCTTTAACCGATAAAAGCGAGTCATTACTCCCGAGTGTAATAGCGAGTAGCCCACTTTGGCGAATTGCTTCGTATTCAGAAGCTTTTGTGCGCTTTACTGTTCCCTTTTTTGTTGCAAATACTAAATAGTCCATTGTTATTTTTTAGTCTTTTTTGTTTTTTTCTCCTCAACACTACGGGTGAGGATACTTGTTACAAATTCGTCTTGGTCTATTCCAATTATGTTTACTACAGGTGTACCTCGAGCTGCCCGTGACGACTCTGGAATATCCCAAACTCGTTTGCCAAAAACTTTACCCTTACTTGTAAAGAATAATACATGATCATGTGTATTAGCGCTTACTACATTTCTAATAATGTCTTCGTCTTTTAGATTACCACTGGTAACACCTTTTCCGCCACGTGATTGAGTTCTAAAATTTTGTGGACTTACTCGTTTGATGTAACCACTTTTACTGATAAGAACGACTGTTTCTTCTTGTTTAACTAATGATTCTTCACTGATTTCGCCGGGTCGTCCTTTGTAGACTTTAGTTCGACGGGCATCACCATGGGTATCAGAGAGTTCCTGTAATTCATCTTTAATAACTTGAACAACTACATCTGGAGTAGTTAAGGTGTTTTTGAGTTCCTTAATTCTGTTGGTAATTTCTTTAAGTTCATTGAGGATTTTTTCTCGTTCTAGTGCAGCTAGTCTTCGTAGTTGCATTTCTAAAATCGCGTTTGCCTGAATCTCTGTGAGTTTAAAGCGAGTCATAAGATTCATACGAGCCTCGTCAGCATCAGCGCTTTCTCGAATAGTTTTTATCACTTCATCCAGATTGTCTAATGCAATTTTTAATCCCTCTAATATGTGGTTACGATGGAGAGAATTAATTAATTCGTGTGCTGTTCTGCGCAAAATAACTTCTTGGCGATGATTAAGATATGCAACCAAAATTCCCTTTAAGGTAAACATGCGTGGAACCTGGTTATCGAGTGCAACCATGTTTGCATGAAACACCTGTTGCATAGTTGTATATTTGTAGAGTTGGTTTAATACGCTTTGTGGATTTCCACCACGTTTTAGTTCCACAACAATCTTTAAACCATCACGACCACTTTCATCTCTTAAGTCAGAAATATCAGATATTTTTCCATCTTTAACAAGGTCTGCAATTTTAGTTATGAGAAGTGCCTTGTTCTGTTGGTACGGGAGTTCAGTGACTTCAATATGCATTTTACCCTGTGTTCCTTCAACAATATTGGCTTTTGCGCGCATAATGACACTTCCCCTACCTGTAGCGTACATCTGAAGTACCTGCTCCTTGTCATAAATCTCTCCTCCTGTAGGAAAATCAGGGCCTGGGATATGTTGATACAAATCCTCAACCGTGATTTCAGAATCATCCACATAAAAGTGGGTTATGTCAGGACGCATAAAATATGGGGCTTCTTGGTCATATTGATCATAAAATTTGATCATTCTGGCATGTAGTTCAGGGCTTTCGCTTTTGATCGCATTATCATCCTTAAGGACTATGGGAGAGGTGTTGTTTAAAATGTGTAAGAGTGCACTTACAATTTCTTTTAGGTTATGAGGAGCAATTTTGGTTGCCATACCAACAGCAATACCATCAACACCGTTTGCAAGCAGGTATGGGAATTTAGCAGGTAGAACTTCAGGTTCTTGTTCAGAACCATCAAAGTTGCTCAAGAAACCAACTGTATTTTTATCGAGATCTTCCAAAATTTGCATTGCAATCTTTTGGAGTCTTGCCTCAGTGTATCGATGGGCTGCAGGAGGATCGCCATCCATTGAACCAAAGTTTCCTTGTCCATCTACAACCGGGTATCGTAAACTCCAGTCCTGTGCCATGCGAACCATGGTTTCGTATACTGCAACGTCACCATGCGGATGGTATTTACCAATTGTTTCACCAACGATACGTGCTGATTTTTTGTATGCTGATCCAGGAGTTAAACCCAAAACACGCATTGCATATAAAATTCTACGTTGGACAGGTTTTAATCCGTCTCTTACATCAGGAAGTGCACGGGCAACAATAACACTCATAGCATAGTCCAAATAGGACTTTTCCATTTCTTCAACAATAGAAACGTGTTTTACATTTCCATACGAAGTTAATTCTGTTGTTCCTGTTTTTGAGTTTAGTGGTTCTGATGACATATTTTTACAATTTATAAACTTTCAATCGCCTGTTGTATTTGTGGTGCAAACTCTTTTTTGCGAGATAGTTTGGCGCCAATATCAAGTATATTATCATTAACAATCGTTTGGCCAAAAGCTTTTTGAAGGATTAACCCCTCTTCATCAGTAGTAAAAAGCATTTTAGTATTTATTTCAAGCACATCACTAACTGCACAAAAAATATAATCCACACCTTGTTCTTTTTTAATGTCATTCATTGCGTTAACCAGCGAGTTTTTTTCATCTAACACTTGTGATTGTTCAACCGTTTCAATTTGGTTTATAAGTACCTTTTTATTACTCATTTCAAATACTTTATAATCCTTTGAAACGATTTCTTGTGGTGACATTCCCTGTGTATTTGATTTTGCTTTAAAAAGCTCCAATGTAAATGCATCAATATCAGAAACGTGGGCAATTGAAGCCAATTCTTGTGCAAATTGTTTATCGTTACCAGTCGTAGTTTGTGCTCTGAACCCAACAGTATCAGACAAAATTGATGCAAGCATAATACCCGCAATGTTTTGAGGAGGTGTAATGTTATTTTGCTTCATCAAAAACCATACTATACTGCAGGTTGAACCCCACGGCTTTATTGTAATGTAGATTGCTGGTAATTGAATATTGGTAAGGTGGTGGTCAATAATTTCGGTGATAGATTCATTGGTAATTGCTTCGTGTCGTTGAGAAGGTTCATTGTGATCCATCAATACAAAGGTATCTTCCGGATTTAGGGATTCTGCTAGTAATACAGGTGGTACCGTCACACCAAATTTTTCAAAAACGTATTGAGTTTCAGTATTAATGTCTTGTGTTATTACGGCAGTACTTGCCTCATGTCCAAAGCAAGGTGCTTTATCAAACAGATATTGAGCTGCAACAGCAGATGCAACTGTGTCTAGGTCTGGCTTTATATGTCCTATTACGTATGTCATATTGTTTTTTTTAGCTAGTCCAAAAGATTGACGGCCCTATGAGGTCAATCTACACCTAATTAACGAGCTTATAAGTTACCATATTAGGCGTTTATAGGTAACTAAATATCCAAGTTTGCCATTTTTGCGTGTGTTTGTATAAACCGCCTGCGGGGAAGCACTTCTTCACCCATTAAAACCCTAAACGCTTCATCAGCTCTGGCACTGTCGTCAATAGTAACTTTTTTAAGGATTCGTGTTTCAGGGTTCATGGTTGTTTCCCACAATTGTTCGGGGTTCATTTCTCCCAAACCTTTAAATCGTTGGATAGACATATTTTCAGGTTTCATTTTAGTGGATTTTTCCAAGGCTTTTACTGTTTCGTCGCGTTCTTCATCTGAAAATACATGTCTAATTTCTTTACCCGCTTTTATCCTAAATAGTGGTGGTTGCGCGATATATACATACCCATTCTCAACCAATGGTTTGAGTTGACGGTATAAAAATGTAAGCACAAGAGTTGTAATGTGTTCACCATCAACATCAGCATCGTTCATAAGAATAATACGATGATACCTAAGGTTTTCAAGATTCATCTCATCTCCTACTCCAGAACCAAGTGCAATAAGTACTTCTCGAAGACGTTCGTTTGCAAGAACCCTATCAATACGATTTTTTTCAGAGTTAATAGGTTTTCCTGTAAGTGGCAAAATTGCCTGGAATTGACTATCCCGTGCCTGTTTTGCACTTCCTCCCGCACTATCTCCCTCAACAATATAGATTTCTGCGTTTTCAGGGTTTCGTTCTCTACAGTCAGCTAATTTACCAGGAAGGCTTGCAGATGCCAGTGCGCTTTTACGCAAAACGGTTTCGCGTGCTTTTTTAGCAGCAGTCCTGGCTTGTTGTGCAAGTTGGGCTTTTCCAATAATAGTACGTGCTTCAGTTGGGTGTTCTGCCAAATATGTTGAAAATGCTTCACCAAGTACCGACTCAACAGCAGAACGAATCTCTGGGTTTCCAAGTTTTCGTTTTGTTTGTCCCTCAAATTGAAGGTTTTGTGAGTTCATTTTTATAGAAATAATTGCACTCATACCTTCGCGGATATCATCTCCACTTAAGTTTCCATCTTTTTGATCATCAATGAGTTTTTCTTTACGGGCATAATCATTAATAACTCGAGTAATTGCAGTCTTGAATCCAACTTCATGTGATCCGCCTTCGTATGTATTAATGTTGTTTACAAACGACATGAGATCTGAGTGGTATTCGTCATGGTAGGTAATGGTAAGTTCAATATTTACTGATTCACCAGGGTTTGTTTCAATGTCTTGTTTGATGTAGAACGGTTCTTTAAGAAGAATCTTGTGGTTACGGTTTACATGCCGTAAAAAGGATTTAAGCCCTCCCTCGAAGTAAAATTGGTATGTCGTTGTCTCGGCAGTTGGGTCTCTATCGTCAATAAGATAAAAGGTCAACCCGGCAGTCAAAAAGGCATATTCTCTTAATTGATTAACAATACGTGTGTATTCAAAACCGTTTTCTACAGTTGTAAATATTGAAGGATCTGGCATAAAGGTAACTGCAGTTCCTGTTGGTTGGGTCCAGTTACTTAAGATTCCTGACCATGGGTCACTTGATTCTGGAGAAAATACTTTCTCTCCAGCAATGGCTTTTTTGATAAGTTTTGATTCAACGTTACCTTTTGAATACTCTTGAATGTAGGTGTTTTTATCTTTTTTGACCTCTACTTTCATTTTCTCACTGACAGCATTAACAACAGATAGACCAACACCATGAAGACCGCCACTAACTTTGTAGCCCTCTCCTGAAAATTTACCACCTGAGTGAAGAGTCGTGAGCATGACTTCAAGTGCACTCTTTTTATATTTGGGCATAATGTCAACAGGAATACCACGTCCGTTATCAACCACGGAAACGGTATTATCGGAATGAAGGGTAACCCAGATACTGTCAGCGTAGCCGTTTAAAGCTTCATCAACTGAGTTATTTACCATTTCGGTTAAAAGGTGATGGTAACCATATGAACCGGTATCCCCGATATACATTGCGGGGCGTTTACGGACTGGTTCGAGTCCTTCGAGAACTTGTATTGCGCTTGCGTCGTACGATTTTTCTGCCATAGAACGTTTATTATTGTAGCATTAATTAAAAACTTTCAAACATATATGTTATGTTAACTTCAGTTCTTTTGCGTTTTGGGCTATGTGGAGGAATAAAATCTCAAGGTTAAGTTGAATGTTTCCATTTGCGGCTATATGTTTTTTAGTCTCAATAAGTTGTTTTAATGTAGAGGATTTTGTGTTCGTATTATTTTTAGATAGTGTTGTTCCCCACTCTTCCAGGGAATCCACCATCATAGATCGATCAGTTTTTGCCAAACTTTCTGCTGCATGAAGAGCTGTTTTTTGAGATGTGATAATTGGAAACTCACTATAGGACTTACTATCTGTTGTAATGATAATCTCCTTTGACCACGGTGTGTTTTGAGGAATGTCTTCAAGTGAATTAATTCGTTGGCATCTACTAATAATGGTAGGAAGAAGCATTGTTTCTTGAGGTGTTGTTAATATAAGTGTTGTGTGTGGGGAGGGTTCTTCAAGAGTTTTAAGAAGTGCATTTTGTGCTTCAACTCCAATAGTATTCGCTTGTGCAATTACTACTACCTTAAACGTTCGTGAAAATGGTTTTGTTTGTGACCATGAAATTAGTTTTCTTATGATATCTATGCCGTACCCAGATTGAGAATCAATAAGAAAATTATCTGGATGACTTTTTAATGAAACCTTGTCGTGATGGTCAATAACAATATACGAGCTTGACGCCATAGTACTAAAAGTATAGCATGAGATTGTGGCTCAAAAGACCGATTTAGTAACTGTTCTGACGCAAGAAGACGTCTTAACTGAGGAGAAGGCATCTCAAGTACGTGTTGAACAAATCACGTCTGGGATTTCTATTGAACAAATTATTCAGGATAAAGGGTGGGCTACGGAAAGTCAGATTGTGAGTGCACGCGCCAAGATGCTCAACATGCCTTTTGTTGACGTTGCAAGTCTTTCGGTTTCTCCTGATGTTATTGCAAAAATACCTGAGTCAGTTGCAAGGCACTACACGCTTGTTCCCGTTACCATAGAGGATGGAATCCTTCAGGTTGCTATGAAAGACCCACTGGATTTACAGGTAATAGAGTTTTTGGAAACTAAAACAAGTTTAAATATAAAGCCGGTTCTTGCGGTCCCTGAAGATATTATTCAATCGATAAATAAAAACTATAACGTTGGAATCGAAAAAGAAGTGACCGCTGCTCTTCGAGAAACCGAAAGTGAAGTTGACAAAGTCGAAAAGGAATTGAAAACTCTCGAAGATGCTCAGGATATGATCAAGTCAGCTCCGGTGGCTCGAATTGTATCTACTACACTTGAGTATGCAATTAAATCAAAAGCATCTGATGTACATATTGAACCACTTGAAGATAGGACAAGGGTACGTTTTAGGATTGATGGTGTGTTACGAGAGCGTTTGTCGCTCCCCCCTCGAGTTCATGACTCTGTGGTTTCTCGAATCAAGATTCTCTCACATATGAAAATTGATGAAAAACGTATTCCACAGGATGGACGATTTTCTTTTGCTGCTGGAAAAGAAGAGGTCGATTTACGTATCTCAACGTTGCCAACAAATCATGGTGAGAAGGTTGTTATGCGACTATTAAGAAAAAGTGCAAAGGTTCTTACTCTTGATCAACTCGGTATGGTTGGGTCTGCTCGCAAAAACTTTAAAGATGTTATTCATAAGTCAAATGGAATTGTATTGGTAACGGGTCCAACAGGAAGTGGTAAAACAACTACACTGCGTACGGCACTGACTATGATTAATAATGTTGATGTTAATATTTCTACGCTTGAAGATCCTGTTGAATATAGTATTCCTGGGGTCAATCAAAGCCAAATTAATCCTCAAGCAGGTTTTACATTTGCAACTGGATTACGGTCACTTTTACGACAGGATCCTGACGTGATTATGGTTGGTGAGGTCCGTGATAAAGAAACTATGGAGTTAGCAGTTCAAGCTGCCCTCACAGGTCACCTAGTGTTTTCAACATTACACACAAACTCTGCAGCAGGGGCATTGCCTCGACTTTTGGATATGGGAGCAGAACCATTTTTACTGGCTTCAACCATTCAAATGATTGTTGCACAGCGCCTCGTTCGTTCAGTAAACATGGACTCTATGGAAACATATACACCAGATGAGAAGGTTGAAAAAATGATTAGAGAAAGTTTAGGAGGGTTATTTCCAAAAGAAATTACCCCTGGAAAGCTTGAACTTATTAGAATAAAGCCCGATGCTGATACCTCTACCGCTTACAGTGGTCGAATTGGAATTTATGAGGTTCTCGTAATGAATGAAAAGATTGCCAGGCTGGTTTTAGAACACGAAACAGCTGATAGGGTTGAAGAACAAGCTGTAGCTGATGGGATGATACGTATGATTCAAGATGGGTTTTTAAAAGCAGTACAGAAGCAGACTACTCTTGAAGAAGTCTTAAGAGTTATTCAGGATTAACAGGTATGGGTATATTAGGTAAATACTAAAACTAAGTGACACTGTAAGCCAATACCTTATTTTAAAGTAAACGTTTGGCAGAGGTTTTATATCACATATTGCATGTATAAAAGAAAGACGTTACAGTATAATTGACAATGAATATTCAGGAATTATTAGAAGAAATTGTAAAACGAGGCGCAAGTGATTTGCACCTTACGGTTGGTGCAATGCCAACATTAAGGATAGATGGATCCTTAACTTCGATTGAGGGTTTTAATCCGTTAAATGAAGAAACAATTGTTGAGTTAGTTAATTCTATTCTTACTGAGGAACAAAAAGAAATTTTAACAGCAAATCGAGAAATTGATTTTTCTTTTGCATTAGGCGAAGTTGCACGTTTTAGGGTAAATGCATACCATCAAAAAGGATACTTGGCGGCAGCTTTAAGGTATATTCCAACGCAAATTAGAACAATTGAAGATTTGAATCTTCCTTCAATTGTAAAAAGTTTTACTCGGTTACCGCAGGGATTTGTTCTGGTTGCTGGTCCAACGGGACATGGAAAATCTACAACCCTGGCTGCCATTATTAATGAAATCAATGAAAATTCGTCACGACATATAATCACGATCGAAGATCCAATTGAGTATGTTTTTTCGCACAGAAGGTCTTTAATTAGCCAACGAGAACTTCATTTGGATACCCACTCATGGCAGGTCGCCTTAAAATCAGTTTTGCGCGAAGACCCAGATGTTGTTCTTATTGGTGAAATGCGTGATTACGAAACGATTTCTGCCGCTCTTACCATTGCTGAAACTGGTCATTTGGTGTTATCAACTCTTCATACCAATAGTGCATCTGCAACAATAAACCGAATTCTCGATGTATTTCCAGAACATCAGCAGGTTCAAATTAGAGCACAGTTAGCAATGACGTTAGAGGGTGTGATTAGTCAACGATTGATTCCAGCAATCGAGGGTGGCCGCTACCCTGCTGCTGAGATATTGCTTGCAAATCCAGCATTACGCTCGCTTATTCGTGAAGGAAAAACTCACCAAATCGATAACCTTATTCTTACCTCTCAAGATGTAGGAATGATTTCGCTTGAACATTCACTTCAGACCCTTATTAGTGCAGGAAAAATTACCCGTGAGCAGGCTTTATCTCATACCCTACGTCCAGAGGAATTATTACGATTATTGGGTCAATAAATTATGAAAGATTTTATATATGCTGCCGTTGATGCAGATGGTATCCCTCAATCAGGAAAAATAAAAGCAAATAGTCAAAGGCAGGCAATTGAAACCCTTAAAGCAAGGAATTTTATTGTTACCAAACTTGAAGAAAGTAATACTATTTCTATAGGCGATACAATCGCAAAGTTTAGAGGAATCCCTGGAAATGATAAGGTGGTTTTTACGCGCCAGCTTGGTACGATGATCAATGCTGGACTACCTATTAATCAAGGGTTACGTATTCTTGCTGGTCAAACAGAAAATTCATTTTTTGCTGCAATAATCCAGGATTTGGTACAGCAAATTGATGGTGGAACAAGCTTGTATGAGGCGTTAAAGTCTCACGAAAAAGAGTTTGGTCGGTTATATATCTCGCTTATCAAAGCAGGTGAAGCATCAGGAAACCTTGATACTATGTTAGAGCAGTTGGCAGATACTATGGAGTCTGATGGCAAATTTAAGGGTAAGGTTAAAGGGGCCATGATATATCCTGCAATTATTCTAATGGTTATGGTTGGGGTTTTGGCAGTTATGTTTTTGTTTGTTATTCCGCAACTTGCTGCTTTATATGCAGATCTTGACGCCGAACTTCCATTTATGACTCAAATGTTGATCAATATGAGTGACTTTTTTGTTACGTATTGGTGGCTTGCCCTTGCAATTATTGTTGGTACTATTTGGGGACTAAAAAGAATGGCGAGGAATGATGAGGTTGCTCGTAATTTAGCAGAAGCATATTTAAAAGCTCCGGTATTTGGTAAATTAACCACAGAAGTTCAACTGGCATCATTTACGCGAACGTTGGCTATGCTTTTACGTTCAGGCATTCCCCTATTAGAGGCGCTCGATATTGCAAAAGGAACCTTATCTAATAAATTATTTCAAGAAGCTCTTGATGAATGTTCCAAGATGGTAGAAAAAGGGAAACCTTTATCAGTTGCTATTCGCAGTTACCCACTTTTCCCACCATTACTTGGTGAGATGTTGGCTGTTGGTGAACAAACAGGTAAAGTAGATGAGGTACTTGCAAAGATTGCTACCTATTTTGAAAATAATGCTTCGCAAAAGGCTGATAACCTTGCGAGTGCAATTGAGCCAATTGTCATGGTTGTGCTTGGAGTGATGATTGGTTTTTTGGTTGTAAGTCTTATTATGCCGATCTATTCCTTGACAAGCTCATTTTAGTATGGAAGTATGAAGAAGAATTATTAGATACCCTGAGAGGGGGTGAGAAACATGAAACTGCCCAAATTTGTACAACAAGGTTTTACGCTTATTGAGTTACTCGTTGTTATTGCTGTTCTAGGTATTTTAGCTGCTGTTGTTCTTGTTGCAATTGATCCAGGTGCTCGAATTGACGAGGCAAATGATGCTGGAGTACGAAGCAATGTTTCACAGGTAGCTACCGCAGTTGAAACGTGTTTCACCGCTGCTGCAGGATCTGGTGGAGATTACGATGATTGTAATGATTCTACGGAATTAATTGCTGGTAAATTCCTTAAGGCTGCTGGCATTTTGACTGATGTTACTATTTCGGTTAATGCTGCCAATGATAAGGTTGTAGTGTACGGCACGCTTGAGGCTGCAAGTGCTGCATGTCCTGGGACAACAACAGGGACTAAGTATTGGACGTATCGTTCAGATACAGGAGAGAGTCTTATTGAATGTGGATCTTCTGCACCTACACCAACGACTTAGTGTAGGGTTGTCGCATTGAGGGTTTATAAACTCTTAAGAAAAAACCACCCGCAAGGGTGGTTTTTTCGTTATGTTAGAGAAAATCTTAACATGTTACTATTTAGTTAGTTATGAATTTTACCAGTCTTTCACGTAAACAATGGACAAAAGTAACAGTTATGTTTTTGATGTTTGTTTTTGGGTTTTACTTTATATTTTTTGTCATTAAACCTGTTCAGCGTTTTGAGCAAAGTCGAGATGCATCTAGATTAACAACGGTAAATTCTCTTAAATCTGCCATTGAAACATACGTTGTAACCTACAAATCTATACCAAGTTGTGAATCAATTGGATCTGATATTTGTCCGGTTAGCTATGTTTTAGATGGTGAAGATCCTGTGAGTAAAAAGCTTATTGCTTCAAACAGCTTACCGTCAATACCTAAACAACCATTGGGTACATCAAATCCTTTTTGCGAGTATAGGGTTTTTATCTACAGTCAAGAGGAAGACAAGTATTACTTGAGGTGGTGTATGGAGTCCTGGAATGAACAACGCGTACTTTCGGGTCAACAAGAGAATAATGAATATTGCTCATGGCTTGGCATTGGAAACATAGCGCTTTGTTTGACAGGAAAAGAAATACCTCTCGTACAGCTCTAGAATTTGCCTGGTGGTTATAGCATATCGTGATACCATCATCTTTACTATGGAAAATAAGAGCGTACACGCACGCATTGTTATTATAATAGGCTTAATCATTTTCATTTCATGGGGATTTTCAAAAGGCGAACATTTAGACATGGATTCATGGCAAATACTTGGGGATCGCTTTTATACTAATCTACAAAACCAGGATTATGGGGGAACGCACGTGGCTTCTCGATACGGTGTGACAATTTTGTGGATGTATGTTATTGCAGCGGGGCTTTCCAAGGTTTTTATTCTTGACCATATACTAACGTTTCGAACCATGGTTGACGTATCGCTCATCGTATTTTTATTGAGTTACGTAACTATTGTTGTTCGAGGGTTTAGAGTTAAACATTCGTGGCAAATTCTTTACTATGTATTGTTGTCGCCTTATGTTGTTGCAGGTTTGCAATTATCGACTCCCGCGGATAAGTTTTTAACATGGTTTGTTGCATTATCTGTTGTGACGTGGGTTTATGTTCTGGTAAAAAATGATTATAGGTATATTGTAATAACGGGAGTATGTATAGCTTGTACGCTTTTGACCAAACCTGCCGGACTACTTTTGGTACCGATGTTAGCTGTCATTACGTTGTATTATTCGATGGTTAAAAAGACTAAAAAGTTTATTATCCCTTTGACCAAAGCGTTAGTCATAGGTGGTTTGATCTTTTATATTAGTTATCCGGCTATGTGGGTTAAGCCCATGGAGGTTTTAACCTCACGAGTGTCATCAAGTGCCCAGATTGCCGTTATCCTTCCCACTGCTACAGATACATTGAGTGTGACAGGGCAAGATTGGCTTGAATATATTTTGGTTTTTTTACGGGTCGATGTAATTGTGGTATGCGGTGTGTGTTTTTTTGCATACTATTTTTATAAAAAGATTCGCAGAAAAATGATACTCGACGGGATTGACCTTATTGGTATGGCTGGATTTGTTTATGCAATGTTAATTTTGATGGTTGCTTTTGTTTTGTATGACAAAGAATATGGGTATATTATTTCTGAAAGATATGTTGTTCCTGCTGTTCCCCTACTAACAGTATTTGTTATTGAAAAGATGGTATTTGTTAAAAAGTATCTACCTGTGATGTTTTTTATAAACTTCTACCGGCTTCCCGCTATCCAGTGGCTGTTGCGCATCGGGATTGTTCTGCTGTCAGGTTCGGTTGTGGGGTTACCAATTTGGTAGAGTGTGTAGTACGATATGTAATGTGGTTACGTTGTATTATTTTATTGTAGGTGTGCTTGGTCTAGCGATCGGATCGTTTTTAAATGTTGTTATTGATCGTATTCCTAACGGGAAGACCATTTTTATCGATCGATCAAAATGTGATTATTGTAAAGAGGAACTGCGATGGTATGAGCTTGTTCCTGTATTATCTTATGTAATACAGAATGGCAAGTGTATGCGCTGTGAAGGTAAACTTTCTTATCAGTACCCGCTTGTTGAGTTGTTGACTGCAATAATCCTTGTTACTGTAGTGTACTTTTCTCCTCTCGTAATTACTCTTGAACTTATTATCTCCATAATCTTCATTCTTACATTAATTGCAGTAACCATTATTGATCTCAAACTTCTTATTATTCCTGATCAGCTCATGTATTTTTTGTTTTTTGTTTTCGTTCTAGTTTCGTCCATTACCTTAGGATGGGATGTTTTTAATAGCGGATTTTTTGGTGACGTGATTTTACAATGGGCTGGTCCTGTGGTTAATCATCTTGTTTCTGCTAGTATTGCGGGAGGATTTTTTTATGCGCTTGTTCTTTTAACCAAGGGAAAAGGAATGGGTGGTGGGGATGTTAAGCTAGCTTACATAATGGGTCTTTTCCTTACGGGGACTCAGACGCTGGTAGCAATATACGCTGCATTTATAATAGGCGCAGTTGTGGGGTTGGTTTTATTGGCAATGAGACGAAAAAAGTTTGGACAGGTTGTTCCATTCGGTCCGTTTTTATCAATTGGTGCCCTATTGTCACTTTTGTGGGCACAAGACTTGATAGACCTCTACTTGACAGTCTTTACGGTAAGGTAGTACGCTAGGATGGTATATGAATCTGCCATCATTTCAGAAAAAATCTTTTGGGTTTACTCTTATAGAGCTTCTTGTTGTTATTGTCGTTATTGGTATTTTGGCTGGTGTAATTATTGTTGTCATTAATCCAAACTTACAGCAAGAAAAAGCTAAAGAAGGAGTTATTAAGGGTAATGTCGATAAAATTGGTCAGGCACTGATTGCTTGTGTTTCATCTAATGGTGATCCTGGAACTAATTGTGATACGTTTGACAAGATTGGGGTTATTGATCCGTCCAATAGCCCAGTGGATTCTACATATCAGATCATTCCCCCTGCTGTACTTGGGACCTCAATTCAAGCCTTGGGTACTTATACCCTATCAGATGGTTCTATTTGTTCATTGGGAATCAACATTGACTTGGGTTCATTCAACACAAATCGCACGATGAGTAATTGTCATACAAGCTGGTAACCATGATACATAAATTCAAAAACAAAAAAGGTCTCACATTAATTGAACTTCTTATTGTAGTTGCAATACTTGGAATTCTTGCAGGGCTGGTTCTAGTGGTCCTTGATCCAAGCTACTTTTTTGGTAAAGGCAGGGATTCAAGAAGACGAAGTGATTTTGATTCCGTTAAGGCTGCACTTGAACAGTATTATCTTGATAATGGACGAGAGTATCCAAATGTTACGTATACCAACCTTGCGACTCCCCTAGCACCTTACCTGGATAGTTTTTCACAAGATCCTGGCGCCAGTACGTATGTGTACTCCGTAAGTGCAGTATCGGGAATGGTAAATAAGTGTTACCAACTTTCAGTTACTCTTGAAGAGACGGGTCTTTCTTATGAGACTTGTGGTGGGTCCTTATCATGTCAAAATGCAGCGGGTAATAATTTTTGTGATTAGAGATGAATAATATTAAAAACCAAGACGGAATTTCACTTATTGAAATATTGATTGCTATTGCCCTACTAGTGGTTGTAGGGGCAGCAATGATTCAGTTGGGTGTTGTTGCGCTTTCGACCTCAGATGCGTCACGGTCACGAAGTATTGGTCTTCAACTAGCTGATGAAGCTATTGAGGTTGCCAGAAGCGTTCGTGATGAGGACCCGACTACCTTTTTTGCGCTTACGACTGCTGCACAAGGGAAAAAATACTATTTTCTCGATCAGGGATCGACAACATTTGTGGAGGTTTCGTCAACAAATTGTAATCCTACGAGTTCTCCTCCCCTTGTTCACTCAAGTTGTACGTTATCCAACGTATCTGTTGGTTCGGGGACATCAGATTACTATCGTATAATTACTCTTGATCCTAAAACTGACGATAGATTTGAAGTAACGTCATATGTTTTATGGAACAATAGTGGAGATTTCTCCAATGTGGCAACGGGCACAATCCTCACTCGTTGGAAGTAACATGAATTCTAAAATACATACCCCTCGTGGATTTACGCTTATAGAGCTTCTCATTGGCATTGGTGTTTTATCAATTGTGAGTGGTTTGGCTATTGTAGTTTTTTTAACTACAAGCGCGTCATACGATAAAGCCGATGTTGTTGCGAGGCTAAATAGTGATGGAAATCAAATTATGGAAACTGTTACGCGTGCGATTAGGAATGCAAGAAATGCTTCCGATGTGAGTGGTACAGAATTATTGCTTGAATACGATAAGAGTAGTCAGAATCTTGAGTATGCAAATAATGGCAACTGTACACAGGTTCGATTTCATATTCTCAATGCGTCCATGTACAAGCAGACTCCAGTAGCAGGTAGTTGTGCCGGTGGAGTCTCGTGTGAGTGTGTTAATGCAAATCCAGATTGTGGAGGAGCTACGGCTTGTAAACTAAACAGTGATAATGTTTCTATAGCTAATTTGTCGATCTCAACGGTTGATGGTGGAAATAATCCCGATAGGGTCACGGTTTCTTTTACGCTTACGCAAGATGCTTCGTTAAGTAGTCCAGATGCAAGTCAGCAGAGTCGATTGGATTTTACACGCACCATAACTACTCGAGGTTATTAGATCGTGAGTGCTTGAGTTATGTCCTATTGATTTTGTGCATGAAGAACAATATAGTAGTAACAGTGAAACATTTAAATAATACAGGTCAAACGGTAGTCATTGTTTTGCTTGTTGCGGTTGTAGCTGCAACCATTGCTTTTTCAATAGCAGGAAGTTCACTAAAAAACATAGAGCAAACTGCAACAACTGAAGAAACTAACCGTGCATTTTCAGCGGCTGAGGCAGGTATTGAGGAGGCATTGTATAACCTTGAGCAAACAGGAAGTATTGGAAGTTTAAACAACACTGCCCTTGGAAGTGGAGCCGTTATTAAAGAAGTTAATTCACAGGATCAAGTGAGTTTGGTTTTGGATCGTCTTGAAAAAGATGATGTTGCGCAGGTTGTATTAAATAATACAACAACCCAAATTAAACTAAAGTGGGATACTACTACGGCAATGGTGATAACAGTTATAGATGTAAATAACGGTGTAACCCGATATGCCTCTAAGTGTAGTGTTTATGTTGCACCAACATTTACGTTATTGGGTCCTGTAAGCGGTATGTGTGAACAAAATATTTCAGTGACCCCGGACGATCGTATTGTTCGTATGCGGGCAATGTATGATTCAACAAGTTTATCGGTAACAGCCAATAACGGTACATTACCCGTACAATCTACGGTAATCACCGCTACCGGACAATCTGGTGAGACCGAGCGTACAGTTCAGGTAGAGCGAACCGTTCCTGTTGCACCAGCATTTTTGGATTACGTTTTATTTTCAGCATCAGGTTCCCTTTCAAAATAAGTAATGTAATCAATCTCTCATCTTTTTCTGAATCGTTACTAGTGGTATGCTAAATGGAATGAAACTGCTCAAGATTGGTAGTGTGGTTACTTTTTTGCTTATCATTTGTACCGTTGCCATTTATGCCGGTACTACTCCCCCATCCTCTGTTGTTAGTCTTACGGGAACTGCTGGTCAGGATGGATGGTTTCGTTCAAACATTGATGTAAGTATGACCATTACTGATACTCAAAGTGGTCCAGCTCAGACGACTTATTGGGTAGATTCTAATCCTCCAACTGTTGTAAATCATGATGTTTCACCGATTAATAATTTTAATAACCCCTCGTTTGAGAGTGGGTCTTTTTGGGGAGTAACAGATTGGGATGCTGGGTTTACTGAATGGGCTTTGTACTATACAAGTCGAATTAGCCCACACAATGAGAAAAAATCGATAGCGATTGCTGCACTTGGGTCAGGTGAGTTTTTCCACTGGACAAATGAAAACTATTCTGTTGAATTTCCAGAAGGTGTTGATATTCGAATTAGTGCATTTGTACGAGCAGTTTTGTTTGATTGGAACCGCGCATATTACGAGGTATGGGCCCAGGATGCCTCGGGTAATAATGATACTCTCCTTGGTTCGTCTGCGGACTTTTATGGTGTTACATGGCCTTGGGAAGAGGCTATTGTAGATGTTACCATTCCATCGGGAACAAATTATTTATATGTGAAACTTGGTGGAGAGATTAACCCTGGGGGGATTGTTTACTGGGACGACTTATCTGTAACGTCACTTGGTTCTGGTGAAGCTGTTATTGATTTTAATCAAACTACTGAGGGTAATCATAGTCTTCATTATTTTAGTGTGGATAACAATGGAAATGTTGAGTCGGCGAGGACAACCGCCCTAAAGGTTGATACCGTAATCCCAAATCCGTGGCAGGATTTCTCAACAGAAAATACAGGATGTAACCACTGTTATACCAATGAGGTTCAGGTAAGAGATGCTACAAGTGGTGTTGACGTAAGTACGGGAGAGTATCGGTTTTACACAGAACACCTTGGTTGGTATTGGAGTGATTGGGCAACCGTTGATTCAGTCAAGGTATCGTCAAATGGGCAAACTGCACTAGATGGAGAAACAGACTTTGTTACGCTTACTACTCCTGAAGTTGATTTTGGTGATAGTTCGAGTGGGCCTTTTCGGCTTCAATTTAGAATTTATGATATGGCAGGTAATTTAGGAACAAGTCCAGTGTATGAAATTTTGGCTCCTTGGTTACAGGCAAGTGGGGGTTCTGTTTATTTGGGCGGGGAGATTTCACTTGCTTCACCTCCCATAGGGTTTTCAAACTCGAATGCAGATACTATTGCAGGGCAGACTGTTGAGTCTATTGTAAATAGCTCAGGTTGGTCTGAAAGTTCATATCTTCGCGGCGAAGTTGGAATTTCAACACTTAACCAGTTTTACAGCAGATATGGTGAGATTAAATCATTGGCAGTTGCTCTTCCTACTGGAAAACTTCCCACAGTCAATGGAACGTATATTAACAATGGATCATATACAATTGATGTACAAGCATTACCGGCCGGATTTGAGAGTGCAGATGTATCAAGTATCGTAATTATTGAAGGTGATCTTACAATTACAAAAGATTTTGTGCCAGGAACAAATAATTTTACGGTATTTTTTGTTGAGGGAGATGTGTTTATTGATAAGAATGTTGAGAAAATTGGCGGTGTATATGTAATTGACGGACAGTTTCATTCTGATGCAAGTGGAAAGTCAACAAAGAAACTAACGGTGTACGGGACACTTATTACCCTTGATGGGTATAGCTTTAGTCGTGATCTTGGAGACAATGGTCCCGTTAATAATTTAACTGACCCAGCAGAACAAATAGTTTGGCAACCAGGATTTTTGTTTGACCCAGATATTATTACACTTTTAACGGGGAATAATGATCAGTATATTTGGCAAGAGGTGGAGTAAACTTTAGTTTAAAATATCTGTTCAAAACAACAGTTTGAGGTGAATCCCCTACTCCTGATAAAGTTCATTTGCCTTTTGCAACTCGTCTAAAACTTCTTGAGGGGCGTCAAGTTTATTGAGTTCAGTCATGAGTTCAGTCAAGTGCTCTTTAGATAATGTTGGAAAAGCTGTAATATTTGGTGAAGGGGTAACCTTTTGTTCTTCGGGAGTAGGAATATCAATATGTTCATATTTTGAAAGAGGTGGGAGATTAACTACCCCTAAGGTGGGATCTTTAGGGTTACTCATGTAAGCAGAAGCTATAAAAAAGATGATAACAATAATTAAAGTTACAAAGACCCCAACTACAAAGACAGTAGTTTTGGGGTTGTAGACCGTCAAAACTCCTGATTCTCTTGACATTAAAATCAGTATACCATAGACTAATTATGTAGTTATTAGTGAGCGTTTAAGGCACGTACCTTTAGCGATCCTGTAACAATTTATATATAAAATGGCAATTCAAGAAGATCATATCGGTTTAGATATTGGTTCAAATTCAATAAAGGTTGTTGAACTAGGTCGTCAAGACGGCAGGTTTGCCCTTAAAGCTTTTGGCTACCACCCTGCCCCTGTGGGAGCTATATTTTCAGAAGGTGAACTAGACCAAAGGGAATTAAGTAAACTTATAAAACAGGCAATTGATGAAAGCGAAGTTAAATCTAGAAACGTTATTACGGCATTTCCTGAAAGTATGGTGTTTACCCGGGTTATTGAAGTCCCTGCCGTTTCAGAAGGTGAGCTTGCAAATGCAATCGAGTGGCAGGCAGAACAATATATACCAATGCCCCTATCAGAAATTCGGTTGAGTTGGATGGTTTTGGACAAAGATATTTTAGAAAAAGCGCAAAAGTCTAAAGATCTTAAAAAACCAAAGATCAAAATATTACTTGTCGCTGCGCCAAGTGCTTTAATCCAACGTTATATTAGTACCCTAAAGGATGCTGGTTTGAAACCCCTTGCTTTTGAAACAGAAATTGTTGCCCTTACTCGCGCTTTATCAAAAGCATCAGAAGGTCCAACGCCAACAACATTACACATGTCAATTGGGGCGAGTACGACGGATTTATCCGTGGTAAAAGGAGGCACTATTCAGTTTACTCGAAGTATTGGGACTGGTGGAACCGCAATAGCCCGTGCGATCTCTCAAGAGTTGGGTTTTGATATGCAGCAAGCAGATGAGTATAAAAAAGCATATGGTTTAATGGAAGATCAGCTTGAAGGAAAGATTGTACAGGTTATAAAGCCAGTATTTGATGTGATTGTTAATGAGGTGGAAAGAGCAATCATGTTTTACCAAACCCATAACCCAGGAGATTTAGTGAAAAGAGTGGTATTAACTGGTGGGTCGTCTCAAATGCCAGGTCTTGTGGTGTTTTTGGCTAATGCGTTGGGACTTGAAGTACAGGTTGGTAATCCATGGGAAGGTATTATTATCCCAGAAAAGCTTAAATCAAAGATTGATCAGGTTGAGAATCAGGTCATCTACTCAGTTGCTGTTGGACTTGCAATGAGAGAGGAAGAATAACATGCCTATTAATCTACTGCCCCAAGATTTACAAAAACAACAGGAGAGCAATCAGCAACAATTTGTTGCAAATATTGTATCGGTAGTATTACTGGTTATTTTATTTGCCTCTGTTGGGATTATTTTCTCATTTCGTGTTTTTGTAACTCGTGATTACGTTGATGTGAATAGTAATCTTGATGAAGTTCGTCAGCAGGTCACTGCTCAAGAAGCTATTGAAGGAACGTTAAAAGCAATTCATTTAAAAACCGAAAAACTTACAGAGATATTTGATAAAAACTACCCCTACGGTAAGACGTTTGAAATGATTGATGCCAACAAATCTGATTCAATTGTTTTTACCACTGTTTCAGTAGAAAACCAAGATTCTATTAGTATTGAAGGATCTACAAGTTCACTTCCTGATCTTGCGGTGTTTATGAAATTTCTAGATAAAGAATCTCCTGATTATAAGGGGGTTGAGCTTACAAAACTAAATTTCAATGATCAAGATTTTACGTATTTGTTTAGTATTCACTTTGATTATGTTCCTGCAACTACAGGCTCAGTAGGCAGTTTAAGTGCAGAAAAAGGATAAATAACTATGAGAGTCTCTTTACTACCAAAACAATTAGATATAATAAAAGTTTGGATACTTCCAGTGATTAGTCTTATTTCGTTGGTTTTTGCTGGGTTTTTTGTTATAAAGCCTTGGTTGTCTGATATTGCTGAAAAACAAGGGTCAACTATTGATAATCATGCCGAGCTTGCTACGCTTATTTCAAAACTTGAGATACTTAATAAACAGGATCCAAATACGCTTAAGGATTATCTTATTAAATTGACGTTAGCTGTTCCACAAAAATCATCCCCTCCAATTATTTTAGCTACTGTTGAACAGGCAGTAAATGAAGCAGGCCTTGTAATTGATAATATCAATTTTGGTGGATTGAGTGACGTTTCTCAATCAACGGTATCTGAACTTGGACAAGATCAAAGTCAGCAAGCTACCAACCCTATTAATACAGCTTCTGTGTCACAATCTGGCGCGGGTGAGGAGATTATTACTGGTGGTAAAGTTGACGTTCAGTTTAGTGCAAGTGGGGATTATTACCAGATGGTTCAGTTCCTAAATATTGTAAATAGAATCAATCCAATGATTCTTGGGGTTGATTTTTCGGTGTCTTTAGGATCATCATCTAGTACTTCTTCTGATGGTACACTGACACAGACTGCCCCAACAAACACGTTCTCGTACAGTGGTATTGCACCATATCAAGGTTTGCCAACAGACTTGGGTGGACTAACGACCGACGTACAACCATTATCTGGGAAAGAAATTGATATTATTGATGAACTATCGACTTTTTCAACATATTTTGAGGTAAAGTCGGAAGTAGAAGAAATTCAAAGTTATAAGACCGGTAAAGATAATCCTTTTTAGCTAAACAATATTCTACCGTTATTCTTTATTTAGAACTTCAGCAATTTCATTTTGTTCATCTGTTGTTTCAGCATTTTCGGGCATTTCATCGGTAGATTTGATTACTAAGTTGATTCGTTCTCCAGTTTGCATAGCCTTTACCTTTAGTAATTCTCTAAGAGCATGCACAGTTTTTCCACCTTTTCCAATTGCAAGCCCAGTATCTTCAGGATGAGTGTACATTGATAGTTCTATATTATTGTCCTGATCTTTGTCTTCAACTATGACTATGTCGTCGGGATGGGGAAGGATTTGCTTTGCCAGGTGAGATAAGAGGGCTTTCATAATTATGCGTTTTTCTTGACGAGTCTTACTATTGTTGTAGAAGGTTTAGCACCCTGACCCAACCAGTGGTCATACCTATCTTTTTTGATTACAAATTCTTTGTCATTAAGTGGAGAATAATGCCCAATAATTTCAATGAACTTACCGTCACGAGGATTACGTGAATCAGCAATTACTACCCTGTATGCAGGGAGTTTAGTTCTTCCGGTTCGTTGTAGTCGTATTCTAACCATGGGTTTAAAGGGTATTATACTATCTAAATGGAAAATATCCAAATATTATTCTTGTTTAGATTTTTCTAAAGCAATTAATGCGCATTGAGCAGCGTTTAATTCAGCTTTTTGTTTGCTACTCCCCTCGCCTTTTGAGATAACATTATTATTGAGATATACAGCAACAGTAAAGGTTTTATCATGATCTGGTCCATCTTCAGAAATAACCTTGTAGTCAGGAGTTACCCCATATTCAGCTTGAGAGTTTTCTTGAAGTTTTGATTTAGGGTCTTTGTAAAGTTCATTCTCAATTATTTCTTGAAGTTTATTGAGAACGTTTTGATGAATAAACTCTTTGGCAGCGTCATATCCCTGGTCTAAATATATTGCTCCAATTACCGATTCAAATGTGTTTGCTAAAAGGTATTCAGATTCACGCCCACCACCATCCTCTTCACCTTTGCTTAATAAAAGATAGTTGCCCAGGTTATTTTGCTTGGCACTTACAGCGAGTGATTGTGTATTTACCAGTGAGCTTCTATAATTTGTAAGCATTCCCTCAGGTTCTGAAGGATAGGTGAGGAATAAATACTCACTTACTACAAGTTCTAGGCAAGCGTCTCCTAAAAACTCTAACCGTTCATTCGACGGAAGGGTAAATGATCTATTCTCGTTTAAATAAGATCTGTGGACAAATGCATTGAGGATTAATTCCTTATTTTCAAAGGTTAGGCCAATTTGTTCTTCAATTTTTTCAATTACTGTTGAATCCATGTTTTATTTGATGGATCCAAAAACCAGAAATGATCAGTTGCAGTTCATGTAAAGATAAACTGCTTGTGCTCATCGGTTCTGTCTTTTGGATTCTTTTGTCATTATACGTTATTTAAGGTATCTAATTTAGTTGCTTCAATAATATCGTTATTATCAGATACCACATCGGATTTCTCAGTTTTTTCAATAACAGGTACCTCAGGTACATATTTTTTTACTACAGTTCCCAAAACTCCATTAACAAATTTTGAACTATTAGCACCACCAAACTCTTTTGCTAACTCTACCGCCTCATCAATTGCTACCTTTGTTGGGGTTGCAGGGTAGTAAATAAGTTCGTAAATGGCTATTCTAAGTATTGAGGCATCTACGCGCGCAATTTGGTTTATTGGCCACTCAGGGGCACTTTCTTCGATTATTCCGTTGAGCTTTGTTTTAACAGTCGGGATATTATCAATAAGGACAGAGTATAAGTCATTACTATGTGGTGCGGAAAGATCTTCATCGTCAAAAATATGACTTTCTAGCGGTTGAATAGCCTTATCTTCGTGGAAAGACCACGAGAATAGAGTTTGAAGAGCTCGTCTTCGTGCTTGATGGCGTGGGTCTGTTTTCTTTTTCAAGGTTTTAACAAACGTAGCAATGCTAGGTTACCCTTACGTTACTACGTGGTAACTGAACGTACCTGCGTCTTTTTATTAATTACTTGTCGACCACGGTACTTCCCGCAGGATTTACATACTCTATGTGGCAAAGCTGCCGCACCACAATCGGGACAGATTACCGTCTTTACTGTTGGAGCGGATGCTTCCCATGCACTGTGCTTTTGGCGACTTCGAGTTAACGATGGTTTTTTCTTTGGAACTGCTCCCATGACTGATATTATACCTTATGAAATCAAAGAATTCTCGTATTAATTAGTTGCCCCGTATAAACCACGAATTGTGTTACACTTACGCCATGGGACGGCCACCATCTCCATTCGATCACATTAAGTTTCGTCGAGCAGTCGGATATTTAGCAATTGGTCTAATTCCCTATGCTCTAATTACCATGTTGGATAACGTCATTCTGTCTGATATTGTAACCTTGATATGGATCCATGGCACCATGTTGTGGTGGGGAAGAGAACAGATTGTGGGGACAGGCTTAAATATTAACCATCTCTTTGGTTCATTTAAATGGTCGTCAGTAGTGTTAGTTATTGGAATTACCGTTCTTATGATTGTAATGTCATATGGTGTAATTTTACTGTACTATTTTGGGTTAATTACCCTATTTGGTAATACTTTTTTGGGTATTATAAATACCAATGCTGTAGGTAGTCAGGTGGGGGTTGTGTTAGGAATAGTTCTTATTCCATATATTGAGGAGTTTTTTTTTAGAGGTGTATTAATGCAAACACTGGTCTCACGGCTTGGTTTTACAAAAGGCATTATTTTATCGTCTTTAGTTTTTGGTTTTGCCCATTTTGAATTTATCTCAGCTACAATTTTTGGAATTGTTCTAGCCATTTTATATATTAAATTCAAGAGTTTATGGGTTCCTATTGCTGTGCATACGTTAAACAATGCAATAGCATTTCTTCCATCATTACTATTTTCAAGTGTTGATGACGTAAGTTCTAGCGATCTTGTGGCATCAGAAACTTTATGGATCGGACTTTTCCTTGTAGGGATTACACTTCCTTTTGTTGTTTTTCTTTTGCGTAGATGGTGGCCTCAAAGTGGTGAATTACTTCCGCTTGTTTATAATGCTTCCAATGGTTGATTCAAATTTTGAGTCCTACTATGCATCAAAGCTAGATCCATATTGTAATTCAAAGGATTGTATTGTGTCATTAAAAAAGCACAATATTCCTGTACTACTTGTCTTATCAAAACATACGGCTCAGGTTAAAGCATTATGGAACTTCCAAGGATTAGACTATTTACCGTTGGAGTGGTATCCGCATGCAGTTACGTGGCCCAAAGCGTTGCCTTTTGGTGAAAAGTTACCAGGTTTTGACGAAGGATTTATTTACCCACTCAATGCCTCATCGATTCTTCCTCCACTTACTCTTGGGGTAACACCAGGTGAGATTGTTTTAGATGGGGCCTCAGCTCCAGGCGGGAAGACATTAGTTTTGTGGCAACAAATGATGAATGAAGGATTGTTGGTAGCCAACGATATGTCATATGTACGTCTTATGCGTCAAAAGAATTTGATGAATGCTCGTGGAATTGAAAATGTTGTTTTTGAGTCCCAGCCACTTGAAACACTTTACAAAAAATACCCAGAAACATTTGATGCAATTTTACTTGATGCTCCGTGTAGCTCAGAAAAACATGTATTAGCGAAACCCGAAGAACTTACAAAATGGACACCTCAAAGGATAAAGAACTTAGCTAAGCGGCAGATCCAACTATTTGATGGTGCGATTAAGGCACTTCGCATAGGAGGGAGAATTGTGTATTCAACGTGTGCATTGCTTGCCGACGAGAATGAGGATATTGTATCCAACATTTTAGCAATGCATCCTGAATTACAACTTGAGTCATGGGAACTTGATGACGTTCCCGGTATGCAAGGCTTTGAGGTTATAGGTAACTCATTTGATCCGAAAAATGTAAGGCGTATTTTACCCCATATTGAAAAACATATGGATCCCATGTTTATAGCTAAATTTGTAAAAAACTAGGTGCGAATTACCTTTAAGAAATTTCTGGAGTTATATCATCAATTCGGGGTTTAATAAAACTTATATATGTTGCACCAAATCTTCTGGTATCGGTTTCGACAAGTTTTTTTCCTAACAATTCTCTATCGTGGGCTGTCTCTAATACAATGCCTTTTCCGTGGAGGTAAATTAAAAACCCATGGTCATGAAGCCATTTAGGAATCATTAAAAGTACATCTCGTGGACGTTCGACATAAGGTGGATCCAAAAAAATGATATCGTATTTTTGAAATGTTTCTCTATTAATGAATGTACGTGCATCTTCCTCAAATACATCTGCTTTATCTTGAATTTTTACGTTTTGAATATTTCTACGGATTGCAGAGGCAACTTGTTTTTCTTTCTCTACAAAATCACAATGTTTTGCTCCCCTACTGAGAGCTTCTATCCCTAATACTCCGGTTCCAGCGTATAGGTCAAGAATTAATGTATTGTTTATGTCCCCTAGAATATTAAAAATTGATTCTCTGACAACTTCTTGAGAAGGCCTAAGATCTAAAGCATGAGGTACTTCTATTGAATATCCTCTGGCAATGCCTCCTGTAATTCTCATGATTAACTGAATAATACACTTAATAATGGTACAAAGACCATACTAAGCGCAACTATAAATGAAATTATAAGCCAAAGTTTTTGGTGTTTTCTAAGAAATTTCATAATTATTTCTGTTTATATTATACCTAATCATGTTACAATTGGAACGTACAGTTACCTTGAAACAATATTTTATGAAAAACCCTTTCACTCGGCGCAAAATTAAACGTTGGCTCGTGGGAAATCGTCGAAGTCCCCATGCCTACACTGCTCGCAAACGAAAAGTGCGCCTGTTGTCGTTATTGGTAGGAATTACACTGTTTATCATATTTTTAGGAGCAACGGGTTCAGTTGCGGTCATTGCAATATTTTCAAAAGATTTACCATCTCCTGATAAGTTAAGTGACCGTGATATTCCACAATCAACAAAGATTTATTCAAATGATGGTGTTTTGCTTTATGAAATTTTTGGTGATGAGCGCAGGACACTGGTAACACTAGAAGATATTCCCGAAGAATTAAAGCAGGCAACAATCGCAGTTGAGGACAGTGAGTTTTACAGTCATCCTGGTTTCGATGTGATGGGAATACTTCGGGCAGCATCAGTGATTGTTCAGGGAGAAGGAGTTCAAGGAGGCTCTACCCTAACACAACAGGTAGTAAAAAATACTCTTCTTACGCCCGAACGAACCATTGCCCGAAAGATTAAAGAATTTATTTTATCTATTGAGCTAGAACGCAAATACTCCAAAGACGAAATACTTCAGATGTATTTTAATGAATCTCCATATGGTGGTCAGGCATGGGGTGTAGGTGCAGCATCAGAGATGTATTTTGGAAAACACGTAAGGGATCTTTCTCTTGCAGAATCAACATATATTGCTGGGTTGCCACAGGGTCCAAGTCTTTACTCCCCTTGTGGTGCTTATCCTGAAAATGCTGTGGTAAGGCAAGAGATGGTCTTAAATGCCATGATAAAAAATGGTTATTTAACAGAAGAACAAAAAACAGAAGTTCTTGATACTAAGTTGTCAGTTTTATGTACCGGATACGGGCAAGATAGCATCAAAGCACCACATTTTGTAATGTATGTAAAAAGTATTTTGACTCAAATGTTTGGCGAAAAAATGGTTGAACAGGGTGGATTGCGTGTTACAACTTCTCTAGACTGGTCGACTCAACAAATTGCTCAAGAAGAGGTTGAAAAACAGATTGCAAATCTTGCAGCCGCTCATGCAAATGCTTCAAATGCTGGTGTGATTTCTACAGACCCAAAAACAGGTGAAATTCTTGCTATGGTAGGAAGTGTAGATTATTTTGACCAGGAACATGATGGAAATGTAAATGTAATTTTATCTGAGCGGCAACCGGGTTCTTCAATTAAACCACTTGTTTATCTTACGGCTTTTACATTGGGGTACTCCCCTGCTACGTTTGTATCTGATATTAGAACTTGTTTTCCTGGTGGGGCTGGTCAACCTGACTACTGTCCCGTTAACTGGGATGGGAAGTATTGGGGTCCTATGGATATTCGAACGGCATTATCAAACTCGAGAAATATTCCTGCGGTAAAAACACTTCAGGCTGTGGGAATGCAAAATATGATAGATTTGGCTCATCAGCTAGGAATAACAACACTTAATGATCTTGATCGATATGGACTCTCATTAGCTCTTGGTGGTGGGGAGGTACGACCATTAGATATGGCTCAAGTTTTTAGTGTTTTTGCAAATATGGGTGAAAAGGTTCCACTCAAAGCAATTTTGCATGTTGAAGATTCTAATGGAACAGTTTTGTTTGAAAATACAGTATCTGCACAACGGATTGTTGATCCAGGATATGTTTATTTACTTAATGATGTTTTGTCTGATAGTAGTGAGCGAAAGCGTACGTTTGGTAATTCGTTTGAGATCGGGAGAACTATTGCTACTAAGACAGGAACAACAAATGACAATAAAGACGCATGGACTGTTGGGTACACTCCAGATTTTGTGACAGTTGTATGGGTCGGAAACTTTGATAACGAACCAATGAACGGTATTCAAGGCTCAACAGGTGCTACCCCAATTATGAAAGGAGTGGTAACTCGTGCATTGCAAGGGGTGCCAAGTAAGAGCTGGGATCGCCCTGAAAATGTTTCTGTTAGAAGAGTTGATTCTTTGTCTGGACTCATACCTCAAGAGGGTAGAACGTTCCCAACAAATGAAGATATATTTTTCAAAGGTACTGAACCAACCCAGATAGATGATTTCCATGTTGTCGCTCAAGTGTGCACGGCAGATAATAATAAGCTTGCAACTGATTTCCATAAAGATAAAGGTCTTTCGGCGGAGCGTACATTTACTGTGCTTAAGGAAATAAGTAGCAATTGGCAACCATTTACAAACGAATGGATGGATGGCTTACGCAGTGATGGATACGGCGCACCCCCTACAGAATATTGTGATATTACTATTGAAGGAAAACCAGCCGATGGTCCGGTATTAGAGGTTTCAACGCCTCAGGATTCTTCAACGGTTACATTGGAAAGCGGTACAGCAACCATACCGGTACATGTTACTGCTTATACCTCGGAGCGTATTACAAAGGTTGATTTTTATTGGGACGCTGTTTTGCTTGGAACCGTTACGAGTGAACCATATACATATAATATAGACCTCTCGTCCTTGTCTAGCGAAGCACGATCAAACGGATCACATCAGATTACTGTTCATGGATTTGATAGTACTGGTTCAACTTCAAGTGTGTACGTTACTGTTAATTTAAAAGGTAATACAGCTGTAAAACCAAGTGTAAGTCCTAGTGTAACCAAAACGCCGTAGTAAACGCTACACTAATTTAGTGGTAGCTAGAAAGACCATTATCTTCAAGTTTATTGAGATATTCTTTTAGTTTACCGTTATCGTCTTTATTAAAAATTGCTACAACATCTTTGGTACAAACAACAACCATTCCATTAAGATCTATTGTTGAGATTAATTTTGTGTCATCATAGTTGTAGATAAGGCAATCTTTAGATCCAAGATCAACAACATGTCCTTGGATAACGTTTTCATCATTGTTAGTTTCAAGGGTTTCCTTAAGAGCAACCCATTCTCCAACATCACTCCATCCCATATCCACATTCACTACAAGCGCTTCATCGGGTGAAAGATTTTCTGAAAATATATAATCAAACCCTATTTTTTCTACATTTTTATAACGTAATTTGCTGTGGTCATCAAAATTATTGGTTGCAATTGCGTTTATCTCTTCATACATTTCGGGTGCAAATGTTTTGTATTTTTCGACAATTTGTCTTCCTGTTGCAACGAAATACGCAGGGTTCCAAGAATAATCTCCAGACTGTACATATTCTTTTGCAACCTCTGCTGAGGGTTTCTCAACAAAACGTATGAATTCACACAGCATGAGTTCGGTTTTGGAATCTAAACTTTTGATTTTTTTGCCGTATTTAATATAACCTCTATGGGGCGAAGGGAATCGAGGAGGAACTCCCATAATTACAGCTTTTCCTTCTGATAGAACAAGCTTTTCTGCTTCAACAAGAGCTTTTACAAAAACTTCTGGTTTTTTTATAAAGTGGTCACTCCATTGTATGGAAATTACTTCATCTAGATTATGTCTAGCTATGTATAAAACTGCATACAATGCTGCAGGACCATTATCCCTCATTTCTGGTTCAAAGATAAAATTTTCTGAAGGCATTTCTGGGAGCAGATTCTGAACTTCACCGTTATACTGTTCTCCTGTGCTCAAATAGATATCTTGAGGGTTAAAACCCAAACGAAGATAATCATATTTAAGACCGATGAGTGGTTTATCGCCAATCACTGATAGGAATTGTTTTGGAGATTGTTTACGACTGGCAGGCCAGAAACGTTTACCTGTTCCCCCTGCGAACATGATTATCTTCATGGTACGTTTAAGTATATGTTTTTTATGCGAAAATGTCTAAGTGGTGTTCACTAAAAGGGGATCCTGGCTGTTGTTAGCGAATTGTTGCACCGAAGGTGTCAACTAGTGTTTGTGAGATTTGTTCACGAATAGGTGTGACTTCACTATCGGAGAGGCTTTTTTCTAGGTGACTAAATGTAATGCGGACTGTAACCGATGTTGTTTTATTTTTTTTCATTGCCTCACTTTGAAACCTGTCGGTAATGGTGATTGAAGCTGAAATATCTTCATCAAAAATATTAGCTTGTTCAATAATTTCGTTTATAACATCTCCCACTGGTTGGTCTTCAGAAATTATAAATGACAGATCCTGCATTGTTGGCATACTAACAGGAATAGGAATAAAGGTCTTTGGCTCTTCGAGTGAATACAGCATTTCAACATCAATTTCGTATGTGTATGCATATCCACTAGTGCCGTTAAGATCTAACATAAAAGGTATGGTATTAACCAGTTCGTTAGTGATGTTGAGTTGTTCTAAGAATGAGCGCCACAGACTTTTTGTAAAGAGAAGCGTTTCTTCTTGAGTTTTTGTTTGTGAATAATATGATATGCAGAGTAGTTTTGGTTCTTCTGGAAGACTTTGTGGATGAGGAATTGTTACTCTTCCAATTTCAAAAAGTGAAAAATCTGAAAAACGTTTTGCATTTTCTTTAGTAATGGTAGCAATACTTGGTATTAAGGAAGTTCTTACATAGGCCATTTCTGGGGCAAGTGGATTTGCTATGTGAACCTTATCAGGAGTAAACCTTTGTTCTACGTTCATAGAACCATTATCAATATTACTTACCTGTCCTGCGGAATTAGAATCAACAAACGTATATGAAAGGACTTCCGATAGTCCAAGACGTGCAAGTAGTTCTCTTATGCGGAAAGAAAATTCCCACTCTTCATTTCGTGGTGCTGGCGTGGAGATTCGTTCGGGAAGTGTCGGAACAGTATTGTTGTAGTCATATACTCTACCAATTTCTTCATAGAGGTCTTCGGCAATAGAAACATCATTACGAATAGAAGGAATGGTTATTTCAAGTTCGTCCTTTTTTTGTACCGTTTCAAAACCTAAAGCCAAGAGACGCTCAACAATATCTTTGTCAGACCTACCGGGAGTATTTAAGTAATATTTTATCGTTTCTAAAGAAAGTTTAACGGTATCTTTGGTTTTAATTGGGCGTGGAAATTCATCGCGAATTCCTTGTTGTTTGTCTGCAGGGGTTCCTGTGATAAGCGTAATGGCCTCATTCATTGCTTCAATTGCAACACAAGGATTAAGTCCCTTCTCAAAGCGTAACGAGGCGTCAGACCTAATTCCATGTCGTCGGCTTGTAGCACGCACTGTATACATATCAAAATGTGCAGATTCCAATACAATGTTTGTTGTTGTTTCATCAATCTGGGCTACCTTGCCACCTTTTATTCCGGCTAGAGCAATTGGTTTCCCCCCACTATCAATTACAAGATCCTTAGAAGTTAGGGTAAGTTTAGTGTCGTCTAAGAGAGTTATAGACTCATTTTCTTTTGCAAAACGAACAGAGATGTTTTGTGACGGTAGTTTGTCACGGTCAAAGACGTGCATGGGCTGAGCGTATTTTTGCATAATATAGTTTGTTACATCGATAAGATAATTAATTGATCGTTGATCAAGTGATGACAAGGTATCTATAAGCCACGCTGGGCTTTGTACAACTGATGTATTTTCAATTACTGCACCAACATACCTTCGTGAATGTGGAGCAGGAACATCAATTGAAATTGATAGTTCAGGTTTTGTAACAAGGGTACCAATTGTAGGGTGCTCAGAAGGAACTGACGGTAAATAAGGCTTGTTATAAACAGCTGCGACTTCCCTACCCCAACCAAGATGACCAAAAAGGTCTGAGCGGTGGTTTAAAGCTTTATTCTCAACCTCCAATATATAATCTTCACCCGATGCGGATACTGATTCAATTTCTGCGATTGAGCGTGACAATGATTCCGCAACCTCCTGTGGGGTCTTTGTTAACGATGGAACAATTTGTTTGAGCCAGTTATACGATATTTTCATGATTAAAATTGTTTCAAAAAACGTAAGTCTCCACTATGGAACCACCGAATATCATTAATTCCGTAGCGAAGCATTGCTAATCTGTCGGTACCAATTGCCCACGCAAATCCGTTGTAAACCTTTGCATCAATTCCTGCTGATGTTAGTACGTTTGGATGAATCATGCCTGCTGGTATAAGCTCAAGCCATGAATCTGAGTCAGGTGTTTTTGCCAATATTTCAATTCCAGGTTCAACAAAAGGGAAAAAAGTTGTTAAAACTTTAAACTCTAGCCCAAGTTCGTACGTGTCTGAAATGCGTTTGCCAACCGCCATAAGAGTACCAATAAGATCACTTACCCTAACGTTTTTATTAACATACATTCCTTCAAGTTGATAAAAGGTAGCTTCATGGGTTGCATCAAGTTTTTCATTTCTAAAACAACGGCCCGGGATAACTGCTGCGATGGGGGTATGTGTCAACGAATCTTTTCTAGATGTAAGGATGCTATTTTGCATTGAACTGGTATGAGGAATGGGAATGTATCCATCATCAAGATAAAAGGTATCCATAATGTCACGCGCTGGATGATTTTCCGGGAAATTAAGGTTAGTGAAAACCGCTTGCTCGTCATTAACAAGTCTAGCTTCAATTGTTTCAAAACCCATTCGAGCAAAAATATTGGTTAGCTCATGATAGGTTTGGCTGACAGGGTGAATATGTCCAATGGGAAGTGATGATCCGGGGATTGATGTATCAATGCTACTCATAGTTTATATTATTATACCCTATCAAAAATTACCGTAAAACTAAATATTGTAAATAAGTGAGGTAAAGGAATCGAGACGAATGGTTGTTAGAATAAAAACCCCAGCAACAGTTTTAAGACGACGTATGCAGTAGGGATAATGAGAGCAGGCGCAATGTACTTTGGAGCGAATAATCTTCCGAGTATATAAATAAGATCTGGACGGTATCGGTATTCAAGGTAGGCAAATAGAAATTCTGTTATGACAAACGCGAGAATAAAATCTTTAAGAATGTCGCCCATCAAATTATTGTACCTTGTCTACAATCTTTTTAAAAGTCTTCTCGTCATATTGAGCAATTTCACTTAATACTTTTCGATTCAAAACCATTTCGTTCTTTCGCATGTTGTGAATAAATGTTGAGTAATTTGTTGTAGTTTCTGACAATGCAGCACTAATACGGGTGATCCAGAGACGTTTCATATCTCGTTTTTTAAGTTTTCGGCCAACATAGGCATGCATTAATGCATGCATGAGTCCTTCTTTTGCACCTTTGATTGTGCGACCACGGAATCCACCAAAACCCTTGGCTTGGGTTCTCAGTTTGTTGTGCCTGGCTCTTCTTGTTGTTCCTGCTTTTACGCGTGCCATTGTTTATTTTTTTACTGATTTAGAAGTTGTTTTTGTTGACTTAGGAGTTTTTGATGCCCCTTTTGTACCTGGTACCATTTGTTTTACAACTTTTTTGTGAACTGATGCTAGTTCAACTGGCCTACGAGTTTTGGTAAGTGATGTTTTAGTTGCTTTTACCCGTGCCCCGAGTACTCGTTTTCTACGCATTATCTTACCACTCCCTGTTACGTGGATTCTTTTTGTAGCTCCCTTGTGTGTTCTCATTTTTGGCATAAGTTATTTTGGTTTAATATATGCTATTAACAGTTTACCTTCCATCTTAGGTTCACGTTCAAATTCACCTGAATCACCAATTTCTGTCATAACGGCGTCTATCTTATCATACCCAAGCTGTTTATGGGTAATAATTCTTCCATAAAATGGAATTATTATTTTAATGTTACTTCCCTTATCTAAAAACCCTTTAATGCGCTTGGCTCGTACCATAAGGTCATTGTCGTCAATATTCGGTTTAAACCTAAACTGTTTCATCTCCCCTCCTTGACGTTGTTTTTTCTTTAATTGTGACTGAACCTTCTGTTGTTCGTAAACGTATTTATCATACTCAATAATACGTACAACGGGAGGATTAGCCTTTGGAGCAACCAAAACAAGATCAAGTTCTAAATCATTGGCTCTTTTTTGAGCTTCTTCGCGTGACAATACACCAAGGTTTTCACCCTGTTGGTCAATAACTCGAAATTCGCTACCGAATATTTTCTCGTTTTTTGGAAAAGAAATTCTTGTTTGTTTATATCTCCTCACGTTACGAAGCGTATTGTAGCAGAATAATTCAATTTTAACAATGAATTATAAGCGGATTGTAGCGACGAA
>Ga0210034_1000323_pt1 | contig 55089 bp, 41 predicted proteins | sample CryGeymeta201505_FD_185466 | JGI IMG/M metagenome (GOLD analysis project Ga0210034, IMG submission 185466) | Groundwater microbial communities from Crystal Geyser aquifers in Utah, USA - Crystal Geyser metaG 2015-05 (SPAdes) (version 2) | ecosystem: Environmental > Aquatic > Deep subsurface >... | reverse complement strand
GGCGACAATGTAAAATTAGGTGTTGAATTAATTCAACCTGTTGCTATGGAAGAAGGCTTACGCTTTGCTATCCGCGAAGGTGGACGCACAGTTGGTGCCGGTGTTGTAGCTAAAATTAACAAGTAAGTACATCATTTACTGTAAATTGAGGCGAGTTATAATTGCTCGCCTTTTTACTGTTTACGGGTGTAGCTCAATTGGTAGAGTAGCGGTCTCCAAAACCGTTGGCTGGGGGTTCGAGTCCCTCCACCCGTGCAAAAACAAGAAGTGTTTATGAATAAAATAAAAGATTTTTATCAGAGTGTTAAAAAAGAAATGTCGAAAGTGTCCTGGCCTGAGCGTAAGGAGTTAGTAGATAGTACAACAGTAACTGTTGTTTTTTCAATAATTTTATCTGTTTTCATATTTTTGATGGACAGAGTTTACAGCACAGCATTAGAATTATTATTCAAATAAAGAAAATAAGAAATGGCAACCGTTAATGATAAAAAGTGGTTTGTAGTCCGCTGCTTCTCTGGTCATGAAAAGAAAGTCAAGGAATATCTTGAGCAAGAAATCATAGATCAGGGACTAGATCACAAAATATCTAATGTTCTGATTCCGACGGAAACGGTTGTTGAAATAAGAGCGGGAAAGAAACGAACACGAGAAAAGAATTTCTTCCCAGGCTATATACTCATTGAGGCTATATTTGATGACGTTGTCAATCAACTTATCAGTAATGCGCCCAGTGTTTTAGGGTTCCTCAAAAATGACAAGAATAGTAAAGTACCAACTCCGTTAAAGACAGAGGAAGTAAATAGAATTCTTGGAAGAGTAACTCAAAACAGAGAAATAGCAGATGCGGGTGGACTCGTTGAAATACCATTCCGCGAGGGTGACCTTGTAAAAGTTATCGACGGACCATTCAAAAATTTTGATGGTACTGTTCAGGAAGTATATCCCGATAAACTTAAGCTACGTGTACTTGTGAGTATTTTCGGTAGAAAAACTCCTGTAGAAGTAGATATCAGTCAGGTTGAGCCCGAATAAACAATAAATCTGGTCATTTAACAACAGGTTCTTAGAATGGCTAAGAAAGTCGAAAAAATAATTAAGTTACAGGTTGTTGGTGGAAAAGCGACTCCCGCTCCTCCAATTGGTCCTGCTCTTGGTCAAGCTGGTGTAAACATCATGGAGTTCTGTAAGCAGTTTAATGCTAGGACTCAAGATAAAATTGATGTAGTTACTCCAGTTGAAATTACGGTTTATTCAGATAAATCGTTTACGTTTGTAACCAAGACCCCACCGGCAGCAGTTCTATTGAAGCAAGTTACTAAGCTGCAAAAAGGATCTGGCGAGCCTAACCGAAATAAAGTCGGTCAGGTAACCTGGGCACAATGCTTGGAAATTGCTAAGGTGAAATTGCCGGATTTAAATACAACAGATGTTGATGCTGCAGCCAGTATGATTGCCGGAACAGCTCGCAGTATGGGACTCACAGTAATAAGAAATTAACCTAAAAAAGAAATACATGTCTAAAAAAGGTAAAAAGTACTCTGCTGTAGTCGATCCAATCGAGCAAAATAAAGCCTATACTCTGGCAGAGGCTGCTGAATTAGTAGTTAAAACATCCACAACCAAATTTGACTCCTCAGTCGATATTGATGTGCGTTTAGGTGTTGATCCTCGTCATGCTGATCAAATGGTTCGCGGAACAGTTTCCCTTCCTCATGGAACAGGAAAAACAGTACGTGTTCTAGCTTTGGTTAACCCATCGAAGCAGGAAGATGCCGTAAATGCAGGTGCTGATTTTGTCGGATTGGATGATAAAATCGCAGAAATTGAAGGAGGATGGCTCGATTTTGATGTAATCGTTGCAACCCCAGATGTGATGGGTAAGCTTGGTAAATTAGGTCGCGTACTAGGTCCTCGTGGTTTAATGCCTAATCCCAAAAGTGGAACAGTCACAATGGAAGTAGGTAATGCTATTCGTGAAGTGAAAGCTGGTAAGATTGATTTCCGTGTTGATAAATATGGAATTCTACATGCTGCTATTGCTAAAGCAAGTTTTGACGCTCAAAATGTCAAAGAAAATGCTGAAGCATTTCTTCAGACTGTAGTAAAACTAAAACCATCGTCAGCTAAAGGTATTTATATAAGAAGTATTTACCTGTCCACTACAATGGGGCCTAGCATTCAGGTAGATCGTTCTGCTGCTCAATAATGACTCATTAAACAAGAGATTATACCAATGGCTACCAAAGAATCTAAACAAGAAGTTGTAAACGAAATTGTCGGAATCCTTAAAAATTCCGGAGGCGTTTATGTTGCTGATTACAAAGGAATCAGTGTTAAGCAAGTGAGTGCAATGCGTGAAGCTTTCAGAAAAGAAGGTCTTTCATACAAAGTCTATAAAAATACACTTGTAAAACGCGCTATGAGCGAAGTAGGCGGATATGATGATATATTTCCAATTTTGGAAAGTCAAAACGGCTACATTTTCGCTGGCGAAGAGCTCGGAAAACCCGCAAGCATTTTATCAGAGTTTCTGAAAACAAATAAATTCCCACAGTTCAAAGGTGCACTTATAGATGGCGCACTTTATGATTCAAGTACACTTGAAGCGCTTTCAAAAATGAAAACGAAAAATGAGATACTTGGAGAAATTGTGGGCTTGTTATTGTCTCCAATTACAACTGTAGTTGGTGCACTTCAGGCTCAAGGCTCAAATATTGTTGGAGCTCTTAAAACAATTGCAGAAAAAGAAAATTAACATCAATTATCAAACTCAAACTGGAGTAGTTTAAAATGGCTGAATTAAATGTATTAGCTGAACAACTCGTAAATCTTACTATCAAAGAAGCTAACGAGTTAGCAAAAATCCTAGAAGATCAATACGGTATCAAACCCGCTGCTGCTGCTGTTGCAGTCGCTGCTGGTCCTGCTGCTGCTGAAGTAGTAGAAGAACAAACTGAATTTACTGTAGTTCTTAAAAGTGCCGGTGCTAACAAAATCGGTGTAATTAAAGAAGTTCGTTCTTTAACTGGTCTTGGCTTAAAAGAGGCTAAAGAATTAGTTGACAACGCTCCTGGTAACCTTAAAGAAGGCATCGGTAAAGACGAAGCTGAGGCTATCAAAGCAAAATTAACTGAGGCTGGTGCTGAAGTCGAACTTAAATAATTTATAACACTTCGTTATGATTATAAGCCAATGCTGATTTCTCGGCATTGGCTTGTTCTGTCTGTATGTCAGACAGATTTTTTTATTTTACCAATATCCCTCTAACGTGGCCTTCCACATAAATACGCGAGGTTTTCTTGAGTACAACAGCCGATCTTAAGCCCTCTAATTCACGCATCAGTTTTGCTAAAACTAAACATGTTGCCGATTACCCGGATTTCTTAGACGTACAACTCGATTCATATAAACGTTTTACACAATGGGACACATCTCCCGAAGACAGAGATTATTACGGTCTACAGCAGATTTTTGAAGAACATTTTCCTATTCAAGATGCTCGTGAACAATATATTCTCGAATTCATAGGTTACGATTTTGATACTCCAAAATATTCTATTAAAGAATGTCAAGAACGTGGTTTAACCTTTAGTACACCTCTAAAAGCTCGTTTACGCTTGTCCTCTGTAGATCAGTCTGATGAGGCTACAGAAACGATAGAGCAAGAAGTGTTCTTAGGTGATTTGCCATGGATGACAGAGAGAGGAACTTTTATTATAAATGGTGCGGAACGAGTAATAGTAAGCCAATTACACCGCTCCCCGGGTGTATTTTTTGGTCAATCTGTGCACCCAAATGGAACACAACTCTATTCTGCACGAGTTATTCCATTTAAAGGTTCTTGGATAGAATTAACAACAGATATACGTGATGTACTTTGGGCTTACATCGACAGAAAGAAAAAGCTTCCTGTGACTACATTGTTACGTGCGCTTGGTTTTTCAAGTGATGCTGATATTCTTTCTCTTTTTGATATCTCAGAAGAATTGTCTTTTAAATCAAAAGCGAAATTTATGGAAGAGCTTGTCGGCAAAAGACTTGCAGCCGAAATTTCTCAAGAGACAATTGAAGAAGTTATTGATGAAGAGACTGGTGAAGTTGTTTCCGCTAAGAAAAGAACGGTAATTTTTGAACGCGAGCACGAATTAACTGAAGATGATTTTGGTTTACTTGATCAAGCTGGTATCAAATCTGTTTTAGTGTTAAAAATTTCAAATGAAGACGCTGATCGTTCTGTTATCTTAAATACGATGAAAAAAGATGTTTCTTTTAATGAAGAAACAGCTTTAGGTGAAGTTTATCGACAATTACGATCAGGTGAAATGCCTGATATGGAAACGGCAAGACAAGTCTTAGAACGCTTATTCTTTAGCGATAAGAAATATGATCTTGGAGAAGTAGGTCGATATCGTTTAAATAAACGATTAAGACAAGAAGTTGACATGGATTTAACGGTTCTTAGTAAAGATGATATTGTCAATATTACTCGAGAAGTAATTCGTCTGAAAAACCTAAAGTCGCAAGTAGATGATATTGATCACTTGTCTAATAGACGAGTTCGTACTGTTGGTGAACAATTAGGTCAGCAATTTGCAATTGGTTTAGCAAGAATGGCTAGAACAATTCGTGAAAGAATGAATTCTCGTGATGCTGAACAATTTACGCCTCAAGACTTGGTAAATGCTCGAACTATTTCAAGTGTAATTAATACATTTTTTGGAACAAACCAGTTATCACAGTTTATGGATCAAACTAATCCCTTGGCTGAGTTAACTCATAAACGTCGTATGTCTGCGCTTGGACCTGGTGGTTTAACAAGAGAACGTGCTGGATTTGAGGTTCGAGATGTTCACTATACTCACTATGGTCGTTTGTGCCCTATTGAAACACCTGAAGGGCCAAATATTGGTCTTATTTCCTCATTGTGTGTGCATGCAAAAGTTAATGATTTTGGTTTTATTGAAACTCCATACAGAAAAGTTAATGAAGGAACTGTAACCGATAACGTTCAGTATCTAACGGCAGAAGATGAAGATGAGACGATTATTGCGCAGGCTAATGCTCCATTGAACGTTGATCAAAAATTCGAGAATGACTTAGTATTCTCTAGAATGAGAGATGGAAACGTTGCTTTGGCTAGAACTGACGAAGTTCAGTTTATGGATTTGGCTCCAAATCAAATTACATCAGTTGCCGCAGCAATGATTCCTTTCATTGAACATGATGATGCTAACCGCGCATTGATGGGATCAAACATGCAACGTCAAGCAGTTCCATTAGTTCGTCCTGAAGCTCCAGTTGTTGGAACAGGCTTAGAATCTAGAGCGGCTAAAGATTCACGTGCAATGGTTCTCTCAGAGGGAAATGGCGAAATCGTTTATGTTTCTGGAACAGAAATAAGAATTCGTTATGATCGTACTGAAAATGAGCAAAAAGCATATTTTGATGATGGCGTTGTTTCTTACACTTTGCGCAAATTTGAACGCACCAATCAAGACACTACTGCTAATCAAAAACCGATTGTAAAAGTTGGTGATAGAGTTGCAAAAGGGCAAGCAATTGCAGATGGTTGTTCTACCGATCAAGGAGAGCTAGCATTAGGTCGTAATATTTTAGTAGCATTTATGCCTTGGAGAGGTTATAACTTTGAGGATGCTATTGTTATTAGTGAACGAGTTGTTAGTGAAGACATTTATACTTCAATTCACATTAGTGAATTTGAAATGCAAGTTCGTGATACTAAACGTGGAGAAGAAGAACTTACTCGTGAAATACCAAATGTAAGTGAAGAAGCTACTCGTAATTTGGACGAAAGAGGCATAATTCGTGTTGGAGCCAAAGTAGCACCTGGCGATATACTTGTTGGTAAAATTACTCCAAAAGGAGAAACGGACCCGACACCTGAAGAGAAATTATTGCGAGCTATTTTTGGAGATAAAGCTGGAGATGTAAAAGACGCATCACTTAAAGCCTCCCCTGGCGTAAATGGTACTGTAATAGGCACAAGTTTGTACAGTAGAAAACGCGAAGAAAGTTTTACACGTAAACAAGAAAAAGAACTTGTTGAAAAAGAGACTGAATCACACAGAAAATTAATTGAAGATTTAACATTTGATTGGGCAACAAGAATGAGTGAATATCTTAGTGGTATTACATCTTCAGGAGTTGTCTCTTCACAAGGTGTTGAAATTGTTCCTGAGGGACTGAAATACACTAAAGATTATTTCCTTGAATTAGATCCACTACAATTGAGTTTAAGACTTAAATGGTCTTTAGATGATGAAATTAATGGATTAGTACAATTACTTTGCCGTAATTACAGATTAAAACGTAAAGAGTTTGATACAGCATTTAAACGTAAAAAATATGCCATTCAAGTGGGCGATGAATTACCACCAGGTATTGTCCAAAAAGCAAAAGTATTTATTGCTAAGAAACGCAAACTTCGTGTTGGTGATAAAATGGCTGGTCGTCACGGTAATAAAGGTGTTGTAGCTAAAGTCGTACCGTTGGAAGATATGCCATTTATGGAAGATGGAACCCCTGTTGATATTGTTCTAAATCCACTTGGTGTACCATCACGTATGAACCTTGGTCAGATTTATGAAACCATTCTTGCTTGGGCTGGAAAACGTTTAGGTATCAAATTTGCAACCCCAATTTTTGATGGTGCTAGTGAACAAGATGTTAGAGATTACATGTTAAAATCTGGATTACCAGAAGATGGTCGTATTTATCTTTATGATGGTCGTTCTGGTGAACGTTTTGCTCAGCAAACAACAGTTGGCTATATCTATATGCTAAAATTAAATCACTTGGTTGAAGATAAAATGCATGCTCGATCAATCGGACCATATTCACTTATTACACAACAACCATTGGGAGGTAAAGCTCAATTTGGTGGTCAGCGTCTTGGTGAGATGGAAGTTTGGGCGTTATATGCTTATGGTGCTGCAAATATTCTTCAAGAGATGTTAACCGTTAAGAGTGATGATGTTAAAGGTCGCTCTAAAGTATATGAAGCTATTGTTAAAGGTGAGAACCTACCTGAAGGTGGAACACCTGAATCCTTTAACGTGTTGTTACGCGAACTTCAAGGTCTCGGCTTAGAAGTTGATATTGATTAAGAAGAGATTCACTTCACATCAAATAAAGCATTAAGAAATTAATAGAAATCACTTATGACTAAAGATATCAACAGAATACGGATCTCATTGGCCTCAGCCGAGCAAATTTTGCAACGTTCAAGAGGTGAGGTTTTAAATCCTGAAACGATTAATTATCGCACATTCAAACCAGAAAAAGATGGTCTTTTTTGCGAGAAAATTTTCGGACCTATTAAAGACTGGGAATGTCATTGCGGTAAATACAAACGCATTAGATACAAAGGTATCATTTGCGATCGTTGCGGAGTTGAAGTAACACGTAAAGCCGTTCGTAGAGAGCGTATGGGACATATTACTTTGTCTGTTCCCGTTGTGCATATTTGGTACTTCAAATCTATGCCGAGTAAAATTGCATATTTACTTGGGCTTTCTACAAAGAACCTTGAAAAAGTAATTTATTACGAAAATTTCGTAGTTATTCAACCTGGTTTAGCTCGTGACTTAGGTTACAAAATGGGCGATATGATGACCGAAGATGAGTATTACGATATTTTAAGTAAACTACCAGAAGATCATTATGAATTAGATAATGATGATCCTGATAAATTTATAGTTAAAATGGGTGCAGAAGCTGTAGAATCTTTATTACAGCGCATAGATTTAGATAAAGATGCTTACAAATATCGGGAAGCCGTTAAAAACGAAACTTCAATGATGCGTAAGAAAAAACATCTTAAGCGTTTACAAGTTATCGAATCATTCAGAGCTGCAAATGGCCATGCAGAAAATCGTCCTGATTGGATGGTTATGCGTGTTGTTCCTGTTATACCTCCAGAACTAAGACCTTTGGTTCCATTAGAAGGTGGTAGATTTGCAACATCTGATTTAAATGATTTGTATCGTAGAGTGATTATTCGAAATAATCGTCTTAAAAGACTTATAGATATTAAAGCTCCTGATGTAATTCTTAGAAACGAGAAAAGAATGCTTCAGGAAGCTGTAGATTCTTTATTTGATAACTCTCGTAAATCAAATGCTGTTCGTAATAATAATAGACCTTTAAAATCACTTAGTGATATGTTAAAGGGTAAATCAGGTCGTTTCCGCCAAAACTTATTGGGTAAACGAGTTGATTATTCTGGGCGGTCAGTAATTGTAGTTGGTCCTGAGTTAAAGATGCATCAATGTGGACTTCCGAAAGAAATGGCAGTTGAATTATATAAGCCTTTTATCATTAGAAGACTTATAGAGCGTGGATATGTTAAAACAGTAAAAAGTGCAAAAAAAGTAGTAGATCGCAGAGACAATGTTGTATGGGATGTCCTTGAAAATGTAATTCAAGGTCACCCTATTATGTTGAACCGTGCACCTACGCTTCACCGATTAGGTATTCAAGCTTATCAACCCATTTTAATTGAAGAAAAAGCAATTCGTTTGCACCCATTATCTTGTACAGCATTTAACGCTGACTTTGATGGTGACCAAATGGCCGTTCACTTGCCCTTGAGTGATGATGCTATCTTGGAAGCAAAAACATTAATGCTTGGTTCTCACAATATTCTATCTCCTGCAAGTGGTGGTCCAATTGCAGTTCCTTCACAGGATATGGTTTTGGGAATTTACTATTTAACAAAAGTTGATGATGGTAAGGCTGGAGAGGGTAAAACATTCTCAGGTCCTGACGAAGTTATTATTGCATACGATCAGAATGTGATTGATTTGCATGCGAAAATCAATGTTCGTATTACACACACTGTTAACGGTGAGCAAAAAACGGAAATGATTAAAACTTCAACGGGTCGTGTTTTATTTAATCAAGTAATTCCAGAGCCTTTGGCTTATAAAAATCAAACTTTTGGTAAAAAGGAATTACGTAACCTAATTTCGGAAGTATTTAAAACAGTTGGTACGCAAGGTGCAGCTCACTTTCTTGATGAGATGAAAACATTAGGTTATGAAACAGCTACTCGTGGTGGATTATCCTTTAACTTGAGTGATATTATTATTCCTCAAGAAAAAATTGACCTCATTGATAGAGCTCAGCGTGAAGTTGAAGAAATCCAAGAGCGTTATGAAATGGGTTTCATTACTGACAACGAACGTTATAATCAGGTTGTTGATAAATGGACTTCTGTAACAAACCGAGTTGCTGAGACCTTATTTAAAGCTCTTCAAGAAGATAGAAACGGTTTTAATCCTGTTTACATGATGGCCGATTCTGGTGCTCGTGGATCGAAAGAGCAAATTCGACAGCTTGGTGGTATGCGTGGTCTTATGGCTAAACCTCAAAAAAGTACAGGTAATGCTGGCAACGAGGTGATTGAGCAGCCAATTTTATCGTCATTCAAAGAAGGGTTAACTGTACTCGAGTACTTTATTTCTACTCACGGAGCTAGAAAAGGTCTTGCCGATACCGCTCTCAAAACTGCTGATGCTGGATACTTAACCCGTCGATTAGTTGATGTGGCTCAAGATATTATAATCAACGAAAATGATTGTGGAACTTTGCGTGGTATTAAAATGCAAGCGCTTAAAAATAATGATGATGTAGTTGAAAGTCTTGACGAACGAATTATGGGACGTGTATCAGTTCATGATATTTTTGACCCATTAACAGATGAATTACTTTGTGAGGCAAATCAACTCATTGATGAGGAAGTTGCCAAAAAAATTGCAGAAACATCAATTGAAGAAGTTGAAATTCGCTCCGTCTTAACATGTGAGACCCCTCGTGGAGTTTGTGCTAATTGTTATGGTCGTGACTTAGCTAGAGGTAAAATGGTTCAAACTGGCGAGGCTGTAGGTGTTATTGCTGCTCAGTCAATTGGTGAACCAGGTACTCAGTTAACTCTACGTACATTCCACGTTGGTGGTACAGCTTCTCGTATGGAACAAGAATCACAACATGTAACAAAATTCGAAGGTAAAATCGAGTTTGAAAACATTCGAGTCGTAGATTATGATGATGGTGAAGAAGTTAAAAGTGTTGTTCTTAGTCGTGCTGGTGAAGTCAAAATCGTTGATGATTCAGGTAAGGTATTAATTAGTTATCATGCTCCTTACGGCTCAGAAATGCTGGCAGCAGAAGGTGATACGGTTCCTAAAGGGGTACCAATCTGTAAGTGGGATCCATTTAATGCATTAATTATCTCAGAAGTTAATGGTACTATTCAATTTAAAGATATAATTGAAGGTGCTACATGTACTGATGAGACTGATTCCCAAACAGGTCACCGTGAAAAAGTGATTACTGAGCCCAAAGATAAAAGTATGGTTCCTCGTATTCTCATCAAGAGTATTGATGATCGTATTAAAGAAACTACGCTCCCAGTAAGTGCTCACGTAATTGTTGATGAAGACGATATTGTACAATCAGGTCAAATTCTTGCTAAAATTCCAAGACGTTCTGGTAAATCAAAAGATATTACAGCAGGTCTGCCAAGGGTAACGGAGCTTTTCGAAGCACGACCACCATCTGATCCTGCTATTGTTTCAGAAATCGACGGTATTGTTAAAATGGGCTCTCGTAAACGAGGTTCGCAGGAAGTGATTATTACCACGAAAGACGGTACTGATTCTAAAACCTATTTAGTCCCATTGGCTAAAATGATTATGGTTCAGGAAAATGACTTAGTTAAAGCTGGTCAACAACTTTCTGATGGATCAATCATGGCACAGGATATTCTAAATATTCTTGGACCTTATGCTGTTCAAGCCTACTTAGTGAATGAAATTCAAGAGGTATATCGCTTACAAGGTGTAAAAATAAACGATAAGCATATTGAAGTAGTTGTAAGAACTATGATGCAAAAAGTTGAAATTACTGATCCAGGTGATACCACATTCCTTGAAGGTGATAAAATTGACCGTTTTGAAGTGACTCGTATGAATGATAAACTTATCGGGAAATACGTTGTTACTGATCCTGGAGAGAGTGACATTCCTCACGGTTACATTTTAGATCGTCGCGAAGTCCGTGAAATTAATGCAGATTTAATTGCTAAAGACAAAGTTGAAGTAAAAACAAGAGAAGCAAAACAAGCTATTTCAAGACCTATATTACTTGGAATTACTCGTGCTGCTCTATCAACTGAAAGTTGGATTTCAGCTGCATCTTTCCAAGAGACTACGAAAGTTCTTTCTCAAGCAGCTATTGAAGCTAAAGAAGATTACTTGCTTGGTCTTAAAGAAAATGTGGTTGTTGGGCAAAAAGTTCCTGCTGGTACAGGTCTTAAAAAGTATCGCAGACTTATTGTTGGAGCAAAATCTGACATGCAGGATGTGGATGCAGCAAGCCGTGTTTTCCACGCACTTGGTGCTGAAGAAGAAGAGTAAAACTTTACTTTATAAATATTTAAAGCCTTGTTCAATTTATTGAGCAAGGCTTTTTTTATAATATGTTGTTTCATTATAATCAATTTAGTGCAATTGATATAGTTTCATGAAAATGAAAAAGTAAATTATTCAAAAAGCGTGTTTGTTATAACGAAATTATGTTTAATTTTATATAAAGTTTATTAATAAAAATACAAACAACAGGCAAAATAGCAATTTGTGAAGTTGGTGAAGAGTATTCGCAACCAAAGATCATTTCCTGTATTTGTAATTCAACAAATAATAAAAGATAATGGTATCAGATTCTTCGTTTTTAGTGGAATTAATTCAAACAAAAATGCCTTATGGAAAATATGAAGGTAACTATATTCATCAAATTCCGGTTCACTATTTAGAATGGATGCAAAGACAGGGTTGGCCAAATGGAAAATTAGGTCAGTTTTTGGCTACTATGTATGAAATCAAAATTAATGGCATTGAACAGATTTTAGAACCAATAAAAAATATGGTGAGACAACAAGCGTGTAAAAGACAAGAGGATTGGTAGAATTCCTAAAGATGAAAGGTTATGGGAATCGGGAGTCTGAGGAAACTTTGGGTAGAATGCAGCTATTTGGATCTTGCCTTAGAATTGGGGGGTAATATTTTTTTATGATTGTTATTTGGGTTAAGCCTACAATCTTAAGCATTTAGCTTGAATCTATTGTCAGACAGTTTAATCGTTTTGATTATTAACTATAATTAGCGCACTCCAAAAAGTCGATTGTGTCGGTTTTTACACACTCAAATTGTGAGTAATCGCCAATTTTTTTGCAGAAGCCTACTTTTTAATCTACACCCGAGCGTTAATCGTCAAATAATTTTTTTATTCACTCCTATTTCCGTAGATAGTCCAACAGCGTAAACCTCCACGAGTTTGAGCAATGAGTTCTGGGAATCCATCAAAATCAATATCTGCTAAAATTGGAAAGTCGATAGCATAAGTAGGTAAATCAAAATAACGATTGCCATTATATAATTGCCAAGCATATAATCTACCGAATCCTGCTGTTGCTAAAACTTCTGGTTTTTTATCTTTCTGTATATCAGCTAAAAGTATTCCTGCATTATTAGATGAAGGTTGTCCCATACTTATTGTAAATCTAAGTTCGCCTTTTGTATTCAATACATAAATACCACCATCACTACTTTGAGTTAGAATCATATTTTCAGAGTATTTATTTAAAGAATCCGTTTTTATAGTCAAGTTTTCCACAAAAATTGGACTAGCATTTATGGAACTATTGGAGAGGTAGCGAGCAGATAGCCTTAGGTTGGAAGAAATAGAATCATAAGGCGTATTTCTAAACACATTTAAACTATCAATGAACATTCTTTCGGATCCAAGTTGATAAAGGAATCCATCAGCACCGCCCATTAATAAGTCATTATTTACAAGTGCTGGTTTTGATGTAAACGTTGCTGAAATAAAAATTGGGAACCCAGTTTGGAGTTTTCCGAGTGCATCAAATGCAAATAGACCATTATCAGCTTGCGCAAAAAGTAGCCATTTCCCATTCTGTCGTTCAAACACAGGTTGTAATGTAATTTCAGAAGTTACCGTTACAGGCCAACCTTTTAAGGCAACTCCTCTACCATCAAGTGCATGAATTTGTCGGTCTGCGGAGGTTACAATCATTTCTGAATTTCCATCTCTGTTTATATCAGCTATTAGAAGTGGAGATGAGATTTTTTCAGAAAGTGCTATAGGGAATTTTGGAAGTAATGAACCTGAGCTATTCCAGCCATAAATTTTATTTTCAGCTGCAACAAAAATGGCTAATTGCCCATTGCCATACCAATCAAAAACGATTGGACTTCCTATTGGTGTATCATCGGAAGTTGATGCATTAAAATATGATGTGCCATCACTCGCTATCCCTAAAACATTTCCATTTTCAGTTGCAATAACTATTTCAGGGCGTTTATTTCCACCAATGTCTGCAATAATTGGGGTACCTGTAATATCGGCACCATCTAAAGGAGCAATCCATTTTTCTTCAAAAGGTTGAGTCGATCTGTTTTTGGTAAAACCATTAATGGTAATAGCTAAAGAGTTAGACGAAACATCAAGAACAGATTTCCCTGCTAAGATTTCAAATTTTGAGGTAAATGCTTTTAAGTCCACTCCATTTGCTAAATAATGATTTACAAAATCTTCGAAAGGTTGAGATTCCAAATAGAAAAAGCTACTTATAGGCTCGCTCAAAGTGTTTTTACTTTCAATGTAGGTTTTATTGTAAGAAATAACTCTTCTTCGACTTCTGTCTGAGCGAACTCTTTTTGTAAGTCCCAGTCTTGGTGACATTACTAAACTTTCTGAAGTAATACTAATGTAGAAGGTATCGTAGGTCGAAAGTCCACTAGAAATTGTTTTCGAAATTGATTCTGAACGGAAATAAAAGGTTCGATCTGTCTGATAGACTAAACCCATTCCTTCAAGTTTTTTTAACCAATCATAAATTGCTCTTGTATCTTTTATTTTTCGAATAACTAAATTTTCGCCAACACCAGCCAAGCCCGAAGGTGCAAATCCCGCAAGGGCTATTTCATCATCTAAGGCATCACTTAGTTCTTGTAATAAACTACTTGAGTTCTGTAAAGTCGAGTCAAGTTTAGAAATGGGATTATGTGTTTTAATTGGTTTTGGTTTTGAAAAATGAATTGAAAAATAGGCGACATCAATCGGAACGTATTGATCTAAGGTAATTTCAGAATTTGTGAATGAAATAGATGAAGTAAAATTCGTTTTTACCTCAGATAAAGGAATTAACCCATTCATGGTAAATTCAATAGTTTCTGACTCATTAAAGGCGAAAGAAAAAGAGGCTGTTTCTAAACCATCAAAAGCACCTAAACTGTTTGGTTTATATTTTACTGCGGTATAATGAGATATAAATTGATCCATTTTTGCGGCATTTACTACTAAGACATTCTCATTTTTAAGCATATTATTCTGAATTTTCAATTTTGGTTTCCCAAGATTAAGGCAAGCAATTATATCTTCTATAGCCATACTGCTTTCAGATATATAAAGAATATCTCCATGTTCTAGCACAAAAAGGGGCATAGAGTCAATAAAAAGCTTATATATACTTATTCCGTTATAGGTGTAATGATCTTTGAAAAGTGGTCGGGAAAAGAACATTCGAAGTTTATCTGTAATCCCAGATATATTTTCAGCAATCCATACGGTTTTTACTTGATCTGACTCATTAGGATAAAAAGCAATTGCTTTAGTTGAAATGGATTGAGAAGCAGCTAGCTCTAATTTTTTTGTTATAGGAAGAGCAGAGGTTGTAATATCATCAAAAAAGGATCCTGCTTTTGAATCAATAATTGAATTAACAGTAGATCCATTTTCTGGAATGTAAACGGCAAGAATAGAATTAGGTAATGATTCATACCATGCTTGTTTGGGTAAACGGCTACAAGAAAAAAAAAATGAACCGACAATCAAATAAGTAAAAATACGAGTAAAAAATGCTTTCATAAAGGATAATGACCAAAAGATAAAACAAGCAATTAATAAGGTTATGTAGAGTGCTAAAATACCCAAAAATGATGTAAAAAGAGTTTAGAACCGATTTAAATCCAAATTTATAGAAGTGATTGGTGAAAGAACCAATAATGATTGAAAAAGAATACAATAATACTAATTGAAAGCAGTATTTTTAGCAAACCCCGATTTTAATTATACGAACTTTAACCTGTCATTAATGTCATTTTTAAACCCTGCTTATCTCTGGTTTATCCCAATTTTATGTATTCCCCTAATAATTCATATTCTGAATTTTAGAAGACCAGAGCAATTAGCTTTTTCTTCTGTGTTCTTTTTACAAGAGTTACAACGAACAGTGGTGAGAAAATTAAAAGTGAAAGAGCTTTGGTTACTTTTTTTAAGAACCTTAGTCTTAGCCTGTATTTTAGTAGTTTTTGCCCAACCTGTTTTAGATAAAAGTGAAGAAGGAATTAGAACGGAGAATCAGAATACGATTGTATTGATGGTTGAAACGGGAATAGGTGTAGATAGAGTTGATGAAAATGGACCTGTGTTAGAGCAATTAAAACGATTAGCCATTGAGCGAATTCGAATGTTGCCTGAAGATGCTGAAATTTATATTTCAGGAACTACAGGAAATCCATTTATTCCCAAAGCCAATTCAAAGAAAGAAGCAATTCGAAAAGTTGAAAAACTAAGTATGGATTTGAAGGCTTCAAATGCAGGTGAATTAATTAAATTGTTTAGCGACAATGGGTTAAATCAAATTTTATGGTTTTCTGATAAACACCCTCAAAAGTGGGATTTTGCATTGAATCGAAATCAAAGAGAACAAAAAGAGGTTTTGCCAACTCAAATAGATCTTGTTGTTGCTGGTGCTGTGAGTAATGCAAATGTTTTTATTCAACAGGTTCAATTAGAGAATCAAGTTATAGCATTAGGAAAGTCCTTAACTCTACGTGTCGATGTTTCTGCAACCGGAATAGACAGAATGGTCAATTTAAGTGTTCGTTGTATCGTAAATAATGAAATAAAAGGGGAGTATCAGTTTGATCTAAATACTGGTGAGGTAAAGCGATTCAATTTTGATTTGCTAATGGATAATTCTGGTTTCACTGAAGGCTATATTGAAATTCAAGGAGATCCCTATTTGTCGGATAATTTAAGACCGTTTGTTATCGAAATTCCAGAAAAAAGACATATTGTAGTTATCTCCGAACAAATTGAAACCGATGAAGATTTGGTATATATGAGAGCTTTATTTGAGGCTGCCAATAATTCTAAAACAGATGTAGATTTTACATTCCTTAATCTGAATACATTATCTCTGGAATCTGAAAATGAATATGCTAGCATTATATTTCTAGGCTTAAAAGAAATACCTAATTTCTTAGTGAACAAAGCCAAAGAATGGGTTGCAGCTGATAAAGGACTTTTAATTTTACCATCAGTTTACGCCTCGTTGAGCTCTTATAATGAACTGTTTTCAGATTTAGGCCTTTCGATGAGATATAAAGGATTTGCTGGTTCGTTTTCATCAGCATCTGCTGTAACACAGATTCAAATTTCAGATAAAGAGCACCCTGTTTTAGACCAACTTTTTGAAGTGGCAAAAAAGAATGATATTAAGTATGATAAGCCTACAGTTTATTCATATTTAACGATTACTAAAACTGCTTCTGCTTTTTCCAATGCTATTTTAAAAACCACCGATGATTTACCACTAATAGTTGAAGAACGCTTGCAACAATCTAAAATAATTGTCTCTGCAATTGGCTCAGGTTCTGCTTGGTCTAATTTCTCAACTAATGCGTTTTTTGCTCCATTTTGGTATAAAACATCACTTTATATCACAACAAGTACAAATGGTGGTTTAAATCAACATAGTTTAGGTTTCCCTGTTAGTGATAAAGTTTCAGCACAATCTCAGGATGTTTTTTATTCGGTTGGAGAATCCTTTTCAGAAAAACCAGTATTAAGAAAAAGAGGTATGAGTTATCAAACAGAGATAAACTCTTTCTCACTTAGTCCTTCCATTTTAGAACTAAGAAGCCCATCTAACTTAATCGCATCTAAAGGTTTATATTTGTCTCCTCAATATTCTGAGTTTAAGCATGTTAATGAGGAAGAAATTCAAAAAATATTTCTCCAATATGTTAAAACTATTCACGTTTATGACGTTAATACATCTACAAAAGATCAAATATTACAGACCGTCTCAAGTGCAGGAATCAATTTTTGGCCAATACTTGCAGGTTTGGGAATTTTATTGTTATTTCTAGAATCTATGGTCGGTATTTGGTATAAAACGGATTGATTTTTAAAAAAAACAGACAAAAAAGTACTTTTTCACTATGACTGAATTCTTTTTGGTAAGCACATTAGTCTTCTTTATTGTAGTATCGACACTCCTAAGTGTGGTTACTTTAGGAAATGCTTTGCGTTTGAGAAGAATCAAATTAAGTTGGAAATCAGGACACTTGATGGGTTATCCCGTATTCAGTGCCGTATTTTTGCTTTTCCTAGTTCTATTTTCTGGAGTTTCGATTGTGTATTATAGTAGTCCAGATTACGCCCTATTTCTGAGTTATCTTTGGATAGGATTAAATTGGTTCATTTCATCTTATTTGATGTCGAAACGATTTATCACGGAGCATGGAATTGTGAAAAATGTGAACGATCCATCTCAGACAATTGGATGGGGACAAGTAACCGATTATTTTGAACAAAATCATGAAAAGTATGTTCGATTTATCTTTGTCTATCAAGTCATTATTCAGCATAAAAAAGAATTACATCGTATCGAACTGGATGTACCTAATTCATATATTTCAGCATTTAAAGAACTTATTTCACTTAAATTAGCACGAAGATTCGACTGGACCTATCATCAATATTCAGATTACAAATCTATTTTATAAGCAAAGTTTCATGGTCGATTATGATCAAATTCACTAACACAAAACCTAAAGAAATCAACGATTGAACGATTTTAGTTTAACTATTAAGGAAAAAGAAAAAGTAATTCTTGTAGGGGTATTTGGTCCCGATTTAAGCAGAGAGCAAGCGCAAGAACATTTAGACGAATTAGAGCGATTAACGGACACCGCTGGAGCAATAGCCGTTAAAAAAATTCTTCAAAATAGGACAAATCTTGACCGAGAATTCTATGTTGGGAAAGGAAAAATTGAAGAAATCAGTTTGTTAATTACACTTTTAGGAGCAGATTCAATCATTTTTGATGATGATTTAACTCCATCACAAGCCAGAAATATTCAACGAATTACCCAAGCTAAAATCATTGATAGAAGTGGTTTAATTCTAGATATCTTTGCTTCTAGAGCTAAAACATCATCTGCCAAAACTCAGGTTGAGTTAGCTCAGCTAAATTACATTTTACCCAGATTAACTAGAGCTTGGACACACTTATCTCGCCAAAAAGGTGGAATTGGCACAAAAGGTCCAGGTGAAACTCAGATTGAAACAGATCGTCGGCTTATTGGTCAACGAATTGCTGTTTTAAAAGAAAAACTTAAAAAACTTGATTTACAACGACTAGTTCAGCGGAAGGGTCGAGCTGATATTAGTAGAGTTGCCATAGTGGGTTACACCAATGCTGGAAAATCGAGTTTATTAAACCAATTAACAACCGATAGTGTATTGGCTGAAGATCGTTTATTTGCCACTCTAGACTCAACCGTTCGTCGACATTTAATTGGCAATAAAACTATTTTATTATCTGATACAGTTGGATTTATTCGAAAACTACCTCACGGATTAATAGAAAGTTTTAAATCGACTTTAGACGAAATTAGGGAATCGGATCTATTATTACATGTTGTTGATGTTTCTTCTCCAACCTTGGAAGACTATATAAAAGTAGTTCGGAAAACACTTGAAGAAATAAAAGCAGATGAAAAGCCGACAATTTTAGTTTTTAATAAAACAGATTTGTTAAAAGATCCCTTTCGCCTTGCTGAATTAAAAATAAATTATCCCAATGCCGTCTTTATTTCAGCCCAACAACAAATTGGTTTTGATGTACTAGAAAAAGCAATTTTAGAACACATGGAAAGTGACTACGAAACCGTAACACTTAGAATCCCTCAAAAAGCGTATAAAATTGCAGCCTTTGTTCATCAAGCAGGAACCGTTTTGAATACTAAATATGTAGATGACTCAGTTTTAATAAAGGTAAATCTCAAAAAAAGTGATATACTAAGCGCAGAAAGAGAATTAACTGAATTTGAAACGGAAACAAGAACTGCTTTTGAAGAGTATGAATTCAAATGATTATAAAAGACAGCATTTCTGAAAATTATCCATTCGTCTGCCATAATGAAAGTCCATTAAGAGCATTTGATTTGATGAAAGAACATAAAGTTTCATGTCTTCCTATTTTAATAAACGAAACTAAAGAATATGTTGGGCTCGTTTCTGAAATAGATACCTTAAATGATATGGGGCTTAGCACAGTAATGGAGCTAATTACAAAAGAAAAATCGTATGCTGTTTTCGCCGATGATTCCATCTTACAAGGCTTACGCTTACTAGAAAGTGCTGATCTTTCAATTGTACCTGTAATAAACTCTAAACATATTTATGTTGGTTCATGTAAAAAAAGTGATTTGTTAGCAGCTTTAGAGAAATCGTTTCATATTCATGAAAATGGAACCGTTTTACTTATTCTTGCTGAACGTAAATCATTTGCAATGAGTCATTTAACTAGAATAATTGAAGAAGAAAGTGCTATTGTTTTAACATGTACCTTAACTGAAGTAATTGAAGAAGAAAGTTTAGTTCGTATTTGTGTGAAATTGCAAAGTATTGAATCATCAAAAGTTATTTCTGCTCTTCGAAGACATGGTTACGTTATAGAATCTATCTCAGATTCAAATTTTGATGAGGAATATTCGGATAAAGCTGATGCATTTCTTCACTATTTAAGTATTTGATTCGCTTCATTTGGAACAGCATTGGAGAAAAGTTATATTTACACAGTTTTGTAACCCATTGTAAACCGCCCCGGCTTTGAAATCAAACTTTCTTAAAATTGTTCTTCTCGGTGTTTTTTTAGGATTAACACCATTACAGACCTATTCTCAACAGCAACGATTCGGAAAACTTGATTCTTATTATTCCTCACTAATTTGGTATGAAATTGGTTTTTTTGAATGGAGTAATAAAGAAGTAGGAGGGTATTTAGTTTCAGATTATTATGAACCCGAAAAAAAGACAGCTGATTATATCTTATTAAGAACGGAGCAAAATTTAGATACACTTTCAGCCTCTATTTATGCTGAAACGTATATTGAAAAATGGCCTCGTGACCCTGCTTCTTTGGCGGTTAAATTAGAATTGGCTCATAAAGAACAAAAAGACAAGCATTTCAAAAAAGCCATTCAATTATATGAAGAGGCTTTAAAACTAGATACCGACAAAAAAGTTGGGGATAAAATCTATTATTGGTTATCTGAGTCGGCAAGAAGTGATTCAAATGCGTTTAATGCAAGAGCTTATTTATTAAAACTCGCTGGTGAATTTCCAAAATCGGCTCTAGCACCAACTGCACTTTATTCAAGAGGGGCTTTATTTTTATCAGAAAAAAATTATGTTCAAGCTTCTAGTGCTTTTGAATTGTTGCGTAAAAGATACCCAAATGATAAAATGACTCGCAAAATTGGAACCGCTTTAGGGGAAGCGTATTATCAGCAAAAATTATTTGATAAATGTATTACTTCTTTAAAAAGTGAACTACCCGTTTTGCAAGGTGAAGAAGAAAGTAAAGCCGTATTTTTAATTGCAGAATCGTATAATTATTTAAACGATTTTGATCAAGCTTCAGCGAACTATCTACGCTATGCTAATTTGAATAAAAATAAACCTGAAGAGCGTTTTGCTCAATATGGTTTGGGCTGGGTTTATCATAAACAACAAATTTATCATTGGTCGGCAGAATCTTTTGCGAAAGCAGCAAAAGGAGATGATGAAACAGCTCGGAAAGCTCTTTATTATAAAGCTATCAATGAAAAATTAGCGGGCTTATTTCCACAAAGTATGCAATCTTTCGAGGAGTTTGGGAAAAAATACACCAATGGAATTTGGATAGAAGAAGCTTATTATGAATGGGCGATTTCAAGTTTTGAATTTGGAGATTACCCAAAAGCAATTGATATTTTACTACAAGTCATTCGAAAAAGAGATTCCTTTAGGCAACGTGGAAAATTATTGAGTTTACTTGGAGAAGCCTATTTTGCAAACGGAGAATACACCAGAGCCCTTCAAGCATTTGAGGAAGCAGAAAAATCGGTAGATATTAATCCTGATATAAAAATTCAGGCTACATTTCAAAAAGCATGGTTACTTTATCGAAATCAAGCATATAAACAAGCACAGCCTATTTTTGAGTCTATTTATAGAAAGAATCCAGATTTTAAATTAGCTGCAGAAGCGTTGTTTTGGTCAGCAGATTGTTTTTATAGCGAGGAAGATTACGGTCTAGCTGGTGCTCAATTTCAGCAGTTTGTAACTACTTATCCTGATCATAAATTTACAGGTGCAGCTTTGTACAGTGTGGGTTGGTGTCATTTTAAAATGGGTGAGTTTGAAAAAACCATAGAGCCTTTGCAAAACTTTTTAGCCAATTATAAAGCGCCACCAATTGCACTTTTCCCTTATGATATTGATGCTCATTTGCGAATTGGAGATGCCCATTATGCCATTCGTGAATATGATTTAGCTATCGAGCATTATTCACATGCAATTGGGGCTGAACCAGGTGGCGATTACGCATTATTCCAAATTGGGAACTGTTATTACCGTTCAGAACGGACTTATGAAGCGGTAACAAATTTTAGAAAAATGCTTCGAATCTATCCGTATTCAAGACTTCGAGAGCAAGCTCAATACAATATTGGTTATGTCTATTTCTTGATGGGGAATTACGATCAAGCCATTTTAGAACTCAGTGGAGTCTTGAAAAAATATCCCAAAACAATGTGGGCGGCTAGAGCACAATATAATATTGGGGATGCCTATTATAATGCAGGAAAGTACAATGATGCCGTTGAAGCTTATAAAAAAGTGCTTGCAAATCATCCCAAAAGTGATTTTATTTTAGAAGCTATAAACGGTATTCAATACGCACAATTAGCTTCTGGAGTGCAAGATTCCTCAGAACAATTATTTGAATCATTTATTTATTCAAATCCAAGTTCTCGTGCTGCTGATAGATTGCGCTATAGACAAGCAGAAAGTTTGTTACAAGCCGGTGATTATCCCTCAGCAATTAAGTCCTTTACGGAGTACATTCGTATCTCTACAAGTAAAAAATTAATTTCTGATGCGCGTTATAATTTAGCCGAAGCGTATCGATTGAATAATGAAGAGGGCAAATCCATTAAAGAATTGCAGGGTTTTATTCAAGATTATCCCGATGTTGAAAAAACGCCCGTAGTTCTAAGTCTTTTGGGAAGAGTGTTTTTGAATAAAAAAGACTACGATATGTCTGAAAAATATTTTTTAGAACTTGATAAACGATTTACTTTGTACAAAGCAGAAGCCCTAAATGGTTTAGGATCAGTAGAAATTGGAAGACAAAACTACGAGAAAGCAAGAATGTATTTTGATAGTGGCTCAACGCTTTTTACGAACAACGATGCCATGAAATTAGGTTTAGCAAAAGTCAATTTTGAAGAAGAAAGAGATGAAATTGCAGTTCCACAACTAACAGAAATTGCAAAATCAAATACAGGTGCAGAAGGCGCAGAGGCGCAGTTTTTATTAGGAAGAGTCTATCAGGATAAAAAACAATACACGGAGGCTTTAACTGCATTTTCAAAAGTTAAGATTCTTTATGAGGCTTATGAATATTGGGTTGCAAAATCACTTTTAGAATCAGCTGTTTGTTATCAAAAGTTGGGAAACCCTGTTGAAGCGAAAAAGACCTTAAAGATTATTACAGACCGATATAGCAATACTGAAATTGCAAAAGATGCTGAAGCCATGTTGCTTAAAATGTAAGTAACCTGAGTTCAGGATAAGAAATTAAAAATGAAAACAGGAAAAAATAAATTTCGTTATTCCATGCTTGATCCGATTCGGTGAACCACGAAGTACTATCTGTGTCTACTTTGGGGTCAAATTCGTAATTGTTCAATAAAACCAATTGACATTCCCTATTGTTTATGCTGGTTTTGATTAAAATCATTGTAATAATCCTTATACCGAACTCAGGTAAGTAAGAAATCAATCTCGAACTAAGGTTAGTACCTAAAGAAAGTTATAAAAAGCGAACATGAGGATTTTAGAAAAGCAAAGATTTATTTAATTCTAATCTCGCCAAGAATAGAAGATTGAATCTTACCAAACTCGTCTTGCTCAATTGATTCAATCCGTAAGCCAATACTTCTTGCTAATTGTTGAGCATCAAAATCGGTGTAAAGACTATCTTCTTTGAATTCATTAATAGTGCCAACGATTTGCCACTCTCTGGTTTTCGCATTTAGTGATGAAAGTCTAAGTTTTTCTGGTGCAATTACTTTTGCTCTGTTCAAAAGAACAGCTAAACGCAAGGTGCTTCTGTCCCAAAATTGAATCCATTCACCTTTATTTTCTTTAAGTTGTATTTTTGAAACTAAAAAAAAATCACTTTTGGCTAAGGATTTGATTCTATCTAGGTTAAACTCACTTTGTCTAAAAGCTAAACGAAGTTCATTGCGTTCTTTTGATAGTAGATTGTATTGTTTTGCAGCGAGTTCAAGTTTTTGTTTAGCTAGATAGGTTTCCCATTGTAGATATAAAATAGTTCCGGCACTTATAAAAAGTAAAATACTTAAAGCCCAAATTGAATAGGTTCTGAATTTTTTATCTTTTTTATCTTCAAGTGCTTGTAAAACATCAACTAAACCTTCACGGTGATGTGAGGCGTGTAATTCTGATGTTGAGCCATCGGTTGACTCCTCTGTTACTAATTTTAATAATTGTTTGGTCTCATCGGTTGACTCTGGTTTTTGATGTAACTCTTTTTCGGTTTCTGAGGCAAAGTGTCTAGCTTTCGAAAATGCTTTTAATTGATAATAAGTTTCAAGTAAGTCTTTATCTCCTTTTGCAAGGCGTTCCTCAAACTCTTTTCGTTCTGGGTCGGAAAGTCTGTCGTTTAGGTAGTCATCGCAAAGCTTTAGGAGTGAACTCATTTTTCTGAAGTTTTTGATTCATCGGTAATTTCTGTAAAATCAGCATCTTCGATTTGGTCTAGTCTTGGACTGCTACTGGAATTTCTGGGAGAAGAAAATGGGTTTCTTGGTTGCTGGTTTTTGAACGTAGTTGTTAAAAAGCGACGAATTAAGTTAATTGAAAAATAGACCAATACCGCTAATAAGATAAATCTAAAAAACATGTTAGCAATTATTTGGGTGATAAATAAGTTGTTTGAGCTTTTAAAGGAGCTTCGAATACATTTCGTATAATATAGTCAAGATGATCTGTATTCGTTACAAAGTCAATTTCAGAGGCATTAATAATTATTAATTGTGAACGATTATAGTGATGAAAAAAATGATTATAAGCTTCATTTAATTCGTTTAAATAATCTGGATCCATGTCTTTTTCGTAGGATCGTCCCCGTTTGTGAATATTATGAAGAAGCCTGTCTAATGAACTTTGCAGATATATAACTAAATCAGGTTTGGGCGCTTTAAAACTCATTATTTGGAAAATTTTATCATAAAGAGCTAATTCATCACCATTTAAATTAATTCGGGCGAAAATACGATCTTTATCAAAAATATAATCGCTAATAACAGAGGAATGGAAAAGATCTTTTAAGTAAATATTCTGTTGTTGCTGAAAACGACTTGCAAGAAAAGTAAGCTGAGTTTGGAAAGCGTATCGCTCTCTATCTATGTAGAATTTGTCGAGAAAGGGATTATCTTTAAATTCTTCTAATACAAGTTTTGCATTACGTTCTTTAGCAAGCAAATTTGCAAGGGAAGTTTTACCGGCACCGATTACACCTTCTATGGCAATAAATTCGTATGTATTCATCAGATGATTAAGTCCAGCTTAAAGGTAGTTTTTTGATAAAACCCTCAGGTGCGTGTAAAAGCATTTCGGTGATATGCATATTTGATACAGGATCAGACCATTTGGGCTCAATTTCCTGCAAAGGTACTAAAACAAATTGACGCTTGGGGTATTCTTTGTGTGGAATTTGTAACCAATCAAGTTGAATCTGAACTTTTTCCATGGCGATAATATCGAGATCAATAATGCGATTACTCCAACGAGGAGCCATCATATCTCGCCCATACGCTCTTTCGTATTCTTTTACGAGTATTAGTAGGCTTTCAGGGGTTTCGCAAGTTGAGAGCCGAATTACTGCGTTATAAAAAGGTTTGTCTGCTGGTCCTAATGGCGCTGTTTCAAAAAGAGAGGAACAGGAGATTGGCGACTCGGAAATGGAGTTTAAAAAAAAACGGGCGTCTTGCATATTTTTGAATCGATTACCTTGGTTAGAACCTAATGCAATCCAGACAAAAACAGGTTGGACACCCGCACCCATACGAATCAAAATTTAAATGGTAGATAATTCGATCTGATGTTGCAAATCTTTAACAATGCGTTTTATTTTAACGTTTGTATTTGTCTGATCTGTCACAGAAGAAATGGCATGGATAACGGTTGAATGATCACGACCGCCAAAATGAAGGCCAATTGTTTTATACGTAGCTTTGGTTAACAATTTTGATAAATACATGGCAATTTGTCTTGCTTCAACCACTTCTTGCTTTCTGGTTTTATCTTTTAATTTTGTTGGGTCAATCCCAAAATATTCAGCTACCTGATTTTGGATGGTTTCAATCGAAATGTTTGAGCGATTATCTTTAATCATGTCTTTGAGCATTCTTTTTGCCATTGGCAAGTCGATATGATCTACATTTTGCAAAGAAGACATGGCTAAGAGTTTAATAATAGCTCCTTCGAGTTCTCGTACATTCGATTTAAAGTTCAATGCAATGAATTCTAAAATATCTTGATCAAATTCAATTCCGTTATCATTCGCTTTGCGTTCAAGAATAGCATAACGAGTTTCAAATTCTGGCATTTGAATATCAGCGCTTAAACCCCAGTTAAATCTCGAAATTAACCGTTCTTGAATATCTGGAATATCTTTTGGGGCGCGGTCGCTAGAAAGAATAATCTGTTTCCCATCTTGATGCAAGGTATTAAAAATATGAAAGAACTCTTCTTGAGTACGTTCTTTACCACTAAAAAACTGAATATCATCTACGATTAACACATCAACAGAACGATACATCATAGAAAATTCAGCTATTCTGTTATTTCTGATAGCGTGAACAAACTCATTAGTAAAACTCTCTGATGTGATATAAAGAACGGTTTTTTCACCATTATAAGCTTGTTTAACTTTGTTTCCAATACTTTGAATGAGGTGAGTTTTACCTAAGCCTGTTCCACCATAAATAAAAAAGGGGTTAAACGAATTCGCTCCAGGATGTTCGGAGATTGCCAAAGATGCAGAACGAGCAAGACGATTGCAATCGCCTTCAATATATTTTTCAAAAACATATTGAGGATTCAGATTAGAATTAATCTTCTTTTTTTGAATACCTGGAATGATATAAGGATTCTGCAATTGTCCTGGATAGAATGCATGAGAGCCTTCAAATTGATTTTCTTTTGATGAAGGAGGAGTTGGTTGCTGTGGTAAACGTATCGTTTTGTTGTCGAGCATATCTTCTGCTTTCTCAACAACAACCGAATATTCTAATTTTCCTTGCGTTCCTAGGACCTTAGTAATAGTAGAACGAAGTAATTGATAATAATTCTCCTCAAGCCATTCATAGAAAAACTGTGAAGGAACCTCAATGGTTAACATGGTTTCAATTAATTTGAGCGGTTTTATAGGCTCAAACCAAGTTTTATATTTCTGAAAATTAATATTGTCCCTGATAACATCAAGGCACTGCTGCCATACAAGCGAAGCCTGTTCTTTACTCAACGGAAAACCTCCTGGTAAACGCTAACTCTTTTAAAATTTACTAACTGTTTTAAGGTGGTTGATTCTATTGAACTGGAGGCTAAATTTGAAGATAATAATTTACTTATCCACATATGTAGTCTCAGTATCCATCTCAACTAAGCCCTAAAATCAGGAATTATTTGCTCTGTGTCAAATTGTTATTAAATTGTTAAGTAAAAGTTATCCACATATAAAAAAGCGGTGTAAGTGATTGTGGCATAATGATATAAATAATAATGAAAAAAAAATGAATTTGGCTATTGACACATCATACGCGCTAATTTCGCCGATTTTGCCCTCTAAAATGTTATCAACAACTTGTGGATAAATATTTTTCCACAAGTTATCCACATTTTAAAATAGCTATTGACATTTAGATAAAAACATCTTCACCTTAAATAAGATTGTATCATTCTAGGCTTACCAGAAAGGTCTAAGATTAATTGAGAGTTCCACTTAGAGCGATTGAATAAATTCAATATAGGTTCTGATAGATTCTCATTGATTTCAAGATAAAGAGCTGAGCTATTTTGTGGTTTTAATTGTCGAGTGGCAATCGAAATGATAGATTCATAAACGCGAACTGGATTTTCAGCAAAAAGTGCTAACGAAGGTTCGTATTTCTTAACCTGAATATCCATCTCTTCTGCTTCTGAGAGCATTATATAAGGTGGATTAGAAATAATTAAGTCAAATTTAGTTGAGTTTGCAACATGGTCGGCAAATAGATTTCCTAAGCTAAAAGAAACCGTAACATTATTTTTTTTAGCATTTAGTTTAGCTACTTCCAATGCTTCTGGGCTAATGTCTATCCCTGAAATCTCCCAATCGGGTCTTTCCATTTTTAAACAGATAGCAATACAACCTGAACCTGTTCCGATATCTAATACGTCAGCATTAGGGAGATTTTTATGGTTATTAAGAACGAGTTCAACCAATTCTTCTGTTTCAGGTCTTGGAATGAGTACATGTTTGTTTACACTGAACACTCCATTGTAGAAATCAGTCTCACCAACAATGTATTGAAGTGGTTCATTTTTTGCGCGGCGCAAGACTAAACTACGCAGGGTTTCCAACTCAATCGGTTTGAGTGGTCTGTCGTATTGCAAATATAAATCAAGACGCTTTAGCCCAAGACTGTGTGCAAGTAACCATTCAATACTTAGCCTTGGGGAAGGAATTTTTTTTTCAGAAAAAAAGGCAGTTGCCCAATCTAACATGGAGAGCACGGTCCATTCCTTTGGCGGCTCAATAGTCATAATTAATCTTTGTCGTCGGGTTGTTTTACAGGAATTTCTTGAGGCGTTAAACCGAACCTCTTTGCGAAGTCATAAATAAAATCGATGACAACATCAGATAACGTTTTATCGGCATTGGTAGTTGAGCCTCTAAATCCCATTCGACCGCCTGTAGGCATTAATTCGAATTTGATGGATTTGTTTGAATATTCAGCAATGCAAGTAAGTGAAGTACTAGAGTTTGTAAGACGTTGATATTGTTCGAAGACACAAACGATAGAATAGGCATCTTGTTCAGGAATATGGAACTGATAGACATATCTTGGTTTCAGGTCTTCAATAAGTTGGTTTCCCATTCGTTTTACGGTATCAACTGGACCGAGAACGACATATTTACGAAGTTTGTTCATTGTGTTAGTAGATTACTTTGAAATAAAATTTTTCAATTATTTAAAAAACTTGGCACAATATACTATCTCAGATAATTTAAGCAATAGCTATACACATTTTTTTAATGTAAAACGTTATTTTCTACGTGTTTTTTCAATCAATCTGTATATTTACCGCATGAAAAAGCATTTCATTTCATTTATTTATTTACTAGCGCTCACAGTTCCTCAAATTTTATCAGCTCAACTTTGGGTTGAACCAGAGTTAACCGAGGTAAAACAGAATGGCACACCTTATGAAAAAGGAGCTAGAAAAGGGATTGGATTTGAATTAATTCTTAATGATTTTGGGTTTTCTATCGGTTCTCAATTTAGATATTTAATCTCAAGTTCGCAGGAGTACACCATTAATTTTGCAATTGGATCATTAAGAGATGTTTCAGAGCAAACGTTCACTACGTATTTTAGCGAAATTATTCCAAATAAGTACAATAGAGTGTTAAACTTCCCATTGTTATTTGGTTTTAAACAGCGGATATTAAGTTCTTACATACAAGATAATTTGAGATTTACCATTCAAAGTAGTATGGGACCTAGTCCTGCATTTGTTTATCCTTATTTTATAGATGTTAACGAAAACGGTTTTAGAGATACAAATTTAGAACCAGTAATAGACGCTTTAAGCGAATGGGGAAGAGGAGCTTTTAAATTCGGTGCTGCCTCAGAAATTATGTTGGGAATGGATTTTGGACAAGATAATAAAGGCTTTTCTTGTTTTAGGTTCGGAATTGTTATGCACTATTTTGGATCAGGTATTCAAATTATGGAACCGAATAAGCTTGAAATAACACGAGTTGTTGGAAATGAGATTTATGGGAATATAGTTCCTAGTGCGAAACCTCAGCATTTTTTCATCTCGCCACAGTTTAATTTAGTAATCGGATCTTTCTGGTAAATGTTATTTAATGCGTTTGTATAGGAAAATCAAACCTAGTAAAAATGGGATTAAGCTGATTTACAATGTACAGATTGTTTAGTATCACTTCAGTTTTGTAGTCGTTAATTTTACGAAGAGATTTTCACATTACATCATTTAGTAAACGCTTCAAAATGTCGGGTTTTACAGTTTTCACCCATTCAAATTGTGTTAATTTTTCGATTATCATACAGTAAAAACTTTTCAAATAATGCTAATAATATACTATACCATTGAGTAAAGCATTTTTGAACTCAAATAGTAAAAAAAAAAATAATGTATCAAGAGACGTTTATTATATCAAGAAATGGATTTGATTTTGAATTTATCCGTTGGGGAAATATAAAAGAGCCAACGTGGTTGTTTATACATGGTTTTGGAGGAAGCGCTCGAACTTTCAGTAAAGTAGCAGCTTATTTTGTAGAAGCAGGGGAAAGTTTACTTACAGTTTCGTTACCCTATCATGGAAATAGTTCAGATGCGAGTAGTGAAAATCAGCTGTTTGATATAAAAGTACTTTCCAATGTATTTTCTGAAATTGTGAAAACTGAGTTTGGAATGAAAAGCTATACGCTCGTTTCGCATAGTTTAGGCTCGCGAATTGTTCTGTGGCTTGCAGTGAACAAACAAGAAGAAATAAATTCCATTCATATCATGAATCCTGCTGGTTTTTATCCTTGGGAGATTCGTTTTTTTCAATTTTTTTCTCGGGGATGGAAAGCAAAGCTACTCGATGTTAAAATTATTGCTCGTTCAGTTACTTCATTATTAATACCCAACCCTGAACAAAGAGTAATACAAGCATTCAAATGGTTAGCAAAGAGTTATCCAGAAATGTGTTTACACAAAACAAAAGTGTTTATTCAATTGTTTAAAATCAGAAAACCAGTACATATCTATTGGGGAGATAAAGACAGATTGTTGCCACTCGATTTTGCAAATGAAGTGAAACAGCACTTTGAGAAAGGTAAAGTACATATAATAAACCATTGTGGACATTTACCCATGATTGAAAAACCTGAAGAATTGTCAAAATTACTTTTAAAAAATAGGAATCTAGATTTAATCGATTCCATTTGAAAAAAAAACGTTTTTTTCCGTCATTGGAAGCGTTATCATAGGATAATGTAATATACAGCTTAATAAATAAGACTAACTAGTCTTTATATATTTACCTTTGAAATAACCAAATTTCTGAACTCAGGAAGGAATATGAAAAAATCATTTTTAGGACTTAAAACCTTTGAACTTGTTGGTCTTATAGTCGGAATACTCGGTTTTATCTTTTTTATTTCATCACCATTTGCAGGATTAACCTTAGCAGGTCACTTGGCTTTAGCTATATTTTGGTTAGCGGCTTGGTTTTATATTTCTCAACCGATTCCAGTTTATGCTACCTCTTTATTAGTGATGCTTTTGGCATCACTTTTACTCTCAGCTGAAGGTCCAATTTACAAAAGTGCTAAACAAGAATTTAAGCCCGTTGCAAAAGACTCAACTGGAAGTTTTATTATTTCAAAAAGTGCCCTTATCGATGGCAAATATGTGTATAAATACGATGGTAAACATTGGGAAACAATCGTTGTAAAGCCAATAATTGTATCAAATACAGAAATAAAAATTACTACTGATGAATTACAAAATGGCGATCAAATCGGTGTAAACCTTACTAAATTAACAGCAGGATATTCGCCTTTAAGTTATAAAACCATATTTGGAACCTTAGCAAATCCAATTATCATATTATTTTTAGGCGGATTTATGCTTGCACAAGCAGCAGTTAAATATCGTTTAGATGCAGCATTAACAGCTTATTTATTAAAACCTTTTGGGAATAAGCCTTCATTTATTTTGTTCGGATTAATATTAGTTACGGCAATTTTGTCGGCATTTATGAGTAATACTGCAACTACTGCTATGATGATGACGGTTATTTTACCCATTATTGCTGTCATTCCATCGAAAGACAAATTTAAGTCAGCTGTTGTGTTGAGTATTCCTATTGCAGCAAATATTGGAGGGATAGCCACTCCAATTGGAACACCTCCAAATGCCATAGTTATTGCAGCATTAGCACAACAAAAAATGGGAATAGCGTTCTCCGATTGGGTTATAATGGCATTGCCTTATACCATTGCGATGTTAGCAATTGCTTGGTTTTTATTACGTATTCTTTATAAACCTACCATTCAAACTGTAAATCTTAATTTGAAAGCCAAATTCAATAAAGAGCCTAAAGCCATAGCGTTATATGTTATCTTTTTTGTAACGGTAATGTTGTGGTTCACTGAGAGTTTACATGGAATTCCATCTGGTTTAACTGCTTTCATTCCTCTAACATTTTTAACATTTGGTAAGATTTTAGACACCAATGATATTAGATCTTTGTCATGGGAAGTTTTATGGTTAGTATCTGGAGGTATGGCGCTTGGAATGATTATCGATAAAACAGGATTGGCAATTTGGTTATTGCAATCTATTGAATGGTCAAATTTTTCGATCATCTTCTTATTCTTCACGTTCGCAATTGTAGGTTGGGGATTGGCTAATTTTATGTCTCACACAGTTACGGCAACTTTATTGATGCCTTTGGGAATTTCATTAGGATTATCTGGAAGTTTAGGGGCAGGTTACAGTACGGTTGTAACTTGTATGGTTATTGGGATTGCAAGTAGCTTGGCAATGATTCTACCAATTTCGACACCTCCAAATGCCATTGCAATGTCAACGAACATGATAAAAACAAAAGACATGGCAGTTTTTGGTCTAATTATTGGCTTAATTGGAATACCTTTAATGATTGCATTTGCATGGTTCTATTGGAATTTATTTGTATAAGGAAAACACACTATGAGTACCCCGTATTATATTTTAATAATTGAAGATGAAGCTCCTGTTCGCGATGCCGTTCTTCGTGAAGTTGAAGCATTTGAAAATTTTTTCCCAGTTGAAGCGGTTGAAAGCGCTGAGGAAGCTAAAGAAGTAATCGAAATGATTGAAAAAGAAGGTGGCAAAATTGCTCTTATTTTATGCGATCATCTTTTACCTAAAAAAAATGGAGTCGATTTCTTAATTGAAAGTATGGAATACCCGATTACTCGCTTTGCAAGAAAAGTTTTAGTAACAGGTCAAGCTGGTCACGATGATACCATTATGGCAATCAATAAAGCAGGCTTAGACTTTTATATTAGCAAACCTTGGAAAACCGAAAATTTTCTTCATGTTATAAAAGAGCAATTAACCACATTTGTGCTGAAAGAGCAAGGATTTAATGCCATTCCATTAATGGGAATATTGGATGGCGTTCGCATAATGGAACATGTTCGAAAAACAGGTTATCAAGGAAACGTTTAATTTTTTTTGAAATTTTGAGTTGTTATTCAGAACTAGCCATTTTGTTAAGGTTGTTGGTTCTGTTTTTTATTCAAGAAAGCAGTTTTTTTACTTGATTCTATAAAAAAGGCGAAGAAATTGGTAATGTTGAGTCTTTGTTCAATCAAAGCTTTTCATTATTAGGCATTAATTTATGTAATTAAATTCTGTAAGATTTCTAGTTCTTTTTTTTACAAATTAAATGCACGAAACTACAAATTGAAAAGTTTAGATGTAACTATGTTATAAATGGATTATGAAAAATATGGAATCACGATTAGATAGTATAGATCCATTAAAAATCACAACTGATTTATTAGCCCTATTAGAGAATGAGTATAGTGATAAATACGAGATAAAAACTTACACAACGAATGAATTAATTTTTAAAGAGGGTGTTTTTAATAAGTATTTGTATATCCTTTTAGATGGAACCATAGAACTCGCTAAATACGATCGATTCGATAAGCCTGTAAAAGTTGATTGGATAAGACCGGGGTCAATGTTTGGAGTGCTCTCGTTCACAATGGGAAGACCCGCATTGACCTCAGCAAGGGCAAAAGCGAATAGTAAAGTCCTGATGATTGGCTTAGCCTCTTTTGAGCGAATACGAAGAGAATCTAGAATTTTCTATGATTTAATTGGTCGGCTTTATATGCAGAATTTAATTGAGCGATATGTTCATGTTGTATCAATTCATATGGAGCTAGATGAATTAAATTCTAAGATTGAAAAGGAAAGAAATACCTTAAAAAATACACTTATTGAGCTAGAAGCATCTCAGAGTAGATTAGTAAATCAAGAAAAAATGGCGATTTTGGGTCAGCTTGTTGCTGGTTTTGCGCACGAGGTAAATAACCCTGCATCTGCTTTAATAAGTGCTTTAGACTTTTTAAGTAATGGTTTACCAACTCAGATTGAGAAAATTCCTAGCCCAAGAATTCCTGCTCAAGGTGTATTTCGTTGGGGCTTAGAGCAAGAACCTGTTTCAACTTTAAAAACGCGTGAATTAACCAAACAAATGGAAGTAGATTATCCTCTAATGGATAGAACTTGGGTTCGAAAAATCACTCAACTTTCTTTAGCAGCTCAAGATGAAATTAAAAAACAGTTTCATAAAGAATTAAAAAAAGGTGACATTCAACCTTTAAATGAATTAATGCGGTTAATTGAATTAGGAATTGCTTTTAAAGGGATGAAACTTTCTGCAAAACGTATTGCTGAATTGGTGCAGAGTATGAAAAATTACGCGCGTCAAGGCGATTCTCAGGTTGAAGAATGTGATATAAGAAATGGGTTACACGATACAATGTTAATTCTTTCAAATAGGCTAAAGAAGAGAAGTGTAATTCTAGAATTAGATAATGTTCCTAATGTAAATGCTGTTGTTGGTGAACTTAACCAAGTTTGGACAAATATTATTATTAATGCTTGTGATGCAACTACAGATGGTAGTAAGTTGAAAATTTCTTGTGGTGAGCTTTCAGGTTTAGTTTGGGTTCGTTTTGAAGATGATGGACCTGGTGTACCTGATGAAATTAAAAGCAAAATATTTGAAGCAAATTTTACAACTAAAAACTCAAGTGGTCATTTTGGTTTGGGTTTGGGCTTAGCCATAACCCATCAAATTGTGAAAAAAAATAATGGGGAAATTGAGTTGGAACGATCTTCAGATTTGGGTGGAGCCTGTTTTACGGTTTGGATGCCCGAGGCTTAAGAAATTTTGAATTGCTTTATTTCGGATGCTAGAAGCTAGAAGCTAGAAGCTAGAAGCTAGAAGCTAGAAGCTAGAAGCTAGAAGTGTAATTTGTAATTCATAATTCATAATTCGTAATTCGAAATTCGTAATTCATAATTCATAATTCATAATTCGTAATTTAAGAGACTCCTTTCACCTCTCAGCTAAATCCTCTCACCTAAATCAAAATCCAACTGGTCTCGATGTTCTTCCACTAGAATTTCTTTCCAGATTATTTAAACCAGGCAATTTTTGAAATAGTGATTGAAACTGTTGATTATTTACACTTAAGCGGAATAAATAATAACTACTACCTGTGGTACTAAATGGATTCCACATAAAGCTCATATCCCAACAATGTAAATTCCTTGAAACTCGAATTTGATTCGGGGTTAGCTTTTTTTGAATAAAATCGTAACCCATTTGTGTTGTGATATTCCATTTTGGTGTCGGATTAAATTGAATAGAACTTGCGTTCAAAACAACTTTCCGTGTAATCGTATTTCTATTTCTATTCCATGAATAAGAAAAATTAAGCGAAATACTCCAAGGCACACTATAATCAATTTGATCTATTTGATAAAACAAAGGATTTTGAGGTAAAAAATCGTGTTGATTTAGCGGATCATAGGTTTCTGGGTAATAGTAGGGTTGTGCTAATGGTTTACTCATTCTTCCACTCGAAAAACGCGTTGCTGTATCAAAACGGAAACTTGTTAATTTCATCGGTTTTTTTTCAGCATCCCACAAATAAGTATCAATTAAAGTACCAGCTGAATCACTCGCATAAAAGGTGAAATTAGCAGAAGCTCTCAAATTCATATTATTGATTATACTTGAACTTACGCTCATAGAAAGTGGCGCTAATTTGAACTGTTCTGCCATAAAATTATAGCTCGTTCCCATATTCCAGTTATCAATTAACTTAATAATTCGCTCTTTTTTTTCACCAAGCGTATCTCTGTGAACTGTTTTTACTTCAAAAACATTATTCAAAGAAAAAGATACTGTTCTGGATTCGGTTGAAAAACCTTGTCCTGAAACTCCTTCTCTAAATTTTGAATAGGGCACTTCGGTAACAGTACCTGATGAGCTTGTTATTTGATAGGAATCGTAATATCCCCAAAAGGAAGATTGGAAATTTGGAGTATAACTGAATGTTAATGAGGGCATAATAGTGTGCCTAAATGATTTTACAGAGCCCCAATTTGCGTTCGCAATTCCATATAATTTTGTGTTCATATTTAAACTAAGCGAAAAATCTCTCGCTGAGGCAAATCCATTGTTTACCGAATAATCTGTAGCTTTTTTGGTTGTATCATAAAAAGCTTCGATTGTATAAGGATGCCAATATTCATTATAATTCACACTTGCCATAACATTTACATATTCGCTTGGTAAAATACGAGATGATAAACTTGCTCTATGTGATGCACCCCATCGGATTGGGATTTTTCCACCGGTTGCTTCTCGGTATTTTTCTGCATCAATAAGTGCATCAAACCAAGAAATAGTTGCTGAATCTTTGTCGATTGGTGTGAACTGATAATCACTTGAAAGCGAAGAATTAATGGATAGTGTTAGTGATTCTAAAGGACCTGGCGTTCCACCCGAAGATTGTCCTTGATTTTGAAATGGAGTGAATTGGCGAAATCCTAATCCCGCACTTGGACCACGAATACTAACCGAATTATTCGTAAAGTTTTGAGATTGATTCGCTGTAACATTAAAATTATACAAGTTATCGGGATCTCTGTATTGATACCCAATTGTTGAAGTTGTCGAAATTTCTGCTCGTTCTTCAATATCGAAAGAGACATTTTTATTGTATTCGGCAGAACGAAGCGTTACGTTTGCATTAAAGCTAGAATAAGGGTTTATTGTTTGATTGTGTCTCAGACCAAATGAGCTTGTAATCGTACTAGAAAAATTCGGATCGGTTGGTTCCATACCTTGTAAACGAGAATAGCCAATACGTATAGAACCATTTAATTTATCACGTTTTGCATAATTGGTTTCAGTATCTGTATTGTAACTGCCTGATGTAAATAATGAAACAGTAAATTTTCCTGTGATATAATCATTAAAATGTTGAAACCAGCCCAAATTCTGTAAGCCTAATCCCCGATTATCCACGTTTTGAAAGGCATAAGATGGTGCAATTAATCCATTTTGCTTTTGGCTCATTTTTGCTGGAACATAACCGAAAGGTAATAAAATGGGATAGGGTATATCGAGTAGATACAGCATTGCGTTGGTAAAGAAAATCTCTTCTTCATCAACCACTTTCATTTTTTTTGCTTTAATGTAATAATGTGGATGATCTAATTCACAGGTTGAATAAATTCCATCTCCTACAAAAACGACTTGTTTTGTTTTGTTTTTTACTTCTGTCCCAATCAAATTCCCTTCATTGTATTTCATGCGTGCAACATGAAATTTCCCCTGTTCAGTTTTGTAATTGAACAAAATTTTTCGACTTCGTAATTCATCTGTTCCTCGAGTTAAAATAGGATGCGATAAGGTGTCATCCTCAGATGCGGCTTCGGCACTCATCACATTCGAGTCAAAATCGAAAGTAATTTTTCCAGATTTGAGTCCCCCAGATTGATGCTGAACGACTGCTGAGCCAAATAAATTAGCTGTGCGTCCTTCTTTTAATTTAATGTGAAGGGAATCTTTTGCGGAAAAGTTTACGGAAACATTTGGCGCCTCATCATCTTGGCTTGATGGAATTGGCGGTGTACTTTTACTTGTGTCTTTTCTGACTTTCCTAGTAGAATCTCTTGAGGCTAAGCGCATAGTATCTAACCGCACTTGTGCAAGCCCTAATTGACTCAAAAAGAGCCATAAAAGCAAAAATATACTGGCAATTCGGATCCTTAATCGAGTCAAAATGGATGTTTCAAGTGCGTTTAGTGTACTAACAGAGCGTTTACTAATTGAAAACGAAAAATACCTGATAAATAGTTTTAGCAATAGAAAATTTGTTTCAAATACGGCAATTAATAGCAAAAAAAAGGCTGATGAGTATATCATCAGCCTAAAAATTGAGAATTACAACGTTATGGACGAATCTCGATAGCTAAACTTCCTGCTCCTAGAAGTGCAATATCATTACCTTGTGCTTCAAAAAGAATTTGAAAATCAGGTTTAAATGGATCCATTAATCTTGATAAAGCTGCTTTTCTTGCAGGTTCAAGTATGAAATCTCCAGCACGTGATACTCCACCACTTACAATTATGGTTCTTATATCAAGAATATGAACATAATTTACAATGGCATAACCTAGTTTTTCACCAGCGGATTTTAAAATATCGATGGCAATTTCGTTTCCTGCAACTGCTGCGGTGTATAAGTCAACAGGTTCCATTTTTTCGAATTGTCCATCAAATTTAATGGTCAACTCGTTTTCGGGATATTTACTGAGTTGCTCTGCTGCAAAATGGCTTAAGAAGCGTTGACCCAAATAAGCCTCAATACCGCCTTGCGTTGGCGAGTTTGATTGTGGCCCTTTATAGTCGATGGTAACATGACCTAATTCACCTGCTCCACCATGAGCACCTCTAAAAATATCTCGGTTAAAAATAATTCCACCACCAACACCCGTGCCAAGGGTAACCATTATAAAATGAGGATACGTTCTACCGATGCCAAAACGAGAAGAGCCTAAAGCTGCTAAATTCGCATCATTCTCTATTCTACAAGGTAAACCAGTGCCTTTTGTGATTATATCTGCAAGTGGAACGATATCCCAACCGGGTAAATTCGGTGGGTTACTAACCGTTATTCTATCGAGCGAAATAACTCCTGGAGCGCCGATTCCAACACCAACTGGTTTTTCAGTTGATTCAGCAATTGCATTTTTAACTACATCGATAAGTCGTTGTAGTAAAGCATCTTTTCCTAGATGCGCATCAGACGGAATAGAAAATTGTTTAATAATCCCTTTTTCCGAGTCAACCAAGGCACTTTTAATGGCAGTGCCGCCTAAGTCAATTCCTATACCAATCATACTACTTGTTTTAATTTAATTAGAATGTGAGCCTAAAACAATGTGTTGTTCTATCGATAGGGTTAAGCCAAACTGGTATTTAGAGTCTATTACTTGGTAATGATTCTGTAAACTTTTTCGCCTTTTTTGCGCATTCCATACTGCTCACGAGCAATTCTTTCAAGTAAATCTGGATTTGCTTTTAGTTCTGAAATTGAACTATTCAATTTTTCAGTGTCTAATTTAAGGGATTCAATTTTTTGTTTTAAATCTTGTTGCTCACTTGCGAGTTGATAGCGGGTAACTAAACTGTAGGTGTCAATGAACCCGAACCAAATCACCAAAAAGGCAAGCAGGATACTAAAAAGGAAAGATCTTTTCCAACGTAAAGGATTAAAATACTGTAGCATAGATTTATTATCGTTCGAACGTTCAAATATGCTATTTTTATAGATGAAATTCAAAAATAGTTCAGTTTACATGATTAAAATTTGTCTTTTTTTACTATTTATTAATTTTTTCGTCGGAAAAGCTACTGCACAAGACAGTAGTAAAGTAGAATGGATGAAGGTTTATTTTAATATGCCTGGAGATATTTCTTTCGCCATGCCTGATAATGAGGCAAATGACGAGCAAAATCTAGTTTATACTCTCATTCATCTTATAGATTCAGCTAAATTTAGTATTGATTTATGTGTGTATGATTTAGAACACCCTGATCTAGTACATGCAATAGTTCGTGCAAAGAAAAGAGGTTTGAGGGTACGAATTGCGACTGATGATGGGAACCGAACAGACGGAAGAACATTGGACGAATATTTTTTAGCACAATTAGCCCAAGCCGACATTTATTCAATAGATGATGACGGAGACATTTATAATCCTGATGGAAGTATTTCTGATACCAAAAAAGTGAATTCAGGTTCAGATATGCATCATAAATTTGCCGTAATCGATCATTTAAGCCCTGATAAAAATGATGATATTCTCTGGGCGGGGTCAACAAACATGACTTGGACTGGAAATTTTAATACGAATGTGACTATAGTTATAAAAGATAGTGGGGTGGCTCAAGCATATTTAAATGAATTCGAACAAATGTGGGGCGGTTCAGGCGATTTACCTAATCAAGAAAAAGCACGTTTTCATAAAGATAAAACCTTACATAGTTCGTACACCTATTGGGTAAACAGCACAAAAATTGAAATTTATTTTTCGCCTTGGGATAGAAATCGAAAAAAAAAACTAATAAGCGAACGAATTGTTGAAGTACTTAAAGAGCAAGCGCAACATGATGTGAAATTTAGTGCGTTTTCTATTACTCCTGGAATTGCTGTAAGTAATGCTCTTTGGGAATTACCCGATTCAAAAAAAGTAACATTAAACGGGGTTATTTCGAATGATTTTTATTCTCGATATAGAAAAGCGAATGCTATTTGGGCTTCTGAAGAGTCCCGAAAAGGTTTAAGAATGATATCAGAGTCGAATGAACTTCGAAAATTACATCACAAAACAATCATTATTGATGCGGAAAATCCAGATTCTAACGATGTTGCAGTTACAATTACAGGTTCCTACAATTTTTCTACCAATGCGGATATGAGTAATGATGAAAACTTGCTCATTATTTATTCCAATGAAATTGCAAATCAGTTTTTACAGGATTTCAAAGGAATTGAAAAAAGAGCGAAACAGGAATGGAATGTTCCAATTCCTGATTTTTTTAAAGATAGCCTTTATGCAACAGGAAAATTAAGAGATGCGAATAAGCTAGAATTAGAAATAGTACCAGGATTTGGATTCCCGATTAAAATTGCCGGAATTCGATCGCCTTGGATTTGGAGAGGTAAAGATTCAACCACGTATTATGCTACAGAAGCGCTAAAATTTTTAGGAACCTTGACTAAGGGAAAATTAGTAAGGATTAGTGAATTGACAATAGATTCTTCCAAAGCTACGGTTAGCGCTCGTTTTGAATTGCCTGAAAACGGAAATAAAGATTTGGGGTTAGCATTGGTAGCAGAAGGTTTTGCCTCAACGTCTTATTCAAATTTATTGAGTAATGAAGAATTAAAAATTTATAAAGAAGCGGAAAAAAAAGCGAAAAACCAAAGGAAGGGAATGTGGGCAAATCCTGAGAAAACTTGGAAAGTAATCCCTTCAAATAAGAAAGTAGATTTTAATGAATTAGCCGAAAATCCGATAAATTTGAATGTGGCAGATATAGATGAGATAAGGCAGTTGCCGGGGATTGGCCCTTCTAAAGCGCAAGCCATAATTGATTATAGAGAGTTGAATGGACTGTTTAATTCAGTTGATGATTTGGTAAAAGTAAAAGGATTTGGGGCTAAAACCTTGAGTAAATTATTGCCTTACATAACGGTGGAGAAAGAAGATGAAAATTAGTAATGATGAGTCCACTCCAAAAAGTCGATTCTGTCGATTTACACCCATCTAAATACTAAGAATCCGCCGAATATTTTGCTAAACACAACTTTTCGGAGTGTACTCAATGATTAATTTCGTGGAGTTTTTTTTGCCAGAAATTGTGTATCAAATAAATAATTATTCCATATTCCGATAAGGAATAATTATTTTATAATCTATTGCTATACAATTAAATAGTGTTTATTATTCCATATTCGAATTAAGAATAATATAAATATGTTATGAAAATTGTACAGCCAATTATGAGCCCGCTTGACGTGGTTGTTTTGGTAAAATTATGTTTGCAGAAATCTTCAGTTTCGCAGATGATATTAGCCAGTAATCTTGGCTTGAGTCAGTCTGAGATAAGTAAATCTTTGGCACGTTCGCGTTTTGCAGGATTACTTTTTGGAAGCGATAATCAGGTAATGAGGCAAGGCTTTTTTGAGTTTTTGAATTTCGGCATTCGATACGCTTTTCCTCAGCAACCAGGCCCAATTGTTAGGGGAATTCCTACAGCACATAGTGCAGCACCTTTAGCGAATCAGATTTCTAGTGATGAACCGTATGTTTGGCCAGCAGCTTTCGGGAATGTGCGAGGACACGCAATTGCACCTTTATATCCCAAAGCGATTGTTGCAGCTGAACGTGACCCTAAATTATATGAAGTTTTAGCCTTGATTGACGCACTTAGAGTCGGTCGTGCAAGAGAACGAAATATAGCCTCAGAAGAGTTAAAAAAGCGAATATGTTGAAGAATACTCAAATAAATCGAGCTGTCACCAAAAATTGCTCTTGCATTAGGTCAACTTAACGAACAAGTTGTGTATGTCGGAGGAGCAGTTGTAAGTTTATATATCGACGATAAATCGGCTGAAGATGTTCGCCCAACTAAAGACATTGATTTCACTATGGAGATAGCAAGTCTTGGGGAGTTGTAGGCACTTCGAGAACAATTGGTTTCACGAGGATTTATCCAAACTTCTGAAGATGTTGTAATTTGTCGCTTTCGTTATGATGATCTGATGGTTGATGTAATGGCAACTAAATCAATTGGTTGGGCTCCTGGCAATCGCTGGTTTGAACAAGGTTTTGGGTTGGCTTTTTCCTATGATTTAGATGATTTAAAGATTCGACTATTGCCACTACCTTACTTTTTAGCTACAAAGTTTGATGCCTTTTTTGACCGTGGAATAAATGATATTTGGGCGAGTCACGATTATGAAGATATTGTCTATTTATTCAATCATACTTCGGATATTACAGAACAAGTGCTTCAGTCGGAAGAAATGGTAAAAAAATATATTAAGGAATATGCCACTAAAATTATAAATAATAGAAGTTTACAAGAAGGAGTCCTTGGTAGTTTGTTTTATGAAGCTCAAGAACAGAGTTTTGAGTTTATTATGTCTAAACTTTCAAGAATAGCGAATAGTATTTAAATTGGGATTGAGATAAAAATGATCAATTTATTAAACTGATAATACTTATTTAATAATTTGAATTATTCTTTCAGATTTGTAAGTTCTCGCATTCTTAACCTTTGGAAAAAATTTACTCTCAAACTAAATCTCATTTAGGACTACTTTTTATGAAATTCTTGTTTTCATTTTTATTTCTGCCACATTTTTTTGGAAGTTTTGCTTTTGCACAACCGACTTTTAATAATCCACCGAATGCGGTTTCGTACATGTCAGTTGTGGATAATCATTTATGGTATTTACATAATAATCAATGGTTTGTGTTTGATCTTCAAGAAAAGGAAGATGTCTCAGAAAAGAATAAATCCTATTTGAATGAGGTAAGACAACCTTATGGTAAACATAATGAACTTCTTTTTATTTCAAAAAGTAATATTGTTCATATTAAAGGGGCAAAGATTTTCAAGGATATTTTACCTGATTCACTAGTTGGTGCTGAGTTTGCCAATGAATATTTATACTTAGGAAAACCTGATATTGGAATTCGATATTTAGGAGATTCTACCTATCATTTTAGTGTTATTCGCCTTTTAAATTTTATTGATGAAAGTTCAAAAATGCGAAAGTCAAGTTTCTTCAACTGCATTTGGAGTAATGGAAAAGAACTTGAGTTTTCTGAGTTTTACAAGAATATTCAAAATATGGAAGATATTGTTCCGGTTTATCGTTCTGGATTTCCTTTGTTTGTACTTCAAAACTGGGCTATTTGGAAACAAACGGATTCGGGATTTAAACCGTTTAATTTAGATGGACTAAGAGGATTTAGAGAATTGAAAATGGCAGATATCGATTCCGAAGGAAATTTATGGGTTTATCAAAATGATGTTGGCTTAATTAAAGTTGATACAACTGACCATGTGGAGCAGATTCGTTTTAAATTAAAAAGTAAATTTATTGTAAAACGAGCAAACTATTTTGCAATAACAGAAAATGACGGAATTGTGTTTGGAAATGAACAAGAGTTAATTCATTATAAAAATGGGGATTTTGTGAAAATAAAAGAATTTTCAACACCCAAAATATTCAGCTTGGCAACTTGGAAAAATAGTGTGATTATTGGATCTGACGAGGGTTTCGAGATTGTTGAATAAAAAAATCTCAAGATTTACCATTACTTATAGCAATAAGAAGTAAAATGACTAGAAATTATTCTTGAATCAAAAAAAGGGTTTAACCACTTAGTCAAAGTCTGAGTTAAATCTTCAAGTTGACGAAAAATAAATTGGGATAAAATCGAACCAATAAAAAGATAGTCAAGTAGAATTCAATAAAATACTTTTAAAAAATGACCACCCTGCCTATCCTAGGGAAGCAACACTTGGAAGCTTATCAGCAGAGTGGAACTTTTAACTTCTTCAATATACATGTTAAAAGAGTGGAAGCATAGGAATACACGTTCAGAGTTTTTAATGTGTTGTAAGCGAGGACGCTGGCGCTATAAATTATAGATGGCGCTATAAATGGTTTCAAATAAATACATACATTTCTTACAACTTAGACCTTACAGAAAACTGAATATTTCTCCCAGCAGCAACAATTCCTGAACTATATGGACGATAACGTTTATCAAGTAAATTTTCTACGCCTGCCGTGAATTGCCAGTTTTTGTTAAACTCCCAAGTCGATTTCAGAGAATAAATCATCCATTTTGGAGAATAGGGATTTCCATTAGAATCGGTGGCATAGATTTCAGGTTTGCCTTTTTCGTCATCAGGCAATTCAGAAAAATCGAAGCCATCACTAAAATTGGAACTTAATTGAATTTCCCAAGCTTTCATTTTATAAGATAATCGAGCAAACCCAAACAGAGGCGGAGCGTGTCTTGATGGACTGGTGCTTCCGTCTTCTAATTCTTCGGTTCCTTTTTGCCAGTTTACATCAGATCGAAACGAGAATCCCAAAGGAAATACAACGCTTAAACCTGCATGAATTCCGTAAATCTTAGCAAAAGCTGCATTTTGAATGGCTTGAACTTGACTCATTTCTCCATCATAAACAATAGAATCTTGCCCACCTAAAGTGAAATTTCTGCGAACCATAGCATTATCTAAATAATTATAATAAACGGATATATCAAGATTTAGAGCTTCCGCAATTCGTTGATTTAAGTTTACATCGGCGCTATAAACGGTTTCGGCTTTCAAATCGGGATTGGGAACGGTAACTGCGCCAGGTTCTGAATCGAAAACTTTACCAATATCATCAACATTTGGAGAACGGAAAGCAGTACTTAGGTTCGCACTGAGTTGTGTTGATTCAAAAGGTTTGGCTAAGATTCCGACCGAACCACTAAAAGCTCCGTCAGATGAAGTGCTTGTTGTAAAGGAAAAAGGATAGAATTCAGTATCAAATTCGGCATCAATACCAAAACGACTATAGCGAATTCCACTTTGGAGAATGTATTGTTCAGATAAAGTATAATGATGAGAAAGATAAACGCCTAAGGAATTCCAATCGGCTTTTGGGTAACGTGAAGGCCCCTTTTCATTGGTTTGAGCAATAATATCTTCTTGAATTCCAGTTGAATTCACCTTGTTTAAAACAGCTTCAAAACCATAAAAAAGCGTTTGGTTTTTAGCTAACATTTTAGTGAAATCGGTATTTAAGCTGTAAGCATCGACCTGTTCTTCTCTTATTTCTCGAATTGGTTTATTAATATCTCGGCTAATTCTGCTTTCTTCAAAAAATTGATACGCTGCACGGACACTTAAACGGTCATATAAAAAAATATTCGCAACATGCTTGGCGTTAAAATGAAGCATTTGCCAACGTTGTGGCCCATAATTCCAATCACCATAACGAGGATTTCCATTTTCATAACGGATATGACGATCGTAGCGTGAATAAGCCGAGATTTTAGATAAGTGATAATCGAGATTTACTTCTAAATTTGTATGTACTCGAAAACGTAGTTTTTGCATCAAATTAAATTGATTGTAGCCACTAGGATGTTGAATAAGAGGATCTGAGTTTGACTTTATTTTATCTGTATTACCTTGTCGCTCAACAATGTTATTTTTCAAATATTCGTCAGGGCCATCGTTAGCACCCATTCTTAAATCATCAAAAGAAAAACGACTTACACTTGTTACACTTGCGAAATTAGATGTACCTGTTTTAACATGAGTATGAAAGGTTTGTTCACCATTCGCAGAAGCATAACGTAGATTGGAAGATCCAGAAACAAATAAATTATCATCTAATGAAAACAATGGCTTAAGTGTTTCAAAGGCCATAGTGCCTCCAATGGCATCTGAGCCGAACATCACAGAATTTGGCCCTAAAACAATTTCAGTAGCTTCCATAGCAAATGGATCTAAAGAAATCACATTTTGAATATTACCACCTCTGAAAATAGCCGTGTTCATGCGAACTCCATCAACAGAATAAATAAGACGATTGGTTGCAAAACCTCGAATCATTGGACTTCCGCCACCTTGCTGACTTTTTTGGATAAAAACTTGGCCCGATAATCCCAATAAATCGGCACTTGTTTGAGGGTTTTCTAAATTGATGAGAGCAGGGCTGATTTTGGTAACCTGAACAGGAATTTCATCCGTTTCCTGATTCCATCGGTTAGCAGCAACGATAAGTTCGTCCATACTTAAGTTATCAGGGTTTAAAAAAACACGGTAATTGGCAGCTTCTAAATTTTCAATGGAAATAATTCGAGCTTGATACCCAATCAAACGAAAAGAGATGGCGCTATTTTTAGTAAATCCAGTAAGTTGAACTTTTCCATCGGCGTTAGTAGCACCAAAAGATGTTTTTTGATGTTGAAAAACACTAACCGATTCTAAGGGTTTTTTGGTTTCAGAGTCCAACACAGTGACAATTTGGGCCGAAATTGATGAGTACTGAAGAAACAGAACAAAAAGTATCAGTAAAAATCTAATCATTAATTAAAAATAAATTGAATTAAAAGAAAATACAGAATTGTAAAATACGGGATGTAAGAGGTGCAAAATATCGCATTAAAATGCTATTGGTTTCGTTAAACTTGCAAAAAAAAGAATTGAGGAATCTCGAATCTCGGATTTCGGATGGAGAAAAACATAATCGGAGCTTGATAATTAAGTATTAAGTTTACTCTATGCCAAGGTTCTACTATCCTATAATCTGAAATGAAAGTCTTTAATTAAATCCCGATATAAAAGTTCATTAATTCGGTAGAATTGATACATAAATCTTTGTTTAAGCCGTCCGTAACCAATCAAGAAATGCTTCTTTACTAGATGTACTTAAAGGAATTGAAGTTTTTCCAAACTGAATCAGATTTCCATCAATGCGTTCAATCGATTTTTGTTGAATGATGTACGATTTATGCACACGGAAAAAGAGATTTGAAGGCAATTTATCGTAAAACGATTTCATGGTTTCTTGAATCACATAATTCTGTTCAGTAGTGAAAATCTTTAGATAATCGCCCATCCCTTCAATATATAGTACACTTTCTAAGTCAAGTAAAACCCATGTTTTATCAACTCTAATGAGTAAAGAGTTATTCTGTGAAACTTCGAGTTTCTTTTGTTTAATTCGTGTTAGGCTTCGAAAAAATCGATCATACGAAATCGGTTTAAGCAGATAATCAGAAACATTCAATTCATAGCTTTCACTCACATAAGAAGAATAAGCCGAAGTAATCACTATTGCAGTTTTCTCTTGAACAGTACTGTTTTGTAACCACTGAATTCCACTCAAACGAGGCATTTCAATATCAAGAAAAAGAATATCAGCTGAATTATGTTGAAACCAAACAGAAGCTTTTATTGCTGAGTCGAACTCCGCAACTAATTCAAGATCAGGAGTTTCTGAGATATAATCACGCAAAATTTCACGAGCTAAAGGCTCATCATCAACAATAACAGCTTTCATCTTTTGGGGATTATTTGTGCGTTCTTGATTACACATTTAATACTAAACAAATTATCTGTTTCTTCAATAGAAAAGGTAAACGGCTCTCCATAATTATTTTTCAAACGCTCCTGAACTAAATCAAGTCCCAATCCTTTGCGTTTTTCTTCAAGTTCCATTTTTAAGTAGGTGTTAGATTCAAAAAAACGAAGCTCATTATTTTTTTGCTCAAACTGAATTGAAATTATTGCTCCGTCAACTTGATGAACAAATTTGAAGGCGTTTTCAATGAAAGGTTGAAAAAGAAGTGGTGGAATGTGAAAATCTGGATTTTCAGCATCAAAATTCAATGAAAGTTCGACAAAAGAAGCCAATCGTTTTTTCTGAAATTGACAATAATGCTGCAAAAAATCAAATTCTTTTGAAATTGGAATTAATTCCAAAGAACCCGAATCGATGCTGTAACGAAGCAATTCAGAAAGTTCCAAAATGGCATTTGGTGCATCTTCCGATTTTTTGCGACTCAAACCGTAAATGGTATTCAAGGCATTAAACAAAAAATGGGGTTGAATCTGTGACTTTAGAATAGACTCTCTATTTTGCTGTTCAACTAGTTTTAGTTTATTCAAATCACGCTCAAGGGATAGTTTTTGTTTATGCTCTATGATGCCGAATTGAATAATTCCAAGCATGATAAACGGTAGCAAAAGCAAAATTTGTCCAAAAAGTGAAAAGGGAGAAACGAAATAGAATCCAATAATTGAGGTGAAATCAATGAGTTCAACTAAAATATAATTTAGCAAAAAACCAACACCTCCTGCGAGAAACAGGAGGTACTTTCTATTCTGTTTAAATCCGAAAAATGTAATTGAATAACTTAGAAAAAGTCCAGGAAGATGAAATACTGCGATTAGAATATCAATTTCATTCGGAAAAGTTGATCCAGGGTTGACTAAAAAAACCAGCAATAAAAGACTCAGTAAGAAAATCAGAAACAAGTGAAACCGATTCATTTCACTGTTTGATTAAGATTTTAGCAGAGTCAAATGCGCGAGAATCTTCGCCATATTTCTTTACAAAACTTTGAAGTTCATCCGTTCCTGCTGTGATTAGAATTCCAGCATCAGCTTGTTCGTGTTTTATCCTAACCTGATTATTTTCAATCATATCACGAATCCAACTAGAATTAAATGGTAAAATTTTTAAAGAATCCGAGTTATACTCAACTTTCCAAATGGTATGAACAGGAAAAAGATGTGATTGAGCAAAAGGTAGTTTAGTTTCAAAGTATGGAAGATACATATCTAGGTAAGTTGCGGTTCCAAGCTTGAGGAATCCTCCAGCGTATTCAACGGTATCTGTGTCTTGAATAATCCGCATTAAATAGATGTTTTTAAAATCATCCTCATCTTTCGCGCCTGGATTGACTTCAAAAGTCCATTCGTACGTTTTTCCATCATCTTTCATAATCCAAGTGGTTTCTAAACCTGATAAAATAATAAGATCTTTCCCATGATAAAGTGGGTAAAGTGTTGGTAAGCAACCAGATAGAAAAATAAGGGCAATAGATATTAGAGTAGTTTTTTTCATAAAATGTTGATTTAGTTTGAGATTACCCAAAAACTAGAGTTGATGCAAGGCAGTTCAAATTTTTATCGACATAAGTTGAGTTTTTACCGACAAGAATAGAATTTCGAAAAATTATGAATGCTTAATTTTAAATTTTGAATGGGAAAAAGTCATTTCAATCTAAGTCATTTCACTTTGAAGTCCTGAAAAGATCGGGATCACTCAGCGGTTCCTTCGATATCGAACAGAAATGAACCAAAGAATTATTCCTAAAAATCCAAAAAAGAACGAATTGAAGTGGAGATATCTTCCAAATAAAATCGAAATTCTGATTGAAGCTACTGCCTGTATTATTTTTTGAATGAATAAAAAAAGCCATCGGTTTGAACCAAAGATGAGCCGAGACTCTAAAATCAAAGGAAATAATCCAAACGAAACGAAATCTAAATTAAGTTTTACTGTTGGTGATTCTTAATTGTGTTCTTTGTATTTAGCATTAAAATTCAAAAGTGTTATTTATAAATAACATTTTTATATAATATTTGTATCTTATAAACACTATGGAGAAATTATCTATTAAATTCAGAGGTTTATTAAGCAAGATATCAACGGAATATATTCGCAATCTATATTACAAAATAGATTGGAACAGTAGAGGTATAGCAATAATTGGAGCAAGAGGTGTTGGAAAATCAACCTTACTGTTACAATATGCCAAATTAAATCTTCCTATTGAAAAAAGTTTATACATCACTTTAGATGATCTGTATTTCACAGAAAACACTCTAAGTTCAGTTATTGATGAGTTCTATGTTTTAGGCGGGCGTCATTTGCTTATTGATGAAGTGCACAAATACCCAAACTGGGAAACTGAAATAAAAAATGCGTATGACTTTTATCCCGATTTGCAAATTATTTTAACTGGTTCGTCTGTAGTAGCACTTAAAAAAGCGCAGGTTGATTTAAGTAGAAGAATAGCTCATTATTACTTAACAGAGCTTTCTTTTAGGGAGTATTTGGGCATAATGTACTCCTTTGATTTTCCAGTAGTTACAATAGATGAGTTGATTGAAAATAACGCGATATTAACATCAGAATGGGTTTCGACATTGATTTCTCCTGTAAAATATTATCAGGAATATATCCAATATGGAGCTTATCCATTTATCAAACAAAATAAATTAGATTACCTAACTCGCATTAATCAGATAATCACCGTTATTATTGATTATGATTTACCACAGGTTCAGCCAATTGAAGTTCAAACATTGTTTAAAATTAAAAGACTGTTATTTATTCTTTCTCGTTCAGTTCCATTTAAGCCAAATATTAATAAACTATCTCAGCAATTAGAAACGGGAAGAAATCATATTTTAACTCATTTACATAGTCTAGAACAGGCTGGCTTGATTCATAATTTAAAAACATCGACATCTGGAATTTCGTTAATGAATAAACCTGAAAAAATTTATTTAAGAAATACGAATCTGATTTATGCCTTAGCCGAAGGAATGCCAGATGTTGGAAATATTAGAGAAACAGTGTTATTAAGTTGGTTAATCAATGCAGGATTACGAGTTGATTATCCCAAACAGGGCGATTTTCTACTTAATGATAGCATTACAGTTGAAGTTGGGGGAAAAGAAAAAGGCTATCAACAAATTAAAGATATTCCCAATGCGATAATTGCTGCTGATGGAATTGAACATGGATTTCAGCGTAAAATTCCATTATGGGCTTTTGGGTTTTTATATTGATTCATTTTTTATCAATTGGCGTTGAGTCTCTAATCAGAAATAAAAACAACCCTAAAAGAAATCTAATTTGTGAAATAAATTCTGATTTCGAAGTAAAATTCCCAAAATCATTTTATTACAAAGTTCTTGGAATCGTATTTGATTAAATTTGGTATTGATTGGAGATGAGCTTAGAGTCTAAAAACCAAAGGACAAAGCCGAATCATAGAAGTAAGTGAAGAAATATTAGAATCTAGGATTAGCCAAATCAAAAAATCCTCCTAAAATTTCTATCCCAATCAAATCGCCAAATTGCCTATTTTTGGGCAAGAAAACGCTTTTATAACGAAAGAAGGACTCATGAGCTCAACATCCGATAAGCACTTTACAAAATCCGATTGGGATAAATCAGCAGAAAAAGCACTTAAAGGAAAGTCGCCAGAAACGCTAAATAGGCTAACACCAGAGGGATTCCAAATTCAGGCTTTATACAGTAGCGAAGATCTTGAAAAAAGAGGATTTAAAGAAAATTTTCCGGGTTTATTTCCTTTCACTCGCGGTCCTTACCCAACCATGTACACACAGCGTCCGTGGACTATTCGTCAGTATGCGGGATTTTCTACCGCTGAAGAATCGAATGCGTTTTATCGTAAAAATTTAGCAGCCGGACAAAAAGGCCTTTCTGTTGCCTTCGACTTAGCAACTCATCGCGGTTATGATTCAGATCACCCAAGAGTTGTCGGCGATGTTGGTAAAGCAGGCGTTGCTATTGACTCCATCGAAGACATGAAGATTCTTTTTGATGGAATTCCTTTAGATAAAATGTCCGTTTCTATGACCATGAACGGAGCGGTAATTCCAATTTTAGCCGGATATATCGTAGCCGCAGAAGAACAGGGTGTGAAACCAGAATTATTATCAGGAACCATTCAAAATGATATTTTGAAAGAATTTATGGTTCGCAATACCTACATTTATCCGCCCAAGCCATCCATGCGCATAGTTGCTGATATTATTGAATATACGAGCAAATTTATGCCGAAATTCAACTCGATTTCTATTTCAGGATATCACATGCAAGAAGCCGGTGCTGATAGCGCTCTTGAATTGGCTTTCACTTTGGCAGACGGATTAGAATACGTGAAAACTGCGGTAGAAAAAGGCCTAAATGTGGATGATTTTGCGCCAAGACTTTCTTTCTTCTTCGCTATTGGAATGAATTTTTTGATGGAAGTGAGCAAATTACGCGCAGCACGTTTGCTTTGGGCAGAACTTATGAAAGAACGTTTTTCTCCCCAAAGTGATAAATCGCTGATGCTCAGAACGCATTGTCAGACATCAGGTTGGTCACTTACCGCGCAAGATCCGATGAATAATGTGATTCGAACCACAATTGAAGCAATGGCTGGAGTTTTAGGTGGCACACAATCTTTGCACACGAATTCTTTTGATGAAGCGATTTCTTTACCTACGGCAACATCATCACGAATTGCAAGAAATACCCAAATTATTATTGCTGAAGAAACCGATATTACCCACACCATCGATCCATTCGCAGGTTCTTATGCGGTTGAATCTATGACGCTTGATTTAGCAGCAAAAGCGAGAGACATTATTCAGAAAATGGATGAACTCGGTGGAATGTCGAAAGCGATTGAGTTGGGATATCCGAAAAGAATGATTGAAGAATCCGCAGCAAAAAAACAAGCTAGAATTGATAAAGGTGATCTAACCATAGTTGGTGTAAATAAATTTCAATTGAAAAATGAAGATCCTGTTGAAATTTTAGATATTGATAATACAGGAGTTAGAGATTCTCAAATCGCAAGAATCAATAAAATAAAAGCTGAACGGAATTCTGAAAAAGTAGAACAGATTTTAACAAAAATTACAGAAGCGTGTCAATCTGGTGAAGGAAATTTATTGGATTTAGCCGTTGAGGCAACACGATTACGTGCAACTTTAGGAGAAATTTCAATGGCAATGGAAACAGAATTTGCAAGACATCGCGCCGATACAAGTTCGATTTCTGGTGTGTACGAAAGTGTCTATCAGGGAGATGCTGAGTATGATGCCGTGAAAGCAGAAATCGATGCATTTGCGAAAGAAGAAGGCAGAAGACCTAGAATTTTGGTCGCAAAAATGGGACAAGATGGCCACGACCGTGGCGCAAAAGTAGTCTCAACAGCCTTCGCCGATATGGGTTTTGATGTGGATATTGGCCCACTGTTTTCAACTCCGGAAGAAGTTGTAAAAATGGCCATCGAAAATGATGTTCACGTAATCGGTGCATCAAGTTTAGCCGCAGGACACAAAACGCTCGTTCCAAAATTAATAGAATTGCTAAAAGCCGAACAAGCTGATGATATTTTAGTCGTTGCCGGAGGAGTAATTCCAGCTCAGGATTATGAGTTTCTTTACGAAAAAGGAGTTAGCGCTATTTTTGGTCCTGGAACGAATATTCCTCAAGCGGCTAGAGAAGTAATTAAAAAAATTCGCAAACAAAGAGTTTAACTCGCTTCGTTTTCGATATTCAGGACTCACAGTCTTTTAAGGACTGTGAGTCCTGAATATCGAAAACTTAAACCGTAGTAACGCGAACTTTTTTCGTTTTCAAACGAGTATGATCCAAAACTTTTATCAACTTATTTATTTCTGATTCAACAACAGCTACATAAGCGCAGTCCTGTTTAATTTCAATTAAACCAAGCAGATCATTATCTAATTTTCCTTGTTTTAGGAAAAATCCAGCAATATCACCTTTTGAAATTTTATCTTTTCTACCGCCAGAAATATGCAAGGTTTTCCATGAAATTCGAGGCTCAGGTTTTCCAGATTTTAACTGAACAACAGGCGCATCTTTAATAAAATCAGGAAGATTTTCTTTTTCAGATTTCAATAAAAAAGCAACGCCATCTTTTTTCATTCGAGCTGTACGTCCATTGCGATGTGTAAATTCATCCTTCTTTTTTGGCAACTCATAATGAATAATAAAACGGATTTCAGGAATATCGATTCCACGCGCTGCTAAATCAGTCGCCAATAAAAATTGTGAAGTTCCATTTCTGAATTTAATTAACGCTCTTTCGCGATCAATTTGTTCTAATCCGCCGTGAAAAACACCATATTTCAACCTGTTTTTAAGCAATAAATCAATAACCTGCTGAATACTTTCCTTAAAATTGCAAAAAATAATCCCTTGACTATTTCCTTGGTGTTTAAGGGTTTCTATCAACGCATCATCTTTTTTACCGAGAGAATATTCAATCGTTTTTAAAACTAACTGACTCAAGCCCTCATCCAAATAATTGATTTCAACAGGGTTTCTTAGGCGAACAAACGAAGGAATGGCAAGTCCTTGTGTAGCAGAGGTTAAAATGCGTTTTGTTACTTTGGGCAACAACGCAATCAATGCTTTCATTTCCTCTTCAAAACCAATTTCTAAGGATTTATCAAACTCGTCTAGAATAAGAGTCGTTAGGTATTTAGTGGTGAATTGTTCATTTTTTAAGTGATCGAGAACTCTACCTGGAGTCCCAACCAAAATAGCCGGACGATGTTCAATTTCAGTGCGATCTTTATAACTAGAGCGACCGCCATAAACGGCATTTACTTTAAAACCAGAGCCCATGCTTCGGACAACAGTCTCAATCTGAATAGCTAATTCGCGTGATGGAACAACGATAAGTGCTTGAACTTCATCAAGTTCCGTATTTAAAGTCGAAATGATGGGCAACAAAAAAGCAAGTGTTTTTCCGGTGCCAGTTGGAGATAAAAGTACAACTTCAGATTGTTCGGAAATAACTTGTAAAGCTTCTTCCTGCATAGGGTTAAGTTTCTTAATACCCAATTTTGCAAGAATTTCAGATTGATTTTTTAAAGTAGAATTCATGGCCAAAGGTACGGTAAAAACAAAGAAAACAGCGAGAAAAGTAATTTATAGGACTCGAAGTTCTAAACCACAAAATATCAAAAATAGCGAAGCGTTCTCGCAAGTGCTTAATAAAAAAAAGTCAGCGTCCACGCAGACAAAAAAAAAGCGTCATCTCGACCAAAGATGAGCCCAAAAACATTCAAAAACAAGAAGTGTGAACGAATCGACGTGGAGAGACCCACTAATAAAATTCTGAATTCTCAATTTTTAATTTTGAATTAACTTTATAAAAAAAACGTCATCTCGACCAAAGATGAGCCAAGAATTTTGAATCAAAGGAAGAAGTGTGAAGGAATCGAAGTGTGAAGGAATCGATGTGGAGAGATCTTCGATAAAAAAGCGAAAGAAAAAACTG
>Ga0210034_1000280_pt1 | contig 58598 bp, 44 predicted proteins | sample CryGeymeta201505_FD_185466 | JGI IMG/M metagenome (GOLD analysis project Ga0210034, IMG submission 185466) | Groundwater microbial communities from Crystal Geyser aquifers in Utah, USA - Crystal Geyser metaG 2015-05 (SPAdes) (version 2) | ecosystem: Environmental > Aquatic > Deep subsurface >... | reverse complement strand
CCGTCATTGTCTTTCACAACATCATAAGAAATGTGTTTCATTTCTGAGTTTACCTCAGCGAACATACGTCCCATGAAACGTTTTACAGAAGCTACTGTTTTCTTTGGATTTGTAATTGCTTGTCTTTTTGCAGGAGCACCAACAAGACGCTCACCGTCTTTTGAAAATGCGACTACTGATGGAGTTGTACGTCCACCTTCAGAGTTTTGGATGACTACAGGTTCGTTACCTTCCATTACGGCAACGCAAGAGTTTGTAGTTCCAAGGTCAATACCTATAATTTTTCCCATTGTGTTTTTTGAGTTTTTTAAGTGATTTGTTGTTTATTTTTTGATAATATTCTAGTTCGATTAACAAAATCAACGATTTAATTAATCTATTTTGATATTCGTTGGATTTCTTAATACAGATGATTTTGGCAGAATAACTGACAAAACTCCATTTTTAAAACTTGCTTTAATTTCAGCGGCGCTTACATCATCGGGAAGAGCAAAACTCCTCGAAAAAGTTCCATCTTGACGTTCACTTTTTTTAATTACGTACGACTCTTCGGTTACAATTTTACGCTCACCAGAAATAGTTAACACACTGTTTTTTAAGCTGATAGTAAGATCTTCTTTTTCACAGCCTGGAATATCCATTTTTAATTGAAAATCATTTTCTGATTCCAATACATCTGCAAGTGGAGAAAACGCTGTTTCTGCAGTGAACTCCTCTGTAATACGTTCAACAAAAGTTTGAACATCTTTACCAATTTTGGTAATGTGCTTTTCTAAATCGGCGCTGAAATCTTGCATATCCATCAGGGGGGTTAGTTTAGATTTGAAAGTCTATTTACAACAGAAGTGCCAAAGAGAATCTTTCTGTCATAATGACAGCACAAGGATTATGACCAAGACATTATTTCTTTTTCCCAAATTTTATTCTTCACAGTTATAGGTATAACTAATCGTTTGCTTGCTATTCGGCAGGTTGATTTTTAATGGAAACCTTCCTTCTTGTTCTTTAATTTCGAATCGTTCAGAAAAACTCAGAATTTCAATTCCATTATAAACAATCAATTTTAACTGATTTCTTGATAAATAAGTCAAATCTCCAGTTATATAAAATATCGGTAAGTTATACATTGGATTTAGAAACGAAGAATATTCGTATTTAACTTCATTTTGATTACTTAAAACAAGCATTTCTTTTGAGAAAAAGTCTGTATTTCCTTTGAAAAATTCACTTTGTAACCAGTTTTTTTCAGTCTTTTGCATCGGTTTTTTTGAAACGGCATTGGGGACATATCCAGTTTCAATAGTCTCGACATTCCCATTTTTCCAAATAAGTTTTACTGAGGTATAAGCGCTATTACCAATATATCTTTGAATTTTTACTATTTGATTTTTAGAATTAAGATCGAATTCTAACCATTTTACTGAATCATCATACGTAGTTATAATTTTATCATCATAAAATTGTACTTGGAATTTTACTTCATTCACGAACTTGATTTCATCAACAATTGAATCGGATCTGATAATTTCAATTTTGTTGCCATCTGCAGAATAAGTAAAATCCATTTTTGTAAAGTGTTCTTCAAATTCACCTCTAGTGTCAAGATTTGAATAATGCACTAACCTACCCTGCTCATCATATTCATAACTTCCCCTATTAAAATATTCAATGTCATTATTAGATTGAATATTATGTGTTATAAGTTTGCACCGTGAATTTAAATCATCCAACTCATACACATTGCATGATGTTGTTAGAATTAAGAATAGAAGTAAACCGAAATTTAGATTTTAAGAATTTTGACCATATTAAGTCCCTATTGCAAAAAAACCTTTAGCAAAATTGCATTTTCTAATCAGGTAAGTAACTGATTTATTATATTCTAACAAACATAATCGACAAATACTATGCAAAACATATTCTATTTATTCTTTTTTATCCTTTTTTTTGCAGAAACATCATCATCACAAAATTATTTCCCATTAGACCTCCCAACTTCAGATCCTATCAAATCTGAAAAACAAAGTTTTAAAACACAAGCTGTTGTTACAGGTTTAGACATTCCTTGGTCGATGGCATTTTTACCGAATGGCTCCGTTTTAATCACAGAAAGACCAGGCAGATTACGCATTGTCGAAAATGGTAAACTAAGAACAGAACCAATTAAAGGACTTCCTGATGATATTTTAGTCCATGGACAAGGCGGTTTATTAGATGTTGTTTTACATCCAGATTTTAAAACAAACGGCTGGATTTATCTCGCCTATTCTTATAAATCTGGCATGGGCGGTCACACTGCAATTTTGCGAGCAAAACTGAAAAACTATGAATTAGTCGAAAAACAAACCCTTTTCAAAGGAATTGAAACTGTAATGGTAGGTGTTCACTTTGGTGGCAAAATGGCATTTGGACCGGATGGAAAATTGTATTTCTCAGTTGGAGAACGTGGATCAAAAGACAATGCACAGACTTTAGAAAACAATTCTGGTAAAATTCATCGTATTAATGATGATGGCAGCATTCCAACTGATAATCCCTATGTTTCAACAAATAATGCTCGTCCTGAAATTTGGACACATGGAAATAGAAACCCTCAAGGATTGGCATTTAATCCTTTTACCAACGAACTATGGGCTCATGAACATGGACCTAGAGGTGGAGATGAAGTAAATATTATCAAAAAAGGAACCAATTACGGTTGGCCAAAAATTACTTACGGGATTAATTATAACGGTTCTATTATCACAGCCGACACTGCTTTACCTGGATTAGCTCAACCTATACACTATTGGAATCCTTCCATCGCTCCATCAGGTTTAGCATTTTTAAATACTGATATCTATTCTGGATGGAAAGGAAATATGATGGTTGGCGCACTTTCTTTCGCTTCACTTTATCGTTGTGAAATTTCAGAAAATGATGTACTACACGTTGAACGTTTATTAGCTGGCGATGGAAGAATTCGCGACGTAAGGGTCGCGCCTGATGGTTATTTATATATTGCCAATGAAACTTTAGGAACGATTTTGCGCATTTTGCCTGTTAATGAGTAGAGTTCTTATTATAAGCTTATATCAAAAAAATAAAATCGGGTCAAAATCTAAACTCACACGTTGAAATTCGAATTTTGAGAACAAACTTACTCTTATTTAAAAAATTGACCATTTATTCTAGATAAGATATTTTATACAAATCGATTATTAAATATTTAGAATTTATAAGTAATCGAATATCAATAAGATGAAGAGTTTCATAATTTTGTAAAAATTCGACTAGTGGAATTTTTGCTATGTTTAAAAACCAATGTTAAATTTTAAGTAACCATTGCTGATCAGTAAAAAAGCTTACGACTTTTTGAATATTATTCAAGCTGAACATTCACCTATTTTTATTTATGATTTTTTTTCGATTTCTATAAAAATCAAAAAATCTCCCCATAAACCCTAAACCTTACACTATAAACCTATTTTTTCTAAGTATCTTCAACGCAAAAAAGTATAATGGAAAAAAAACGCCTTCAACAATTTCGCGAAAAACGCGCTGTCCTTAACGAAAAAGTCTTTGCTTTAGATCATCTCGGTGTTAAACGATTCTTTAATATGGATTCCAATACCTATCGTGATGGAGCTCTTGATGCTAAAACTAAGGAATTATTAGGCTTAGTCGCTTCTGCTGTTTTACGTTGCAATGATTGTATTGATTATCATTTAGAACAATGTGCTGAAGTTGGATATACAAAAGCTGAAATGATTGATGCTATGAATGTTGCTCTAATTGTTGGTGGAAGTATTGTGATTCCTCATTTCAGACATGCTGTAGAAACACTCGATATTCTCACTGAAGAAGGAAAGTTAGCTTAGTGAAAATAGTTTTCTGGCTTGCATTCTTTACCGTTTTTATTGGAGCAGATATTAATGCTCAAAGCATTTCTAATGAAATTACTAGAACTGACTCAGCAAAAATGAACAAGACCAAAACTGGCACATCTTCATTTAACTTCACTGTTGATTCACCTCAATTAGAGCCAATAGATTCTGTTCAAACGAAACCTGATTCCACCGTTTTCGGATTTTTACCAGCTATATCTTATACCTCCGATTTTGGGCTTTTTGCAGGTGGTGTTATCAATTATTACAATTTTGGACAAAATGAGAAGCCTTTCAAGAATCAATGGATTGGTGCTACTATTCTTTCCACTAAAGGATACGTTCAATTACAGAGTTTTTATGAAGTTGCTCGGCATTTTGACACTAATTTCAGAGCCCTGTATGATGTGAGCGTACTTCGTTTGCTTCAAAATAATTACTTTGGCATTGGGAATAATTCCAATTTTGATGAAGTTCGTTGGTTAAACAAGGGTTATTTTTATGAATCACGATCGTTCTCTTTCTACTTTAAGGGTCGGTATCCGCTTTATAAAAAAGAAAATGATATTAAACGTTTCGATTTGTTGGCACTAAATGCCGTTTTATATGAATATAGCTTAGACAAAACGGACTCTGCTCAAGTTAGTATTCAGAATCCTCGTGGTTTTGGTTCTTCTTATTTAACTACGATTGGCTCAGGTTTTTTTTGGGAAAACAGAGATAATGAATTTTTGCCAACACGTGGTAATTGGACGGAATTTCAAATTTCAGGAACGATTCCAGGAATTAGTAAAGATTTAAATATTGTAATGTCTCTAAGAACACATCATTATTACACCTTTCATTTTATTTGGGATTTAACCATAGCAGGGCGCTTTTATTGGAGACATGTCGCTGGCGAAGCACCATTTTGGTTTTTATCAGATCCTGGAACGAATTCTACTCTTCGAGGTTATCCTTACAGACGTTTCTTAGACAAAGGCGCTTTAACAGGAAATTTAGAACTTAGAACGTGGTTGTATGAGTTCAAAAGTGTTAATATTAAAATTGGTGGTTATTTCTTTGCTGATGCTGGTAGAGTTTTTGGTGATATTAAAGATTATGCCAATGTTTTTAATGATTTACATTCCACGTATGGATTTGCTGGAACTATGAGTTTATTCAATCCAAATTTCTTTTTACGTGGCGAAATGGGCTGGTCAGACGAAATCTCTCGATTTTATATGGGTGTTGGTTATTTATTTTGATGCGTCATCCTCTGCCCCGACACTGGATCTCCGCCTAATTTAGAGTTAAATTTGAAATTGCACCACGAAACCATATGTGGTTCAACATTGTTTATTCTTGGTTTTGATTAAAACTATTGAAATAATTCTTATCCCGAACCCAAGCTACTCATCTGCATCCTGTAAACCTGAGAATAGAAAGATTGACTATCCTACCGCCAAAATTAAAAAAAAAAGGAAAGTTCATCTATGCACGAACTCTCCTTATCATAAATCAATTTATAAAAATTACCAAAAGCGACTTCCAAAAAAGTGCTGAATAGTAATACTCGTACTATAATTATGAAGACTTTGAGAGTATTCTTCAAGAGGTTCATTTTTTATAAACATATAATTGAAGTTAAATCGAACAACAGTACTTTTCTCTAAAAAATAATAAATATTTGTATTCAAGCTATTCAGTATTGAAAAATCTGAATTGTCATAATATTGCGACCCTAATACTTGTCCCGTTACCGTATTTGATAACTGAAAAACCATTCTATCAGCAAGCTGTTTCAAATAGTCATATTTGTAAAATAAGCTGGTAATTGAATAATCAATAAAATCTTCTGAATATTTAGTACTTAAATTCCAAAAAGCCACATCAAACCCTACTTCATGGCCAATTTGTGTATTCAGTGATTTATTCGAATACGCCTCAAAATTTGCATTTATTGAATAAATACTATGATTTGAAACTTCTCTAAATAAGCTATTATAGTTAGGTGTGGTGGTAGATTCTAAAATATATCGGTGATTCCCTAAAAATTCAATTCCCGCTTTAACCGAACTCCTTCGACCTTCTTTTCTGATTCCAATTGTTTCAAAAATACTTTCTTGAACATAATTTGTCGCAAAAACACTTGAATTATTTCCAATTCCAGCAATTCGATTCACATCGTTCCAAAAGAATTTTTCATTTCGAAAACCTGTTTTTGTATATCCATTCAATTTGCTGAATTGCTGTGCAAGACTTTGTAAAGTCTCCAAACTCGAATTGCTTGATAAGCCAGCATACTCAGACCGCTCTTGAAATCGTATTGCATAAATAACTGGAGTTACATTTCTTAAACGCCCTTTTCCAAAACCTAATTTATATTTTAGAGAATAGTCTAATGTGGCATAATCACGGTGAACCTCTTCTCCATTATAATTAAAATCGCCACTATTAAAACTCGGTTTGTATTGAATATCAACATCTATGTTTTGAACTATAAACCGATCATTGTCTGCAGATTTCCATTTATAATAATCCATTGTTCCATTTAACAGTAAATTATACAGCTTTGTTGAATTGCGATTGTAAGTTTCTTTTTGTTTCTGCGAATTTACATTAAGTTGTACAAAAGATTTCAAATCAAATAATCTAATTTCTGATTCTCTATATTTAGTAAAATTAGCACGAATAAAACCTTCAAGTGTATGATTATAGCTACTGTTTGATTGTTCATAACCATCAACATACAGCATTTGTCCATTTCCATTCAAATTTCCATCTAAGCTAATAGCCTGATAGCCCCAATCAGGCAATCGATAATTAATCATTTCTTTAAACAAACTTGGAGTGTTAAAACCTGTTTGTTGAACAAACAAACTATCACCAATTTTCCATTTTTGTGTGTTTTGTGCAAAAAGTTGTTGGGCAGATAGCAGTGTAACCACAAACACTAATGTCCTTAAAACGAGTTTTCTGTTCATAATGAACCCTTAATCCTAATACATTTATTTTTTATTTAAGTGTGGCAAATATAATGAAAACTTCGAATTTAAAAAGTCTTTATTACCTTTTTATCTACATAAACTTCTTGAACAAAATGCGATTTTAAAAAAGCTTATATTTAGGGCAGATAAACCAAATTATTCGCTGTGATTCACTTTCCTTCTAACGCTTTTCATAAACTCGGCTTCGATTTAGTCTTACATCGAGCAGCTATGTACACAAGAACCGTGTACGGACTCGAAGAACTTCATGCACTTGTTCCCGAAATAAATCTGTCTCAAATTCAATTTAATCTTACACTTACTCAAGAGTGGATGACCTTAATCATTGTTGAAGATGGCTTCTCTCTAGAAACCTTACCTGATATTCGGGATTCTGTGAACCATGTTCAAATCCTCAATTCATTTGTCAACCCAAAAGAATTGTTATCCATTGGTCAAACTTGTGCGCAATGCAGAAAAGTGCGTCAGTTTATTGAGCGAAGAAAAGAAAATTATCCTCTTTCTTGGTCCATTCTCGAACGAATGATTGCGTTAAAACCAATCGAAGACCTTATTCTAGCAACCGTTAATGATTTCGGAGAAGTAAAAGATACCGCAAGTCCTGAGCTGCGAAAAATTCGTTCTAATTTAAATGCAAAGCGCTCACAAATCCGCGCAAGTCTTCAAAAATTCTTACGAACAGCACAAAAGGATGGTGCAAGTTCTGATGAAGGAATCACGATGCGAAACGGACGAATGGTAGTTCCCATTAAAGCAGAATACAAACGTCAATTTCCAGGCTTTGTACACGATGTTTCATCAACAGGACAAACCGTTTATTTCGAACCTTCTGAAACCCTTCATTTAAATAATGATATCAGAGAGTTAGAATCTGATGAAAAACGTGAAATTGAACGCATTTTAAAAGCTGTTGCCGATCAAATTCGTCCTCATGCCATTAGTATTGAAAACAATATTATGCTCTTAGCGCAGGTCGATCTTTGGCATGCAAAAGCTCGTCTTTCCAATTTTGTTGATGGTAGTATTTCACAAGTCTCAAAAGATGGAAAAATTGAATTACACGAGGCTAGAAATCCCAATTTGCTCATCAAACACGAAGGTAAAAAGGATACCGTTATCCCACTTTCCCTAAATTTAAGCGCTGAAGAACAATTACTAATGATTACTGGCCCAAATGCAGGCGGAAAATCAGTAGCCATGAAAACTTTAGGTTTATGTGTGTTAATGAATCAGTGTGGATTTGCCGTTCCTGCTCGTGAACCTGTAATTCTTCCCGTTTTTGACGGTGTTTTTGTCGATTTAGGAGATGATCAATCAGTAGAAAATGATTTAAGTACGTTTTCTTCTCGTTTAGTTTGGATGCGCGAAACAAATGTACAATTAAGTAAGAACAGTTTGGTTTTGGTTGATGAAGCCGGCGCAGGAACCGATCCTGATGAAGGAAGCTCATTGTACCAAGCTTTTTTTGAAACCTTGATGGATAGAAAAGCTAAAACGATTGTAACAACACATCATGGTCGTTTAAAAGTTTTTGCTCACGAACACCCAAATGCAGTAAACGGCTCTATGGAATTTGATCCAGTTGCTTTGCAGCCAACCTATCGTTTTCAAAAAGGAATTCCCGGAAGTTCGTATGCTTTTGAAATCGCCGGACGACTAGATTTACCCTATCCTCTTATTTCAAGATCACGACAATTATTAGGCAAAAAAAATGATGCCATGGAATTATTAATAAACGACTTGGAAAAAGAGCATCAGACTATTCGTTCTATTCGAGATTCGCTACGCTTAAAAGAGATTGAAACAGAGAAACTTCGCGCTGATTTTGAAGAAAGGAACAAAGTCATTCGTGAGCAACGTGAAAAACTAAAAACGGAAGCCATTCAAGAAGCCCGAAAAATTATACAAGATGCAAACAGACGAGTTGAAAAACTAGTCGAGTCCATTCGTAGCAATAATGCTGATAAAGAAACGATAAAATCCGTTCGTTCAGAATTAGAAAGTCTGAAAAAAGAAGTCACAAAAAAAGTACAGCGATCACACGAAAACGCCTCACCTATAGCTTACGAAACACCACAAATAGGTGATTATATAACCATTATGAGCAATGGAAGCACAGGAACCCTAATTGAAGTTCAAGGCAAACGAGCAACAATTGATATTAACGGGCTTCGAGTTATAACCAAACTCAGTGATTTAAATAAAACGGTTAAACCCAAAGAAAAAAAGAAAAAAGAACCTTCTGTTGTGTTGATTAGTTCAGGCGACGACACTCCAAATTTACGAGCTTCAAGTAATCGATTAGATATAAGAGGGAAACGAGTAGAAGAAGTCGATGCCGATTTAATTCCATTTTTAGATAAAGCTTATTTCAGTGGTTTACAAGAATTGGAAATTATTCACGGAAAAGGAACAGGCGCTTTGAGAGCTTACATAAGAGAACGTCTAAAATTAGACACAAGAATAGAATCATTCGCTGACGCAAGCTGGGAAACAGGCGGTCCAGGCTGCACAAGTGTAAAATTTAAAAAACAATAGAAATAGTAATCCCGAGCGGAGTCGAGGGATCTCATACCGATTCCTAGCGCCAGCATCCGCTGGTACTTCAAAAATTAAAGAATAGAATTTCTAGCGCCCATTCCTAGCGCCAGCGTCCGCTGGTGCTTCAAAAACTAAAGTCAGCGTCCTCGCTGACAACCAATTTCAAGCAAGGTTAATTTCTCAGTACTGATTTTTATTTCGAAGATCTCTCCACTTGATTCGTTCACATTATTATCTTTGTGATGAATCCATCTCTCATCTTCGGTCGAGATGACGATTTTTTTTCTCATTTCTCATTCCTTATTCCTCATTCCCACACCTTTCTCCAATAATTTCGTTATCCTTGCGTTCAACAATTTGAGATTTAAAAACGAATCTATCTAACCAATCGATTTTACTCGTATGAATTTTAAATATCTTCCCATTCTGTTAATTTTAATTTCTTTAGTAACAAATAGTAAAGGTCAAACAAATATGAAACAGGCAACCTTCGGTGCAGGATGCTTTTGGTGTGTTGAAGCTATTTTTCAAGATGTAAAAGGAGTAGAATCTGTTGAATCAGGTTATTCTGGAGGACATATTGATAATCCAACTTATGAGCAGGTTTGCTCAAAAAAAACAGGACATGTAGAAGTAATTCGCATCAACTATGATTCATCCGTTGTGGATTTTAACACTTTATTAGAAGTTTTCTGGCACACTCATAATCCAACAACTCTAAATCGCCAAGGTGCAGATGTAGGTCCACAATATCGTTCCGTTATTTATTACCATGACGATGAACAAAAAGAAAAAGCTTTAGCCTCACGAAAAACCACCGATGCTTCAGGTTTATGGAAAGATCCTATTGTAACAGAAATCAGCCCTTTGATTAATTATTATGTTGCAGAAAAATATCATCAGGATTATTACACACAAAACCCGAATCAAGGGTATTGTTCCGTTGTAATTGCTCCCAAAGTGGCAAAATTTCGCAAACAATTCAAACATTTGCTCAAAGAAGCTCATTAATTCTCCAGATTAACTAACATTTGTTTATATTAAAGGATGATAGTAGAGCGGCGATAATTAGAACAATTTATCCGTTCAATTCAAGTCTGATTTAAATTTTGAGAACAATGAACACATATCGCTTTATTCCAATCTTATTATTAGCAGGTAGCATAGTCATTCAAGCCTGTGGACCTTCGCAAGAAGAAATAAGAGCTAAAGAAAAAGTAAGACAAGACTCAATAGCCCGTGTTGAATCTGAACGCATGGCTAGAATGGAAGCAGAACGCATTACTCGTGAGCAACAAGAAATTGAACAAAAAAAGATAGAAGCTGAAGTTGCAGAAAAAGAAAGCAAAAAGATTGAATTTGATGCAAATGGAAAGTACACCGTTCAAGTAGAAGCTTCACGTTCATTACTTACTGCCGAAAAAGAAATCACAATCTGGAAAAAACGTGGATTCCCAGATGCATTTATCGTAAAATTTGGAAGTGAAGAAACTGGCGACATTTGGTTTCGAATTCGTGTAGGTCGCTTCACTACTAAACAAATGGCTAATAAAGTTGCAGAACTTATCTTTAGCGATTATAAGCGCAAAACATGGGTGACTAGAGTAAATTAAGCGATTAGTTCACCACTTACTTAATACCCGAAGGGCATTGATTTTCATGAAAAATTCATTCTTTTTATGGTTTCAATGCCTATTTTTTTTGGTATTTTTAACGCTCTCTTGCAAACAAATTCCTGAAATTATATTTAAGCCTGTTGTTCACTCGTCTTGGCAGGGAGGTTTTATACTTAAATATAAGACGTTTGCTTTTGGTTCCTTGCTTAGCCAAAATTCCAATGATCCACTATTTACAGATATTTCATTACGAAAAAGAATAGAAAAAGAATTTCGCTTTCACTTTGAACCTATAGGATTATCTTTAAATTCCGTAAATCCAGATTTACTCATTTTTACGTATTTCACGGGCCCAAAATTGCCTTTGCCTCTAAGTCCTTATCTTATAGCCTCTCCTGATTTAGATGATTTTCAAGTTTCAGACTCCCTTAAATCAGATGAGTTATTTATGGTAACGGACTTTGTAGAACCTCAAAATATGTTCTTAATGTTGCGTATGGTCGTAAAAATGCAATTTAAGGATCAGCAATTATCACTCAAAGAATTACAAGCAGTAATTGAAGCTAAAGCTAAATTGTACCCTGGATAATTCCCCAAAAAAAGACCTTAAGTCAATAATTTCAGCGCCTTATCTGTAAAAATTTATTTGCATTTACTGCATTTCTATACTATTATTGTTTTCGCTCAAGTAGCGTCTCTCTTGATGAATAGTTTAAGACATCGTACCTGACTCGTGCGATGTCTTTTTTATTTAAAATGTTTTGTGATTCAATAACTTAGGGACAATTTTCAATAAAATTGAATCTTTACCATAATTCTACCGTATCCATCAAAGTTTATAGATTTGTAAATAAAAAAATAGCTGTAAAAAACTTTTTTAAAAAATTTGCAGACTTAATTCATTGCCTTAAATTTGACAACAAATATGCTAAATCGGAAAACAGACCAACGAAAACATGAGTAGTTTTATTGTTAATCATATCCAAAAAGACGGTTATGATATTCTCGAATTAAAAGGTGAACTTGATGCCCATACGGCTTCACATTTAGAAGATGCACTAAAACTTATTCTAGACACTGATCGTAACAGAATTATTGTGAATTGTACATCTTTAGAATACATAGCAAGCGCTGGTTTAGGAGTTTTTATGGCATATATCGAAGATGTTCGAGCTTTGGGTGGAGATATTAAATTAACTAATATGACACCAAGAGTTTACAATGTATTCGATTTGTTGGGATTCCCCACCTTGTATGACATTTTGGATGATGTTTCAAATGCAATTGAACAATTTTCATCACATCAATAACGACTGCCTTGGTAACAAATAATGAAAATAGCATAACAGTTAGCGCTTCTACAGAGAATTTAGCTCTGATTCGTGCCTTTGTTGCTGAGCAAGCTATAAATAATGGCTTGGCAGCTAAAACGATTGATGAAATTCGCTTAGCCGTTGATGAAGCTTTTACCAACATTATTAAACATGCCTATAATTTTGATTCCAACAAAAAAGTAAGTCTTAAAACTGGAATGGAAAATGCTACTTTTTGGATAAGTATTTGCGATGAAGGTAAACCTTACGACCCAGGAACCTACACTGAACCTAATATTGCGGATAGAATTAAAGAAGGAAAACGTGGTGGCGTTGGCGTTTTTCTTATTAAAAAACTTATGGATAAAGTAGAATACCGGAGTTTTGGGCATAAAAATGAAATAAAATTGATAAAAAATCTGTAACCTGCACCTTATATTTGCTCAATAAACAAAAAAGCTTATGGATGATTTAGATAGTAGGCACAATCGATTTGAACTTCGCGCCATTCTAGATAGTTCTCGTTTACTTATCGAATCTCACGATTTAGACTTTATTCTGAGTAATTTACTCCTAAATATCATGGGAAAACTGATGATTACTAAATCAGCGGTTTTTATGTTTGATAAAGTTAGCGAACGTTTTTTTGCATCGCATTGTAAGGGTAAATTGAGTTTTTCTGAGGGAGAACAACTCATTTGGGAAATCCCTGAACAATTTAAAAAGAATACCGTTTTCTCGGCAAAAATACAGGATTTGGACTATCCTGATTTATTTAGAAGTAATCAACTAAACACTCTTTTACACATTAAAACCAGTGATCAATATTTAGGGTTTATCTTACTTGGGCCCAAATTAAACAAAGAAGCTTTTAATGAGCGTGAATTTAATTTCATCACAAGCTTAGTCATTATCGCTTCTGTATCTATTGCCAATTCACAACTTTTTGAAGATTTAAAGCAAGCGAACCGATCACTAGACAGAAAAGTTCAAGAATTGCACACGCTATTTGATTTAAGTAAAGAATTTTCAACTACTATTGAACGTGAACAAATCGTTCGCATTTTTAAATTTGCCTTGCTTGGCCAAATGTTTGTTCGTTCATTTTTTTTTATTTATGATCGAAAAGGAAAACGTGATGTTCTAGCCAAAAACGGAATTCCAAAAGATTTTAAAGATGAGGTGTTATTAGGTCTATACGATAAAGTTAACGAACCAATGCAAATAGATTTTCAAGATAAACATCCAATTCCTGAAATTGAACAGTTGCCTTTTAAATTATTATTGCCACTAACTTTACAAGATAAAAAACAAGCAGTTTTAGGAATTGGAGTTAGAGGGAATAAAGAAGAGTTTAAAGAGTCAGATATCAATTTCTTATATTCTTTAGGGAATTTGGTACTTATGTCAATTCAAAAGACCTATTTACTTGAAGAGCAATTAGAAAAAGAACGAATTGACAAAGAACTCAATGTTGCGCGAAATATCCAAAACGGGTTACTCCCGAAAAACTTACCTCAGCACGAAAATTTTCAAATTTCAGGGATGAATGAACCTTCTCGCCAAGTTGGTGGTGATTATTATGACATTATAAATGGGGTTGACCATAATTTAGTCGTTGCTATTGCTGATGTAACGGGAAAAGGAATCCCAGCATCATTAATTATGGCAAATTTACAAGCTATGTTGCATTTGCTTAACGACTCAAAATTAGATTTACCAGAAAAAACGGGTAAAATAAATAATATTATTTTTGCGAATACCCCTTCAGATATATTTATAACGTTCTTTTGGGGAATCCTAAATACCGTTAGTAAAGAATTTACGTATGTAAATGCGGGTCATAATGCGCCATTGCTTTTTCGCGCATCAGATAATACCGTTGAAGAACTCTCAACAGGTGGCTTATTAATTGGTGCCTTAAGTACTCTTTTTCCATATAAATCAGCAACGGTTCGCCTGTACTCTGGTGACCTATTAATTTTATTTACTGATGGCGTTACAGAAGCTATGGATGGTTTTGAGGTAGAATATGGTGAGGAGCGCTTAGAGGCCTTTATCAAAGCCAATAAAGACCATTCAGCGGAAGAACTAAAAGATTTGTTGGTTGCTGATGTTAAACAGTTCTGTTCGAATCAATTAGGCGACGATTTGACACTAATAATCATTAAAGCAAATTAGTTTTTCTTATTGAATTGCTTGAACATAAGCCAATAATGAACTATCAGAATTCTTTTCTAGTGTATATTCAGCTGATGCAATTGAAAGAATGGTTTCATACATATCACGACGTTTCATAACGTCTCTTACATAGTTTACCGTTTCTATTCCGCGGCAATAACCGTAACGTGCATTCGCAAAATACTCTCTCTTCATCAATTTTAATAAGGCTGCTTCTACGAAAGTCCAATTATTGGGATCTCTGTAGGAATCCATTACTATTCTACGAGCATCACTCACATGACCGACTCCAGCATTATAGGTTGCTAAGACTAAAGCCCATTTATTTTCTTCATCTAAATATTGATAATGATTTAGATGTTCTGTTAAAATTCGAATGGCTTCTTTAATATTGATTTCTGGGTCAAGTAATTCTTGTTCAGAATAGGTACTAAACCGATGATTTATTTGAAGTAAGCCTACAGCTCCTGCCCAACTTTTAGCATTAGGATCAAAACGAGATTCTTGAGCTGCAATAGAGACGACCATTTTCCAATCGATACCTGCTGAATCTGCCAAAGGTTTAATCAATTTATCGAATGGGGATAATACACCAGTGTATTTAGTTTCAAAAATGGCTGATTTCTGAGCGAAAATTCGTCTATGGTTTTCAAAGTAACGTTCAATGAGAATATTTAAAAAAGCACTTCTTTTCTCATTGCCATTTTCATCAACTCGGTAATGTTGTTTTACAAACTTGTTTAATTTCTCTTTTAATTGTGGGGCATTTTTTCTAATTCCCCAAGCAACAGAATCGCTTGATGTAATCGCTGGACCTGAAACGAGTCCTTGAACATAAGCAGAAGCTGCCTTAAAAATATTATCATCTGCAATAGTAGCTTCATATTCATTACTTGCAACCGCATTTAATAAAGACTCTGTATCTAAATCTACTTCAACAAGTGAAAGATTTAGTGCTAAACCTTGTTTTTTAAGACTCTGAACGGTCGACTTATAACTACTGTTATTTCTTACTGCAATCGTTATATCTAAATTTCCGTTTTCAATTTCAGCTGAATCTGGATTATTTTGATTATAAACAATCACTTGGTTAACTAAATTATACGGTTCAGAATAATCATGATACATTCTACGCTCACCATTAACAGTGTAATTTGCAGCAATTACATCACCTGCACCACTATTTAGTAAATCGATCAGATTTTCGTGTTCTTGAGCAATAATAATTTCTAATGAAAGATTATTTTCTTTTGCAAACGATTTTAAGAAATCATATTCAAACCCTTTTTCAACTCCATTATGAAGAAAGTACGAAATTGAATTATAGCGGGTTATCATCCGTAAAGTTTTAGACTTTTTAATTGTTTCCCAGTCTCTTTGGATAGGTTGTAACTCCGTAACTTGCAAAGGATTTAGATCTACTATTTCTACTTTTTGTGTACATGATAAAATCCAAACTAATAGAAACGCTATAAGAACTAAATTTAAACTGGATTTAACCGGTTTTAAGCTCATAAATGTTGACTTCGTTAGAATATTACAAGCCTGAATTTCAGACTCATCTTATTTGAAAACAAGATTAAGGTAAATGTCGGAATAAGTAATCAAAAGTAAATGCATTGTTGGGAAAAATTAATAAAAGGGCTTCCAATCAAGTTCAATTTTTTTAATAACTTACACATAACCCTAACGTAGTTTAGACGATAGAAAAGCGGTTTTGTTTATATTAAAATTATGAATAGTGAACCGAAGAAGAATCTCTTATTTATGAATTCTTTTTCTAGATTTTTTTTCGTTTCTATGAAAATTATTGAATTTTCATTTCTTTTGACTTCGTTTCTTTTCGTTAACCATATAATTTAGATATAAATATTCTATAGCTAAAGCTTCAGAATCTCTCCAGGTTGATATCAAATCAAGGAAATCTTCTTCTGATGTTGTATTTGGATCAGCGCCGTAACTCCATAAAATCCATCTTCTTAAACCCATCTCTTCAGCTTTTGGTTTATGGGAAGGGAAACTGCAAGAAGCCGAGGAACGATAAATCATTAAGTTTTGCGCAGAACTTGGTCCGATACCTCTTACTTTCATTATGGAATCGTAAAATTCTTGGTTTCTAGCTGTTTCAAGAGCTTCAATATCTATATCTCCACTTACAATATCGTTTGCTAAACCAACCACATATTCACCTTTTCTTAAAGATAATCCATGTTTTTTCATGCTCATCGGGTCAGCACTCATAAGTTGATGGGGAGTTGGCCAAGATGCTAATAATCCGTCTTGAGTTGGAATCGATGTTCCATAAGCCTCACGAACACCATAAACCATTTTCTTTGCTGTTGGTTTGTGGCTAATCTGAGTTTGAATTATTCTATTTACGGCATCTTCAAATAAATTGGCTTTTGACATTCGCTTAAATCCATAAAAATCAATTATGAATTTACTTAATAAGACATCGTCTTCTGCTTGTTTTAAAAGAGGTTTTAAGTCTAAATCAGTTCCTAATATTCTGGCTAATTGTTTATTGGCAAGTACAATTTCATCTTTCGATAAATCTGTTGATGAACGGATTTCAAATTTGGGATTTTCTATATCAGCATTAAAAAAGATATTTACATAGAAATCTTTATCGTTTACGTGTAATGGACGAAGGAATCCTTTATCAGGAATTGATTCTACATCGTGTTCATAGTCGAAATAATCGTCCGCATCGAGGCATAAAAAGAAATCGTGGGGTGGAATTGAGGGTAAAATCCAGGTTGACATTGGGAATTATACTTAATTTTTTAACTCTGTGGAATATACTTTTTCACTTGTTGTTCACAAAGCTTAAATTTGATTTCACTATTTAGATTTATGTAAAATCTCCACTTTTTGTTTAAAAGTTTACTTAACGGTATAACTTCGATTCGTTTTGGACTGGTTCTATGTGGTTTGTGTGTCCTCTCATCTTCGGTCGAGATAACTTTTTTTCTCATTGCTCATTGCTCATTTATTTGAAGATCTCTCCACTACGAATCGTTCATTTTTTTTGCGTTGTATTGATTTCGTCACTCATCTCCAGTCGATATCGAAGGCACTGCGAAGTAACTCGAAGAACTACGAAGTGAAATGACGTTTTTTAATTCAAAATTAAAAATTCATACTTCAGAATTTGATGAAGTTTTCGGTCGAGATGACCACTTTTTTTCTCATTTATCCTTTCTCATTGCTCCTTTTCCAGAAGGAATTCTGATTTGAATTATCAGTGCGCTAATAACCGTTATCACTCCAACAAAAACTATTGCTCCGTTTATGCTGAATAAATCGGCAATTATTCCAGTTATTATTGCGCCAATTGCGTAGCCTAAATCTCGCCAAAGTCTAAATATTCCAATACTTTGCGCTCTGTCTGAGGGGTGTGTTTCTTCAGCTACAGTTGCTAAGAAAGTCGGATAAACCATTGCCGTCCCGAATCCCAAAATAGAGGCTAGAATCAGGTAACTCGTCATACTTTCAGCCCATGGAAATAGCAGAAGTGCAAGGCCTTGAATAAACATCCCAATAAATAACATTATTTTTTTTGGAAAGTGATCGGACATTTTTCCTGTGAATAATTGCCCAATTCCCCAAACGGCAGGATAAGATGCGGTAATAATTCCTATTTCTTCCATTGAAAAAAACTTTGAAGCCAATAAAATCGGGAATAATCCCCAAACCATTCCATCATTCAAATTATTCACTAAACCTGCTTGAGTTACCGAGCCCAAGGTTTTGTGTTTCCAGGTTGTTTCCCAAAAAATGGCTTTTAAATACGGAACCGAACTGGTCCCCGATTCTTGATTTACATGATGACGAGTATCTTTTATCAAGAAAATACTTCCAAAAAGTCCAAGAAAAACTAAAACAACTCCTAAATAAAATGGATACGGACGCAATCCGTATTCTCCTGCAATCCAACCACTTAGAAAGGCAAACAAGGCAACAGAAGCGTAACCTGCAAACTCATTCAAGCCCATTGCTAATCCTCGTTGTTTTTCACCGACTAAATCTATTTTCATCACAACCGTAGAACTCCATGCTAAACCCTGATTGATTCCTAACAAAATATTTGCAGCAATAATCCAATTCCAATTCGGAGCAAACATCAACATAAAAGGAACGGGAATTCCGATAATCCAACCTACAATTAAGAGCATTTTTCTGCCAAATCGATTCGCTAAAACACCTGTAAAATAATTTGTGATAGCTTTTGTGATTCCAAAAACAACAATAAATGATAAAATGGCGGTCTTTGCAACCATACCAAATTCAGTTTCAGCTAGTTGAGGTAAAATTGAACGTTCAAGTCCGACCATTCCACCAACAAAGGCATTAATAATTACCAATAAAGTGAATTGTTGCCAGTTTTCTTTTAATCCTAGCTCTACTTTTGCTACTTGCGCCATGCTCTTGTTTTACTACTTAAGGTATTGTTAAACAATACCTTATACTTTTCGTTTGTATTCCGCTCTATACTATTAAGATAGAGATTTAAAAATATAAATTAGTCGGAATATATGTCGAAATTTGATGCGTTTAATCAGTAACTTGTTTTACCCGATTGTTATCGCTTTAAATTGAGTAAAAGCTTTTATTGGAATGTTGAACAAATCTATGAAATTCACTATTTACTTTGGCTTTTTAGTACTTTTTAATAGAATCTAACCCATTCTTGTTCTATTTCTTTCGGATATCAAATCACTTTTCGTTTTGTTTTTAGTTTTATTTCATGGCAAAAAAGTCTTCCTTTAACGTATCTGATATTCGTGGCGCTAGCAAATTGACGATTCAAGCCATTATTGGCATTATTGACCTAGTCGAAACTGTTCATTCTACTGTTTCATTAACAAAATCGAAAAGAGAAGACCGAAAAAGCGGACTAAGTGGTTTTATTTATTGGATTATTCGAGGAATAACTCAGTTTGTAGGTGGCGGAGTCGATCGAAGTTTGTCTCTTTTAGAAAAAAATCTAACCACTGATCTTTACTTATCAAAAACAGACAAACCAGAACATAAAATTGATGATACAAGACGGCAAATTATGCTAGCGATTGTAAATGGCGTTTTGGGTGATTATTTAGTTGAAAAAGAAAATCCGCTTGCGATTTCCATGGTTTTGAATCAGCCGATTAAAACAAATTCTGATTCTTCACTCCTACTCATTCATGGCTTGTGCATGAACAGTCAGCAATGGGAAAAAAAGGGTTTAAATTATGGGAAACAACTTTCTGCAACATTGGGATTCAATTTGTTCTCATTAGATTACAACTCTGGCAAACATATTTCTGAAAACGGACAAGAACTTAGCGAGAAATTAGAAGCACTTTTTTTGAATAATGAGTTGGGTTCTGAGCTTCATGTATTGGCCCATTCCATGGGTGGATTAGTGATTCGAAGCGCTGTTCATTATGGTGAAAATTCTGGGAAAAACTGGGTAAAATTAGTTAAGAAAATCATTTTCTTAGGAACTCCACATCACGGTGCGCTATTAGAAGTAGGCGGAAATTGGTTCGAGTCTTTGTTGGAAATCAGTGATTATTCTAAACCCTTTTCACGATTAGGTAAGATTAGAAGTTCGGGAATTACGGATTTACGCTATGGAAATTTAACAGATGAAGATTGGAAATTTAATGATCGATTTAATCGTTCACACGACCCAAGACTGCCCATTCCATTATCAGAAAGCATACAATGGTATGCCATTGCAGGAACTGTATCTGCAGAATCCGAATTACTCAATTCATCTTTTGTTGGTGATGGCTTAGTGCCGATTAATAGTGCTTTAGGTATTTCTCGTTTTGAAAGACATCAATTACAATTTCCTAAGACGAATACTTTAGTGCTTAAAGGCGTTGCCCATTTGGCTTTATTGGGTAATGAGAAGGTTTATGAGCGGGTTTTGAGCTGGATGAAAGAGGCTTGATATGTCAATTTGGGTTGGACATACAATCTCTGCGCTATTTCCTTTTTTTTTTAGTTTATTGCCGAGTTCGAGATTCTGATTTTATTTTTTCCTTTTTTTTTTAGTTTATTGCCGAGTTCGAGATTCTGATTTTATTTTTGTTGACAGCGGACGCTGTCTTAATTCTTAGCACCAACGGACGTTGGCGCTAGCATTGTGAGATCCTGATTTTCATCAGGTTGAGATTGCTTAGCTACGTCATTATGGGCTTGACCCATAATCTCGGAGCTACTTCCGTCTTTGTTATTTAAGAGTATTAAATAGTTCGAGATTCTGATTTTATTTTTGTTGACAGCGGACGCTGTCTTAATTCTTAGCACCAACGGACGTTGGCGCTAGATGGGCTAGATGGGTTTTTGAGCCGTTTCATATTTTCAGCTTTGTGATGTATCTGGCGTTTTTAATTTGGATGATAGCGGACGCTGTCTTTGTTTTTAGCACCAACGGACGTTGGCGCTAGATGGGCTAGAATGAGGCGCTAACATGAGCTTGAGTAAAATGGGAAGGACTAAAAAGCTGACGGCTGTATTCTGCTGGCCGACAGCTTCCACCAGTCCTAACCTACTTTATCAACATCATTTTCTTCGTCACAACCTTACCCACAGTTCTGAGTCGATAAAAATACAAGCCACTTGATAGCTCAGAAGCATTAATCTGAACCGAATGGTAACCAGCTGTTCTTTCTTCGTTTACTTCTGTTTTAATTAAACGTCCTGTAATATCAAATACATCTAATCGAACTTGAGCATTTTCTGGGAGAGCAAACTGAATGGTTGTACTCGGGTTAAACGGATTCGGATAATTTTGCGACAGCTCAACTTGAGTAGGAAGTTCAATATTACCATTATCAGCAAATTCACTTTTTGTAATTTGCAACACATATCGTCCACTTAAACTGTTTCCAGATTGAATTTCAGGTCCCATTTTGTTTTTTTCTGCATTTTTCTGAGACGCTTTTGCCGCAACTTTTCCTGTTTTTTGAGCAGAAGCTCGAACATCTGATTCTGGTCTTGTCTTTGTACTTAGTCGTACAGCTTCATCAGTTATAATCTCTTCGATGTGTTCCTCGTTTGCTGCTGCGTTAACGTTTACTTCCAATTCAAACACAAATGGATCGTTTAAATCAATGCTTATTTCTTGGAAGCTATCCCACAAACGTACTTTCCAGCCTTCAGGTAAGGAATTGGTTTGAATCTTAAGTTCATGCTTCCCGAATTCAGTTGAACTGATAGCCAATGGAATATTCCACTGATTTTGTTTTACAGGTAAGTTATTGACATCCAGTAAGATGTCTTCATTTAGTATTGATTTAGAAACCGAAGCTAATTGCGCCCACTCGTAACTTAACGGCGCCAATTTGTATGTATCGCCATCGTCTTTTCCGGTCTGACCCGCTTCTGTAAACTCAAACCATGCCTGATTCGTTAGTCCCGATTCCGTTTTGAGTTCCAAGGCCAACGCGATTCGTTCTTGAGTGGAACCTTTTCCGACAAAACCGTTATTTCCATCCACACGAGCGTTTTGTGGAATCATGAAGGTCGGATTTAAACTTGTGGTTTCTACAAAGAATCCGTTAAAGGCGCCCACGTGTCCGTTGGTCAGACCTCCGGTTGATCCATTCCAGGTTCTCCATGTGTTGGCTTCGTTATCCCAGACATATACCGATCCGGCCAATCCATTGCGCGACAGATTATTCCAGCTAATATCTTTCGAGAACGGATTTCCAAGCAGTGTCCACCCGCCCACATTTTGATTAAGTAATCCTGATAGATTCTTGTCTTCACCCATTTCGGTTCCTGAAATCGCTATCGTTTTGGGGAAACCGGCATTTCCCTCCGCCGGTCCGTTGTCATCGCTATACACATAGACAAGGACTCCGGAACCGGCTTGCATCGGGGAACTCATGGTTGTAAGAGGCGTCCAGGAAGCTGAACTGTTTCCAGTGGCGGAATTCGGCCACACGTACACATTTGGAGAACCGCTTGTAGTAAATGCGCCTTCAAAGCCTTGCGTCCAGATAGATGAAAGCAATGGAGTATACGAATTAGCTGAAATTGGGGATGCCAATAAGCGCCAGCCTTCGGTTCCTGTTAACATGATATCAGTTGTAATTTCTTGTGTAATCGGAATTAAAGAATTCACCCAACCCGAATTTTGATTGTAATCGAAGTTGGTCAGCGTTCCGGTTAGGCCATTTTGAATTTCGGAGATCAAAGCTCCCGAACCTTCATTAAACTGGAAATACATCACTAAATCGGAGTAAAACGCATCTGGTAAAGTGCGACTCATATTTTCCTGAATTTGTTGTTGGGTACGGGCGGAGTTCCACACACGGAATTCATCTAGTTCACCTGAAAAGTTAAAATCACCTGAAATTTGTCTTCGTCCAAGATTGAGTGCATTTGAAGTAATTAACAAAGCTTGATCAAGTGAACCAGATACATTTCCAGTAGCGTCCAAACCATTCAAGTAAATTTTCCCTAAGGATTGTGTCGGATCGTAAACAACAGCTAAGTGAGTCCATTGTCCAGGAACTATAGCTTCTGCGGGAGTATCAATATACACACCCGTGCGAGGAATAAAACGAATTCGGTTTGAAACTGAACCTAAGTGAATTTCCCATTCCTCACTGCCACGCGAAGTAATAAAATCTACGGCGCTTCCACTTCGATTCCATTTAAACCAGAATTCCATCGTCAGTTTAGTGCTTGTTAAACCTGAGTTTAATGGAATAGAGACAAAATCATTTGTTCCATCAAATAAAACACTTTTTCCAGCAGTTGCTTGATATTCATAGGTGACATCACGTCCAAGAGCAAACTGACCAAACGCTGTAATTCCATTAAACGTTATGCTATTCGAAGAAACTGAAGCTGCTGATGATTGAAGTAACGTCCAAGCGCCATCAGAACCAAACGGTCTTGTAAATAATTTGAATTGATTTGCATAGATTGTACCTGTGTTAACAAAATTTGTAGGTGCAGTAAATGTTAGAGAAGCCTCAAAAGAACCTGCATTGGTCGAAGATTCAACAACCCAATACGGATTGTTCAAATTGATCATGTTACCTGAAACTCCAACAAGAGGCTCTACGGTAAACTGATTCGATAGAACCGTGACGGAGTTATCAAAATTTTCGGTTAATGTGATATTTAGACCCGATAAATTGATTGTCCCTGATGTAATGGCATCAGACGCAGAAAACGTACCTGAACCAAAAGGAATTCCCGAATCTCTCCAACCGTTAGTTACATCAAACTCAAAACCAGAAAGAGTACCATTTAAACCCAATGCAGCATCAACAGTAGTTGTTCCTGTTCCTTCATTAAACTGATAATATGCAACCAAATTATTAAAATCTGAAGTTATAGGAGAAAACATATTTTCACGAACTTCTTCAGTAGTTCTAACATCATTCCAAATGCGTACTTCATCAATTTCACCAGAAAAAGGTAAACTATAGCCACTTCTTTGACCTAACAATAGAGGCGAAGTTGTATGTTTAAAGGCATGTGAAAGAGGATTTCCGCCATTATTGGTTACAGTAACTTCAATTCCGTTTATCCACATTTTTGCAATCATTTCACTTGGTTTGTAGCTCACAGCAATATGATTCCAAGCATCAAACTCAAAAGCATTTACTGGCGAGTCAATATAAACATTAGTGGTTGAGATAAAACGAATAGAACGATTGGAGTTCACTAAATGGATTTCCATCTCTTCATTTGCTTTAGAAATCAAAAACGGAACTGCGCCTACATTTTGTGGCTTGAACCACAACTCCAATGTTACGGCATCGGAGTTAAACGCGGCATCGTGAGGAATGGTAAGCACTTCATCACTTCCATAAAATTTGAGTGAACTTGAAGCAATTGCACTTGGAATTTGGTTGAACGTTCTTGCAGAAAATGTAAGATTCGAAGACGTTAAAAAATCGGTATCGTACAAGCCATTGTATTCAAATACTGCAAAATGATACGTTGATGCTGCTGAAAGTCCGGTTATCGTAAATGTGGTATCGGTTCCATTATAGACCACAAAATTTTCAGTTCCAATTTCTGTTCCAATTCCAAATGCTGCATTGGTCGTATAAGCGGTTAGATCTACCGGAAATGCATCAACCGCAGTGTTTGCTTTTGCCAGAACTAGTCTTTTAGCTCCGTTTCCTTTCGTAAAAGCGAACTGTAACGATGATGGCTGTTTTTGAAGTAGAACCGAATTAGAAGCATTAATAGTTGGTTCAATCAAGGTCTCTAATGCAATTCCATATTTCGTTGATAAATAAGTATTTACAGAATCGCGCTCTTGAACAGATAACGCTTTATTATAGGCGATTACCTCTGCAATATCACCATTGTAAGGTAACGAACCACCAGTTCTAATACCTAATAGAACTTGATTTGAATTTGAAGTATGAGAATTTTGAGTTAGAACACCTAATAAATTATTATTAAAACGAATACTTCCATTTGTATCTGTTGCTTTAACATTTACGAGAAAAGCTTGACCATTAGTAAATTGTCCATTCGTTCCAGCATCTACTATTTTCCCGGTTGTTGGTAAGAATCGCACACCACTAGAGCCGTTTAAATGAATTTCTTGTTCAGAAATTCCACCACTCCATAAAAATTGTGTTGCACTTGAATTCGATTGAGCTACCATAAAGATTTCGTAGTCTGAATTTGCCATTTCTAAATTGGAAGCATTATCTATTAACAAATAAGAAGTACTTCCATTAAAACGAATTACTGGCTCCCCATTTATGGCATTTTCTACAAGTATTGGGTGAAAGCCAGATGCGGTTTGATTAGCATTATTATTTAATCCAGAATAATCGTTCCATTCGCTTACAATAGAACCTACACCCGTTTGTGTCCCTCGGCCTGCAGATAGCCATAAGTTTAAATTATTATTCGGGATCTTATCATTATAAAAAACCACAATAGTATCAGATACAAATGTTCCCAAAGCATTCGTAAGCTCGGCTGATACATATAAAATAGTACTCAAATCTAAAGAGCTAAGGGATTCAGAAACAGTTTGTGCACCAGGTTGAGCGTTGAAACTTTGACTACTTGTACTATTTGTCAAATTATTTCTAGTTGTACCATACTTAAAAACATAAGAGCCCGATAAATTATACGTTAAAATACTTGCATTTAACGTTGCGGTTGTTAATGTAAGTGAACTCGGTTTAGTAACCGTAATTAAATTCAGTTGTGAAGCATTTGAATAAGAGTACTGATTGGAAGAATTTTCGGCACTATTGTTTGTAAATGAAGTTTCTATCGTAGTAACAGAACCCTCATAATTAAAAATGGCACCTGCGTAACTACTTCCATTTGAAGTTGGCAAGTAAGAAGTTCCGCCAGTTGCAGAATTTGAGTCAAATTGGCTATTTGAAATTAAAAGTTGTCCAAAACGATTAAAAATAGCTCCTCCAAGGCCGGCTCCACCCCCGCCAACAGGATAATTGCTTTCATTACTATTGCCATTTCCAGCAGCAAAACCGCCTGCCCCATAGCTAACAACGACGCCATAACGAAAGGCGCCGCCGCCGCCGCCGCCAAAACCACCCATTCCACCATATACATAAGATAAACTTAGATTCTTGACAGAACCTCCACCTCCACCAAAGCCTCCAGAACCTGCATTATTAACAGCTGAAGCACCTCCAGAACCTACGCCACCATTTTGCCCTGAGCCATAAGTAGGAATTACACCACCTAAAAAGCCTGAACCGCCAGGAGCCCACCAAACAGCATCACCACCAAAGCCTCCACCATTCCCGCTATTGCCACCATAACTGCCAATTCCACCAACAGCACTATTTTGCGAAAAACGTACATTTTCAACTCTTACAATCCCTTTATTAATAAAAATAGCTCCACCCATTCCAGCTGCACCGCCACCACCGGACTCACCATTTCCTCCTTTACCTAAACCATTTGAAATAGTAATTTCTTTAATAATTACCGTTGGATTTGCTGGATTTTCTGCAGTAAAAGGAGCCAAACCCGAACCAATAAAAAACGGACGGTGTAAATCGTTTCCAGATATGGAAAGATTATCCTTACCCGGACCGCTAAACGTTACATCATAATTAATTGAGGGTAAATCGGAGGTTAAGGTAATAGTCCCAGAGATATAACTCATATCAAGTTCCACCATCGAGTTTGGCGCATCACTATTAATTTTATTCATAACATAACGTAGTGTACCCATGTTGCCCGAACCGGTATTGGTATCATTTGTACTATTTACTACATATTTTGACATGCTAATCCCATATTTACCAGCTAGATAGTACTCGATAAATATGGCTTGCGATTCGGTTAATTCAGTATTAAAAATGATAATCTCAGCAATATCACCATCAAATGGATAAGAACCATCTCGCCTTGCTCCAATTAACATTTGACTTGCAATAGATGATCGTGCATCTCCATTCACAATTGTACTATTTCCATCAACTCTCAATTCAGCTTGTGTTGAAGTGGCTTTTGCATTAAAAATGTGAAAATTCCCATCCGTTGTGTTAATTGTATTATCTAAAATAATACCTGATTTTGGGATAAATCGTGTACCCACGCCGCCGCCTGGCCTTGTATGTAGTTCAAAATTCCCTACTGTTCCACCAATTAGAAATCCAATATTCGCACTTGAACTTTTTGCGACAATGAAGATTTCATACTCACTGTTTACCAATTGCAATGAATCTGCAAAACCAATTTCCATAAATTTAACAGAATTGTCACCATCAAAACGTAAGAAGGAAACACCACTTTCAGTTATTCGAGTTGGTTTATATTGACTAAGTTCTTGAGTAGCTTTAATTGCTTTTCCGGCTTGATTTCCCCAATTTGTAACGGGATCTCCAGAATTAGCTGTATTTGTCGCAACATCTGAAGAAACCCAAAATTGTAACGAAGACAGCCCTACAAGTGAATTATTTGTAAAACTAGCCACTTCTGATTCCACTGATCCTACAAAATTTGTGGCAACAACTTTATAATAATATGTTGTATTGGATGAAATTCCGGAAAGATTAATTCCAACAGACTGAACAGTTGATTGACTACCAACAACTTGTGAAACGGTACTTAAGTTTAAATTATCTGAAGAAGTTCCATAAAAAACCTGAGCAGTTGTTTCAAAACCTTCAGGATTTACAAAAACTCTAACCGATGGAGTAGTTGTATTTGGATTTTCAATTCTAAATAAGCTCAAAGCTGGCAATGAAGCATTTAAGGTCGTTTGAGCTGCGGAATTCGTTGATGTTGGCAAATATAATGGATCTAATTCCATCAAATTATATTCGTAAACATCGATAACATATTCAGTATATGCTGCCAATCCTGAAATAGCAACACTTGTTTCTATTCCTTTTCCAACTACAAAATTCCCATTTCCTAAGTTAGATCCGTTTCCAAAAGTTGCATTAGCGGTATAGATTACGCCATTTGTTGGGGCTGTTTTTGGAGAACTACTTAAACGTGCTACGATTAACCTTTCGGTTCCATTTCCTGCATCCATCGAAACGGAGAAGCTTGTTGGCTGAACAGATGAAAATTGCAAATTACTTGCTTCAGTTGTTGGTGCCGAAGGTACAAATTGAGTAATACTGTATCGTGTTGAAAGATAAGTAGCTAATTCGGCACGCTGTTCGGCAGATAAAATTTCATTATAAATTACTATTTCGGCAATTTCGCCTAAATATTTATTAAATATAGACGAACCTATAGAAATTTCATCATACTCAATAGGAGAATAAAAATTACCGATAACTGGTGCGTGATTATCAACTCGCAAATAGGTTTTACTACTATGTGTTTTATAATGAACCACATGAGCTACGTCATTTGTGAAATCATTTTGAGCTCCATCACTCAATGGATACCCATACATATCGGCCTCAATACCGCTTACCGGTGAATTATTATTCAAAATAATTCTAGGATAACTAGCAACACTACCATTCCGAGAAATCAAATTCATTTTAAGATTGTTAGATGACTTGAAAACTATAAATAGTTCAAACTCATGATTTTTTATGCCCATATTTATGGTCGATAGGTTAAAATGATTTCCAGCTCCAGAGTCGGATAAATCAATAGTAGGTTTTCCGTTTATTCGATTTGTTTTTAGATAAGCAGCATTGGATCGACTTATAGAATTATTACCTAACCCTGATGCATCAATTAGTGTGGGAATAAATGTATTGTCAATCGTTTCGATATAATCAGCACGATACCAGCCGCTCATAGCTGTTCGGTTTAAAGGAAGCATTTTATGGGTTCCACTAACCACATCACCTCGAATATTCGTTGCTTTAATTGCCACATAATACAATTCACCCACAGTTAATCCCGTTAAATTAATTGAAACAGGTACATCTATCGAACCAGAGCCAATTGAAACCGGTGATGTTGAATTGGTTAAACTTCCTGGATCTGTACCATATACCGCTCTTACCGAATTTTCATATCCATTCGGATTTACAGTTCCAACAATCGTAACTGAAGTGCTAGCATTATTCGAAAAACTACCAATACTTGCCGTCGGTAAAGGAACAACCGTTGTACTTTGTGAACCTACTGCCGGCACAGTAGTCTTAAAATTTATGGTTCCATTGTACTCATTATACTCATAAACTGAAAAATGATAACTTGTTGAATTTGTTAATCCTGTCAGTGTAAAAGAATTGCCCGTTCCATCATAAACAACATAATTTCCTGAACCAAGATTTTGTCCATTACATAATGTTGTATTCGCTGAATAACTTTGTCCATCGCTTGGCAAAGCACTAACGGCCAAACCTTCTCTAGCTATTACAATTCTTTTTTGGCCATTCCCAGCTGTAAACGAAACCGCCATTTGATCCAATCCTACAGATGAAAACTGAATATTACTTGCAGAAGAAGATGGATAAGTTATTCCCGAGTTAACTGCCGGACTTTCGGATTGATATTTTGGAACGCCATTATAAATTTGATATTCAAATGCTGCAAGATAATAAACCATATTACCTTCTAAAGCATTAAGGCTAAAACTACTTCCATCCGTACCATTATAAACCACAAAATTCCCCGAACCAATTTGAGTTCCAGATCCAAAATTGGCATTTCCTGTATAAGATAATCCATTACTTGGGCCTTGATTAACAGCACTTCCTGCTCTTGCAACAATAAGCCTGTAAGTTCCAGAACCGGCTGCAACTCCAGCTGTAAATGAATCAGCAGATCTACTTGAAATCGTTAATGAACTTGCCTGAGATAAATCAACTGTGGTTTGATTTCCATTTATTGCACTACCATACTGTGGAACTCCGCCAACTACATAATATTCAAATACGGAGAAATGGTAACTTTCATTAAATTCCAATCCCGATAAAGCCATTGAAGTTCCTTCAGTTCCAGCATAAATCACATAATTTCCATCACCTAAAGCAGAACCTGCACCAAATGTTGTGCTTCCAGTATAAGCAACTCCGTTTGTTGGACCAACAGATACCGCACCACTTTTTTTAGCAACAACAACTCTATGTGTTCCGCTTCCTTTGGTGAGATTTACGTTCATAGAACTTTGGGTAACACCTGTAAAATTGAGTCCGCTTGCTGGTGTTTGTGGCGCGCCATAGGCTGTAAATGGCGTTGCATATTTGTTTTTCAAATATTCGGTAACCTGCATGCTTTCCGACACAGATAGCTTTCGATTATACATAATTACTTCTGCAATATCCCCATCAAAACGATAAGAGCCATCTGATCTCGTTCCTAAATTAAAGGCTACATCAATACTAGTAGTAGCATCTGTTAGAAGTGTTGCGAACACTCCATCAATTCCTAATGTTGCTTCGGAAGTTGTTCCTATTGCATTTAGGATATGAAAACCACCATCATCAACTCTTGCTGGATTATCAATATAATTTCCTAATCTAGCTATAAAACGAGCTCCCGATGCCCCACTTGTCTGAATTTCATGATAATTAATGCCACCTGCTAAAGGAAATTGTGTAGCTGTTGAGGACGTTTTTGTTACTATGAAAAACTCATAATTACTAATGTAAAACCCTAATTCTGATGGTTTTGGCAAATTCATGGAAGTTGGAGCACTCGGGGTAAATCGAACTGCTGGAATACCACCATCATTTACATAAGTCGGTTGCCAAGTTGAATTACCTTCTGTTGCATGGAAACCATTCCCACTTTGGTCGTTCCATTGCGAAATTTTTTGCCCAGGAGTTGTTGTAGATGTTCCCGCATCGGCTTTTAAATGTAAACGTAATCCACTAGTGGGAATTTGTGCCTGAGTAGTTGCTGAAAAAAGCGTTACTATAATCAGCAAAAGAATGATGGTAAAGGTTGATTTCATAGGATTATCTCAAAACGTGGTTTGTATAAAAGAAAATAAAATTGATTTTTCAACATAAACATCTCAAACGTATCAATTTGATGGTAATCTGAACTTTGTTGAATGTACTTTTTAAATCAAAAGATTTAATTAACTGTTCTTATTAATTCATTTAGATTTTTTTAGCTTTTTAAAAGCATAAGCAACTCCAACACTTGCAACTGCAATTAATCCGCCATCAATCGGGGCTTGATCAGGTGCGCTGGGCATTCCCGGTGGTTGTGCGGAAATAACAAGTGTTACTAGTAGAAAAAACAATGTTAACAGGACGGTTTTCATATTGTTTTTGATTTTGGTGATGATTTAGTGATTATGAGTTTATTTACTGTTTTTTTTATCAACGTGAATTAACTCTCACAGTTAAATATAACTTAATAGAATTCAATAGTTGCCTTATGAAACATAGACAGTTGTGCCAAACGACATGGATAGTTGTGCCAAATTCGATTTTCCCTTGTAATTCTTTGATTTATTTGTAATTCCGTGTTTATTTTGATATCTCGAAAGCTTTATGAACAGGTTGAGCATAATGCCAATTAGTTCAATATTAACAATTGCATTGAATTAGCTTTTTTTCGAGTTGACCACCCTCTAAATCTCCCTCCGATTCCCGTTCCTTCTTTTTGCTTAATGTTTTACAGAGGGAGACTTTTTTTGAAGCTGACTTTTGTGCGGCTCGCTTTTTTTTCGAGTTTACCACCGTCTACTTCTCCCTACGATTCTCGCACTTTCTTTGTGCGTAATGTCTGATGGAGGCAGACTTTTTTTAGAACTCCATCCTCTAACCTCTCAACTAAACACCTCTCACCTACTAAAACACCTCACCAGGTCCGTGCCCAAACCGTTCTATAAACAGCTTTTTAAAATTGTTCGGATCTAAATATCCCACCGATGTTGCCAATTCTTTTAAGCTTATTTCAGGAATTGAAATCGAAATTTTATACGCTTCTTGCAATCGCAGTTCTTTAACAAACGCTGCATACGTTAATCCTGTTTCTGCCTGAATTACTCGATATAATGTTCGGCGACTTATTTCAAATTGTTGACCCAATATTTCGGGCGAGAGACCAGAATCCTGAATGTTTTTAATAATATAATCCGCAATTTTATCACTGATTTGCTCAATGATATTCTGCTCAGGTTCCTCTGCTTCAAGTAGGGTTCTGTATTCTTGACGGGTTTTCACATAGCCCAACAAATTGATGATTTTGAGCAATAATTCATCAGCGTTAAATGGTTTATTGATAAAATCGACCACACCAATTCGTAATAATCGTAATCGAATTTCTGGGTTAGATTTCGCTGTAAGCACCACCACAGGAATATTTTTATGCCGCTCATTTTTGGCCAACAGACTTACAAAGGTTTCTCCATCCATCACAGGCATCATCAAATCGGAAATAATGAGATCGCAGGTGTTGTTTTCTAACCAATCCAAGGCTTCTTGTCCGTGTTCGACTCGCATCACATGCACTTCACCACGTAAAATTTCGGAAAGATACATGCCCATATCCATGTTGTCTTCAACCAAAAGTACACGAGGCTTTTTAGAGCCATCTGTAACTACTCGCTGTTGCTTGCTCTTTGCAAAAACCTGTTTTGCATCAACTTCAGCTTCAATTGCTTGCTCTGAAATGGTTGATATGGGTAGACGAAATACAAATCGGGCACCGGTTGTGTAGGTTGGATCAACGAATACATCACCACCTAAGGCTTTTGCGTACGCACGACTTAAATCAAGACCAATTCCTAAACCTTCCACATAATTTCCCTCATTTTGTTTGATACGATGAAAACGCTCAAAAATGGTTTCATGTTCGCTCGGATTAATTCCACGACCTGTATCATCTACCTGAACTTCATACATATCACCTTTTTGAAAAGTTCGTACCATAATGGAACCGTGTTTACTGTTATATTTAATCGCGTTTGATAGCAAATTATTTACAACTGTTTCCATCTTGTTTCGGTCCACTTCAACCAAAACCCTTGTTGCTTGCGGTTCAAACGTTATAGATTGTTCTTTTAAATCCACTAGTGAACGAAACGATTCCACACACAGAGTAACAACTAAATCGGCACCTAATACTTCATTTATAACGGTCATTACTCTATTATCCATTGAAGATAAGGCCATAACTTGCTCCACCATTACCGAAAGACGATCTACATTTCGAAGCACAGGCATCATTTTTTCTACCGCCGATTGTGGTAAGAGCTCTGTTTTTACCGTTCTGTCTAATAGTCCTTTTATAATTGTTAGTGGCGTTCGAAATTCATGACCCACATTAGAAAAGAAACGGCTTTTTACTTTGTCTAACTCTTCCAATTGTTCATTCTGTTGCCTAATTTTCTCCGTTCGACTCTGAATTTCAGATTCTAATTCTTCCTGACGTTTTAACAAACTGCGTTCACGAAAGCGCACAAAACCCAAAATACTTCCCAATCCAAAAAGAACATAGAACAAGTACGCCCACCATGTACGGTACCAAGGAGGTAGAATTTCAAAAGAAAACGAGGCTATTTGTGCTTCATCGGGGTACAAACTGAACCCTCGCACTTTAAATCTGTATTTACCTTCGCGTAGATTGGTATAATCTCGATAGCGCTCATTAGTATTGCCCAACCAATCCTCATCGAGTCCCTCCAATTTTATTTGATAGAAAAGTCGATCTTCAGGCAAAAAAGCGATCATTCCGTAATTAAAACGAATTTTATTATCTTGAAAAAGAATGGGTGTGGTAAGTTCAGTCTCAGAGAATCCTCGTGGTTGCCACAACAACGAATCCTTATTTAAAATTACTGAATTAATATGAGCCCTAATCTTAGGTAAGGGTTTGGTAATAAGCGAGGAATCGTAATAAGCCAGCTTTTGCTGATACGTTTGAAAATAAATACGATTTTTGTCGGTTGGTAATATAAAATCAATATCTCGATAAGGTGCAGCACGAGTAAATTCCCCGTCGTACCAATCAAAAACATCTGTTTGAGGGTTATAAACACACTTTCCAATAAGCGCAGCTGCCCACGCCAGCCAAATTCCACCATTCTTATCATTAATTACCGGCCATACGGATCGATCATTCTGCTTAAAAATCTCTGAAAACCGTTGGTCTATAAAAATAGAATCTCGTTTTTCATTCAAACGATAAAATCCATTTGATGTGATAAATCCAACATCGTTCCCTACCGACATCGTAAAATTAAACCCATTGGATGGCAATCCATTAGCCGGTGTAAACTGTCGCACGTTTGTGATGGTCGCAATTACATCATTTTTCTGTTCAGCCACAAAATGAAAATCTCCATTTCCACCTGTTCCTATCCACAATTCACCATTTTTATCTTCTGTTAATGTATATGATTTTGGCGTGTGGTCGGCTAATTTGAATTCCTGAAACTTTTTTTCAGATTCCAGAACAACTTTGCGCAGTGAATTTAGATAGTGCGTAAAGTACACCACTTTAGGATTATCGCGATCAGGCAAAATAATATCTACTGCGCCTTGAGTATAAATTGGGTGAAAATGCCCCAGTTTATCCAAAAGATGTAAGCCTTTCATTGAACCAATTAGCATTCCAAAAGGCGAAACTTCCATTGCATACACCCTGCTACCTTCATAAATTGGTTTAAAACGATCCTTTTCCCACACATAAAGACCGTTAAATCCACCAAGATATAAGGTTCCGTTGAATTCCTGTGAAAGTCCGGTCTGTTCCGGTAAACCTTGCGAAGGCAAAAATTCACGCATCCCTCTTCCGAATTCAATTTTACTAACACCAAAAAGGCTCGTCATCCACACATTCCAATCTGAATCCTGATACAATTTAATTACAGAATTATCAGCTAATCCATCGCTTGCATACATCGTGTACAAATAAGTTCCCTTCTGATCGAATGTGTATAATCCATTAGATGTGGCAAAAACGATATAACCGGAATCAGTCCATATAAAATCGTGAATGTTTACCGAGACTTTTGAAAATACGCCTGCAAAATCGGCAATTTTATTCCATGTCTGATCGGCTTGGAACTCCCATAGTGTGTAACTTTTATCCCATAAAAACAAGCGCTTACCATTCGAAAATAACAAATGAGGATTATTAAGCGAAGTGGGTGATGTTATCTTTTTGGTCGTTTTGTCTTTCGTCTGATTAAGTGTTCCATCCGAATGTAATGAAATGATTGATTCCTTCCATTTTACAGCAGAACTTATCGTTACATCATTTTTTTGCCAGGTTATTTTTTGGTCGGAAACCATATACGTGTACCATACTGTTGGTGAAACAAAATGAACGATATCATTAAGAACAAATGTAAATTCGACATCTATAATAGATGAAGCAGAGTCTGGTAACAGGTAAGCCAACGAGTGATATTTACGACTCATAAGAGAATCGCGTTGGAGAAACCCAAAATCTAATTGTCCACCAACATAAATCTGTCCTTTTTGATCTTGAGCAAACGACAAAGCCACCGAATTTCGCTCTAAACGCAGATTTCGCCAAGAAAGCCCATCTGATTCTTGAATTCCATATCGCGTATTTCCAAAATAAAGCAAACCGTCATCGGCACGAAAAATGCCCCATGTGCGAGGCGAACCCACAAAATCACCACGTCGATACGTTTGTGTAAAAGGAAATCCCTCCGGCGCTGTTGATTGCGCCCGAACAGAATCGACAACCCAAAATGTGGCAATTAATAAACAGAAAAGTGTGGCACTTTTATTCATGAAGCTTAAAATAAGGTAATCCTATTGATTTCTCGAATTCTAAGCTTATATGAAAGAAAAAAAGTTCAGTTTACAAAAAAAAATTCCACTTTTTGTTTGCAAATTCATTTAGTAGTAACCTGTGTTCGGGTTCATGTTAAGGTTTATTACAATAATTTTAATCAAAAATTTGAATAAGCATTGAAGAACCTACATTTACTTTTTGTGAAATCTTTAATTTAAGACCAAACTAAGCAGAGATGCTGGGTCAGAACCCAGCATGAATTGATACAGGATAAAATCATGCTATAAGTCTTCCTTAGACGAGTAATTATGCGCCTGTATCAATCGGTAAACTGTGCGCTTTTTAAGTCCTTACTTTCTAGCAAAAACCTTTCCAAAACGCTTTATTAAACCTAAGGGACAATGCTTTTTCTACCTCATTATGGGCTTGACCCATAATCTCGGCGCTACTTCCGTCTTTGTTATTTAAGAGTATTAAATAGTTCGAGATCCTGATTTTAATTTTGTTGACAGCGGACGCTGTCTTAATTTTTAGCACCAACGGACGTTGGCGCTAGCATTGATACCTAGTTCTAGATCCTGATTTTCTTTAGGATGAGATTGCTTAGCTACGTCATTATGGGCTTGACCCATAATCTCGGCGCTACATCGGTCTTTTTTATTTAAGAGTATTACATAGTTCGAGATCCTGATTTTAATTTTGTTGACAGCGGACGCTGTCTTAATTCTTAGCACCAACGGACGTTGGCGCTAGCATTGGAATAGATATTTAAAAAAAAATTGTATTATTATCTGAAAACTCAAAAAACGAGTTATTTAAGAACATCATTCTACGGAGATAAAATCTATGAAAAAAATATTCGCACTATTATTTGTTTTAACTATTGGACTCGCAACATCATCACAACTTAAAGCACAAGGTTTTGGAGTGGGATTAGCTATCGGTACAGGTCTTGAAAATTATGATTCAATACAGGCTTAGGGCTCGGTCTTCTTGGTTCTTATTCTGCACGTATCAACACTAAATTTAGATACGCTGTTGATTTAGCTTTTTATCTACCAAGTTCTGGTGATTTTGATTTCTTAGGAACTTCAATTAAAACTAGTCTTATGCAATTTGAATTAAATGCAAACGCACACTATATCTTCAATACTACTGAAACTATGGAGCTTTATGGTATTGGTGGTTTACAATTTGCATACAAATCTGTTACTGTTGAATTTGCGGGTGAATCTGAATCTGAATCTGACAACGCTATTGGTATTAATTTAGGCGTAGGTGCTAATTTTAATGTAAGTGGCAAAAAATTATTTGCTGAGTTAAAATACTCTGCTGGTGGATTTGGTCAATTACAAATTGCTACTGGTATTCGTTTCTAATTTTAGAACAATATTTTTTTACAAGGCTGATCTTAAAACGTCAGCCTTTTTTGTTGATTGCCAGTTTACCACTTTCCATTCTCCATTTCGTTTTACAAACGTTCCACTATTCAAGTATTCCGTTACCGATTCGCCATCTTTATTCACAAGCTGAAACGCAACTACGGCAACATCACCCCATAATTGAATCTGCATATTTTCTGCTGAATAAGGTGAACCTTTCGACTCAGCTCTTGAAGATGTTGAATCTGAATTGGATGAAAATCCACTCATAATCTGCTCTTTCCCAAATCGCTTTCCTGCTGAACTGGTATAAATTAAGTCCTCAGCCCAAAAACGATCGTGCATTTTTGCGGAATCAACAGAATCTAAAAATGTAGTCACGAGTTGTTTAAGTTCTGCTTCATCTTTAGTTGGATTTGAAGTTTGGCAAGACCACATTGAGCTGATTAACAGAATAGCGATAAAAAAGTAGAAAATGTGTTTCATAGCATTCAATATTGATTCACGAAAGAACTGCTATTATAAATAGATTCTTTGTTTTGATGTAGAAATAAGTTTATCAAATAACGATTTTCGTAATCAAATTGGAAATGAAACTTTTCATTCCCAATGTAACCTTTGGTTTTTCTTGGCACTACGTTTGTAAAAATTATATTTATACATGTAGAATTTTAGAAGTTTCCCCTTCACACACATGCTAAGTCGATTTAATATCTCTTAAGCAACAAGCACTTTGGGGTTTTGTTTGGCTCTTAGGCCAAGATGCTGATACCGCAAGTGTTCGAGCCATCATGACGAATCGCAGTGGATAAATTATGCAAGTAAATAAAATGTATAGCCGACATATCCCAAAAGCAAGATTCCTGCTTCCCAGCGATCCAATGTTTTTCTTCCTCCCAAAAACATGGCCGCAAATAAAAATACCGTTCCAGCAAGTAAAACCAATAAATCAATATTAAATCCTATTGAATAGGGAATTGGAGAAACAATAGCACTTGTTGCTAAAATAAATAGCACGTTAAAAATGTTTGAACCAACTATATTTCCAACAGCTATATCCGTGTTTTTTTTCATTACTGCGACTACAGATGTGGCAAACTCAGGAAGAGATGTTCCGATTGAAACTATCGTTAAGCCAATTATTTTTTCGCTCCACTGCAAATAGTGAGCAATTTCAATGGCATTATCAACGACGAGTTGACCTCCGAAAATCAAGCCTGCTAAACCTATTCCGATAAATAAACTAGCTTTTCCAACCGATAATTGCTTTTCTTCACTTTCTGAAACTGAACTTTCATCTGTTTTTAATTGTTTAGAAACATAGTATAAAAATCCAACAAAGCCGAATAATAATATAACACCATCTAATCGGCTGACGATGAGTTTATCGGAAAGAAACCAAGCATTTGCCATGAAAAACAATACCAATGCAGCAAAAAAAGAAAGCGGGATTTCTTTCCAAGCTGTACTCGATTGAACCGTTAAGGGTGCTATTAAACCCACTATTCCCAAAATCCCCATCAAGTTAAAAATATTACTACCAATCACGTTTCCAAATACAATTTCTTGATGCTTTTGTACTGAAGCCACCACATTTACGACTAACTCAGGAGCCGAAGTTCCAAAAGCAACTATGGTTAAACCAATAGCTAAATCGCTAATATTGAAGCGCTTTGCAATAGAAGAAGCACCGGAAACTAGCCAATCCGCACCTTTTACGAGTAAAACTAGACCTAGAAATAAGAAAAAAATGAAATATAACATATCAAAAAATAAATAGAATTAAATTCTGTTTGTATAAATTTAATTTAAATTAAATGAATATTTTTTCATGCTTTAGAAATTCTACTTTCATTTTCATTGGCTTTATCAAAATTAGATTTTTTTTAGTTAACAAGCACCAACAATCTAGCGCCAACGTCCGTTGGTGCTAAAAACAAAGACAGCGTCCGCTGTCAACCAAATTAAAAACCCGATACAACTTCAAAAAGCTTAATGTATAAAACGGTTAAAATCGAATTATTAAACCAAATTGAATCATGAAAACACTTTTGTTAACAATTGCTCTTCTTGTTGTAACAACAAAAATTCAATTAGCAGACCTATTTGAGATGAAACCTTATTCATAAAAGTTGTAACTATAATTACAAGTTTGTGTTATTTATAAGAATATTGAAAATACACTTACAAATTAAATGATTCCTGAATACTTACTCTTTTTACTAGTTATTAAATATTTAATTTATTTGTATTCCATTATTAATAATACACTTAAAATCGAATCACTTATGAAATGAAGTATATTATTTCAGGAGTTAAACTTCTAATTTGTTCATTACATAAACCAATAATTAAAATAAAATGTTCAATACATTGAACATTTTATTTTAATTATTGTATATTTGATTAATCAATAAACAAATATCTTCTTATCCCAAATGGAATCCCTTTTCGAAACTCATCTTGAAAAACTCAAACGGCTCAAATCTGCCTACGTTCGAGAATTTATTCATTCTATTGAATGGGATGACCGTCTGATTGGCATAAAAGGGGTGCGTGGAGTTGGGAAAACAACCTTGCTTTTGCAAAAAATCAAATCCTTGAATTTACCACCTGAAAAAGCCTTATATGTAAGTCTCGATGATCTTTGGTTCAGTAAAAACAATTTGATAGACTTAATAAAGAACTTTGTTCAACGCGGTGGTGAATATCTGTTTATTGATGAAGTGCATAAATACGCAACGTGGTCTCAAGAAATTAAAAATGCTTATGATACTTGGGATGAGCTAAACATCGTGTTTACAGGCTCTTCTATGTTGCACATTCACAACTCACGAGCTGATTTAAGTCGCCGAGCCATGATTTATGCTATGCAAGGCTTGTCGTTTCGAGAATATCTAAATATTAGTCTAGGCTTAAACTTGCCCATTCTTAGTTTAGACGAAATTCTGAATAATCATACCGAAATTGCAAACGAATTAACAAATTCCATAAAACCTTTAGCGCATTTTCATCCCTATTTAAAAAGTGGCTATTACCCTTTCAGTTTTGAGCAAAAGGCAAATTACAATGAGCGCCTTAAACAAACCGTTTTGTATATGATTGAAGTCGATTTGGTTCAACTCAGAAATATCTCTGCACAACACATTAATCAACTCAAAAAACTGCTGTACATTCTTGCTCAAAGTGTTCCCTTCAAACCCAATATGGTGAAACTTGCCGAACAAGTAGGTGTCGCTAGAAACACACTTTTTTCGTATTTATCCTATTTGGAAGAAGCGGAGTTATTGTTTTTATTACACAGCGAAGGCACCGGCAACAAATTGATGCAAAAACCAGAAAAGATCTTTCTTCACAATCCGAATCTATTACATGCCCTTTCATCTGTCAAAACTGAAATTGGAACCTTGAGAGAAATCTTCTTTTTAAATCAAGTTTCGAAATTGCATAAGGTTGCATACAGCGAAAAAGGAGATTTTTTAGTAAATGATTCTTTCATTTTTGAAATTGGTGGAAGAAACAAAGATTTTTCTCAAATTGCCGATTTGCCGAATTCGTTTTTGGCTTTAGATGATATCGAGTTTTCGGTCGGGAATCGGATTCCTTTGTATTTGTTTGGCTTTTTATATTGAGAATGGCGAGTTGGATATATGATTTTCGATTTCGAATCTTGCTCAAATTCATAAATATCTTAATCTTACACCAATTCAACTTTCCAATCGGAAACTTCCTTCCTTTTACCTGAAAAGCCAATTCCCACTAAAATGACTTCTTTTCCCTGATTTTCATATTTCTTAACGTATTTTTTCTCACGAATTTGTTCAAGGGCTGAATCGGCCGTGTCGTTAAGTTTGAATTCAAAAATATAGACTTTGTTTTCGTAAATCATTACGGCATCAATGCGTCCGGTCGAAACGCTTACTTCTGATTCAATATGAAATCCACATAATTTAATCGATAGAAATAAAATAGCGTGAAAGTATTTTTCCTGATTGGAATCGAAAATTTGATAAGGAATTGAAGCAAATAGAATGTTGATTTCACGAATTAATAGTTCTAAATCGTTTGAATGAATAGCGTCTATGATATTGGTTGCATGGGTAACACTTTGATGCGAATCGCTATAAGCCATCAAAATATGTTTTAGCATAGACTGATGCACTTCTTTATTCGGATAATCAAGCACAAATCTGCCAATAGAATCTTTCTTTTTAATAGTTAAATAACCTGTTTGGAACAAAAGTGGGATTAGTTGTACCTGATCTATATTCAAATTTTCAGCAGCCAATGAATCAATTGTCGTTTTTGACACATCATAGACTTGGATTTCTTTCATTTTTTCTATCAAAAAACGAGGAGTTCCGCTTTCAAACCAAAAATTTCGGAAGTTTTTCTCCTCTAAATAACGCAGAATAGAGAAAGGATTATACACTGTATGGATTCCATCCCAAGAAAAACCATTATACCATTCTTTTATTTGAATGAGCAAATCATTTACTGAAATTTCATTTTTTTGAGCAATATAGTTTAGATTTTCTTCAAAATAACTCTCCAATTCATCTTGAGTATAGCCGATTAAATCATGAAACTCTTCATTGTAAGTGATATCGTTCAAATTATTCAAATCCGAAAACAACGAAACCTTTGAAAATAGTGCGATCCCAGTCATGAAGAAAAAGCGAATATGTTCGGAATTTCCTTTTAAAACACTGTAAAAGGTGCGCAAAATACCGAGATGATCATGCGCTTTTTCTGCTTTGTTGAACTCGAGTATGTCTGTGATCGGTTTGTCGTATTCATCTATAAGAATGACAACTTGTTTGCTGGTTTGCTCGTGCAGTTTTTGGATGAGTTCAGCAAACAATAACCCATTACCATTGCTGTCCAGTTCGATATTTGATTCAGCCCCAATTTGACGTAAAGTTTTTTCAATGGCCTGATTCAATCCAATATCTCGAAACCCCATCTTACTAAAATCCAAATGAATAACAGGTTGAGCCTCAAAATCCCATTTATCATAGATATATAAACCCTCAAACAATTCTTTTCTGCCTTGAAAAATGGTCTTAAGAGTACTTATTAACAGCGATTTCCCAAACCGACGTGGACGCGAAAGGAAGTAAAACTGACCGCCTTGAGACAGTAAATCGTGAATAAAATCGGTTTTATCTACATACACCAAATTACGGTAGCGAAACGTAGGGTAATCTTGTTGTCCAATTGGCAAAAGCGGCAATTTCGGTCTTGGCTTTCTCATAATAGCAGAAATTTAGGGAATATAAAGAGGGAATCAAATGAGAAAGAGCTTAGGGGAAAATTTCAGTTTCCCAATGGAAGCAATTTATCAGTAAACCTCAATTTCCTACCACACGCTAAAATCGTTCTCTAGATTTTCGGTTCGGCTTGTCAGAATTTGTTTCCTGCTGTAAGCTCTTCAACTTTTTACTTACTAGCCTTATTTCAAAACGTATTTTCTCCAAAAATCAATTCCAGCACGATATAACTAATTAATACGAGATACTTTTAGTGGAAAATAATTGCAAATCATTACATTTACTATTCAGCGAAAGTAACAGATGAAATCCCTTCTTGCTCACAGATTTGTACGAGTTTTTTATCAAAGCTTACTAATATCGACCCTGTTCTTCGCGCTAAGCACAAAAATAACATATCATAACAAGAATGATTTAAACGAATGGCTTCGCTAAGTGCCTCGGTTTCATATTCTTCCATTTTTACAAAATGGTCAATCAGTTGCACGCCTGCTATCTGAAGCTCTAAAGCAACCTGTTTTTCAAGCAACCCTGCCCGAACATATTTCCACAACACGTTTGTTAATTCAATTCTGAATAAATCACTAGTTGAAATACGTGAGGCATTACCGATAATCTCTGCTATCTTTGGTGCGTGTTTCTTGTTTAATAAGAGCTCAATTACAGCACTTGTATCTAACACAACATTCATCTGTCCCTATCTTCTCGAATCAAATCAACTGGATTTAGCGAAGTATCTTTTATAAACACAGGCTTGTTTAGGAGCTGAGACAATACTTGTTTTCTTCTGTATATGGCGTTATCATCATGTATAAGCTGTTGTTTTAAAAGCACTATAGTTTCTTGGGCTACAGAACGGTGTTCTCGTTGCGCCCGCTCCGATAATTTTTCATAAATATCTTTCGGGAAATCTCTGACTTGCAATAAAGGCATAAAAACTCCATTTGATGTATGAATTTTGCATACAATTTACATCATCTATAATACTGTGTCAATATTTGTTCGAATTTTCTCACCACACTCTAAAATCGTTCTCCAAGTTCTCTGATCGGCTTGTGGGATTTTGTTTTCCGTTAGTTAGTTCCTGAACGCGTTTGCTCACGTAATCTCTTAGCTCACTTACACTTACTGTTTTATCTTTATTTAAATCGGCATTGCCTGATTTTAGTCCTGCTAATACTGAATAGGTAAAAACTCCATTTGCCCATTCTGAGCTTTCAAATGCAAATTCTTTTCCTGATGCCGAAGAAATTACCACTGCGCCGTTGTTTCTGCGTAAATCGGCGAAGAGTTCTTTCATGAGTTCAAAGCTGTTTGCCAAACCAATTCCTTCTTTTTTAGTCACTTTTTTCAAGAATCCGCGCGATTTTACGCCTCCTGTTTGCGTGTCGTTCGAGGCAATGAGTTGTGATTCTTCTTTATCGACCTCTCCGGAATAACACGCATCAATGAGCATCAATTTGTTTCGGGCGGGAATGGCATCGAGCAAATTTTCGAGTTCGTCGTAGCGTAAACCACCTTTTTGGGGATTGGCAAAATCCATATCGTGCATGGCGAGATAATAATCTAGTTCTTCGTCCAACACACCGTGTGATGCTGCAAAAACTCGCATTCTATTGATTATTTTCCACTATTGATTTACCTGAAATGAGTCCATTTAGAATTACTTCTAAACAATTGAATAATTAAAAGTTTTATAATGCCCCCAATCTCGCTCAACAAAAAAAGGTGTTGTAATTCGGCAACGTTCGTGTTTTTTCCACAAAACAGTAGCACAATGTACAACACCTATTCAAAATCGTAAGTCTAATTTTTCGAGACTTATTTTGTAATCGTTACAAGTACAAGTTCTTTTTCTTTTGTTTTTTTGGTGATTTTATTTCCTAACAACATGATTTTTGAATCGTCTTTCATAAGTACAGGATTATTATGATTTATTGCCCAATCATTATTTTCTAAATTTTGAAAACTAGAGATATTTTTGGCGTTAAAGTCATAGGAGACAATCGATAAGGCGTTTACTATTTCACTTGCTTTTTTGCTTGAAATCGTTCCTTTCTTAATTTCATTATACTTGCCAATATCTTCAAGTAACCAAAGTAATTTGCTTCCATCTTTTGTGAATGCAACACTAGAGCGCGCCGTTTTCTTTTCTTGTTTTGATAAAACAGCATCTAAATTTCCATTTTCATCAAAAATAAAGGCTTGTAAATCTCCATACATCGATCCGTTTAGAGAAAATCTGTCTAATACGATAATGGTTCCATTTCCAATGTTATGTTGTTGACCTTGATAAACTACTTTACCATTAACTACATTAAGTGTAGAATATAACATTACATTTCCATTAACTGTTTTATTGCTTTTTAAGCCATCTACAGTTTTTAAAGCTGCATTCAAATCACTATTCAAGAAGCTTTTAGCGTAAACTACTTTTCCATCTTGAATTTTTGCCAACTGCAAATTCATAAAATCAGCTTTTTTAGGGGGGGGGTAAATGTCGTTGTATTCGGTGTTACTTGCGCTAGAACCACCTATTAAATACGTTGCACCATCAACATGTAACACTTTATCGATTATCCATTTTGAATTCGGTGCCGTGAAAGCTACATGCTCTTTAATATCGAAGGTTTCTCCATCGACATAGAAAAACTCAAAATTGTTTGGCGCGGTAGTTTTCATGGTCGATTTTTTATAATTAATGGGCGTAGCCTCTAGTACATAATCAAAAACACCTGGCGCTTTTTCAATAGATTTCGTTGTTAGTAAACACTGATAATCGAATGTGAATGTTTGTTCTGCAATTACATTGGCACTTTTGCCATATTTTCTAAAAATGTAATGTTGTTTTTCTTCTTTAATTACATTGACGGTATTAAATAGTAAAATTTCCGCCGTTTGGAACTGGATTGTTATAGATTGGAATCCACTTTTGACCTTTTTCTTCTTTAGAGTCGGTAACATCCACTTTATAAACTGCGGGATTTTCACCACATACATCAGGTCCATATTTTGAAGTTTGAGCAGAAAGTTGAATTCCGATATACGATGTACCAAGTTTAAAGCCACCGATACCACTTGTTCCCGAAACAATCGTTGAAAATAAATTTGAATTATCGATTTGGCCTGCAGGCATTGCAACACCACCAAGCGATGAACCAATAATACTAGTGATACTACCACCTAGAATAGCATTGTATTTTTTCCCATAAATGTACTCTTCATTTAGTAATGCTTCTGCTGATGAATCATATCTTTTACTCTCCGTTCTTAAGTAGTTAAAACTGGGGTCAAATATTAATTTGTCAACAGTCCAACTTAGTCCCTTAAATTCTGTGTAAACATAAGATCCATCAGATGATTTTGAAGTTTCACAGTTTGGCATTGACATTTTTACGAAGATATTCCCAGTTGACGCATCAATCCCGGCTTCTTGAGGTTTCCAATTCGCTTGCTTGTATTGATCCTTTAAGTTGAATTTTTTTGATGTAACCTCAACTTGCCCATATAGAGACATGGATGCAAACATGAGTGAAGTGGTAAGAATTATTTTTTTCATTTTGTAACAATATGAGTTATGATTTTAACATTTACTTACCCATAGTACAAAGTTGCTCCACAAATCTAAATAACCCGAAAGTTGTATTTTTACTACTTAAATCAAAATTTTTTGACTAAAAAATGAAAATCTGATCAATATTCGATTTTCGAAAATGGATTTAAACGTCCATCAAGAATTAGCCGTAAAATGGGAATGACTTATCGTACACTTATTGAGAGTATTTTACACCGTTATTTTACTTGTGTTTTGAAATAGAACTTCCCATGTCTTTTTTATGTAAATCCTCGAAATGTATTGTTGCAAAATTGTATTTGTTTGGCTTTATGGAATGAGAATAGTGAATTGATTACCTGATTTTGAACTAAACTAAAATGTGTATTCCAGTAAAATAATCATCGATAACAATCGATTTGAATTGGTGAAAGAATCGAAAGAATTCGACTTCTTGAAGAGGGCTCATTTTTCCAAATTAGATAAGTACACAAATCATTTCAACTCAATCACAGAAACTTGTGTTAAGCCTATTGAGTTTAGCACAAATTTTCTGTCGAAGGTGAAAAAACGATCGCAGCTTTTTGCACTTAGGATATGTATTGCATCTTCAAAATCTAAACCGCCTTCATAATAAATAATTGCCTGACTGAGTTGTAAATCATTTTCAAAAACAAGATGTTCTAGCTCTAAAAGACCCTTAAAAGCTTTAGCAATTTCATCTTTCTTTATTTTTTATGCTGATCGCAAAACCCATTCTAGTTCCATCATAACTGTAGTCGAAACAAATAATTCTTGATTAGTTGAAATCAAATCTACTGCCAAATCATATTGTTGTTTATCATCCGCCGTAAGAAAACGAACTAAACTATTCGTATCAATCCCTATCACGATACTCTTTTCTAAAACCTTCGCTCACTAACTCGTCAATTTCTTCAAGAGTAAACGATTGCTTCGTTTTCAATAATCCTGCAACTACACTTACTTTTTTTGTTTTATTGATTGAGTGCGTTTTCAATAAAATACCTTCAGTTGTTTCTGACACAAATAGGGTATCTCCGGTTTTTAACTACCATTTTTTTCGCAGCACAGCCGGGATTACAATCTGACCTTTTGAAGAAATTGTTATACTTTCCATGAACAAAATGTAAGACATAGGTAAGCTATTTTCAACAACCTTATTTCAGCAAAATCAACTTCTGCACTTGAACCTTACCATTTTGAACTAATCGAGCGATATAAACCCCCGAACTTAGTTTTTCAGCACGGAAAATCGCTTCATATTTTCCTTTGTTTTGTACTTTATCAGTCAAAACAGAAACCTGCCGACCCATAACGTCAAAAACCGTTAGAGTTACATTTCCTGATTCACTTAACTGATACGGAATTACCGCACTTGGATTAAACGGATTCGGATAGGTATTACCCAGTTTAAATTGAATCGGGGCTTCATTTGCTGCCAAATCAATACTTGTTTGTTCCATTAACCTTCCATGAACAATCAAATTATCAAATCGGTTATTGCCGGAAGTGCCTGCTGCATTATCTCCTAAAAACTCAATGCCGATTTCAAAATTCGGATTATTTTCCGACTCAGAAATATCCGAAAAAGATATAGTTAGTAATTCATACTCTTCTGTAATTGTGATTGGCGTATCAATCTGTTTCCATTCCTGATTTTCTTTGCCGCGATAAACCAATTGTTGCTGAGTTGCGCCACTTGATGTGCGTTTAATCGCATAGGAAAGGCGAATGTCTTCAAAAGTTTGAGTCGGAACAGTTAAAACAAGTCGCCTAGTATTCGAAGGATTTCGTACTCGTAATGCATCTCCAGCTAAAATGCTTGGTAATGCATTTAATTCAGTGCCATCATTAACATTATCCAAGTAACCTGCACCTGTTCCTGAATAAGTAATCTTTGCGTTTGCTGAAATAATTTCTGTAAAATTGTTATCTGGTAAATCATTAAAATCAAACGATGCAATCACCGATTCTGTAGCTTGTTGAAGCTCCTCAAAATTCGCGTTAATTGTTACCGCTTGTGAGCTAAGTACAGTAATTTCTGCTGCACTACTAACTATACTTCCCGACCAACTAACAAAGCGAAACCCCTGTTTCGCTTGAGCTTTTACTTTAAGTGGAATTTGTTGTGCATACATTCCTTCCCATTCTGCTTTATTAATGGTGAGGCGATTAACAAAAACCCTTCCTGCTTCTGGATTAACATTTTTTACAGTTAAGCTAAAATATCCAGAAAAGTTAAAAAATTGTTTAAGTTGATTTCGAACTATGTCGGTTCTTTTACTTGTGAAATCTCTTATTCGATCTACTTCCCAATTCCAGTCCTGAATGGTATTTGGCGAACTCCAGCGCTCAATTTGCTTACTCATTTCAGGTTGAATTATCTGAACAAATGAATCAATAACTGCCGTTGTTCGCTCAGGACTATATTTTGTGTTCAATAAATCATTATAGCGATTGATAAACTCGTTTTTAAAACTAGAATTGCTAAGTAAGGTTCTTAATAAGTAAGTGGACTGTGGTGGATTTGGCCAACTTGGTCCATTTGTTGCTGTAGCAAACTGAAACATGTTGAAATTAACATCCGCACCGTAATAGATGTTAAATGCAAAATCAGCATCGAACATCATCCAGCGCCAGCGCCCATCTAAACCCTTTGGTGCATCGGGAGTAAAAGCGATTTTTTTACGCCACATTCGATTATTATTTCCAGGCCAATCGGTATTACCCACAAACATATTCGCAATCTGATAATCAATAAAACTCTCCATATCCATCATTTCCTGAATTTTTTGAAAATTTTGTGCATTTGAAACTTGATTTTGTTCCAAATATTGAATCATTTCATCATAATAAACCAAGTCACCCAATTCAATTTCTTGTTGATTTTGAATCAAATCTACTTCATTTTTTAGAACTCCATATTTCTGATTTAAATAATTATCATCAAAACGCTCACGTATATTCATGAGACCCCAAAACTCGCCATTTAGAAAAACTACTGTGGGTCGGTATGCCATTCGGTCAAATTCTAAACCTTTTGAGAAGGTATGCACAAGTGCATCTCTTATAAAAGTAAATGGGAAATCGTTTCCAGCATTTCTTAATAAAAATCTATCGTAACTTGAATAAGGCTCATCACTAAATAAAGGATACCTGAACTCATTCTGCCCATATAAACTTCTAGCGTAAAATCTAAGGGTCTTTAAGGGATGTTCCCGGCTCCAGTTTCCATGAATTTTTAAACCTGCCTGTTGATTTAGATTTGCCAGAGATTGATTTTCATCAAAAAACTCTACATTGACTGGTATTTCAGTATCTCGAGTCCAATTAAACTCAACGCCGCCATTCGCTTCTGCATTCGAATTACGAGTTCTCCAGTTTTCAAAATCTACCCCTGCAACATGAATTCCTTCATTAAAATCAAAAAATTGATTTTCATTAGCACTGATGGAAAAAATGGGTAATGAATACTTACTTCTAACTTCTGGAAGAACAAAGAAGGTTTGTGTTGCAGTTGGACTAGATAGTTCACCGAATTTTACTACTTTTGCTCGAACCACCGTTGCTTTAGTTAAGACTACTGTGGGGAAATAGTTAGGATTATCGTTGTAATCTGTATTGATAGCTGAGAGTTTATTCGGTGATGAAGATCGATTGCTAATAGAAATCGGAGCGGAATATAGAAACGTTTGTATCGTATTTTGTAAGTTAGCTCCTTGCTGAGTTCCTGGATATTTTCGGTATTTATTTCGATAAATATAGGTCTTTCCTCCAATTGCATTTGTGTCAGGTTCGGAGCCGTCTAAGGTATAAATAAGCTTGGTTCCTGGATTAGGATTGCTTAAAACGAGTTCAAGATTTTGGGAATAAAATCCTCCTATTATTGAAAATTCAGGTTCTTTCAAAATTTCTAAGTAAGTACTTTGTGAATCATTTGATGTACCCGGACTTGGGTTTGAAAAAAATAATTTTTCCTGATTTCCATCTTTTTTTCGACCAAAACTGTGATCTGTTAAAATAGAAATAGCATCAAAAGTATCCATTCTATTGCCTGCTTTGTCGGTTAATAAAATTGACTCTCCTGCTGCAGAAATACTATAATTTGTATGTAAAGATGCTCCAGGAACAAACAGATTCGTGGTTTTCATTGGAGTTTCCATCAAGCCATCAGGATAAATCAATCTGACTGTTAAATGATCACCATATTGACCTTCTTTCATTAAAGCTTGCAAATAATAGGATTTACCCGATATTAAAAATCGACTAGAGGATGTTTGTGAAGCGTATTTTGTAAATTGTTTCTGATCGGTCCAATCGGGAACTTCTGCAATTTTTACTACATTTTCTGGAGACTCATCAGTACTTATAAATAATTGTGTATTGTCATCACCTGCTACCGCAAATTTATAAAATCCAGTAATGGTAGGTCTGAACCAAGCATACATACGCTGTCCATAATTTTCTGCAACGTTTATGGGCGCATCAAAAAAATCAGATATAATGGACTTGGAATCGGGTTGATCAGGGAATTTTGAACTATTGATTAAATCGGTGACAGATGTTCCTGGCATGTTTTCGTAAAATTCCCGAATTATACCGTTACGAAGTTGATTAGGTGTTACTTTCCTGTCTTTTCCAGATGCGAAAATCACTAAATAAGATTTTGCTTGAAGTTCAACACCGTCTGGAAAAGTCCATTTATAAGGTTTAGATAGATTATCACTTAAGCCAAACCCTGACAAATTTACCGTTTCATCCCTGGCATTATACAATTCAATCCAATCTGAATAATCTCCGTCATCATCTGCAAACGTTGAAGAATTTGAGGATTGAATTTCGTTAATCAGCACCTGTGCTGATGAATTTATGGCAAGATAAATCAGAAATGATAGTAATCCTGCGAAATATTTTATAGCAGATAAATTTGTCTTCATAAGGTAAGTTAAACAATTAAATTTAACCGTTTTAAAATTTGTTTACTGCTATTTTGTTAAATCGAATTCACAAATAAAAAAATTTCATAAAGCGAGAACATTCATTTCCTTGAAAAAATCCTACTCAAATAATGATCAAATGAATTCACTAAGTTAAAATTTTCAACTATTGACAAAAGGCACACAATGTGATAAATTAAACCATGAAAACGTTCAATCGGGATCCAATCAAAAACAAAAAAATGAGTGATGAACGAAATATTAGTTTCGATGAAGTACTGTATTTCATTCAATTCGGAAACGTAATTGACATTATTGAACACCCCAATAAAGAGAAATACCCCAATCAAAAAATGTTTGCTATCGATATATCAGATTATGTTTATTTGGTTCCATTTGTTGAATCTGAAACTGAAATCTTTTTAAAAACAATCATTCCAAGCCGAAAAGCAACCAAACAATACCTCAAAGAAAAAGGAAATCCATTATGAAATTCGATGAAGAAGAAAATGACATCCTCGATTCATTTAATCACGGTGAATGGAAATCTATAGACTCACAAACCGATTATGCAACAATCGCAAAAGCTTCTTTGCAAAAAGATAAACGCATCAACATTCGTTTATCACAAATGGATTTAAGTGCAATTCAACAATTAGCTGTAAAAATGGGAATGCCATATCAAACGCTTATCGGAAGCATTTTGCACCGTTATGTTACAGGTGATTTGAAATAGATTTTTTTTTACTTACTCTACACTAAGCAATTAATTATCATCATTTTGCATTAAAGAATCTAAGTCCTTAAATGCGTCTGATTTTTTCCATTTGACAAATTGATTGATTTCATCCTGTTTTTTCTCAACAATATCTAGCGTTCCTCTGAGAGTATCATTAATTGGCAACATTGCAATAATTTTCAGTACACCATAATCTCCATAAAGTTTTATTTCGATATCTCTAACATGAAAACGACGCAATACCATTGAATCTATTCTTTTCGTAATAATTTCATCGGATTCTTCGAAAGTTCTCAAATTATCTACTTTTTTCGCAAAGGCTTCATCAAGAGATTCTAATCCAAATTTTCCTAAAAAATCTGAGTAAGCATTTGAAATTGCCATTAAATAGGCGTCACTAAGTTCCAGTTCACCTTTTACTGTTTGAGAAAAAACCTAATAATTCGCTGTAAATAGTACTTCTCTACTATTCATTAGATTTTTTACAGTAAAATCAGACTCTTTAATTTCAGGGACTTTACTTGGCGATTTTTTATTTCTTTTATAAGGATAAAACTCCATTTCTAATTTTTTGCCCGAACCATTTACTAAAAATTGATTTTTTGAATTAAACACAAATTCCAAAAACACTTCACTATTATCTCCTATTGCTCTTTCAACACAGTTACTAATTAAGTCAATTGTTTGTTTTTGAACGGTTAAGGTATCATAAAATCGTGTTTGGGCTAAGCGAAACCAAGTTCCATCTTCAAATTGAAATTCATGACGAGCTTCTGTTTTATTGGCAAAATCATTGGCTTTAATATGCATTTCTTGATAAAAACTTGTATCAGCTTGTTTTTGTTTATTATAAAGTATAAAACGACTAACTTGAGATTTAAAACTAATTAAAGCCAATGCTTCCGAAACTGTTTATAAGGTTTTTTTAGCTTCGAATTCATTTTTTCCCAACTCTAGAAAAGACTGGAGTTAACAGATATTCAGCTTCCTCTCCATTGTGCCAAACAAAACCATCTAAACTTTTACGAGATTGCCCTTGAGCCAATTGATAGAATCCAAAAAACAGTGTTAGAGATAAAAATAGTTTCATGGGCTTAATTTTATTCTTTGTATTCATTTATCAATGCTTTTTAATTGGGGAATTAATCAATTTCACGATAACTATTAGTTTCGGTATTCGCAATACATCAAATGTTGTAATTTAAAAGGCGATTTGAATTATTGGTTAGCATTTTTCTTGGGAAAAGAAAATTAAATCAACAGTCATTTTTCGCAAATCTTCAAAAAACAAAAAAGGCTGAGTTTCCTCAGCCAAAAAATCTAAAATCACTCTTCTAAAGTACATTTTACCTTTCCAGCCAAATAATTTCAACTTCATGATTCACTCTTTCAAACTCTAAATCACATGTAAGCAATTTCGCATTTTTAAGTGAAGCTAATGCAGCAGCGAAACAATCCGCATAAGAAATCCCGCCTAATAACTTATAACTTGCCGCCTTTTTAGTAAGTGTCCAATCTGTATCGATAACTTGAATTCCTAAATCGATTAGATTTTCAACTATTACATTTGCTTTTTCTTGCCCTATTTTCATTGCTAAAATGTATCAAACCTCACCCATATTTATGGAGTGGATATATAAATTAGTTTGGTTTTCAATAGCTTCATGAACAATATCTTCAATTATTGATGAAGATTTTTCTTTTTGCAAAAAAGATAGAATTGCCCAACTATCCAAAACGATCGGTTTATTTTTCAACATCTTGAGATTTATATTCTTTCAATTCAGTCAATAAATCGGCATCTACACATCCATTTAATTTTGAAAACAAAGCTTTCCCTGTTGGTTTCAAAAGAATTACACCGTCTTTTTCTTCAACTCTTACTTGAGCTCCAGATGTCAAATCTAATTTACGCCGAATTTCAATTGGTATTACAACTTGACCTTTAGTAGTAATTGTTGCTTGCATATTATTTTGATGAGTTAATCTTACATTTGAATTGTAAGCATACTTATTGTGACAAGCAATAGTATTTACCAAATGACGACTTTCTTTTTACCTAACAAATCCCCAAAACAAAAAAGGCTGAGTTTCCACAGCCTTTTCGCTATTAATCTTCTGGTTTCCAGCTTTTCATCTTCGTTCTGATATAGCTTTCTAAATGATCAACGCCAACTCGTTCTTGTAACATCGTATCACGATCACGAACTGTTACGGTGTTATCGGCTAAACCATCGAAGTCAACGGTTACGCAATAAGGAGTTCCACCTTCGTCGAAACGGCGATAACGTTTTCCTACGGAACCTTTTTCATCGAACTGAACTTTGAATGATTCGCTTAAATCTGCGCGGATTTTGTTTCCAACGCTCATTAATTCATCTTTTTTGATGAGTGGTAAAACGCCAACCGTAACGGGAGCTAATTTAGGATGCATTTTGAGAACAACTCTAGTTTCACCTTCTAATTCTTCTTCACGATACGCATCGCATAATACCATCAAACAACTTCTGTCTAAACCAACTGAAGTTTCAACTACATAAGGAATATAACGCTCGTTAGCTTGAGGATCAAAATATTCTAATTTTTTTCCTGAAAACTGAGCATGTTGCGATAAATCAAAATCGGTGCGGTTATGAATTCCTTCAATTTCCTGCCATCCGATTGGGAATTTATACTGAATATCTACTGCAGCTTTGGCATAATGCGCTAATTTATCGTGTGGATGATCCATGAAACGCAAGTTCTTGCTACGAATTCCGTTTGACTCATGAAATGCAATTCGTTCTGCTTTCCACTGATCATAAGCGGCCATATCTGTTCCCGGTTTAACGAAATATTGCATTTCCATTTGTTCAAATTCACGCATACGGAACACAAACTGTCGAGCAACGATTTCGTTTCTAAATGCTTTTCCGATTTGAGCAATTCCAAAAGGAATGCTTTGTCTTGACGTTTGTTGTACATTCACGAAGTTCACAAAAATCCCTTGAGCAGTTTCCGGTCTCAAATACACACTACTGTCTTCCTCGTTCGAAGCCACTGCGCCAAACTGTGTTTTGAACATCAAATTAAACTGACGCACTTCTGTCCAATCAAACGAACCTGAAGCGGGCGATTTAATCTGCTCATCCATTATAATTTGATACAAATCTTTCGCCATAGTTCCGCGAGTTCCGGCTGTATCTAAGGCATGTTGAATAGAAGCTGCTTTTTCTGAATCGCCTTTTTCTTCTAATTTGGCAATGTGCATTTCAATTAAATGATCGGCGCGGTAACGCATTTTGGAAACTTTATCGTCAATCATCGGATCGTTGAAACTAGCAACGTGTCCACTTGCTTCCCATGTTTTTGGATGCATTAAAATAGCCGCATCAATTCCTTCAATATTATCGTGTTTCTGAGTCATGGCTTTCCACCAAGCTTCACGAACATTGCGTTTTAATTCTACGCCAAGAGGGCCGTAATCGTAAGTAGCAGCTAAACCGCCATAAATTTCTGACGATTGAAAGATAAATCCTCTGCGTTTACTGAGAGTAATAATAGTATCAAGGCTTTTAAGTTCTGCCATAGTTTATTAAAATCTTATGTTTAAGGTAATATCTTCTGAATTTAAGGGAATAAGAAAGACTGTTGAAAAGTACAATTTTACTAAAGAACAACAGCCTAAACTTGATTTGAAAATTCCTGTAAAGTCTGCAAAAATAATGAATTTTCTGGGTTTAATTTAGCCGCAATTCAGATTAACTAATTTTTTAATGATTTTAGCGAATTTTGTGAAGAAATCAGCGCAAGAAAGAACAATAATTTGAGTTTATAAGATTATAAATTAAAAACCACTTTATGGCTCCAGCGTCCGATGGTGACTAAACAAATAGAATAAACGTCCCGCTTATAACCAAAAAAAGAAATAAACTCAACTAAGATATTTTCTGTAAAAACACGAAAAACCCTCTTTATGGCGCCAGCGTCCGCTGGTGACTAAACAAATAGAATAAACGTCTCGCCTATAACCATAAAATAGAAAAATCTTAAATAAGAAATTTTCTGTAAAAACACGAAAAAGACTCCCTTTCGCCAAGAACATAAAGTAAGAAGAAGCATAAAATTTTAAGAGTTGGCAAGATTTCAAGGTGAACTCAAAATTATACCCTGATTTAAATCACCAAATCACAAGCTTACAATTGAGTTTCTTATCCCGAACTAATACTAAACAATAAATAGCACTCTGCAAAAGTTCACTAATTGAAATAAGTTCAAAACATCTTATTTTTGCTTAGAAAAATTAATCCTTATTAAAAAATGGTTACTGAAATGATCTCAATGAATAACACCTCTTTTGGGTTTTAACATGAAGTCACAACTAAATTCTAGAATAGTTTTACTTTTTAGCTTGATTCTTCTTTTCCAAGCCTGCGATTGGTTTGGCGGTGAAGAAGATAAACCACAAAAAAAATCTACTGAATTTGTTTTTACAGTGGATACATTAAAGACTTTGGCTCAATTCCAAGTGAATGATTTGGATGTGATTGATGATACATCGTTTGTGGTAACTGGTTTTTTTGCTGAAGATGATGAAAATGGGAATACTAAGAATGTATATAACCAAATATGGTGGGGTAAGAAGAAGGGGTATGAGTTTAAGAGTGAAAAATTAATTGGAAACAATAATAATGTGTATGAAATAATTGCTCTAGATTACTTTGAAAACAAATTAGATTTTTATGTTTTTGGTGCATTTTCATTAGTAGCAATAAAATCAAATAATTCATATAGTTATCATTATTTAGGTTCGAATATAAACGGAGATCAAAGCTATGAACATGCCGAACTAATCCGTCCAGGAGAGTTTTATTTGTATGGCCGAAACGGTTCATTAGTTTATTACAAAGATGGTAGATTTACTAAGATTGATACTGGAACCTCTCTTACACTTAGCCATGCTTCTAAATCAAATAATGATGATGATATCTATTTTTATTTAAGCCCTAAAACACCTGCTCAAGTTATAGATTCAGCTTTTTATACTGTGGGATTGCTAAAAGTTAATCAAACAAATGTAGTTTCAAAATTCAATATGTCTGTTTTGCAACAAATGGATTATCCCTTTTTTATTCAGCAATTATTAATTGAAAATGATAGTCTATTTATTTACGGAAATCAAGGTATTTATTATTACTCAGAATCTAAACCAAGTATTGAATTAATCAGAAATGAATTGCTTTCCAGTGCTTCTTTTATCAATGCAAATGATGGTTTTTCACATTTACTAGGACAAATTACTTACTGGCAAGACGGTATTAACTATAAACAACAACTTCCCAATACTATCCCATTACGTGATCTATATTTTATGGATTACAAAAATAATCGGGTAACAATGATAAACTCTAGTTACAATATAATAACAGGAATAAGACGAGATGAATAAGGAGAATTTCACCTCAATTGTCTTATTTAAGAATTCTGTATTTCCAATCGAAGATATCTCCGCTGCGACTCGTTCGCGTTTCTTTCTTTGTGATTAATTCATCTCTCATCTCCGGTCGACATGACTTTTTTTGATCATTTCTCATTTCTCATTTCTCATTTTACTTGGAAGATCTCTCCGACTCGTTCGCGTTTCTTTCTTTGTGATTAGTTCATCTCTCATCTCCGGTCGACATGACTTTTTTTTTCGAGCGGAAGCAAGCAATTTCTCATTTCTCATTTCTCCTTCATCATTTCCGAAAAAACCCTTTTCATACTTTATTTGCTTCCCCAATCAATTCGCTATCAGAGTTTTATTCTTTTCCGTAAATTCTGAGATTTACGATTACAATTCAACCAAATAATTTACTCATGAAATCTCGTTATTCAGTTGGCATTTTAGGCGCAACGGGCGCTGTTGGACAAAAATTTATAAGACTTTTACAAGGACATCCTTGGTTTGAAATCAAGGGTTTAGGCGCATCAGAACGTTCTGCTGGTAAAACGTACGCAGAAGCAGCAAACTGGATTGAAGCCGTTAAATGTCCAGATTACATCAAAAATATGACCGTTCAGGCTTGTTCTCCAGAATTTTTCGAAGGTGTTGACTTCGTTTTTTCAGGTTTAGATGCATCTGTTGCAACTGAAGTTGAAGGCGCATTTGCAGCAGCTGGAATTTCGGTAATTTCAAACGCAAAAAACTACAGAACTGAAAAATACGTTCCTCTTTTAGTTCCAGAAGTGAATCCTAATCACATCAAATCTATCAAAAAACAAACCTACGATGTAAATGGAAAGGGATTTATAGTAACTAATCCCAATTGTGTTACCGTCCCTTTTGTCATGGCGCTCAAACCTTTACAAGAATCTTATGGCATTAATTATGTCATTCTTACTTCAATGCAAGCTGTTTCTGGCGCTGGTTACCCTGGCGTTCCGAGCTTAGATATTATGGGAAATATTGTCCCTTTCATTAGCGGTGAAGAGTCAAAAATTGCTTCTGAACCTTTGAAATTATTAGGAACTTTGCAAGAAGATGGAACTATTTCCATGGCTAATTTCCCCATTCAAGCAACCGCTGTTCGCGTTCCTGTATTAGAAGGTCACTTATTAAGTATTTCAGTTTCTTTAAAGAAAAAGCCATCTTCCGCAGACGAAGTAATTGATGTTTGGAATAATTGGATCAATCCTATTGAAGAATTAGAGTTGCCTTTTGCACCAAAAAAACCAATTGTTGTTACTAGAGAAGATCGTTATCCTCAACCACGTTTACATGCTTATGATGAAAATGGCATGAGAACCACAATCGGACGCGTTCGTTTAACAACAATTACAGATTTATCTTTTGTTGCTTTAGCTCACAATACCGTTCGTGGCGCTGCAGGTGGAGCCATTTTAAATGCTGAATTATTAGTCAAAAAAGGCTATTTGTAGAAAACGCTTCGTCATCGTAGCGTCATTCAATTGTCAATGAGAGTTGCAAAAACGCCATCTCATCGTCATCCTGTTGAAAAACAGGATCTCTGCCTGATAGCGCATTAATCTTCGCTTTCTAATCGCTGTAAAATCAGAACTTCACAGCGGTTCT
>Ga0210034_1000268_pt1 | contig 60300 bp, 45 predicted proteins | sample CryGeymeta201505_FD_185466 | JGI IMG/M metagenome (GOLD analysis project Ga0210034, IMG submission 185466) | Groundwater microbial communities from Crystal Geyser aquifers in Utah, USA - Crystal Geyser metaG 2015-05 (SPAdes) (version 2) | ecosystem: Environmental > Aquatic > Deep subsurface >... | reverse complement strand
AGTTAAATCTTTGTAATAATCCTAAAAAGATAGAAAAAGTTAGTAAAGAAGAACCCCCATAGGAGATAAAGGGCAAGGGAAGGCCAGTTATCGGAAGTAAACCCAAATTCATTCCAATATTTAAAACAGAATGTAGTAATAGTAAAGAAAATACCCCCATAGCAAAATAGCTATTAAAAATATTCGAACCACCTGCAACGTGTTTTTTAAGAATTCGGTAAGACATTCCAAAAAGAATTAAGATTAACGAAAAAGAGTAGGCCATACCAAAACTTTCGGATACAGCGGCAAAAATGAAGTCCGTGTGAGACTCCGGTAAATACTGAAAGGTAACTTGGGTATTCTTTTTAAATCCCTTGCCGAATACCCCACCTGACCCGACAGCTATTTCAGATTGAATTACATTGTAACCAGAGCCTAATGGATCAGAATTTGGGTTAAAAAAAGATTGAATACGGGTTTTTTGATAATCTTGTAGAAAGCTAAAGGATACTGATATAGCTAGGATTCCTAACAATATAACATATAAAAATTGTTTTTTTGAAATAGTTGAAATAAAAACTACCGAGGCAACCCCCACCAACAAAGAAAAGGCAGTCCCTAGATCTGGTTGAAAAACCGTTAACAAAAAAGCCGGCACGAATAATATAGCTAGGATTAAAAGTTTTTTTGTTAAATTTAACTTTTTTGCACTTAATATTAGGGAAGCACCATAAATAATGGATATTTTAATAAACTCACTAGGCTGAAGCGCTAAATTACCAATATTAACCCAGCTGCTAGAACCTCTTACGGGGTCTCCAAAAATATATAAGTAAACTAGTAGTATTAACATTACAAGGTAACCGGTAAAGAGCGACACCCTTATCAATTCCTTGTTTACAATACCTAACAGGATATAAATAAAAACACTAACTAGGGCAAAAACTAACTGAAGCTTAAAGTAGTCGACAGAAATAGAAAATATAGAGTAAAGGCCAAAACAAAGAGCTATTAGAAATAAAAAATCTACAGTTAGATCACGGCCTTTTAAGAATCTCATTAGTTAATAATACCCTAAATCACCTATTTAGATCTAAAAGCAATCACACTAATGTTTAACCAACAAGACACTATTTTTATCCCCTAAAGTGATATTTTTTGAGCCTACTTTACTGGATAATTCTTTTTCATACATCGCTAGTATATTTTTGTTTGTTTTAGTGTCTTCTAAAACTAAATCGATTTTATCTACCACATTTAACCCTAATTCTTTCCTCTGACCCTGAACATATCTTACTAAAGCTCTAAAATCACCTTCTAATATAAGCTCTTTAGAAAGAGCAGTATCCATATAAGCAGTAATTCCGTTTTGTTCGATATTTACTAGATTTTCACCACTGGGAACATTAGTATCAAAATACACTTCTTTAACGTTTAGCTCATCTTTAATTACCGCTAAAAGTTCTTCTTTAACGGGCTTGTTGATTACCGTAATAGATTTAAGAGGCTGTCTTACAGGTAGATTGTTCTCTTTTCTTAAGGAATTTCCCAAAGAACAAATATTTCTAACATACTTCATGTCCTCAATTAACTTTAAGTCGTCCTCTGTAACCTCAGCAGCTTTTGGATAGGATTCCAAATGCACAGATTCTTTTAAAAGCTCTTTATTTACGCCTAAGTATATTTCTTCTGATAACATAGGCAAAAAGGGCGCTAATAAAATAGAAAAGCTATTTAAACACTGGTATAGAACTTGAACTGCTAAGGGTTCATTTTCGGAAATTCGGTCTCTACTTCGACGTATATACCAGGTAGATAAGTCTTCTACAAAAGGGGCTAAATTTCTTGTGGCAGACTGAACTTCGTATTTTTCAAAGTCTGAAGTAACCTGACTTATTGTTTGATTAAGCCTAATTAAAATCCAAGAGTCTATAACGTCTAGTTTGTTCTTGTTTAAAACTTGGCCTGGCTTAAATTCACCCGCGTAGGTTACAAAGTATCTGTAACTATTCCACAGCATTGTAAAAAACTCTTTTCTTGTTTCTTCTAAAAGCGGGTAAGAAAAACGAGAAGGTTCTCCCCCTGCAACCCCCGACTTTAGCAAAAAGTATCTAAGCATATCGGCACCATATTTGCTAAATACCTCTTCAATTGGGGGGTAGTTACCCTTACTCTTACTCATTTTTTTACCCTTTTCATCACCAAGCATTCCAGTTACTAAAACGTTTTTAAAGGGAGAAGTATCGAACAAAGCTACATTTAATAAAAACATAGTATAAAACCATAACCTTAGTTGATCAGTTCCCTCACTGATATATTCAGCAGGAAAACCCTTTTTAAATTCATCTATATTTTCAAAAGGATAATGGTATTGGGCAAAAGGCATACTCCCACTGTCATACCAAACATCTATGACATCCAAAATTCTTCGATAAGTTCCCTTACCAGTCTTTATCTCTATATTATCTACAAAGGGCTTATGTGGGTCAAAATTTTCGTTCAGCTGTGTTTTGGAAAGCTCTGAAAGCTCTTTAAAAGAACCTATTACTATTAGGTCAGACTCATCAACAACATTTCTCCAAATAGGCATAGGGGTACCCCAATATCTTTGACGGCTTAGTGACCAATCATGGGCATTTTTAATCCAATTAGTAAAACGCTTTTTCATGTCCTCTTGAGGAAAATTCACCTTTTTAGCCTCAGACAACAATTTAGGTTTTATTTTTTCGACATTAAGATACCAACTTTTAATAGGTCTATAAATTAAAGGGGTGTGAGTCCGGTAGCACATAGGCATTTGGTGTGCGTAATCTTCACTAAAAAACATTAGATTTTTTTGTTGTAAATCCTGAATTATATATTTACTAGCCTTCTTATAAAACATTCCGGAATACTCCTTAATTTCTTCTTTGAATTTACCTTCGTCATTAAGATAGTCAAAAAGAGGCATTTTTAATTTTAAAAATATCTCAAAATCTTCCATACCATAGGGGGCTAAATGTACAATACCCGTACCATCTTCAGTATTAACATGGTCAGCATATATAACTTTAAAAGCCCCATTAGATTTTCTGTCTAGGTAATAACTAAATAGCGGATCATATTCTAAACCAACAATTTCTGAAGAGGGCATTTCTGAGATAACTTCAGATTCCCCTTCTTTAAATATTCTTTTGTAAGCATCTTTAGCAATAATAAAGTATTCATTTTTATACTTTACTTTTATGTAGGTAATTTGCTCCCCTACTGCCAATAAAAGGTTTCCGGGCAAGGTCCAAGGAGTTGTTGTCCAGGCTAACATAAAAGTTTCTTTCTGGCCTTTAACAGGAAACTTCAGAGTAACAGCGGTATCGGTTATTTCAGAGTATCCCCCATCAGCTACTTCATGATCAGAAAGAGTCATACCAGCTCTTGTAGAGTAAGCCACAACTTTGTAACCCTCGTACAAAAGACCTTTAGAAAACAATTCCTTAAAAGACCACCACATACTCTCGATATAGTTGGAATCCATTGTGGAATACTGATCTTGATTTATCCACCTACCAAGCATTGTTTCGTAATCTATCATTGAGGATCTAAATTTAAGAACAGACTCACGACACTTTTGGTTAAATTTATCTATACCATACTTTTCGATATCACCCTTTTCTTCAAAACCCAAAGATTTTTCAACCTCGTATTCAACTAAGATTCCCTGGCAATCCCAGCCCATATTTCTACTTACATAGTTACCCTGCATGGTTTTATACCTTGGCACAACGTCTTTCATTGTCCAAGTTATAGCGTGACCATAGTGTGGAAGACCATTTGCGGTTATAGGACCATCGTAGTAAACCCAATTTTTAAGGTCCTTAGTGACTTCGTTTACTTTGTTAAAGATGTCCCGTTTTTTCCACCTCAATCTTATCTCTTCTTCTACTCTTACTAAATCTAATTTTGGGTCTATTTGTTTAAAACAACACATAATTCTACTTAAATGTTAGTAAATAAAAAAAGCCTCTAGTCTTTACACATTCTAGTAAAAACCAGAATAATATAGAGACGAGAGGCTTAAATCTCGCGGTACCACTCTAATTTCCATTTAAAGACACAATATCTTTAAAATAGGACACTTATATAGCTATAACGGGCTTTCCCGAAAGGTTCTAATCCCTAAAAAAGGTTTCTTCCTTTAGTGCTTTTACAATACGTTTGATTTACGCTTAACACTTTAAGTTTAAGGATATAAGTAAACTAGAGTAGACGCAAGTTTTTTTATTTTGGAGAGATGTAAGGTAGTATATACTTAGTATATACTGAATATACGCTATTTTGATTGGAGGTAGTTTTAGTAACTACTTCACAAGTATTTTTACACATCTCTAAAGAATCAAAAGGAACACTACCTCCGCAGCCTCCCCAGATAAACTGTTCACAAGTTTCTGTATTTTTATCAAAATGATATCTTTCAATATAGGCTTTACAAGGTCCAACGTTTGCAGAAACGTTGCAGGCATCTCGATCAAGTTCAGCCACTGGACCTAAAGGATTGGGGTAGATTTTATCAAATCTTCTTGCCCTGTATGTTAAGGCCCCAGTAGCAATAAATACTATTAGAGTAAAAAAAACGAAGGATGCTCTTGTTGTAAGTTTATTAAGTATTTTTTTAGGCATGCTAACCTCTTCTTAAAAACGGGGGAATTCTGTAAGGATCTTTATCGGAAGTATCCTCATCGTCAATAAAATCTAGATCTACATCTTTATCTTTAGCATTTTCCGAGGATGTGTTAGCAATTTCTTCTGGATCGGCATCTTTTAAAGCAGGCTTAAAAACATTGGGTGAAAAGTCTCCGGCGAAACTAGAAGAATACTCTGTCTCAAACCCAGTAGCTATAACTGTTACATTTATAGTATCTTTTAAGTCATCGTCTGGATTAGCTCCTAAGATAACATTAACCTCGGTACCTGTTGCAGCAACCACATACTCTGAAACTTTTTGTACTTCCTCTAAGGTTAAACTAGGGTCGGAAGTTATATTAATTAAAATCCCTGTCGCCCCAGTAATTTTGGCGTCTAGTAAGGGACTGTGAATAGCTTGTTGTGCTGCTTTTTCGGCTCTATTTTCTCCACTTGCTGTCCCTATTCCCATTAAAGCGGAACCGGCGTCTTTCATAATTGTCTTAACGTCTGCGAAATCAACATTAATTAAGCCAGGATGTACTATTAAATCTGAAATCCCTTTTACACCAAATGTTAAAATATTATCTGAAAGTAAAAAAGCTTTATTTAAGGGCAGGGACTTTTGCTCTACTTCTAAAAGTTTTTGATTTGGAATGATTATAAGGGCATCTACAGTGTCTTTTAAATTTAAAATTCCCTCCTCAGCATTCTGAAGTCTAGTAGATCCTTCGAATTTAAAGGGCTTAGTAACTACTGCCACCGTTAAAGCTCCGGAATCCCTTGCTAACTTGGCCACAACAGGGCTGGCGCCGGTACCGGTTCCTCCGCCCATTCCAGCGGCTATAAAGATCATATCGTAGCCGTCTAAATGTTTTTTTATCTCCTCAACACTTTCTTCAGCAGCCTTTTTCCCAATTTCAGGCAAGGCCCCACTACCTAAACCATTAGTTAACTGTGTACCTATCTGTAAAATCTCATCTGCTTTATTAATATTTAAATCCTGCTTGTCGGTATTAATGGCCATAAAGTCTACACCTACAATATTTCCCTGAGTTATCATAGAATTTAAGGCATTTCCTCCGGCACCACCCACACCTATAACTTTTATTTTGGCTATTTTATCTATATTTGCTTTAATTAACATTCACTACAAAGTTTAATAGTAAAAGGCTAAAGACTCAAGAAGAATAAGTAATAGACTAGGATTACCAAATTAAGTCTATTTTAAAAACAGGTGTGTGGAAAAATTTAAGGCACGAGAGACTTAAAAAAACTAGCTAACGCTCCAACTATTTTTTTTAAAAATTCGGATTTCATTACTCCACTTAAAACATTACTATAGTCGGATTCGTCGTTGGAATTTTCTAGCTTATACAAAATCGAACCTACACATGCTGAATATGCCGGTCCCTCAATTTCATCTATTAAACCGGTTATACCCTTAGGAAAACCTACTCTAACTGGCATATTAAGAACTTTTTTAGCTACTTCTACCACTCCCCTAGTTTCACCAGTACCACCTGTAATTATGGCCCCAGCTGGTAGCTTTTCTATAAACCCAGATTTTTTAATTTCGGTAAGTACTAAGGTATAAATTTCTTCTAAACGATCATGGATAATTTGATCTAAAAACTTTTTTGGCACGGATGTTAAGTCGGGGTCTATATCTCCAATATATAGATCTCCAGGTTTAATATTTTCCTCTAAGCCTAAACTGGAAGGAGCTTTTTTAGATTCTTCTCCGGAGGAGTGTCTCTGCTTGATAAGCTCAGCACTGTCTAAAGAACATCTAAGACCTACAGCAATGTCACCAGTAAGGTGTTTTCCCCCAATGGGTACAACAAAGCTATAAAGAGGGGAACCATTTTGATACAAAATACAACTGGTTGTTCTACCACCAATGTCTAGTAACACTGTCCCTAATTCTTTTTCGGTGTCAGTTAAAACGCTTATGGAGGAAGCCAAACCTGTATAGATAAAATCGGATACTTCCACACCAACCTGACGAACGGATTTTACTAAGTTTTTTATAACAGTAGAGCTACCATGGATAATATGAGCTTCTACTTCGAGTCTAATACCACTCATACCTTCGGGATTCTTGATATTGCCAGTGGAATCAACTACGTAATCTCTAGGGAGAACATGTATTATCTCTCGATTTGAAGGAATTGAAATTGCTTGAGCTGCCTCGTTAACTCTAAGTACATCTTGGGCAGAGATTTCGCCCTCAGGATCACTTACGGCGACAACGCCGGTAGAATTTTCACTTTCAATGTGTTGACCGTTTACAGTTATGATAGCCCTAGATATAGCATGCCCAGCCATTTTCTCGGCTTTTTCCAGGGAGTTAGAGATAGCTTCTACTGCTTTGTCTATATCGTTAACTACACCCCTGTCTATTCCTAAGGAGGGTACCGAAGAATTTCCTATTACAGAGACCTTTCTATCGGTTACGGAAGCTACAATGGTACAAATTTTGGAGGAACCTACATCTATTGCTGTAATTATGCGTTCTTTGGGCATGTGAGAAGTATATACAATTCCACCAGTTTGTTCTACTCAAATTTATTTTCAGCTTAGTTTTTAACACGTATTACTAAACCAAAGGCCTTGTGAGTATTTTAACTGATTATTTTAAAAAAAATTAATGTACAAATTTATAATAAAATCCATTCTTACAATCATAATTATAGTTAAATCCGCACAAAGTGTCCAATATTGGATACCTTAACTAAAGCGATTAGTCTTTTACAATTAAACGATCTCCCATAACCAAAATAGAACTGAAAGTTTTACCGCTTTCATTAAGCTCTTTTAACAACTGATTGGTTGACTGGGAAGACTTGTGACTGTCCATTAAAGCTACTACCTCTAAAAACCAGTTATAATCAATAGGCTTAATATAAGCTATTGAGTTATTGTGCGAAAGTGTAACCTTAGGATAAATTTTGAGCTCTTTAAGATAACTTATTTCTTCTGGTCTAAAAACATTATCTCCAATTTCTTGACCGCCGTAAATAAAAGTAGGGTAGTCAGTTCCAAACTCTTTTTTAAAATCCGGTTTACTAAATAAAACACCCCCATCGTCGATATAAAAATCTTTTTTGTCGGAAATAGCTAATACCTCCCTTAACTCATAATTGACGGCAACTGAGAGATTAGGTTTTAACTTTAAATTTACATTTTTAATCCAGGAATATTCTATAGCCAGATTGTCGGAGACTCCGTAACTCTTAATTTTATAAAAAGGTATTTTGTTGGCAAAACTTGTGTTGAGGTAATCCTGTATCTGGGGGTCCTTGGCTATAAAGTGGGAGATATTAAAGTAACCTTTGTAGTACAAAACTGATCCAGACAAAATAAGTAATAAAATAGAAAACAGCCAGGTTTTGAGCATATTAATTTATTAACTCCTCAATACATCCAAAGATTAATTTCAGAGAATTTTCGGGGTGAAGTTTTTTAGAGGGGAAACCCTTTTTAAGGTAAGTTGCATTTAGCAATTTTACGGCACTTTCAAAGTCGGTTAGATTTAAATTATCTTGATCTAGTAAAGTACTAATTGTGTAAGATTTAGACATAAGAGCGTTGTGATACTGTTCGTTTCTCGAAGACCATTTAATAGGAACAAAAATACAGGGCATTTTAATATAAGACATCTCATAGGCGAAATGTGCTCCAGATCGAGAAATTATAAAATCAACATTATTTAAAATCTTAGTATAATCTAAGCCGTGAACATATTCGTAAAAATGATATTTAGAATATTCCTTTGCAAGTTTTTGGGCTACTAAGTGATCTTTAGTTTCGGAATGTGAGGATGTTTGGTGAAAGATCTCGTATTTTTTTGATAAAATTTCAATATTGTCGAATATAAATTGATTTAAAGCGTGACTCCCCTGCTTTCCTCCTTGAACAAAAAAACTCTTTTGAGCAAAACTACCCCTTCTTCTTATGTCTAAGATTTCTTGCCGAAGAGGAATCCCTGTAACAATATATTTTTGGTTGTTCTTGTATTTATCATTTGACCAAGTTAAAAAAACCCTATTAGACATCTTGGATATTACTAAATTAGCCAACCCAAGATTTGTGGTTTGCTCGTGTGTAACCAACTTAATTTTTAAAAAAACTGAGGAAATAGCAAATGGAACGGCCATATATCCACCAAACGAAAAAACTAGATCGGGCTTTTCTTTACGTAAAATTTTATAACTTTTAAGCAAACTTTTTATAAAAAATAAGTATTTGTATAACCCAGCAACCCTATAAAACTTAGGGGCTTGAAAACTAATATAGGGTATGTTCAAGGAAGTTACCTCTTTGTATTCGCTGCTAATAGTATTGTTACTTTGAGAAGCATACATGTGGCCAACAAAAGTTAAGCTATAGTCTTTTTCTGCAAGCATTTTTTTAATTATAGGTATAGCAGAGTTGTGGTGGCCTCCAATAAATAAAACTTTTTTCATAATTCCTCCTTTGAATACTTATAGACTACTGCAAAGCCACTGACAATAAAAACTAAAGAGGAGCCACCATAAGAAATTAAAGGTAGAGGGACACCCGTTAGGGGTATCACTCCGGATACAGCACCTAAGTTAAGAAAAGTTTGTAAACCAAACCAGGTTAGCAATGCCGTAGAGGAAAGTCTTTGATCAACATCTTGTAAGTTTATAGTTATTTTGTAAAGCGTATAAAGGATTGCTACTAGAAGCAAAATAAGAACTATAGAACCCAAAAACCCAAATTCTTCACCGTAGATAGCAAAGATCGAGTCACCCACAACTTCCGGAAGATACTCATTTTTTTGCCTAGACTTACCAAACCCCAAGCCTAACCAACCTCCAGATCCCAGAGCAATATTAATTTGATTTGAATGGTATGAGGATTCCTGAAGATCTCCATTTCCTAAGAAAGTGTTCAGCCTCTGCATTCTGTAAGGGGAAAAAAGAACCAAAGATAGGATTAGCAATAAAACGACAGGAGTAGCATAGAAAAAATATTTTAGATTTACCCCAAAGGTAAATAAAATTGCTAAACCTAGGCTACAAACTAAAATGGCTGTTTTTAGGTCAGGCTCAAGAAAAATTAAAAACACAGGAACGAATAGATAAAAAAGGTACCTTAAGATACGATTAGAATCCGAAACCCAATGTTTTGAGGATAACAAAATTCCGGGCAAAGCTAGCATTACAGCCAATTTAGCTAGTTCTGAAGGCTGAAAACTCAACCTACCTAAGAAAGGGATGCTGGGTAAGAAATTTGGATTAAGTAAAATCCATCTTCTTGCGCCTAAGGCCTTTACCGAGAATGGGGTGGGAATAATAACAAATAACAGAAAAAACACAGTCAAAAAAAACAAGGGTAAGCTTAGGGATTTTAATATTTTCTTAGGTATTACCTGTACTAAAGCAAATATTGAAAGACTTAAAATAACCCAAGAAACATGATTAGTTAAAAAATAAAATTCATTGCCAAAAGTATTAAACGCATATGTGCTGGAAGCATTATAAATAAGTATAGAACCTACAAAAAGACAGCTTAAAAGGAGTATCAGTAAGTAAGAATGGTAATTTTTGACAGAGCTATTATGATTCGAAGTTCTTTTTCGAAGAATATTACTTTGCATTATTTCAAATATAAAAAAAAGTCACCAGTCCTAAAATAGATAGTACAATCTGAAGTAACCAAAACCGCAGTGTAACTTTTGTTTCAGGCCAACCTAGTATCTCGAAATGGTGGTGTATAGGGGCCATTTTAAACAATCTTTTTCCGGTTAGTTTAACACTCATTTGCTGGGCAATTCCGGATATACCACCGTCAAACAAACATAAGGCATGCGTTATTAAAATAAGAAATTCTAAATTTAAAAGGGAAGGGATAACGAAGAGTACCGCTGCAACAGCGTAAGACCCCACATCTCCCATAAAAACCCTTGCAGGAAAAATATTAAAATAAAGGAAAACCAACATGGACCCAAAAAATATACCTATGAAATTGGTTAAATACCCAACGCCTAAAATAGAGGCAAGAACCCAATAGCAGAACAAGATAAGTAACGTAATTCCTCCCAGTAAACCATCTAAGCCATCTGTTATTGCTACTGCATTTAAAGTAAAAACAAAAAAGACGCACATAAATATTGGGTAAAAAATACCCATCTCAAAAAATCCAAAAATTGGAACTTGTATGCCAGTTTTTCCTAGAACTACGTACAAAACATACGCTAGAAAAGCCCCCAAGGCTAAGTGCATAAGGAATTTATAATGGGATTTCAACCTCACCCCCGAATTGGAGGCATTACTACCTATCAGCCTAGTAAATTCTCTAAATAGATTCCAGGGAACAAGAAGCATTTTATAAACCCACCAGGTTTTTTCGGTTTTAGAGAATACTTCATATACCTCAATACGAATATTCTTACGCAAACCTGATCTAGAGTAAGCTTTTAATAAATCTTCTAACAAACCGAACATCGCAGCAATAAGAAACACTAAAAGCAAAAGATTGACCTCAAAATTGGCGTTGTTAAAAAATATATTTAATACAAAGGTTGTGATAAAAAAACCTAAACCACCCATTGTAGGTGTACCTATTTTTTTCTTGTGAGTTTCGGGGCCAAACTCTCTCACCTTTTCACCGAATTGATTTTTATATAAAAAGTTAATTAATAGCGGGTATATTAATCCAGAGACTAACATCGCTATTAAAACAAAATTTAGATTATTCAGTAACATATTATTCTTGAATTCTAGCACCCAGCTTTTTGAGTTTTTCAAGAAGCCTAAAATTATAATCCTCCAACACTTCAATATTATATATTCCAAATTCACCATCTGAAATAAGAGAAAGAACTAATCTCGAAAAATCAGGAAAAATATCCCCCTCTAAAGATAAAAACCCGGGCTTATACTTTCTACCTGATTCTATATCAATACCTTCATCTGTCATAGAAATATTACCACCTAAACGGTTAAGATCTTGAATTAAATTTTTTGTTACAGATTTTGTGGGGGGTAAGATAAAATTAGAAGAATAAGACTTACCGAGGCCGGGTAAAAGTAGGGACAAATATTCCTGGTCATTATCCTCCAAAATCTCAGATAAATCGTAATTAACCTCGTCACTACCTGAAAACCAAGTTCGCAAGATATCCGGATCACTAGCAGTGTATCCCCCACCGATTGAGGAGTAGACACGTAATAGAGTTGTTAAAAAAGAAGGTTTTAGACCGTTTATTTGAATCTCTCCTTCTGTAAACAGTGAAAGGGTCGTAAAAAAGGCAAACTCTAAAGGATCACCCGGGATCACTATCTGGGAAAAAGAGCTACTAATTGATTTGGTTTTTTCAAAAGTTAACTGAACATTTTTTGAGTGATCTACCTCTTTTAAGACACCAATTTCGGACAATAGTTCTAATATGATACCTATTTCTAGACTATCATTGGGAAAAGTAATAGAAAACTGTTCGAGATTTAGTAGTTGGAAAAGTATCCCTAAAAGTAAATATTTGTAGTTAAGTTCCTGAAAAACTAAGTTTGGCCTGGGATTTTGTACCTTATTATATACAGCATATTTCTCATTAGATTTTTTCTTGACTAAAAATCCTAAGTAAGACAAAAAATCAACTAATTCTTGATTCTTAGTTATTTCAACATAACCTTTTTTTTCTAAAGATAGAGCTACTAAAAAATTATCCTCAATAGTGTCGTATTTTAGTAAAGAAAAGTCAGAACCACCTTGAGCAGAGTCGATATAAATGGAATTTGAACTATATTTTATTGCGTAATTAGCCTCCTCTAAATGGGCGCAGTAATCTTTAATAGAACTGTTTTGAAACGTACCTTTAAGTTCATATTTTCCTCCTAAAATATAACATAGCGATAGCATAAATTTTGTTATATTAGGTGAACTATTCAACTCTAGGGACCCTCTTAGGGGGTAACCTCCGATCACTTTAAGTAACCTATTATTTGTATTTTTATCCATTTTACTTGTCGGGAGGCAAACCTAGGTAACCTGCAACCCCCTCAGAAATTTCCATCCAAAGCGGGACAGCTGTTTCGGATGCGTAGATACTGCTGGTTGGCCTCTCAAGCTTAACAAGCATAACAAAATCTTTATAAGAAGGCAAAAATCCTACAAAGGTAGCGTTAGACTTGTCATCTAAGTAAACTCCGTTTTCAGCAATTTGTGCAGTACCCGTTTTACCTGCCACGTTATACTTCTTACTTACAAAATACTTAGCCTCCCCACCAGATACAGCCTCGGTTAACAACATATTCATAGAATTAGCCGTTTTTGAGCTCATAACTCTCTGGATCTGGGTGGGTTTATTTTCTAGAATTTTACCATTTTTATCTATTCTTTCGACTAGGTAAGGCCTCATAAGGACTCCGTCATTGGCTATAGATGAGAAAGCCATCACTACTTGCAAAGGGGTGGTGCTCATTCCCTGACCAAAAGCCGCAGCTGCCAGGTCAATGTCATACCACCCAGCTGAATCAGAAAAGGTACCGGACTCTTCACCCTCAAGATCAACACCTAGTTTTTCACCAATTCCAAACAGTTTAAAGTACTTATGTAAGGATTCCCTACCGGCTAACCCACCCACTTTAGCTGCACCAATATTGTTTGAAAGCTGCAGTACCTGCGAAATACTTATTTCTCCGTGATGTTTTTTGTCCCAGTTGTCTACAATATAGCCCGAGAAATCCACAGGACCTGAATCTAGCACAGTTGTATCTGTATTTACAGCACCGCTATCTAGAGCAGCAGAAACTGTAAGAGCTTTTATTACAGACCCTGGCTCATAAGTAGCGGAGATTGCTTTATTAACAAAAATATCGGGATCATTAGAATAGTAGTAAGAATAATTTAAAGGTGAGTAAGTTGGGTAATTAACCAAGGATAAAATAGCCCCGGTTTTAGGATTTACAATCACCACAGTACCCGAACTTGCACCAAATTTTTCAACACTAGTTTTAAGCGCATTGAAAGACATATTTTGCATAACTCTATCTAGGGTTAAATGTAAATTTCCCCCTTGAATAGCAGAGTAACTAGAGTATTCCCCAAATAAAATGGGAGATCCCCCTGCGGAACTCTCTTGAGTGACAAAACCATCAACCCCTTTTAAGTCTCCATCGTAATACCCCTCTAAACCAAAATATCCTTTATCTTGACCCGACTCGTCATTGCCCACAAAACCTAAGATGTGGGAGTAGGATTCTAGGTTTGGGTAAGTTCTTGTAGGTACTGGCAAAAAACCCAAGCCTTTTATTTGTAAATTCTGTAACTCTTGCTTTAGTGTAGATGAAATTTGCTTTTCTAAAGAGTAAAACCTTAAATTTTTATTCATTAAAGCATTTGCCCAATAAACTTTTTTATCTTCTAAGCTTAAAGACGATTCCTTTGGAAAATCTTTATATACAACATCAAACACTTTTTGAAGTTCTTCGGAAGATACGTCGGACAAACTAGGATCTATGTAGAGTTCGTAAGTATAACCACTTAAGGCTATTGGAAAACCATCAGAAGTATAAATTTCCCCTCTCTGAGCTTGTATTTTATGTACCCCCTTGTGTTGAGCTGTGGCAATCTTTACCCAGTAGTTTCTATGGACAACCTGCGTGACAAATAACTTAACTATAACTAAAAAAAATAAACTGAGTAAAAAGAGAAATATATATCGTATGCGAGAGTAGTCGGCATTTGATATGTTGACCATACAAAATTAGTTCTTAGCAGTGGAGGCCAGCGAGCTTTGAGAAACTTCAATGAAAGATATGGAAGCAGTCTGCATGCCTAATTTTGAAGCTCTTTCATACAGCTCGCTGTAGCTACTCATTTTTGCATTTTGAAACTTAAGCTTTTTATTCTCTATTTCTAAATTCGAAATCTGCAGACTCATAGAGTGCATTTTTTGCCCATCAATTAACAAGTTGTTAAAAACAACAACCCGGGCCATTAAACCCACAATAGCGGGTAAACAGCATAGTATGCAATTAAATATAAGTCTTTTATTCATAAATAACGTTTAAAGTTGCTGATCTAGAACTAGAATTGCTTCTAATTTCTTCAATACCAGGTTTAATATTTTTAACGTTTAGGTCATTATCCTTAACAAAATTCTGTATAATTTTTTGTTCTAAAGAGTGGAAGGAAATTATTAAAATCTTTGTGCCTTTATAAATTGAAGGTAAAAAATCCGATAGCAATAACTGTAAGTTTACAAATTCAGAATTCACGGCTATACGAAGGGCCATAAATAATTTAGTAGCTGGGTGAACTTTTTTACCCAAAATTCTATTTTGATAACCCGATGCTTTTAAAAGTTCTCCAACGGTCCCTATATTCCCAAATTTTTCCCGATACTGAAGAATTTTTTTTGCTAAAGGCTTAGCAGATGACATTTCTCCGTAGTTTCTGAATAAGTTTGTCAGCTCACTTTCAGATAAAAAATTTAGCAAATCCGCGGCGGTCGGCCCACCTGATTTTATATTTATACGCATATCTAGGGCTTGGTTTGGTTGAGAAAAACTAAACCCCCTCGTGCTAAATAGCAGTTGGTCAGTACTAAGACCTAAGTCTGCCAAAATTAGCGAAAAGTTAAATATATTTAAATCTTCTAAAGTTTTTTTTGCCTTACTAAAATTCACATTGCAAAGTATTACTTTCTTTTCGCTTTTAGAATCTGTAAAAATAGAAATATCCTCCAGAGGGCTTTCTACCTCTGTAAAACCTTTTGAAATTAATATTTTGGACAGATTCTCAATAGGAGCAAAGTCTGCATCAAAACCTACTAAGTTATCATTTAAGTTTAAAAGTGCTAAAAAATGGCCTCCAGAACCTAGAGTACAGTCAATTAACCACCCTTTGGTATCAGATGGACATTCGACGACTACTTCATCTAATAGAACCGGTATGTGCTTCATAAGTTATACAACCTGACCCTCTAGAGTCTCGAATATTTTTCCCCAACTGTCCTTATCCCAGATCTCAAAGTGATCCCCAGCACCTATTAACATTGCTCCGGATTCTTCTTGTAAACCAGAGTAAGTTAATAGTGATTTGGGTAAAACAACCCTTCCTTGTGCATCCAAGTCAATCTCGTATGCACCAGAAAACAAGTATCTCTTTAGCATTCTGGATCTTTTATCACCAGTAGAGGCATCTAGATTCTTTTGGGATTCAATCTCCCAAGCATCTGGGGTAAACCCAAAGATACAATTTTCAAAACCTCTAGATAAAATTATGCGATTATTTTCACCAAAAACTTCCCTGATCTTTTTTGGTAGGGCTAATCTAGCACCCTTGGTTAAGTTTGGCTGGTATTCCCCTAAAAAAAGCCGTTTGGTGATTATTTTGTTTTCTTGTTTTTCACCATTTATCACCATTTATATATAATCTATCACCAATCAACCCCACACTACAACACAAAACTTACCCGAAAGATTGTACTTAAAGGATTTAGTTAGAAGACCGAATTATTTTAATAAAGAGTTTATTTAAGAGCCAATTAAACAACTGTTTAACGCTACTTTTTCAATTGGAAGTCGTGGCTTCGGGGTAGGCAGTTAATCTTTCTTCTGAAATGGTTTCTCCAGTGATCTCATCTGTACCATAGGTACCATCTTCAATAGATTTTAAGGCTTTCTCTACTTGTTTTAAATCTTTTTGAATTTCCACTACTAGAGATTGGGTGTTAGAATGCTGTGTGGCTTCAGCAACATCGTCCTCTTCATCAAATCTTCTACCTCCGGGATCCATTGCCTCTTCTTTAAAAGCATCCTCTTTTTTCAGTCTATTAACCTCTTTAGTAAGATTTTGTCTTTTTTCGGTAAGCTTTTCTTTTTGAAGAACGATAAATTGAGAGTCCATAAAATTTTTTTTGCTTTAGATAAGCTAATAAATTTGATAAAACAATAGATTGAAACAACACTATTTAGTATAAAAAAATAAGTGTTAAAACCCCTTATTAGGAATATATTTAGCATAGCAACAGCGGAATAATAAATCAAGAAAAGCATAGCATTGCCCCCAACAAAGGTAACCTCATCTGTTTTTTTAGCTCGTAGTAAACCAAAAAAAAGTGAGTTATAAGAAGACTTTTGAGAATTTAATAGAATTAAATAACCTATCAAAAACAAGCAAGACATTAAGAGAGTTCTAGGTAAAGGGAATACCATAAAATTTAGAATAAAAAGCCAGAATAAAGCAAAGGATGTTTCTTGAAAAATAAAGTCTAAAAGCTTTAAAAAAGATAACTTGTTTGATTTAGAGTAAATGAAGGTAAGTAATAAAAGCGTAATAATTGAGGTTTCGTAGGTAGTGCTATTGAGATAGTTTAAAGAGGGTATTTGTGAAAACAGCATAAAAACTATTGGGGGAAGAGTTAGACCTGCTAGAGAAATAAAAGAAATATCTAAAGACTTTTCCCGTAAAAAACCGTTTTTATAGGAGTGTTTAAATATTTGATAGAAGTATTTTATTAAAACTAGGGCAATTAGTATTGGGTAAAGTACAAACCTAAAGGAATAAAGGGTATAGAAATAAGAGATAACTATCTCCATTGAATATTTAAAAGTTTATACGTAGATATAAATACTATTATAATTAGAAGTGACAGATAACCAAATACATTAGTCACACCAACTCGGTCTGCCAAAATTCCGGAGAGTAATATAGGCAGAGCTCCAGAAACAGCCACAATAGACTGCAAAAAGCCAAATACCTTACCCCTGTTTTTGAAAGAAACACGGGATTGCAAACTTGTATTACAAGAAATACTAACAAAACTGTTAAAAAACCCCGCAAGTACGGAAAGAGCGATCCCGATGCCTACAATTAAGGTCACACTGTAATTTAAAAGAGTAAGATGTTCTTCTATCGAAAAATAACGTACTTCAGGTAGTAAAGAAAATCCTAAAAAGGTTAGTGAAGAACCTAGAAGCCCAATTTTTACGAGTCTTTTTCTAGTTAAAAACCCCCCGATTCTAGAAATAAGAGCAGCCCCTAACACCATTCCAAATGCTGCGGGACCAATAAGATATACAGAGGCATCCTCAGGCACTAAACCCAATACCCGGGTAGTTAATCCAGGAGTTAGTGACATAAACATGGCAACCATAATTTGGGACACCCCCATTAAAAGGATCCCTAATTTTAAAGCAGGGTCCTTAGAAACAATCTTTAAACCTTGTTTAATAGAGTTCCAGGGCTTATCTATAAACAGATTTTTATGCCTGCTTGAAAATATACTAACTTTTTTGTTTGAACTTAAAGGTAGTAGTAAACCTAAAAATCCTGCGACTAAAAATAATGAGGCGATAAAAACGAAAGAGCCTAAGTCCCCTACCGATTTTAGTAAAGGACCAGCCCCCATAAACCCTACTACTGCGGAAGAATAAAGGGTTAAAGTAAAAAAAGAATTAGCAGTTATTAAATGCTTTTTTTCTACTAACCTAGGAATTAAAACGGCTTCAAGCGGAATAAAAAATTGCGACACCAAAGATAGCAGAAAGGCGAATAAAAGAATAAAAAAGAAGTTACTGTGTAGAGGAATAAATAGAAGAATTAAAGAAAATCTTAAGAGGCTTATAAAAACCAATGTAGTCTTTTTTCGCCACCTATCAATTAAAACACCAGCCCAAGAACTGAATAATACAGCAGGCAAGCCGTAAGCTAGTATTAGATAAGATACAGATGCGTTACTTCCCGTTTGTTTATATATCTGTATTGCTAAAACAAAATCGAACAGCTTTACGCCGACCTGAGTCAGTATCTGCGCGAACCAAAGATTTAAAAACCCAGTGTTAGAGAGCAAAGTGTCGCCCGGGAATAGATCTAAAGAGAAAGTACTATCCTTCTTTATTTGCATACAAATTTTATTTAACCCTCTCTTTGTACCCTAAAGTATCAGTGTTTATTCTTACCACATCCCCGATATTTATAAAAAGCGGAACCATGATTTCTATATCGTTTTCTAGCTTAGCCGGTTTTAAAGTGGAAGACGAAGTGTCTCCTTTAAAACCGGGTTCCGTATACTTTACTTTAAAGTCCAAAGACTTAGGTAGAAGAATATCCACACAGTCGTTATTATACATTTGAATTTGGTATAGTTGGCCTTCCATTAGAAAGTCGGCCTTGTCACCTAAAATTTCTAAGTCAAAAGCTTTTTGCTCGTAATCTGTAGGATCCATAAACATGCCATTTTTTACATCTTTATATAGGTATTGAAAGTTTATATTCTCAAGGTCAGCAAGTTCAAATTTTGTAGAAGAAGTAAAAGAGTCGTTTTTGATTACACCAGACATCAAATTTCTAATCTTAACCCTTATAACAGCACTACCTCTTGCCTTTTTCATGTGGCTAAAATCTAAAACTACCCAAGGAGAGTTATCGTGAATAAATACTGTTCCTTTTCTTAAAGCTTGAGATAAGATCATACAATTATAAAAATTTATAGTTACAGCTTTTTAACCTTAGTATTATAGCGCTGGAAAAAGATTGTGTCACTTCGAAGAGATTATAATTAAGAGCACTAAAATAAAGACCAAATGTTTAGTAATTTGCTTCGTAAACAAAGATAGTGGATAATTGTGTTCAAAGAGCCGGAGTGGCGGAATTGGCATACGCGCGGGACTCAAAATCCCGTGAGGGCAACCTCATGTGGGTTCAACTCCCACCTCCGGCACCATGTAAAAGATTAAAATCAAGCATAAGTAAGTAGTTTGGGACAAATATCTCCAGCAGATTATAAAATAGGAGTTAACAGATAGTTAAAGACAAAAACTAGACTAAAAATTATTATCGCCCCAACATAAAAGAATAATATAATATTCTTATATCTCCATACTCCCCATAATTTAAACCGCCCGTAAGCTACCGCCGCAATCAGGGAATCCAGAAATAATAAAATATTTACCCAAAAAATAAACTGCAGAGAAAAAGGAGTTAAAAAAGCACCAGAAAATATGCGTGAAACGGGTAAATAAACTCCGTAAACAGTTAATGAAATAAACAAAAAAATAAAAGATGTAAACAAATAGCTATATCTATAAAAATTCTCCAGTGTATGATTTTTTCTATGAAAAATGTTTGGCAGCATTTTAAACATCTAATTTAAGAATAGCTAAAAAGCCTAAACTTAACAAGAAAATACACTAAATACAATACTAAAGGGTGGAAACTTTAATAAGGTTCAACCCTTAGTTTAAATAGAATAATATCTAATTTTTATAGACTTTAACAAAATGTTATTATTTGTAATCGGCTATTTTTTGGTTAATCCAAGAAAGAAGCTCTACTATTTTTACTCTCTCTTGAACCATGCTGTCTCTATCTCTAACCGTAACGCTATCGTCCTCTAAGGTTTCATAGTCTATTGTTACGCAAAACGGTGTACCTATTTCGTCTTGATACATATACCTTTTTCCAATATTACCTCTATCATCCCAATAGGTGGGAATTTCTAACTTTAAGCTGTTGTAAACTTCTTTAGCCTTAGTTGTAATACTTTCTTTGTTAGAAACCAGCGGAAATACAGCAACTTTGTAGGGAGCCAGTTTTGCCGAAAGGTTTAAGTAAGCTCTACCTTCCTCTTCTGTGTAAGCGTCATCTAAAACCATAAAAAAGTTTCTATCCAACCCCCAGGTTGTTTCTAAAACATGGGGAGTGTATACCTCACCTGTGTAAGGATCTCGATAATCTAGATTAGTTCCACTGTGTTTTTTATGAGTATTTAGGTCATAATCAGTTCTATAGTGTAAACCAGACACTTCGTCAAAACCCCAGCTAAATTTATACTGCAAGTCTTCAGCAGCCTTGGCATAAAATATTAGTTTTGTATGTGGTTTCCATTTAAACTTATCTTTGCTTATTCCCAAAACGTTAAAGTACCAATTTTCTATTTCACCCCTCCACGTTTCAAACTGCTCTTCCCATTTTTTTGAATCGAAAAAATACTGTAACTCCATTTGCTGAAACTCAAGCATTCTAAACAAAAATTTACCTTTAGTTATTTCGTTTCTAAATACTCTTCCTTGCTGAGCTATACCAAATGGTACTTTTTGACGTGTAGAGTCTAATACATTTTTAAAGTCTACGTACATTCCCTGAGCTGTCTCCGCTCTTAAATAAAGATTTTCAGCGTCTTTTTCCACAGAACCAAGCTTTGTACTAAACATTAAATTAAAACTCTTAGCTGGACTAAATTTATTACCTGAAGGAGACTTTATGTTGTTTTCGGATATAAATTTATCCAAGTCGGCAAGTTTAAAATTATCGGTGTCTGGAACCTCTTTTTTGTTTAATTTACACCAATCCTCTATTATATGGTCTGCTCGGTATCTGTTGTTTGTTTTTAAGTCTTCCACCATAGGGTCTGCAAAGCCTGCAACATGCCCGCTGGCCTCCCAAACTTTAGGGTGCATAAAAATGGCTGACTCTATCCCAACAACATTCTCTCTAGTTTGTACAAAATTTTTCCACCATAACTCCCTAATATTTTTAAGCAACTCTACTCCTAGAGGCCCGTAATCATAAACATTGGCCAAACCCCCATAAATTTCGGAGCTTGGAAATACAAACCCTCTTCTTTTACATAAACTTGTGATTTTCTGCATTTTATCTTCCATAAATAAGAAATTTTGAGGAGTAAGAAAAAGTTATGAGCTTTTACCAAACCCTAAATAAAATTATTAATTTTACTAAGGGACGATCAAATTCTAATTAACCGTGGTTCCACCCTAATTGGTAAGAAATGTTTTCCAGTTGACTTACCCACTTAATTTATAAGAATTCTCTCTTAGTTTGCCAAACTAGTCCTTAAGATTCTTAGTTAGGTTCAGATTATAATATACGGACTAGTCAGTCAACAGCTATAAGTTTTTTAAGAGCAGTAAAGAGTTAAGTCTTCTTTCAGAAATTGCCTCCAATAATGAGTTAAAGAAAATATCTATTTTTTTCTGATCCATATTACTTGGGACCATATCACTGTCAATCAGTTTTAGGTAAGGATTGGTGTTTTCGTACTCGTAGTCCCAGTAACCCTCTCTTAAAATCAGGTTCTTTAAAAAAGAATATACTGTACGTTTTGAAGGTTTTTTATTTAAAGAATTTAAAGATTCAACAAGACAAGTATATAAATAATAATCCTTCTCTTCGGTTAGCAGAGACAAAGATTCTAACAAATATAAAGACCAACTCGACACAGTTAAGTTGGCCTTTACTCTTTTGAAGTCATTTAATAGATTAGCAGATTCTATATAATAGAAATCGTCTTTTTTATTTAAACCGAGCGTTACTAAATTTAAAGTATCTAATTGAGGAGACCTCTTTGATTTTAAGTTTCTAACCCCTTTTCCAATACAGGTTATTTTTCCATACTCTTTAGTGTATATCCTATATATACGATCAGCGTCTTTAGAATTTACAGAAGAAATAATTACTCCCTCAGATTTAAGATTCATACATTTACAAGTCTACTGAAAAAGTTTCTAAAACCTGACTTCCAAGTCACTGTTTAGAATCACTTTCTTTTCTTCATTATCTCTAGTCACGGTATAAACTTCGTTATGAATTCCACTTTGTTTTTGAACAAACAACTTGTAGTTTTTTAAATCTACCTCAGAAGGCAATTCATACTCAATAGTAACGTCAGCACTTTCTCCTTCAGGTATACGTACGAAGAACTCTATAAAGTCTAAATTATGATCAGTATCTTCCATTTGCCGAACGTTTATTTCCTGATCTAGGTTTACCTTAGAATCAGCTAGTTTAGAACCTTTAGGAACATAGATACGTACGTAGTCTGGGTAAGCATACAACCAAGAAGGTTCCCACCAGTCAGGTGCTTTAGGATTTTTAATAACTAAATTAATTTTTGAGAAGTTTAAGCCGTCTTTTATATAAACAGATTTAGAAGTTTCTCTTGTTACTAGCCAGTCTCGTTTACCCCCACCAAAATTACTATGCAAAATGAAATTGTAGTCCCAGGTATTATCCGGTGCTGCAATAACTCTTCCAGAATAATTTAGTTCGTCAATTCCAGCTTGCACAACAGGGTCTGTTACATAAATCATTACATCCTTGGTCCCCAACGCCTCTAAAAAGGCACTAGATAAAGGAATTAAGTTCTCAGTTTTAGCATTTAAAACATTATTTAAAATGCTTTCCATTAAGAACATAATGATATCTTTTCTGCCTTGAATTTGTGAAAGATCGGAGTTTGCAATTACCTCTAAATTATATAAAACATTATCGCTGCTGAATTCGGTATCGCCGAAACCTTTGTAGGTACCTTCGTCTGTTTTAAAAGACCTACCCGAAACATTAACAGGACCTAGAACCTCTAATAATTTTTCTGCCAAATGTGTGTTTACAGAAATTACACCATCAACAGGCGGTAGATAACCTGCAGCCCCTCCTTGGTGAATATTCCAATAACGATTAATAAATAAGTCTACGCCTTGAGTATAGTCAGGGTAAACGGAAAGGGCATCTCTAACATAGAGTCTATTAACCCTTAAGTAATCCCTTAAAAAATAAGGGACATTGGTGTTTACTAACGCAGAGTCATCAACATCAATAAAATAGGTATCTACAGACCTCTCAATAGTTGGAACACCGTCTAACACACTAACCACTACCCCAAAGGTTGTAAAACCACCATTCATTCTAAGCTCTAAACTATTAGCCATCAAAACTAGATAAGTCTTTTTTTCACCAACCCCAATTAATGCAGGTAATTGTTCAAATAAAACCTTAAATTTAGGGGATTTTTCTGCCAATTGAGAAGTAACAGCTTGAAGTGAGACTATCTGCTCCCTAACAGGGGTCCCATTTATTGTTTCAGGATATTTTGTTGCGTCTATCTTTTGCAACTCAGTGTCTATCTCCCCAATAAGTCCGGATAATTTAGTCACTTCTCCAGAAATTTTTGGTAAAACCTCAGCAAGTCTTGTTATTCGTTGCTCGTTTGTTAAATGTTCTGCACCTTTTTTTAACCCCAAGTCACTGGCGTAAGGCTCGAGGGTGTCTAAGAACAGATACCCCAAAGCAATACTTTTATCACCAACGTTCATAAGAGTATCTACATCAGTAACATAGTTTTTTACGAAAGGTAGGGTTTTCAGTTTAGGAGATTTAGCGAAATAAACCACTTTGAATTCTTCGTAATCTTTTTCAAAAGCGTTTAAGTTTAGGTTTATCTGTTCTAAATCCTGTGTCTTTAAAGAGGTTTTTAAACCATAGGAGCTATCTTGTAATTTTTTAGAGGCTTTATATATATCGTAGGCGGGTTTTCCATAAATTAAACCCACTATAGCAAGTAAAATTACTATAACTAGTAGTAAAATTCCTACAGATTTAAGTAAAATCTTCCAGGGAAATTTAAAGGTTTTTTTAGAAATACCCGAAACCGATCTATCTGGTAAATCAGTCACTTTAGAATTTTTTAACTTAAAAGAGGGCAACTTAAATTTTGAAAAAGGTAACTTAAAATTAAACTTAGCCTTTGGCGCATAAAAATTTTCCATAATAAACTTAAATTAGTTAATGTGTCTCTGCTCTTATAACGGCAAGAGGCGTTTCTAGCATTATTAGTATATCATTAACAATATCTTTAACACGAGCATAGTAGGCCTCCATTTTAATACGTTTTTCAAAATCAATTTTGCTTCTACCACTAACCTGCCAAAAACCAGTTATTCCAGGCTTTACCTCAAAAATAACATCTAAGTATTTAGCAATATCGGGGTTTTCCGTTCTAAACTTATCTTCTTCGTCAATTTTTAAAGCTCTGGGACCCACTATACTCATATCTCCCAAAAGAACATTTATGAATTGAGGCATTTCATCTATAGAGTACTTTCTAATAAATCTACCTACTTTAGTTACATAAGGGTGATCTTTAACCTTATGCTCACCGGATCTAAGCTGTTTATAAATCTTTTTATTGTTTCTTTCTAAATCAGAAGCGTTTATAAACATGGACCTAAACTTGTAAAAGTTAAAGGTTTGCTTGTTTTTACCAACCCTATGATCTACAAAAAATGGATTGCCATTATCCTCTATATAAATACAAACGGCTACCAAGAGAAGAAAGGGAGAAAATACTAAGAGGGCTATAACTGACACGACTATGTCTAAAAACCTACCAAAAACAGCACAAAATGGACAATTCATTCTTTTAGGAATTACATTCAGGTTAGGGTTTCTAAAATCTGGGCTTAAGCTTAAAAAAGATAACATATCGTTATTTTACAGTTTTAATTAATTGGAGCAAATTATACCTGAATTTTTCTAAAGTATGTAACTCTAGTATTTTTTTAGCCTCTTTTATATCAATAAAATTATTAGGTATAGAATTAATAATAAAAGGAATCTCGGAAGTTTTAGAATAAAATAGAGCGACTTTACTGTTTAAGTATTCCAAAACCCCTCCCGAGCGGTAAGCGACAACCGGCACACCAAAACTTATAGCCTCTAGGGGAGTTAAACCAAAATCTTCTAGTTGAGGATGTAAAAAAACGTGAGCGTTGCTATACAAGGAGCCTAGTTTTTTATCACTGACCCTGCCTAAAAATTCTATATTTTTATATTTTTTAAAATCTTGCCGGGCGCATTTAAGTAAAGGACCACTACCTACGTGTTTTATTTTTAAGTTTGTGTTCTTTAATTCTTCTAAAGCTTGTTTAATATAAGGGTATTTCCATTTATTTAGCCTACTAACTAATAAGATGTAATTAGAAAATTTCTTTCTAGAATGATTGGGGGTTGTAAACGAAATCGGCTGTAAGGGTGGGTAAAGAGTAAAAACATTTTTTTTATCAATTCTCCAAGATTTATCAATTTTTTTTGCAACAAACTGACTTATAGGAACAACTAAATCGGGGCGTCTTGCCGAATAAAAATTGTAAGTTCGTAAAAGATTTTTTGTAATCTTAAAGAATAAACTACCCGTACTATCTGAATTATTTAAAGGTGTTTCCCAAACTTCTCTAATAGGACTAGTGACTATAGAAATATGTTTGGTTTGAGGCGTTGTTATAACACAGTGGGCAAAGCGATTACTTAAAGAAATAACTAAATCATACTCACCTAAATACAGATTTTCAAACCAAAATAATGAAAAAAATGAAGATATTTTATACAAAAATTCACCTTTATTTGCTAAAAAACTTAAAAAAGTAGATTTAAAAACTTTTCTTTTAACTAACGATTTTAAATGATCGTTAGAAATAATTGGAACAAAAATAGAAGCTTTTGGAAAAATACTTACTAGATTAAAAAAAAGACCCTCTCCCCCACCCCTTTGATGTAAGTCATCGTAAATGAGAGCTATTTTCATTTATACGGTTTTGGAAGAATTTTAAGCGCTTTTTTAACTTGACCCAAGGAGCCTTTGTATATTAATAAGGTTGTTTTAGCGGTTTCTGACCATGAATAATTTTTAAGGTTTTTAGGGTAATTTTTAATCCTTAATTCTTTACTAGATTTATTTAAGGCAATAATTTTATTTAAAGCTAAGGTTAGAGATTTTTCAGATTTAGCATCATAATAATCACAGTAAGAGCTTCCTACCTCTAGGTAGGCGGGTATTTTAGAGCAAAGAATTAAACAGTTTAAAGACATGGCCTCTAAAACCTGCAACCCAAAACCTTCTTTTAAAGATGGAAGTAAAACCAATTTGGAACACCTATAAAGTAAATTTAACTGCCCATCTGTAGGATTTGGAAAAAAATGAAAATTTTTATTATTATCAAGACTTACAACTTTTTGCTGTAAAACAGTCATAAAGTAGTCATTTTTACCAGCAATAACCAAAGAAAAATTGGGGTGCTTTTTAAAATAATTGTTTAAAAAATCCACTGTTTTATCCATGTTTTTATGGGGGTGCAGGTTGCCCACATAAAAAAAGTAGGGCCTATTTTTACTTATTTTTTTATCTTTAAAAAAAGTTTCTACCTCTTTAATCTCTGGTTTAGATTTTGGTAGGGGCAACTTGCTATAACCGTTAGTGGTTACATATAAATTACTACTTTTTACCCAACTAAATCTTTGTAGTATTTCAGTTTTTACAGAATTAGAAACCACCAAAATTTTATAACTATTTAAGGCTCTAAAAAGAGCAAGTCTAAAACCAACTCGTTTTAAGGAATAAAGTAAATAACCATGGGTGGAGGCCTTACCAGTTTTATGGGTTAGAATAGTTAAATCGTGAACAGTAGTTACTAACTTTTTAAAATAAAAAATAGGCACATTAATATATGGGACATGTAGGATACCTACCCCCTCTTTGTAAAAGATATAGGGAACAACTAACTGCTCTTTAAGGGAATGCCACCTAACGTTTGTTTTTATGATTTTTACCCTTTGTAAGCTTTTACTACTTAGTAAACTTTTAAAATACGTTACGTCTTCGTTCAATAAAAGTACTACCCATTGATCTTTAGAACTACGCGAGATCATTAGGGGAAGAATATTTTGAATATATCTACCTACACCTGTCTGTTTTATAAATCGTGCATCAAATCCAATTTTCATAAGATTAACTATAAGTAACTAATAAGTAGAATATCACCCTCTACTTTTTAATACCACGCAAAAATTCCATTATGTAGGTTGCAGCAAAAACGGGGTAAGTTACATAAAAAGGATATTTATGCATAAAATGTTTTTTATAAAACATTCTCATAGCATTTGTAGAAAGTTTTCTCATTCTTTTTTTAGTAGTAATTGAAGCAGTAGAAACATTAGTAGAATGTTTTCTAGTACCTACACTTACACCCTTTAAATGCTTAACTTTGCAATTGGGCAAGTAATAAATAAAAAAACCAATCTGCTGCAGTCTATAACAAAAGTCTACATCTTCTCCAAAAACAAAAAAATCTTCATCCCAGCCATTTAGTTTTAAAATAACCTCTCTTTTAACCAGTAAATAGTGGCTGATACACAAACCCACTGCATGAGGAACCTGCATATCTTTATACCCCAAAAAATATCCGCTAAAAATTTTTGATTTTGAAAATACCCTATCCAAATATAAAAAATGAGTTAATGCTACCCAAGGTGTGGGTATGCCTCTGTGCGCATCCAGGTCTAGTTTACCGTTTTCTAGATACAGGGCTGAAGTAACAGCCCCAACTTTTTTATTCTGCTGTAAAAACCTAATATTTTCACTTAAAGATTCTTTAGTGGGAAAAGCGTCACTTCCCAAATATAAAATAAAATCCCCCCTAGATTTTTTAAAACCAAGGTTATAAGCTGCAGAGATACCTTTATTTGTGGATTTATATAAAACCACATTCTTAAATTCTTTACTTACCATTTGGGCAGAACCGTCTGTAGAGGCGTTATCTACCACAATAATCTCGATATTTAAGGGTATTTTGATTAAATTATTTAAGCAAAGTTTAAGAATTTCTTTAGTGTTGTAATTAGCAATTATTATTGAAAGCAATATTTTATTATTAGCACTTTTATAACTCTGCATTATCAATTTTTAATTTATAACTACTCTCTGTACTCTTCAAATTTTATTTTACCTTTGAGTCTTTGAACAATACCAACAGGGTACCCAATCATTTTTGCTACATCCCCAGTAATTACCAAAAAAGGTATAACAAAGTAAGAACCTACATTTATATACAATTTTTCTTTTGGAAAATGTCTAAAAAATCTGTTATAAAATTTTAAATTGTAAATCATTCCCCCTACAAATGCTGGAGCTAACCACACAACACTAATAGTAAAAGACATGTAAATAAGCAAGATGCCTGTTATAAATGCTACGTACCTTATTAAATGACGCCTTAACCAAAGCTTTGCATGCCCGTCCCCTCTTGCGTATTTAAAGTACTGAATAAAAAACTTTTTTAAAGTCTCTCTTGGTCTCCAGCTGCTTAAAGCCTTTGCATTTACTACAAAGTTTTTACCTTTATTTTTAAGCTTTATATCAAAAATTAAATCCTCACAAATTGGTAACCATTCTGGATAACCGTTAACACTTTCCCACGCCTCTTTTCTAAAGGCTATAGACCTGCTTGAAGGTAAAAACTTTTCATCTTGTAATTCCTCTACTATAGGAACAGTTACTCCAGCTAAGTATTTTTCAAAAGTTGTATGTACTTCTGGGATAAAAAAACCTGAAACAACATCAATTTTTTTATCTTGCTGCAAGGGACTAACTAAGTTTTTTAACCAGTCTTTTTGTAGGGTTGCTCCCCCATCAACACTAGCAATAATAGGGTATTTAGCTTTTTTAATTGCAAAGTTTCTACCCGCACTAATGTTTAAACCTGGCTCTATAAAATAAACTAGTTTACCCATGTATTTTTTTGCAAGAGTTTGTAGCAATTTTTGGGTACCATCTGTAGATCCACCATCTACAATAACTACCTCGTCGGGGCAGTATGTTTGATTGAACAAACTAACTACAAAATCTTGTAAACTTTCTTGTTCGTTTAATATTGTAGAGATAACTGAGACGCCGTTTTTCATTTTAGTATCTTTATGGGATTAGAATTTGTAACTCCTATTTTATAAAATATTCGCTTAACTGAAAAAAATATTTGATTATCTTTAATGCTCCACAACCAATCAGTATTTTTGGAACCTTTGTCGTAGAGCAAGTGCCACGTTCCGTCGAAAACTATTATACCCAATAACTGAATAAAAACACTCCATACAACTGTAAAATAGAATAATAAGCTCATTTTTTTACTGTGCATGTACTTAGAGGTAACGAAAGGAATAAGTAAAATTATCAAAAAAGGGATAATGTCAGAAGCCATTCTATACCCCCAAGAATAACCTCCATACCAATGATGCCAAAGAGACAGTATTAATGTATGGGCTATTACTATTTTTGAAGATAGAAAATCTAAATCAAATAACTTAAAGTTTTTTATGGATAAGTACATACCATAAAGTGAGAAAATAAAAACAGGGCTAATAATTAATATACCTTTACTAGGACTAAACCACATTCCTAAAAACCCCTCAACTAAGCTCCCTGTCCAGGTATTTATTTGTGACCCATACCCTGTGTTTAAAAGGCTACCATATATTAAAAACATCAGACTGACTTCAAAAATGATAGGGATAAGGGCAAAGACAGAGTATCTTACTATAATTTTTAACTTAAATTTATTTTTAATAAATATAAAAAACGCAAATACTGCTAAAGAAAGCAGATTTGTGGGCCGGGCAATTGTAGCTAAACCTAAAATAAAACCAGTAAAACCTATTTTGTTTTTAACTAAAAAATATAAAGCCAAGGATATTAACAGATTACTTGTAGTATGTTGCCACAAACCCTGACTGTTAAGGGAGAACATATTTGTGGCAAAGGCATAAATAAAAACTAATAGCGCTATATTTTTGTTACTTAATTTTGCAAAATATACCGATTTTTTAGTAAAGTAAGATTTTAAAAATAAATAAAAGAATGCTACAGCTAAAGCAGCAAGCAAGGCTCCCCCAACCCGACTCATTATGCTAATTAAATTTATAGTTACAGGTAAGTTTAAAAGAACCGGAACTACGTAAATAGGTGTAACCAAAAAAGAAGTAAGCATTGGGAAGGCAGAGTAGTAATGACCCTCTGTAGTTCGTAAATAGTAGGTTAGAGCCAACTTGTCGTCAGGATTAGGATAGTTACTTACAAATAAATCATGGTACTCGTCTAAGTTTAAATTGCCTTGCTTAAGGATACTAAAAGGAACAGCAGATGTGGTAATTAAATCTTCACTTTGTAAGATTAAATTATTTAAGTTAAAAAAATAAACTACAAAAAAGGAAAAAAGATAAACAAACAAGGATATTAAAAATACTTTAGTAAAGTTCAATTTCATGATGTATTTATTTTATACTGGTCTTACGCTGATATGCAAACCACGGATGTTAAAATAGCAGTTTAGAGCAGTATATACCCAGAGCACGTTAATGTGCATAGGGTGTACACGAATTTAGCTAAATTCTCAGAACAGACCTCCAGCACCGGCGATACATTTAGTGTCGCTAATATCGAATAAAATAGCAGAAAAACTTTGGGCATTGGATTTATTGATAATTTTGTAATACTTATTACCGACCTGTTCTAAACCTGTCTCATAAAACTGCTCAACTTTTTTAATTCCTGAAAACTCAGAAAACGCAATTATGTCTTTATTTCCATCCTTACCATAAAAATAAACTAAATAATTTATACCCGAGTTTTTAGCATTTAGTAAGCCTTCACAGGTGTTCAACTTTTTTGTAAATTCCGACGAAGAAAAACCATTTTCTAAATTTACATAGTCTTTGGGGTTAGCTAAATTTCGCTGATACTCGGATAACCAAAAAACAGCGTCGCCGGTTTTTCCATAAGGATAAACTGCAATTACAGAGTTTTTAGGCGTATCATTTTTAATATAAGTAAACACTGCAGGCGGTGTAGAAACATCAGTGAGGGTTATAGGAACGTAAAACTCCATTAAACTTAAAGTAATAAAAGGTAAAAGAATAAAAAACGAGGTTACCCTCCATTTTTTAATTAATAAGCTGCCAAGCTGGTTACTTTTTAACTTTAGTAACTTACTTTTTAGTATTTTTAAAAAGTAAACATATCCAAATCCTGTATAAATTAGTTCTATTAGTAAAATTAAAACTCCCATTCTTGCTAATACTCTAAACATAGGGAATATCTTCCAAAGTATAAAAGAGGGCATATATACTTTATGTAATGAAATAGTAAAGTAAGGTGGCATTGTTAAAACAATTAAAACTATTGCAACTAAACCAAGTATAAAAATATTTAAATATTTCTTTAGTTCAGTATTTTTTTCAACCTCAGCCTCATAAATTCTATTAAAATATAAGTACTTTATTTTTAGGCTTACCAATCTAAAACTTCCCCACTTTATAACTTTAAAAAATTTCAACTTCTTGTATACATAAACTAATCCCAAAACTGCAAAAATAAAATTTATATAACCCAAGTAGCTAGCGCTATGCTCACTTGGAAAATAGTTATAGGTTAACCAATAACCCCAATCGTTTTGTAACCAGTTAATAACTCTAGTAGTAAATCCACCAAACCAAGGGTTTTCTGGACTTGGTAAAAAATAGTACCAAGGGCGAGAGGTGAAATAAAAAAAATCTTCTAGATTCCTCTCTACTCCTTGAACCGAGGTGACAGATTGAGAAAGAAAATAAGTGTAGTAGATATACTTAAAGGCTAAAATAGTAACACTAAGCGTAAAAGTAAAATATAGAATAAATAGTTTCTTTAGTAGAAATATTAATGATTTTATAAGATTACCTTTTTTGTAAATTAACGCCTTAAAAATAAAATATAGACTGTAAAGTAATAGTAGAAAATAACCGGAATAATTAGAAAAAGTAAAAATTAAGGCTATACAGAAGCCAAGTAAAAGGTTAGAATATTTAAACTCTTTTAGCTTAATTACTAAATAAAGAAAAAGAGGTACTACAAAAATTGCAGAGAGAGATAGATGTTGTTCGGACCTGTAAAAGACGAATGGGGAAAAACACCATATCAGGGAAAGACATAAAGAAATATACTTATCTACAAATACCCTAAAAAAACGATACGAAATAAACAAATTTATTATAAACATTGAAACAATGAAGGTATTCCATAAAAGAACATTGGAAAGAAGTTTGGAGATAAAAAAATAAGGAAGCCATAGAGAAGGCTCGCTAAAGACTCTAGGAAGATTATTACCGAATAATCCGTAGTAATTGTCGGAGGAAATACCTATATTTAACCTAAAACTCTCCCAAAATATCCACAGGTTATCTCCTAAAGTACCTATTAAAAAACCCATATATAAGAGATTTTACCTTACTAGTAGTAATAACTAAATAAAACGTAAGTAGTACAGAAAGAGAAATAGTAATAGAGGAGACAATAACCCCTATGTAAAATAAATTTCTTGGCAAAAAATCGACGAATAGATTTCTGTTATCAGACTCACTTATATACCAGGCGTTTTGATAACCATTTACCCTAAAATGTGTTCCAAAAGGAGTAACGCCTTTTATATAATTTAATACCTTCCCAATCTTATTTGAAGACTGGGCGTCAGTAAGTACCCACCCACTACTAAAAGAATCATTCATTGTGAGCACTGTGGAAGTACATTTATTTTTTACCAGGTAAGATTCTGTATCTAAAACCTCGTAGTTTCCCATACAATTGTCCAGAGATAAAGAATTTTGGACATCTTTTACCAAAAAAGCTTTATTATTAGGGATATTTTTAAAGTAAATGTTGCCGGAGGGCTCGTATAAACCCACGGATTTTCTCCGTGTGTAAAGATATATGGAAAATTCTTTTGAATTTTTAGAACTCTTAATAACTTCTCCTAAAGATATAGTGTTTAAAATATCTTCATATTTATCAAATACATTGATGTACTCCAGCTCTCCAGAACGGTCATTCCATTTATACTCAAATACTGCAATCCCAAAACCAGATTTAGAATAATCTAAGTCACCTTTTATTAAGAAATTAGAATCTGGAGTAGGGGCAGAAATGATGTAGTTTTTAATTATACGATTATTTTCCAAAAAATTGGCTAATGATTTTATATTATTTTTTGAAGAAATGGAGCTAAATGAAAGCTTATTTGAATCTAGCATTATAGGTACTTCATCGCCGTAGTTTACTCCTAAAGTATGACCCTCTGAAAAATCTTGTGTGTCATTAATATTTTCAACCGCAATATCATCTAAATAAACTTTTGTACCTGACTGACTTTCATCACTTAATCCTCCTATTCTATAGAATGATTCCACTTCTGGAGTATAGTAACAAACATCATACAAACACTGTTTTATATTTTTTGACTTAAACTCCAAATACTTATTAGAAGTGTCCTGCGACAGTATCTGTTCGTCATAAATTTTGGATCTTTCTACATAAGATACAAATTTTTTGGCAAAATCTTCTAACTTAGAATCGCTTAAATCAGTATTTTTCAAATCTTGAATAATAGAATTAAGCAGTAAATTAAATTGATTTCTAGAATAAGGTCTGTTGTATCTCTTAGCCTCTTCGGAACGCTTTGCCATTAGCCAGATTTTTGTATCAATTTTTTCGCTCCCGCTAGATAAACCCCTAAGTAATAAATACTCTTTAAACCTAACCAACGGGTACTTATAGTTTTTGGGGTCTACATTAGCCTCGGGCCAAGACCAACCTTTATACCACTGGGGAAGTTCTCCAGTGTAATAATTTCTGTCTAAACCTACTATTTTAGTGGAGACTAAGTTAGCTATTTCAGAACTTAGGTCCTTTTCTAAAACATAGCCAGTATCAGAAGAATAGTATGGGGTATTTATTAGATCTATTACTGAAAGGTCGTTATAGGAAGTAAGTTTTTTTATACTACTAAATCTCCCACTTCCTTCAGTAAATTCATACAGAAGTAAACTTTTATCCGGTCCATAGGATTTGACTAGTCTAAACGAAGGATCTTTGACAATGTCATTTAAATTTTCTAGTACTTGAAAATCGTAACCTCCCCAGGCATATTTTTCGTAAACATCTTTATAAGGTTCCTGGTACATCTTTTTATTTATAACTATGTATTTTACCCCAAGTAAATTTATAGCTTTTTTAAAAGTAGTAGTATCCTTATTATAAAGTGAATTCTGAAAAACTTTTTTAATACCTGGAAGATATAGGTCAGCAGTGTTAAAAGCAAATTCCCCATTAAAATCATCTAAACCTGTAAAAGAACTTATTGGAGAAAGCCCAATATAAATATCGTTATCAAACTCATCTTCGAACATCGTCCACGAAGCGTAGCTTAATGGAAAGGATAAAATCCTCTCTTTGGACGGCATTTTATTTAAATCGGAGACAAGATCAAAAAAATATGTAGGTAATTGAACAGCTGTTGTCCTCTCTACAGGGTCTTCAGTTATCTCGGTCGGAACGACAACTTTATTTATTTTACCAGTAATAAAAGGCCCTGCCTGTATAATTACAATCGAAAAAAGACCCAAAATCAGTAAATTTCGGAATTGTTTTTTTAGATACTTGGAAATTAAAACTAAGCAAAAGGATAGAAAAACTGCGTATACCAATACAAAAGGAATAGCAAATTTATTGAAGAAATTTTTAAACATGACCCAACCAGGTACATGTTCTGTTAAGAAGATAAAAAAACTAATCCCCGGATGACCAAAATTTACAACGTGTAGATACAGCGCAAAAACAAATGGGATAAGAAGGAAAGTTAAACTTGAAAGGTACTTGCTCTTTTTGGTATACAAAATATAAAACACGATGACTATTAAAAGAGGATAAACTAAGTTAAGGGGGGATAAAAAAATATTATATCCAATATATGAACTTTTTCCGTATAGATCTAGGCTAGGAAGATTTTGAAGCGCATTCAGTAAGCTAGACTTAGAAGCAATTTGATAAACAGTTGCAGCCGCCTGCGACTTACCCAACACGCTTGTTGTATAATTTGCAGCTTCATTGCTAGTTGTTAGAGATGATACCCAGGTAAGCACCCAATAAAGATTATAAGCTGTAAAAGTACAGAAAAATATAAATAAGTACTTTACACAGAAAAATAAATTAACTTTTCTACGTGCTAAGTAGAGTGCCACGACTATTAATACCGAAAAAGTAATCAAGTACCCAGCAAAAATTGGGGGCGAAGCAAAAGCTATAGAAAAGGGTAGAAGGAGCATATTTCCAAATAGAGCATACCTGTATTTTTTAGTGACTAATCCTTTTAAAATAAAAAAACTTAACATTGGAAAGCTTGCTACAGCCACGACACTGGATATTGGATGGTACCAAACTGTGTAGTAGAGAAGAGGGGAAAAAGTATAAAATAGGGCACTAAAAGTAGAAATTAAAGATAAGTCACGGTGTAATTTATTTAAGAGTAGCTCTAAAATTTCCTTGATAAATAAATACGTAAAAATAAAACTAATTACTAATAGAGTAATTGTCGTGAGAGATTGAACAATCTCAGGTGCTACAAAGCTAAATAGCATGCCTACACTCGCAAAGCTTATATAAAAGAATTGAGGGTTAAAGTTACCAAGGTACCCCGAAATAGAATTTAATTCCAACCCCTGTAACCAATACTGGGGGTAGGCAAAATACAACCGGGAATCATCTCCACCAACATTTATGCCTCTATAAAAAAATAGTAAAATGGCTGAAAATAGTAGAAATAAAGCAAAAATCTTTAATATTTTTTTCATACTATAAATAACCCAAATCGTTTAATTTATTTCTTAAAGTCCCTGTACTATCAAAGTAACTTGCGCATACTAGGTCTATGGGCCGACCAGAATATAAACCACAATCTTTGAGACCGCTATAATCAAAAGTAATACTATAAACATCCTCAACCTTAAAATTTCCATTTTTTAGACCAGAATAAAGCTTGTCTTTTTCATAAAATATTCCAACTTTTTTACCCTCTTCTTTTCTAATCCCCTGAAAGTCTAAACTCCATAGCAAGTCATCCTTAAAATATTTTGGTGACACCAAACCAGATTTATAGTTATAAACTAGAAAAGGATACAGAATACCTGTTTGAAAGTAATGCCCTGTGATATTTATATAGGAGGGATCCTGGTTAGGGTGATTGATGTCCTCAATATATAGAATAAAATCTCCCTCTAAACTGGACGAAAAGTAAATCTTCATAAACTCCAGTATATCTCTCCTAGCACTAGTAGACTGCGAAACATTTCTTAAGGTCAGGTAATTGGAGTATATATTCAAGCTTAAGTAAAATAGGGCGATAGAGCTAACAAAAAATAAGAGTGCTGGTCGAACCGTATTTCTAAATAAGTCATTTGATTTTATTAATATATTTAGGTGATAAATACCTAGAGATAAAATTAAACTGAAGGGGAAAACTCCTATATAATAATACCGGGAGTCTAAAAATATATTGTGAAAAGTCTGAAAAGAAAAAGGCACAAAGGATAGAAAAAAATAAGCTAGGCACCAGAGTATTATCCTCATATGCAAGAAGTTTTTTGATTTATATAGAGTGTATATAAAAATAAGTAGGATAAAAATAATAAGGATAGAAAAGACATAAGATAGGGTTGCGGTAGCAAGATAGTAAACCATAAAATCATACCTATTTCCAAAAGTCTGAGTTAAGGTTATTCCGTGTTCCAGATCTAAAAATTTCTCGGACAAAAAATATAAAATGTTCGAGTCTTGAAAAAACACCTGCGAAAGGGCTTTCAGAGGTAGGGTAAAAAGGTTGTAACAAACTTGGTATAAAGATGTAGTTAACCCGCTACTAGTGACATTCGAGGAGTTAACTGTTAAAAATCGGGGGATAAAGAAAAATAGTAAAGATGTTGAAATAAAGGCGAATAAAATCTTTACCCCTTGTAAGAAAACAGATTTGGAAAATTTTCCTGGCCTAAAAAACCAAAAGCTTAAAGGGAAGAGCGGTAAAAGACCCACGCCCGTCTCCTTAAAGAGGGTAGAAAAAAGAAAAAGGAAAATAGAAATCAAGAGGTACTTACGCTCATCATTCCTTACAAAATGAATAAACGCTAGCAGGGAAAGATTCACGAATATAAAAGATCCCTGTATTGAAAAGGACTGGGCAGACCAGAAATAAGTTTGGTAAGATACGTGGGAAAACATGAAAAACGTTATTGTCAGTAATTTTACTAAGTGATTTTCTTCTATAAACAAGTTTAGAAACTTAAGTAAAACGTAAATATTAAGAAACGCTAGTATAAAAACCCAAAAGGAGAAACCAAGATTAGAGGAACCCCAAAATACCGTATTTAGAATACTATACGTCCTAGTGATGGGGTTAAAGTGTAGAAATCCTCTGTAAGTAAAGATGTCTTTTATCAGAGCCGAGTAACCCTCCCCAATTAAATAAAGATTCCTTCCAACACCATTCCATTCGTCCTGAATAAAGTAAGTTTTAAATATAAGTATATTAGCTAGTATAAATGCTATATATACAAATATTAGGATGTGACTATCTTTTTTTCCTAACCGCAACATAGAGTACCCTCTTGAACTGTAAATTTGGCAAAACACTACTTAGTAAACGTTCAAATCCGATTAGAAGATTCAAGTATAGGGATTTATTAAATACTCTATAGAGAAACTCAGGCAAAATTTGGTAACCTTCAATGGACAGAACTTCTAGCCCAGACTTCTCTAGATAATAATTTAATCCAGCAAGGCTTATCTTAAAATGATTTACACCTAGTTTATCAAAAAAGGAAACAGAATGAGAGTTAGTCACGGTAAATATAAAAATACCATCTCTGCTAAGCAAGCTAAAAATCTTGTCAAACCAGTCACCGTAAGAATTATAGTACTTTAAAACCCTAATCGCGGTGATTAGATCAAAAGTCACGTTAGGAAATTTAGAAAAGTTATATTTAAGGAAGTCAGTGTTAATTACACTAAGCTTACTATATCCTGGGTAATTTTCCTTGCAGAGCTTTAACATTTCTACACTGGGTTCCACAGCGAAAACTTTACTTCCTGTATGTATCTTAGGGGCTACGAAATTTAATATTCTACCATAACCACACCCGATGTCTAGGTAGATAATGGGCCTAGCTACTATGAGGTACTTTTTTATAAAGGACAGTTCGAGGGAAGAAAGATATTTTTGATATAAAGTCCGATCCCATATACCGTTATATTTCTTACTGTAGCTGTCCCAGTAAGACAACTCATTATTTGTCATTTTTAAGAAGAAAATTTAATAGTTTCTTTTGGTCATATCCCTGGATATAGGTAATCCTATAATTCCCTAACAACTCAAAAGCCCGATCAGCTTGGTGATACAGATCTCTAAAGCTGTAGGAAGCGTATATATAACTCAAAGCAAAATTATTTTTAAGAAAACCGAGATTTCTACCGTAAAAATATTCATGTAGTACCTCGCTAGATGACTTACTCTCTAATCCTCGACTTAAGTATATCACTGCGTCAACCTTAGATTTTTTCAGACAGGTATCTATACCCCTCTTCGAAAACACATCCCTTAGATCCCTGTTAGATCCCCTACCCTTATTGACAAATACAGGGTAAGTTCCGTAGAGCGTGTCTGTTTTGGTATCCCAGATTGTAAAATTCTCGGATATATACTCGCCACCACTTTTTAATACAGAAGTCACCAAACTAGTCTTCCCATTTCTACCTTTAGCCAAAATCAAGTAAACTGACCCATTAATTTTAAAAGAGGCTGAAAAGGTTACAAGAAAACCTGCCTTAAGGAGATCAATCTGAATAACATGGAAAAGGTGCCTCCCTAACGTAAAAATATCTCCTAAATTTACCCTTAAAAACCTATATAGAGGATTAAAATAAAATATTCTATTTTTGTAATCATATTCAAAAACAAAACCTACACCTTTATATAAGGGTCTCCTGTAATAAACAGAGTTATTTGTACTTGTATAATCCCCATCAATGGAATAATTGCCCCTCTTTAAGGCTTTTCTATATAAGGACTCTCTATATTTAGAGTACTTAGCTACTGTATAGTGGAAACGGTACTTTCGATCTACTACCCTTGGGGTAATGTTCTTTGTTAGCAATAGAAAATCAACAAGAGGTAGATGTGTTTCTAGGGAAACAAGGCCAGGTACTATTTCTAAATATTTTACTGACATAAAGTAATTAAGTGTTAAATCTCAAAAACATAAATTTATAATTTCTAAATCAGTAAGGATACCTGTCTAACCCTGTTAACAAATAAAAATAATATTTGATCGGTGCCCGGAACCTCGGAATATCTACAAACCCCTTCTTTAGATTAGTAGAACTGATTTTATTTTTCTTTATATTCAAAATTTTCAGGTTATTAATGAACCATTTTAAGGATCGAAGGTAAGACGCTAAATAGGATTTATTTAATTTTAGCAGAAAGTAAAATGAAATTAGTAAACTGTAGAAGTTCAAAAGCAGAAAATATTTTAAAAAGTTCCATGTACTAAAATTTTTGTAGAAGCTAGATAACTTATTTTTAATGTTATGGTACTGGATGACTTCATTATTAAATTGGGAAGAAGTGGAACCCCCTTTGTGATAGCAAAGTGCCGTGGGATAGTACCAACTCTCGTACCCATTCATCCATGCTCGATGACAAAAATCAGTCTCTTCATAATAACACCAAAAATCTTCGTCAAATAAACCTACTTTTTCAATAACTTCTTTTTTAATTAGCATAGAAGCCCCCTTAACAGAAAAAACTTTATAAGGATTATTGTACTTTTGGACTTCAGCCCCTTGCTGGTAACCTTCATGGTATAAAAATGCAGTACCTGTCCAAAAGGAGCCCGCACTGTCAAGCTTACTAGGATCATCCATTAAAACAATTTTGGACTGGGCAATACCACATTTAGGGTATTCTTTGAAAACCTTTATAAAATTTTTTAAGTAATCTTTTTCTACGTAGGTATCATTATTTAGTAAAACAATGTATTCTCCACTAGAAGCTTTATATCCAATATTATTTCCCTTTGCAAAACCATAGTTTTCTTTATTAACTAAAACTTTAACTTTTGGATAATTTTTTTTAACGTAAGCAACACTGCCATCAGTGGAAGCGTTATCCACAAATATTATTTCGAAATCTTTATAGGTTTGTACTTTTAAAGAATCCAAACAACCTTTAAGCCACTTAAGACCGTTATAATTAACTATTATTACAGATATCATCTTTAGGAAAGTTTTTTGTTAACAAATAGGGCGTCCATAATATGGATTGGCCCCTCCCCTTTATCAGAGTAATTACGAAATGCTACTAAGTCAAAGTCGTAATCTGGACTATATAGCTTAGAAAGAAGGGAGGAAAGGGTATAATTTTTGTTATCCTCTAAAGTAATTTCAATTGCTAAATATCGAGTTTTAGCCAAGGTCTTAGGTGCACCATCTAAAACTAAAGATTCAAAACCTTCAGTGTCAATTTTTAATAAATCCAGGTTATTAAAGCCTAAGCTACTGAAGTACTTATCGATTGTCGTCAGTTCGACCTCAACATTACCTGTTTTAGAAATTTGGCTAATAGCACTGTCGTTAGGATCAAAAGACATTTTTAGAACACCTTCCTTAGAGGACATACCGAGGTTATTCACTTTTATATTTGTATATTTAGAACAATTGTTCCTCAGACATTTAAAAGTATCCGGAATAGGCTCAAAAGCATGAATTTTAGATTTAGGAAATAAATCTTTACACATTAGAGTATAAAAGCCCACATTAGCCCCCACATCAAATATTTTTAGTGCCTGGGAACTCCTTAGTCCTGTATAGGAAAGCAAATTCTTTTGTCTAGTCAACATACTTTGGTACCCAGCCAAACCGTATGCGGAGTCATAATAAATTCTCGATTTTCCAAAATTAACATTGGAAACTCCCAGTTCAAATCTTACAAAAAAATGTTTAATTATTAAGTAGTATTTAATAAAAATAAACTCAATTTTTAGAATTAAACTCCACCTATTAGTTGAAAAAAATCTATAATCCAGAAATAGTGACTGCTTAACGAACCAGTACATTTTTTTTATCATAAAGAAATTAGACTATACAAACAGTTATAGTTATAGTAACTATAAAAGCTCTTAGCCTTAAGGTTAAAATTAATAGAATTGAACTCAGATATATTTTTAGCCAGGTCTTCCCCATTCAGATTTTTATACACGACACCCAAACCTTTTTCAGATATCTCTTTGGAAATCTCAGGGACGCTAGAAACCACAACTGGAATACCAGATGCAATATACTCATTAACTTTTAAAGGGGAACAATAAAAAGTCCAAAGTGAATCATTATTATATGGGGCAAGTCCCCACCCCTTAAAATCTTTAAGATAATCAATAACAAAAGAGTGCGGTTTGTCTTTGTAAAGTTTAGTGTATATTCCCTCTTTCCTAACAAATTTTTCCAATTCTTTCCAACCACTGCCCCCACCAATAACCGTAAGGGACATATTTAAATCTTTTAATACTCGTATCATCGCAAGTAGCCCATGCTCTGGAGTGACATTACCAATGTAGATAAAGTTATTATTATTAATTTTTTTATTTTTAAAGGTAGGGGAATCTAAGTAAACCCCATTGGGAACAACAACACTTTTTTTAGTATTCAGTCCTAAGGATATACGTTTTTTTTCAGCTCTGTGTGTGTTAGAGACCACAACATCGGAATACTTGAGAACTAGCTTCTCGACGATAACATAAACCCAGTCTAATAACGCATTACCATAACGATTCTCTGAATAATCTGCCGCAAAGTAAATTATTTTTCGAACATTACCCTTATTAAATAATTTGTAAGTTAATGCAGCCAAAGTGTCAAAATTGTTAGCCCCAATCAAAGTCTTATTTTTGCCGGGTAAAACAGAACAGTAGTAAATTGATAAGAAAAAATCTATTAGCAAGTTTAAAACGGATAAATTTACACGGGAAAAGATTTTTATAACAAGGGAGTTTTTATACACTAAAGTTTCTCTAGTACCGTAGTTTGCAAGTGGGTGATCAATACGGTACACGGTATAATTCTTGTCCAATAAGTAGTGCTCCAAGTAATTTATGGGGCCTTCCATTTTAGTGGAATGCGATAAAAGAATATATGTTTTCACAATTAAACTTTAGAAAACTTACCTTGTAAAAAACCGACACCCCCTGCAATAAATTCCATAGTTAACATAAAAATTGTACCCAAACCAATTACAGGGTTTTTAAACCATAACTTCCAATGTTTATAAAAAACAGGTCGTAAAAAATAAATTGTCTTAGTGCTAAAGGTACTAACGCTGTGTTTTTTCATATAAACGTGAGCCAATTTTGCGTAGTAATTCTTTTTTTTCATTAATTTAAATAGGCTAACATTACCCTCATTGTGAATAATATAAGATTTCGTTCTAGCTTTTTTTGGATATTCTAAATTAATTCGTTCTGGTAAATCCCAATCTTCGGGCCCAGTTATATTTGCGTCGTAACCACCCACATTAACAACAGCTTTTTTTTCAAAAAATCTAGATGCCTCAACAGCTGTATCCCCCTCAATAAAATAAAAGTTTCTTTCAAAAGCCTTGCACTTAGCCCAAAAGCTATCGCCTATAGATTTTTCAGGTACTGTGATTGTTTTAATCTGGGGATCTTTAATCATGATATTTACGCACTCTTCAACAACACCTGCCGTTAAGATCATGTCTGCATCTAAAAGTAACAAATAATCACCACTTGATTTTTGTATACCCATATTTCGATTTTCACTCCTTTCCATACCACCTAAAAAGGATTTTGGAGCATATTTTTTTGCAGTCTCTAGGGTATTATCAGTAGTTTTTTTGTCTACAACTACAAGGGGTTCGATATTTAGGTAGGTTTGATCTTTTATCGATTTTAACAACCTTTCAGCGTGCGCAGATTCGTTGTAGGCAGCAAAAATAATCGATACTAAAGGACTTTTATTAGACATATAACAATAACTAACCTAAACACTTTAATAATGTAACTAATTTACCACAAAAGGAGCAGTATTTGAAAACTTAGCTTTGTAGTCATTAAGATAACTATTACTGGTTCCGTATCTTCCCTCAGACCTATCTTTTATTTTTAAGTTACTATAAAACATAACAGGGCCGACATTCCAGTAATTTCCAACACAGGTTGTATAACCACTATCGGTTATTAACTTTGATTTAGCAGAATAAACTTGTTTTTGATCTACATAGGTCTTTTGTGAGGATCTTATAAAAGGAATACCCTTAAACCAAATAAAAAAATATAGACTAAAAAACAACAAGGAAAAAAATATTTTTACACTATCCTTAACAAAAATTTTACTTATAGTTGCATAAACAGCTATAACAGAAACAGGCCACCAAATAATTAAATACCTAGGGGTGGGTGTAAGTTGGGGTATAGAGCTAACTAAAAACATAACTAAAAAGACAAAAAAAGAAGCTAAGTATAAATCGTACAGATCTAAAGAAAGACGCCTTAGTTTTATAAAAACTTTAAACCTAAAAAATAACCCAATTAAGGATAGTAAAATTACTACATAAAATAAATTTTGATAAAAAGATCTAAATACTACATTTATTAGAAAATTAAAGGTAGTCAAAACATCCCCTCCCTCTGCAGAAACCCTACTTAAGGAATTGTGATAAATATTTATAAAAATCCCAATAAATGAAAAATTTACCAGATAAAAAAACTTTTTAAAAATTGTATTTTTGGTTTTAACAGAATAGGTCAGATAAATAATAAAACACCCCCACATTAGGTATATAAACCACAGGCTAGGGATATTAAATCTACTTAAAATTTCACTGTTAAAATTGAAATTTAATTTGTTATTTAAAGTTAAAAAGGGATTAAAAAGACTTCTTTTTTTAGCTAACAGGTATAAATTAAAAAATATTGTAACCAAGTTAAAAGCTAAAATGGAGAATAACAATTTATTTTTTGTAAGTGATATTAAATTTCTTATAAAATCAGGGACATCCAAGACAAAGGTAAACATAAATAACACAACAATAAAGTATAAGGCCTGCATATTAGCCCAAAAACTAATACCCAGTATTACACCTAGACCAATTAAGTTTATTGTTTTAGGTGTTTTTGCAGAAACTATATATTTAAAGAAAAAGTAGTAACTAAAAACACAGGCAAATTCAATAAAATTGTAATTTCCCCAAGATTTAGTGTGAACAACTAAATTGTTTGGCAATTGTAAAAAGTAAGTTAAAACTGCAAGTAGCGAAAATAAAACAACACTTTTACTTTTTTCGGGAAGCATTAATAACATTGATTTATAAATAAACACGGCAGTTAAAAAATTAAATATTAAGCTGTTTACTCTCAAAGAGAATACCGACACACCAAACAACAGCTGAAATGGAGAAAGTAAGTAGGCTTCTAAACTTCCCCTAAAATTTTGATCTGCAAAATATAGGTACTGTTTTTGAAAGGTGACTATGTTGTTAGCCATTACCGACCACATAACCTCGTCGCTATCTAAAGATACGGTATAGAGGGAGAATAATTTAAAAACAGCCAATACTCCAAAAAAAATTAAAAGTAATACTCTATAAAAAGAAATTTTATTTGAGATATTTAGATTAAATTTGGGTAACACTTTTTGATTTTTGTAATACTTTTGGCCAAAGGTAATTATTAGCATTTTTATAGGCCTCTAAGCATAAATGGTTATAAACTTTTTTATTATTTATCGAATTAATAAACTTTGTTGCCATTTCTCTATAATTATTTACAACAAAACCATTTTTATTATCTTTAACTAGTTCATCTAAACTACTACCACCCCTAACAATACTAGGTGTTTTGACTAATCCCGCCTCTAGAACAGTCAGTCCAAAACCCTCCTTAAAAGAGGGGTGAAATAGAAAGTGAGATTGTCTATAAAGTGAATATTTTTTCTTTTCTGAAACGTATCCTAAAAAATTAACATTTTTAGAAATATTTAAATCTACAGCAAGTTTTTTTAGGCTTAAAATATAAGAGTCCTCTCCCCCACCCACAATATTTAAAACAAAGTTGGGAAATTTTTTACAAATAATTTGAGCGGCCTTAATTGCGTCTTCCACCCCCTTCATTTTTACTACCCTGGCAACGAAAAGAGCTGTGGGATAACTATTTTTTGTAACACCAACAGGGTTACTTTTTTGTAAGGTAGAAATACCTAAAGGCAGTATTTTAACATTTAGAGCGGGGTTAAGTTGCTTAACATCTTTAGTAGTAGACTGGGATATTGTCCAAATTTCATTATTTTTATAAAACCTATAGATAAATTTTTCAAGTTGTACGCCTAAAATATTAAAGGGGAAAGGGAACATTTTGGACCAAATTTCTGACCCAGCTACTTCACAAGTTAACAAGACCACTCTTTTATTTTTTAGTAAAGATGCAAAATGAGGGAAGCCGTGAATTTCATCTACAATTAATTTTACGTCGTGGTTTAACCAATATTTTGTTAGTAGGATCCGCCACACACTAAATAGATAAAAAGGGTACCTTAAAATAAACCAAAACAAATGGGTGTTAAGGTTAAAACCAACTCTAATAAAACTGACGCCTTCTATTGTTTCGAATTTTTTAGAATTTTTATACCTATTCGCTACCCAAACAACTTTGTGTCCTTTACTTAACCAGTATTTTGCATACTCAAAAGTAGTTCTTTCGGCCCCACCTTCTTTGGGGTTTTTAATGCATCTCCAATTTAAAATAACAATAAGCATACATTTAGTATAAAGGAAATGTGGTAAAAAATAATGACCTAGAAAAGTGTGTTTATTTAAAGGCCGTGAACCATTTTATGTAATGCCGATTTATAATCGGTTGAAGACAACCAGGTTAAGAGCCTTCCAGTCCTATCTAACTCTCTTATAAAACTTTTAGTAACTTCCCCTTTTCTAAAAGCAGCTTCTGTAGAACGGTATTCCTCTAGATCCATGTACTTATAAAGTAACTCTGGGTATAGGGCGTACAAAACTCCTTCAACACTTAAAGGCGTTACACCTTTTAGTCTTTTTCCTTTTATTAATTTAGAAATACCTAACATATGAGGGGCCATTCCCAAGACTAAAGCGTGTGCTACGGGTCCAGGTCTGCCTCTTTCAATCATCTCTCTGGCATATCGTAAATAATCCAATTCCCCTCCGGTATCGGTCGCAAAGCGATAACCAGTAGGTAAAAAATCTTTGATTGAACCCTCCCTAAAAATATTTACACCAGTAAATTCCTTTAAATGTACTAAAGACTCGTACTCATCTCCCGCCTTTGAATTTTGTCCCCCCTCAACAAATAATAAATTTATTGGGGGTCTATGTGGAAACTCATATAACATATAGTCATTTAAGACACCCAATGCCCGTATTTGCATCTCTATTTGATGAGGCTCACCGTAGGTTGGAAAAAGAACAAAGGTAGGGCACCCAAAATATGTCTCTACCTGTGGGGCATCTTCTATATTAAGTAAACTCTCTACAGCAGGGGCGTCTTGCGTTGCTCTTTGAAAAGGGTCTGATAAACCTGCAAACTTATACAAAGAACGGGTCTCAGGTGCTGAATCAAAATGTAGTATGGGTGCTCCTTCTCTAAGCATAATAGGTTGATTATACAATACTATGGGTTTGGAGTCTAGATTTGGGGTTTGTTTTTAGAAAAAATACTATAAAAATTATTTACAACATTAACTATTTTTTGCTTACTTCCTACCATATCACCCGTATTTACATACATACTAAGTTCTGGGTCAAATTTTTTAACCCTTTTTCTACCATCATCGTAATATTTTAAAATGTGCATTCTATACCAAACAGCGAGAGTATCTGAAACAAACTGAAAAACACTGATTAGTAACGATTTATTTACAACTGTAGAGGGGGCTGTACTAAAGTCAACAAAAACCGGGGCATCGTAAATTTTATAACCTAACCTAGAACACACAGCCAATATCTCCATATCAAAAGCAAATCTTTTTATAACTAGCTTATCTAAAACTGCCTCTAATACTTCACGCTTAAAAAACTTTAGGCCTGTTTGAGTATCTCTAACATTCATTTGAAATAAGGTTTTAACAAACAAGTAGTACCCATAAGTTAAAAGCTTTCTAAAACCAGAGTAGTTTTTAACCACACTAGCTGAGTGTAATTTACTTCCAATAATTACATCGGCCCCATACCATTTCATATGTTCTAGAGCCATTATAATGCCCTGAGGATTGATATCTCCTCCAGTATCAATAAAACCTACAACATCACCTTTAGCCTTACTCATTCCGTATCTAACAGCCTGACCCTTTCCTTTATTAGTTTTATATCCAAAAACTTTAACTTTGCTACTAGCAACTTTTTTTGCATTTTCAAAAGATTTATCAAGCAAAGTTCCGTCTACCACGACTATAATTTCAAAATTATAGGGAGTCTTTAATAACGCCCTTTTTAAGTCACTAACATCTTTAGCTACAGTTTTTTCATTCTTATAAACCGGGGTAATAATTGATAATAGTTTTATATTCACTTTTTTACTAAATAAAATTCTTTAATAAACGACAGAACGTATACACCCAGTATACCAGCACAAACAGCAATACTTGTATAAAGTACCTGTGAAACATTCTGGTTAAATATAAACTTAATGCTTATATATTGTATAAAAGCCCCTAGTAAAGTTATCGAAACTAATTTAAGCCTAGATACCGAAACTAAAAGCCAGGTAAAAACAGCCGTTACAGAATAAAAAAGCATATATAAAGAGTATAAAGGTAGGTATTGCGCCGACCCCAAATACTTATCACCAAACATTAATTTAATTATGTACTCTGGAAAAAAGTAAAAAACAATAAATCCAGCTAAAGACATTAAAAACACCGCAGTTAAACCCTTAAACATTACATCTAAATAACCTTTTTTCTGGTGATATCTCTCAGCACAAATTGGAAATAAAACGGTAGCTATTGGCGAGGCTCCGTAAAATACCATTCGCCCCATCACAGCACTAGACGAGTAAAACCCCGCAATTTCTGCATTAAATAAATGTTTAACTAATAAAATATCGTTATTAAAAATAAGGGTAATTCCCAAAAAACCAAAGCTAGAAAAAAATGAAAAACGTAATATTTTACCTAAATGTTTAGTAGAAAAAAGCCCTACTTTTTTATTTATATTTTTAAACAGTAAATAAAGTGAAAAAGCTTCAAACAATAAAATAAATAACGCCAGTAAAATAAATACCCACAGTAAATTAAGCGAGTAATAGAGCACAATTAGGGCTGTAAAAAGCTTACCTAAAACATGCAAAAAACCAACTAAAGAAAAGGCCTTGTACCTATGGAGGCCTTGCAAAAACGATTTATCGTAAATAAATAAAATACTAATAAAAACATAAAATAAAAAAGGTAAAAACAGTGTTGTGTCAGAAATATTTAAATAAGAAAAAATAAAATCTTTAAACAAATACATTAAAATTACAATTACCAAGCTAAAGGCTAAATTTAGTTTTAATAGCGAGTAAAAAAATAACGAAAGGCCATTTGGGTAATCGTCATTTTTAATTTCGGTAACGGTTTTAGTAACTGAATTTGCAATTATACCTGTAGGCAAGGTTAAAATTGCTTGTAGTGAAAAAAAGGCTATCAATACCCCGTATTCAGAAACACTTAAAGCCCTACCCATTACTAACTGAAACAAGTAAGCTAAAAAGTTTGTAAAAATCGAGGACAAGGTAACTATAAAAGAGCCTAAAACTATTTTATTTTTAAAAAGATTTTTTATTTTAAGGAACATCTACTTTATTAAAGTTTAAAAATGCAGAAATAGCTTGATTACTTAATACCCTATCGTATTTAAAGTCTACTTTTTGATTAGTTATATAAATAGAATCTTCGTTTAATTCTGGCAAACCATTTTTTATAACGGCGGTAGGCTCTGTATAAAAACTTATTGGGTCTATAAATTCGGGTTTAAAAGTGTATATTTTAAAGTTGTTTAGTGAGTATTTTTGAGCCAAAGAGTTAGTAATTTTTGAAACATTCGGGTTATACGAATTTACAGCAATGTTTTTATATCCTATGTAAACAGATAAAAAACAGATAGCAGATAAAACTAAAAGGGCTAAATCACTTTTAGGTATAAAGCTTTTAATAGTAAGTTTAGAAAAAATAATTTTAAGCACTGCAAATAAAAGAACTGCAGTATAAATGTAAAACGAATTAATACTAAGCTCAAAAGATTTTGACAGGGCAAATAAAATAGTTATTAGAGTTAATGAAAAATTGAACCCCAAAAATTTGTTTTTAAACTTTATTACATAATTTAAAGTCCCTACACTTGCTACTAAAAATGTTAAGGGCGTAAGCCTTGCTACGTAGGGAAAATAACCAAACATATATTGGTACTGCTTGGTAATAAAGTAACTGATTTTGGTAAGGTCTGTGGAAAAAGAAATTGTTTTTGCTAGATTAAAAAAGTTTATTTCATTTAGTGTGGGTGAAAGCCCGATATTAGAAATTAGGTATATAAATGTAACTACCAAAGTTACCGCTGATAAACTTTTAAGGGAAAATAGGTTAAAAATAAATAATTTAAACTGGCTGAATTTAAAATTAACAGTACTAAAAGAGTAAAAGAAAATAAAAGTAACAAATGCCCAATAAAATTCTAAGTTATATGAGTAAAAAATTCCCGCAAATAAAAGAGACACTAAGGAACAAAAAAGTATTAAATCTAAAAATCTTTTATTTAGGTTATAAGACTTTAATAAAAGATATAAACTAAAACTAACCAGTAATAAAAATAAAAAAAATGTAAATATTCCCCCCTCGGTTAAAAAATGCATCCACACGCTGTGTATAGGTATTTTATAATTAAGTGCCCCAGGATCTAGCAATGAGAAGTCTTTGAAAAAAGTAGAACTTTTTAGTGCACCATCAAAATTATTGGCCCCAATGCCCAACCAAGGGTGTTCTTTAAAAAGACCAAACCCAATTTTAATAAGGATAAAATGCGTAAAAAATGAATGAATTCTATAAAAAAAGAAATTTCTTACGTATTTACCTATAGCTATAGATGATAAAAAAACTAAAAACGGTAATAGCGAAAATACAAAAACAGAAATTTTAGAAAAAACATTTTTTGAATCACCTTTGGAATTAGTTATTAATATATAAATAAGACACAAAGCACCTATAGCTAAACCCATTATAGAACTTCTAGAGGAGGTTAAATTTAACGCAACTAGGGATAAAACTAAAAAAACTGAGTAGCCAAACACTGCTTTTTTATTTTTAAAATTACTCTGAATTTTATAAATTAAAATCCAAATGTTTATAACAGCAAAAGCTCCAAAATGATTTATATCCCAAAACAAAGCTCCAAATCTAGGAAAATGCCCCGGCACAGGCCATACAGCACCAATTAATTTTTGAGATAAAGTGTAATAGATTATTTGAAAGATTAGAAAAGCTGTAGAGATAGCAAAAGAAAGTAAATAGGTGTTTAAAAAATTTTCAATAAAATTTTTATTTATAGTTAGTATTTTTTTATAAATTATATAAAAAGCCGGAAGAGAAAAATAAAAGAATGAAAACAAAAGAGCATCTAATTTGTTGGCTGCTACCAAAGTACTTAGACCAATCAGTAAGGAAAACAGAAGTAATATAATAAGAATAGAATCTTTAAGTTTGGGATTTTTAACAAAAACCAAAATACCTGTCAGTATAAAAAGGGCAAGAAAAAATCTTACCGGTGTCATTCCCCACATAAAAATAGAAAAAAGCTCTTTATGATTTAGAGGTGCTAATAAAATTAAAATAAATAGAGCTAACTGAATGTAATTTATTTTTTTAATCATTCTCACAGCTTCTAAGAAGAAAAATTTTACCTTTACCATTTTTAAATAAAAGTGATTTATAAGTGGGCTCTTCTATAGTACAGTAACCGCTTAATTCTGAGTATGAGACAATAAAGTCATAGTCAGTATCTAACCAAATGCTTTTATCAAAAAGAATCTTGGGATCAGACTCCCCATACATCTTGTCCAGTTTATGATATAGATTATATTCGAAAGTACTTTTAACTGATTCTCCGGTAAGTACAACACTGTCCGAAATTTCCCAGACTTTTTTATTAAAAGCCAAGTAATCATACTGCCAAACCAGAGAAAAAACGATTAAAGGCACAAGTAAAAGTACAAAAATTTTAGGTTTATTTATTTTAATCACTAACGAAAGAAAAATAACGAGCAAGGGTAAAAAAATAAGTAAATACCTATCAAAATAATCTCTAAAAATTAAGCTTAAAGACAAAATAGTCACGGAACTTATTAAATAAGGTAATAAAAGATAATTATTTTTTAAGGCTTTTACAAATTTAGGTATTAAAAAAGCTAGTATAGATAAGGATAAAATAGATATAGAGGTATAAAATGCTCCAGCCCTAACAGGCATATCATAAAAAAAACTTCCCTTAGGACCAGAAACTAAATTTCTAGGGTTAAACCCTATATAACTTATTATGTTAGGTAAATAGAACATTAGCCCTTGATTTCTAAACCAGAAAAAAGCGGCGGTGGCCGAAAAAACAGCAAATAATGATACTAATCTAATGCGTCCTAGAAGGGTAAACTTTTTATAGTTGTCTATTAAATAATAAATACTTACCGGAAAAGACATAATCCCAAAGTAGTAACAAGTTTTAACCACACGGCCCAATATTTTAGGGTAAAAATCTAGGTGAAATAAATTACTAAAGGTAAGAACAATAGATTGTTGTGTATAAGCTACCGGAAGTGGGTAAAAAAGTTGGTAACAAACAAACGCAACAAGAGGTAAGAGGATTAAAAATATATGTAATAATCTCTGTTTTTCTTTTTTCTTTAACAATAAGTAACTAATTAAATAGGCAACAAAAATGATTATACCGGTCTGTCTGCTAAGAAAACTTAAAATTGCAAAAACTGAGCTAAAGCCTAAATCTAAACTTTTACTACTTTTTAAAAATTTAATAAAGTAATAGTGCGAAACTATAAAAGTACTTAAAAAATAAATATCTGACATAAAGGAAAAACCAGAATACATATACAAAGGGTTAAACATTAATACTAAAGTTAAAAGAAATGCCGTCTTTTCTTTTACTTTAAATAACAAAAACGTTTTATATAAATAAATTAAACCTAAAAGATAAAATAAAGAGCTCATTAGCCTTAACAAAGAAGGGTCCTTTGAAAAGATATAAATAATGGATCCTAAAAAAGTTTGAAGTAACAATGTAGGAGAAGTTAATGGGTGTAAATGGTAGTTATTTGCAAAGAAATTACGAACATCCCATTCGTACACATAGCTGTCGTTAAGCATATAAAACCCACGCCAGGGTAGAATAAATAAGACTATTAGGTAAATTATGATTAGTAGTAATAGGTAATTTTTTCTAATTATATTCATACTTTAAATAGATTCTACAGTCTTATGGTTTACAAGACCAAGCACCTCAAATAGCATTAAAATAATCTTATTAGGATTAAAGGTTGTAATTTAATTTTTACTAGCAGACAATATTATATATGATAGGTGAAAATACCTTAAAAATCGAGAAAATTTCAATTATTATCCCGGTTTATAATGAAAAAAATACACTATTAAAAATAATCGGCTTAGTGCAGGAGGCATCTTTTGGTGCAAAAATTAAAAGAGAACTGATTATTGTAGATGATTTTAGCACGGATGGAACCAGGAGTTTGTACCCCAAACTTACACAAAGATATAAAAATATAAAGGTTATACTACTTAAAAAAAATCAGGGTAAAGGGTTTGCCCTGCAAACTGGATTTAAAGTAGCAAAGGGACAAATCATTTTAATTCAGGATGCAGACTTAGAATATGATCCATCAGAATACCCAATACTTTTAGAGCCAATTCTTAGTAATAAAGCTGATGTTGTTTTTGGATCTAGATTTTTAAGCCCAAAGCCCCACAGGGTATTGTATTTTTATCACTATGTAGCGAATAAACTTCTTACGTATGCCTCAAATATTTGTACAAATCTTAACCTTACAGATATAGAAACCGGCTACAAGGTTTTTAGGTCAGAGATAATAAAAAGTATAAAACTAAAAGAAAAAGGCTTTGGATTTGAACCAGAAGTAACAGCTAAGATATCTAAAATCCCTAAAATTAGAATTTATGAGGTGGGAATTAGCTACTATGGAAGAACTTACGAGGAAGGTAAAAAGATTAAATTAAAGGATGCCCTAAAAACATTTTACTGCATCTTAAAATATAACTTATTATAGTGTACTAAAGATGCCTTTTAAATCCGATTTTTATAAAAAAGTAACTCTAAGAAAAGAACATACAAAATACCTGAGTATCCCCTTTATATTTATTTGCGCTTATTACATTGCGAAGTATTTTTTAATTGCTGCCTACGGTACAACCTTAGGAGATTTTGGTGTTTATTACTACATACCAAAAGCCGTTTTAGAACTAGCAAGACCCGAGCACCCCTACACAAATTTTACACCTATTTACCCCTATTTTTTCCCTCCGGCTTCAATCCCATTATTTAAAATACTTTTATTCTTCCCCTACTATTTAGCTAAATATATATGGACGATTTTAAATTTTAGCTTAATATTAGGCTCTCTGTATTTGATGTTTGATTACTTTAATAAAAAAATTGATTGGACCTACTTTTTTTTGTTAAGTATATCTTTAGCTTTTCACCCTACTCAATTTACCCTAAGAGAAGGTCAATTTAACATAGTTATGTTATTTATTTTTACAATAGTACTTTGGGGAATCAAAAAAAATAAAAGTATCAAACCGGGAATTCTTTTAGGAATAGGTGTTGTAACCAAAATTAGCCCAGCCCTGTTACTAATTTACGCAATGTACAAAAAACATTACAAATTAGCCTTTATAGCAATATTAACTATTTTGTCATTAACTATTTTGGCCGAAATAAAAGTAAAAAAAGGAATAAACTTTTACTACCTAAGTCATGTAATGGCAGATGTATCTACGCAATCCAAAGGTATTAACAACAGGGATCAATCTATTTTAGGCCTAGTTAAAAAAATAGATTTTAAAGACCCAAAAATTCACATAGCCAAAAAAACTTTATCGAAAGATAATATTAGAAGTTTAATATCTTACAGTATTGTAGGAACCTTTCTTGCAATTTATCTTTTAGCAGACTTATACAAAAAAAGTAAGAAAAACACGGAAATTGATTATGCAATATTACTGATTATTGGGGTTATAGGAACCGGTTTAACTTGGTTTCATCAGTATACGATGCTACTACTTGCTCTTTATATATTATTTTTTGTTATTCAAAAGATTGAAAATAAAAATAACAAAATTCTGGCCTGGGGAGTATTTTTTATAAGCTACTTTTTAATGTTTAGAACGTCTAGTTTTTACCAACCTGGAGGGAAGTTATTACCCCAAATTAATTTAATTCTTGGGGGATTTATTATGCTAATACTATTTTTATATTTAAAAGTAACAGATATAAAACTTAAAACCTCAAATAAAAGGGTCGCCACGACTTTTGAAAAAAAGAATTTACTTTACTTAGTTTTCTTGGTCTCACTAAGCGGGGTATTTTTATTTACTCTTAATTCAAACCCAGTTGAATATCTAAAACAAGGTAGGGATAGAGCTCGAATTAAGGCGACCAATACTATGGGTAAAGCTTTACAAGAAAATAAACCAGGGTTGTTAAAAGGAGAATCCAATAGTTATATTAAAAGTCAAAAATTAGACGAAGGGTTTGTAATGTTTAAAAAACAGGAAAACAACAAGGTGAGAAGTCAGTTATCCATACTTTTACTAGATCCAATAAATAACTCAGAATACAACATTAATTTTAAGTCTGAAGGTAAAAAAGACTTTATTTTAAGTACAAAGTTAGAAAGCCAACAATATAAAAATAGTTACGGGGAGCTCTATAGGGTCTCTTGTAAAGAGAACTATACAGAGTGTGAATACCCAAACACTAAAGAGTTTTATAACTAAAAATATATCAATAGAGGTGGGTTGTACTTTAAAGGGGATTCTTGATATCTGATATTTTCTAATTCAAACAAACGATCTTGTAGTAGGTGAATTTGTACTAGCTCATCTTCGGGACTTTCAGCTACAGAATATGCATTAATGGCGGTTTTAAGCTCACTTGTTGTCTGTACAATCTTATCGTTAGTGTACTCCTCGGTACTTTTTATGTGTGTTAAATAATAAGCCCCACTTTTCTTTATAACTTTTATTTTATCTGAACCATATTCATCTTTAAAAAAATCTACCTCACCTTTTCTAGATATATAATCAAAGTTTTTATCAAAAGCGGCACCCTCTACCTTGTTTTTAAGAGGATCTATATCAGAAGCAAGGGGCTCATTTAAGGCATAAAATCTTACAGCAGGTGTAGGTATTCTTAAGTAATATAGAGGGTTATTGGTACTACCCACCTCTAACTCCTCATTGTAAGCTTCAATAACACTAACCAAGTCTTTATTAAAGTCAGGATAATAAATTAATTTATTATAATTAACAAAATAAAGAATCAGTAAAAGAGGAAAAACCATAGTAAAAATATATTTAAATTCGATCTTTAATTTCAAAAAAATAGCCCTTTGTTGCACCAACAACAAAGCTTTATACAGAACATCACCTGCAAGAATACTAAGTAGGGGGTAAAGGGGAATTATATACCAAATTAGCTTAGAATTTGAAAACGAAAAAAATAGAAATATTATAACAGTACTTATAGTTAAAAATATATACCTAGTATCCTTATTGAAGATTTTTTTTATAGCCAAAATACTTGCAGGTAATAAAAGTAAGGACCAAAGCCTAAAACTAACCTTTATAACCTCTAAATACCAGAAAAAGGATTCCGTTTTTCCTTGCTGATCGGTAATGCCTCTATTTAAAATGTGAGTAAAGAAGTAACTGTTCAAAAACTCGGAACCGTAAAGTTGGTACATGTAAAAATGCCAAGGCATTGCAACAAGCAAAAAGCTAATTAAGAATAAAGAAATACCTGTGCTAAGTTTTTTTAACGATACCTTATTTAATAGCAGTAACGTTACGCCAAATATCCCTAGAATAGCTAAAGGCAAAATACCCACAACAGATTTTACCAAAACGCCAAAACCGCAGGCCAAACCACTATATAAAGAATATTTAGTGTTATTTTCTGTATAAAATTTATACCCAAAATAAAGACTTAGAGTAATAAAAAAAGTCACCATTACATCTAACATTCCCATTCTTGCGTAATAAATATAATGTGCCGTAGTTGCAAGCATGAGAGCAGACAAAAAACCGGTAATTTTAGATTTAAAAAGATAACTAGAAAACTTGTACACTAGTAAAATGCCTAATAAAGCAAATATGGCAGAAGGCAACCGGGCTGAAAACTCATTAACGCCAAAAATTCTCATAAAGAAGGAGCTTATCCAAAAATAGAGGGGGGGTTTTTCGAACCAGTTAGTATCTACAGGCCACTGCAAAGTTAAAAAGTTCCCAGTACTGATTATATTTTTTGAAACACTTGCATAGATTGCCTCATCCCAATCAAGTAGAGTGTTTTTTCCTAAATCCCAAAATAGAAAGAAAGAGGAAAAGCCTAATATAAAGAAGGTAGGTAGGTGCTTAACTTTAGATACCCAAACTAAAAGTTTTGCAAAGGAAAAATCTTTGTTATAAGAGTAACCCAGTGTTACAGAAAGAAAAGCTAAAATCCAGTAAAATTCTAAATTATAAGTATAAAAAATACCTGATATTAAAAGGGAAATTACCCCACAAGCAGTACCCAAAACTATAAAACTACTTTTCTCTTTTGATTTTAAAAAGCCATAAAGTGAAAAAGCCAGTATGATAAAAAATAATAAAACATAAAAAGATATTCCAAAAAAACCAGTTTCGGATGCAACTTCTCCCCACACGGAGTGGCTAGGGACTCTTTCGTTAACAATATTTTTTTCTCTAAAAAAATATTCTTGTGCAAAGCTAGTTTTTCTAAATGCTTCATTAAAGTTACCATAGCCCCTTCCTAGCCAAGGGTTATCCCTATAAACCTCCATAGCCCCCTCAACCAGAATAAAATGTGTATCAAAAGAGTCTAAACGGGAGTGCATAAAAGATTTGTATTTAGCAACGACACCGCCTCCAAAAAACTGAAAATAGGAAAGCAAAAGCAGTAAACTTAAAATAGAAAAAATACTAAGCAGTTTTGCATACCTTTTGTATCCTTTAGATAAAAGGAATAAGATAAAAATTAAAGACCCAAATAATAAGCCTAACCAAGCACTACGACTTTGGGTTATATAAATTACCGCACACAAAAAAATAGTATTTAAGGCCCAAAACAAACGTGAATAACCTTTTTTAAAAAAAATGAAACTTGCAGATACGGGAATAATTGAGGCTATAAAAGCTCCAAAGTGATTAACATCCCAAAAGGTGGAACCCACCCTAGGGTTTTGACCTGCAATATCCCAGATTGCACCGAATTTAATTTTATAAAATATAAAAACAAAATATTGAATTGCTGCTACCAGTCCTGTGACAGTACCAATCAAAGTGAATACTGTAGTAGCCTTAAGTAGTACAGAATTACCGTATTTTACATATAAAAATTTAATTAAGAGATACAGGTAAACAATAGTGGTGTAAAAAGCTAAAAGCTTAAGTCCGGCAATCTTATTTTCTGCAACAAAAATGATAGATAATAACCTAACAACAAACAACAAACTCAAAAGAATAAGTACGGGGTCTTTAATAAAACTAAGAATAATTTTTTTCTCTTTATAACGCCGAAACCAAAGGTAAAAACGATAAAAGGTGGTAAGTAATATCCCAAAAAAAGCAATTCTTACAGGCAAAACATCCCAAATTACTAGAGAAAAAAGTTCTTTGTGTTGCAGGGGAACTAAGAGTAAAAGTAACAAGAAACCCGTGGAAATATCTTCTATACTAATTAAAACGATAAGTATAAAAATAAAAACTGCTAAAAATATTTGAACTATCGGCATAATTAAACTAAATTATAACACTGTAAATATAAAGTGTCGTTTTATAAATGATTTTTAATGCTACAAAATCAGTCCATAGCTTTAATTTAAAGTCAATTAATTATCAGATATATTAAGAACTTTTTTGTATATATCTAAGGTCTGTTTAGCCGCGGTATCCCAGGTATAATTTTTTAAAACATAACCCTTAAACCCTTTTTTTACGCTAGGCTTTTTGAACGCCAATTGTAAGGACCGGGAAATAGACTGTAAGTTGCCCGGATCACAATAAAAAGCATTTTCCCCAAGATACTCTTTTGCTCTTTCTCCTGATGCCACTAAAGATTTGACCCCAGAGACTACCGCCTCTAAATAAACTAAACCAGTTGTCTCAAACCAAGAGGGGCAAGCGAATACAGTGGAATTAGTTAGTATCCCGGAAAGTACCTTTTGATCCAAAAACCCAAGGTGTTTAACAAAAGCATGTTTTTCCACTAGTTTTTTAAATTGGTTAATATAGGTGGGGTGGTGGGAGTTATAAGAGCCGGCAAATAAAAGACCTACATCTTTAAAATTAGGGTCATTTGCTTTCAAACTTATTAATGCCTTAATAAGGCTAATCTGATTCTTTCTAGGCTCTATTCTGCCAACACAGATTATGTATTTTTTGTAATCCACAATTTTTTTTGCCTCATTTAAATTTTTAGTCGTAAATTTATCAGCATTAACACCATTTACCACCTTGGCCCATTTAAAATCTTTTACACCATAAGACATCTTTAAGTCTTGAGATTCTTTGTTAGTCTGAACTAAAATATAATCAGCTAGCTGAATTGATAGCTTTTGCTGTCTTCTTATACCCATAAAAAGCTGTAAAATAGCGGGCAAAAGCTTTTGAGGATAAAATAAACCCTTTAGAATGTTTCGAAAAACATCTCTTAACGGTTGAAACGGTACCAAGTAATTACCTACTTTAGCTAAACCATATCTATATTCTTGTTCGTATCTTTTAAACTCCGCGAGTGAGTGGTGTATAGGGGATAGAACTACAGGTTTACCCTGCGTTTTAGCATTTTTAATTTGTATATAAGGCTCACACACCCAATCTAGGTTAAAAACGTGCACAAGGTCGTATTTAGATACATCGGGCCTTAGTTTAGAAGTTATATCTACTAAAACACCCAGCTTTTCTAATGCTGCCTTAGTCTCCTCTAACTGAACAGTGTCCCCTCCCCGCCTATCATAAATATCCACCCTTGATTGAAACAAAACCTTAATTTTTTTCATACACGGCACTGTAGTTTTTAATAAATGCATCAAAATTATACTCTAAAGCCTTACTTAAACCGATTTTCACAATCTCTTTTTTATCTTCGTTATTAACTTTTGATAGCTTAATAATTTTATTGTACAAGTCCTCCTCGTTACCCAAACTAAAGTATGTAACTGCTTCACCAAGTACATCTTTTAAAACAGGCAGGTTAGAAACAATAGTGGGTATTCGAGAAGCCAGTGCCTCTAAAGGTACATAACCAAAACCCTCCGCGTAACTTGGAAAAATAAAGTAATCCACAGACTGAAAATAAAATGTTTTTTCCAATTCAGAAAATTGGTCCGTAATAATATAGCTGCTCTTAAAGTTTAAGTTACAAAACTTTTCAACTTTCTCTTTAAGGTCTCCTCCTCCGGCAATAAGCAAAAAATATTTTTCAGGGAATTTATCATTCAATTTCTTAAAGGCCTTAATTAAGGTCAAGTGGCCTTTTTCAGCAGTAATTCTAGAAACAACTCCCAAAATGATTCTATTCTTTGGTATATATTTAACACGCTTAAATCTAGCAAGCTCCTCTTTGCTAATGCGCTTTGAAAATCTATTAGCATCAATGCTATTAGCTATAACCCTAATTTTGGTAGGTAAAACCCCCTCAAAAAAAATTCTATGAATCTTAATACTTCTTGTTAAGGCAATTACATCTGTAGCAATTAGATTAGCTATAAATAGGTTATATAGCCAGTTAGGAAATGTTTTTACAATTTTTTTTAAAAAACTTGGGTATTTCCATAACAAAAAAGGAGTGTGTACATGGTGAACTCTTTTTTTCACTC
>Ga0210034_1000234_pt1 | contig 64913 bp, 47 predicted proteins | sample CryGeymeta201505_FD_185466 | JGI IMG/M metagenome (GOLD analysis project Ga0210034, IMG submission 185466) | Groundwater microbial communities from Crystal Geyser aquifers in Utah, USA - Crystal Geyser metaG 2015-05 (SPAdes) (version 2) | ecosystem: Environmental > Aquatic > Deep subsurface >... | reverse complement strand
CGACATAGCGACAGCGTCCACGCTGGTGCTTAAGAAAAAAGAGTAAGCGTCCTCGCTTACAACAGTAAAAAAGAACGAATGGTGTATAAAGAAATAATGGATTGCTATGCATAATCCATTTTGTAAAACGGATGTCAGCGAGGACGCTGACGTTAGATTTAAGAAGCACCTGCGAGGACGCAGGCGCTATGATTTTTATGAATTTATATTTGCGGTGATTGTTAGGCTCGAAAGCAAGCCCAAACAATCATCCCCATTCCGGTGCGTGTTTAAACTCAGACATTTTAATACATCTCATCAAAATATATAACAAGAGAAGGAGCATTTGCTCCAAGGTGGATTAATAAAGTCGTTGCGAGTGAATACTCGCGCCATCTTTGGGTCAGTAATTTGGTCTATTATTCCACGTATCCGATTCAGAGTCAAGCCATTAAGGGTGATTGGGATTTCCAAATTAACTCGGTTTTGTAGTGGCAATTCTCGATTTTGAAATCATTGAAGAACCATCTTTCACAAAATCATTGCTAACGTATATTCAATTAATGAATCGAGAGACATTTGAAGTGATATACAACAATTTATTGTACGTTTTTTTATCTATAAAAAAATTCACTAAAACAGAAGATCAACTCGAGACCTTCATTGATAAGTGGTTGTATTTATTACGGAATATGAATAGAATTGATAAGTACCCCGACAACATTAAGGACAAGATTCTAATGAAATTTTTGAATCAAGCGGAAATCGCCCAATTAGATGATCGAGAACGTTCGATTTATGAACAAAGCCTGAAAATTTATCGGGATGAATTGTTGGTTGAACGCTCAAGAGAACGTGAAAAACGGGAGTATCTAGCTGGAATGGAAGCACTTGCAGCAACGCAAGAAGAACTTGCCAATTTGAAACAGCAATTTTCCCAAATCGCCCAAAACGCTCGTAAACAAGGAATGAGTATAGAAGCAATAGCACAATTGACTGGAATTTCAAAAGAAAAAGTGATTGAACTATTGTAAAATTGAAGGATAGTTCAGTTGGTTGCGAGTAAATACTTGTGCATTTCAGAGTAGTGCTGATAAACTCTGTTAAGCCTTTTTTTTAGATTGAAGGGTTCTTTGAGGTCAAAACTAATTAATTTGAAAGTTTTGATACAGTATAAAATACTTTGATGTTAATTAACACTAAAGTCTTATTTAGAAAAGGGTCTAGATATTAAAGCCTTTATTTTAAAGAGTTAAATGTGGAATTAAATTAAAAATATCTAAATATTATGATTTAAGAGTGTTGGTAAACTTTTACTAATGACTTGTAAAAAACCAATTTGGAAAATCTCTTTGAATAGAGTGTATAATTGATTTATTAAAGAAAATAGTAGAAAAGTTTTAAATTGTAAAAATATTTATAAACTTTAAGCTTTAAGCTTTAAGCTTTAAGTTATAAATTGTATTAAGTCTATTTAAAATGGTTATAAAATTCGTTTCATCGTTTCATCGTTTCATCGTTAGTTTTAGTTGTTATTCTCTTTAATTCCTGTCAAAAAGATGATGCAATAGTGTCAACTAATGATCAAGAAATCGATGAGTTATCTCTAATAAATAATTATCAAAGTACATTTAATATAACGGGATTTAAAGATCTCTATTTAAATGAGAATGCAACTGTTAAATGGAGTTCATTCAAAAAATTACAAACTGATAGTAAAGTAATCTATGAGTTTGATATTTCCACTTCTGAAAAAAAAGCTATTATTAACGAAATGTATTCTGACACAATGTATTATTCATTAATAGCCTATTTAAATAGATTCAAACAAGTTCAATTGAGAGTCTTGGAGTGGATTCCGCTTAAAGCAAATAAATTTAATAAACCTGAATTATTAAATGGTACAAATTTCTCTGGTTTACTTAATACTTTTGCCATTGACGGAACTTTAATACAAGTCGATTTTTACAAAGCTGGAGATCAGAAATCTCGTTTACATTTTGAAGAAATTGAAGTGTTAAAAGAAAGTATAAAAGGAGAAAAAAATTTGTTAAAAGCTCCTCCAGTTGGTGGTTGTGATTGTTGGATCCCTGTTTGGATGGAAAACTATACAGATTGGTATCAAACTGCGAGTCAAGGTTCTGGAAGTATTACGACTTATATCGGTAAAGAATATACTGGTAAAACATTGGTCTATGTATATATGCCTTCTGATGGTGGTGGTGGAAATGGAAATTATGAACAGACACAGACAAGAACAGCAGTGCATGGGCCTAGGTATAGTAGCAACTATTCGAGTAAATCCCAATTTTATGACGAACAAGTTTTGTTAGATAAATCGTTTGCCTCAAATGAATGGTTAAAATGTATTTATGACAGATTAGTAGAGATTGATGCATTTCGCAATGCATTATTAAAATTCACAGGCGAATATCCGGTGATTCACTTAAGGTTTGATGTGGGAGATTTAGTGCCAAATGCAGAAGGTATAAATCCAGTTGCATCTACATTTATTCCGATAAATTATTTAAGCCGAATTAGGGTTAATAATAAGTTTTCATCAAACTATTCAACTTTATTAATGGCGAAAACCTTAATTCATGAAGTTATCCATGCAGAAATGTATCGTAAATTAATGGAATTAGCTAGCACTCCAGACGGAACTTTAGATAAAAATAAAATTAATCAATATTTATCAAATGGAGATTATCCAGGATTATTCTATTATTATGAAACATATGGCTTTAAGCTAATGCAGCATGAACTTATGGCTGCTCATTATGTTGAAATTATGTCTAAAATATTATCTGATTTTGATAATAATACTTATGAATATTCTTATTATCAATCATTAGTTTGGATAGGTTCATTGCAAAAAACTGTTACATATACTAAGAAAGATTCAACAGAAAAACGAGATATTGATGATGCTTATTTTATTGAAATGACAAATGGGTATAGATTATGTATAGAAAATTAATTTGTATTTTAGTATTATTTATAAAATTAACCAATAATTCCTATGGTAAAAATAGTATCAATAAACTTGTAGATACTCTGTTTGTCGAAATAGATTATCAAAATATAATATATAAAATTGAAAATATAAATGATAATTCAGTTAGCATATATACAAAAAAAACAATTAATTTATACAAAAAAATAGAGTTACTCCCCCAAAATGATACAAGTGAAATATCTAAAATATTACCTAGCATAACCGTTATACCCTATTCAGAATATATTTATCACACAAATTCTAAAGTAGAAATTTCTGATAAAATATTTGCTCAGCTTACAGTAAATAAGAAAGTAATTAATTACATAGAATATGAAAATATTAAGCAAAATTATGAAATCAATACAGTCGTATTTTTTTTTGAGAAGAATCAATTGAATAAAAGTGTTGTTTATTATAGAGTGGTTTCGATTTATCCAGATTAATTTGAATTGTAAAAGATATACAGAGTGAAACATGTATAAACCAATATGGTTTTACGTTTTGCTATCAATCATTTTAACTTCAAAATCTTTTTCACAAATAAATACGGGTATTGATACTTTATATGTGTTAATTCAATTTGATTCTAAAGAATATTTAGTAGATATTTCAGTGTCTTCTCAATTTCGAATAACTACTTCAAATTCAAAAGAAAATTATAACGAATTTTTAAAAAAACAATCTGAATCAAGATATTTGGATTTAACAAGTGCAGATTTTGACCCTCGTCAGTCTTATACTTTTCAACGGTTATCCTATCCAGATTTTGTATTAAATTATAGTGAATATTTCGAATTCAAATCAAAAATTACAGATATACTAGATTTTACAGAATATGAGAAGAATATCAAAAACCAAAATTTACCTTCAGTCAAATAATATTTATTTTAAAAATAAAAGATTCTAATGAGTATAAATTTTATACTATTTATACTGAATAAAAAATTTAAAAGTGATTTATGATGTCTAGTGTAAATGCGTGATATTTTTTATTTAGGATATAAGTTTATGTCTTTAATATATTTCATAAATTTCTAGAATTATGAGAATAAAATTATATTGGTTTTTATTTAACAATTTTTTTAACTAATCCAATTTTACTTCCATTTATTCAACTTTGTTTATGGCAAAGACTTTAATTCATTAATTGATTCATTCATGCCGAAATGTTTCGTAAGTTAATGGAGTTGGCAAGTAGTGATGAAAGAATTTATCCTCTTTTAATTGAGATGTTTTTATCAGAAGATAATTTCCCAGGGCTATTTGATTACTATAGAAGATATGGTTTAGACGATATGCAATATCAACTTATGGCTGCTCATTATGTTGAAATTCTAGCAGAAATTTTAGCGGAATTTGATAATAATTTATTAACAATTGATGAGTATGAAGCACTTACTTGGCAAGGATCTTTATTAGATACAAAAACTTATACAGATTTACCTGAGGGGCTGAAATACTTTTATAAAGGAATATTTGATAATGTCAAAGATAATGGAACAAAATTATGCTTAAACTAATTTATTTATGTTACTTAGTAACTAATATATTTTCATTTAAAGAACAAAAAGACTCAACATTATATATTTGGTATTTCCCAAATCATTCAATGTATTCGAACAAAAATGATGAAAACGAATATCGAATAAAATCTTTTTATACGATAAAGGGATATTCTAATTTTCAAACTAAATTAAATGAAGATAAATTAAATTATCAAGATAAATTTACGAAAGCTCCAAAGCCATATTATTCTTTTGTAATTATGCAGAATAAATTTAGGATATATAATGATAGAACAATTAGTTTTGAAGCATATAATTTAAAAAAAAAACCAATTAGGCTTGATACGATAACAATTAATCCAAGCTTTATAACAAAAGAGAATTCTCCCATTATATTAGTTATACCAGATTCTGTTTCAAAGAAAATACGATTAATTCGTACTACTCATAACTTTATTGATTAAGAATAATTAATATGAAAAAAATACTTGTTCTTTTAGTATTAAAAATATTGTTTATTACTAATTCTGTGATAGCACAAACCGATACTCTATTTGTTTGGTTTTATAAAATTTCAAATGATTACCAAATACAAATTGATACTTTTAAGTATTCTAATAAAGTCAAAGAGATCAAATATTACTTAGTCTCAACTAAAATATTAAAATCAAAAATTAAAAATTTTAAATCCCAAACTCAGTTAAAGCAAGATTTACAAGACGAAGTTCCATTTGAACATTACGTTTTTTTAGAGCAAGTTAATCCATTAAACCCTAGAGGTGCATGGACAGAATCTTTTGAAAAAGTAAATTTATTAAAAACACGTATGATATTATCAATTGAAGAATTTGAACAAAATCAGTTTTACAAAGAGTTTAATAATCCAATTTATTTAGTCATTCCAGATTCTTCAACTAATATTGTAAAATTTATTAAAGTAACCAATTATGTTTATTAAATATGGTTCTTTTCTAATTCATAACTTCATCTAATCCGCTTTAGTTTGGAGTGGCTCATTAAAAAAGTATACAAAAGCATATTCTAAATTATCAGAATCAAAAATATATATCGAAGATACTTATATAATTGAATTATATAGTGATATAAAACATGTTTAAATTAATTTTACTATTCACCTTATTACTATCACTGATATCTGATGAATTATATTCCAAGGATATAGTTATAGATACGGTTTACATAGTCATTGATATAAGTTCACAAGAATATTCTACTGATTTAGATCAATCATCAAATAAAATTCTAATTACGACTCAATTGTCAAAAAAAAATTATGAAGATTTTATAAAAAAGCAATCTGAATCAAGATATTGGGAAGTGTCAAGTGCTGATTTTGACGCAAAATCGTATTATACATATCATATAAAAAGTTCCCCTGATTCTATTCTTACAGTAAGTGAATATGCTAACTTTGAGTCAAAAAAAACAAATATTATAAGTTTTATTGATTATGAAAAACCTGAAAATATGATATTATATTTGCGAAGCATAAAGTATTTTTTAGTTAAAAATATGGACTCGAAAAATATCTATTTTTATTCATTTATTGATGTTTATTAGATGTAGTTTTATTATTTAACAAAATTGTATCTAAACCCCAAACTCCTGCAATCAATAAACCAATAAAAATAGTTGCCCAAACAGGCTGCCAAATAACAAATCCTCCAATCATTCCCAATAAAGCGCCCAAATATTGAATGTATTGAAACTGTTCATTCGTAGTTCCTTTAATTAAATTGGAAATGCGATCTTCATCAAAACGTTGCACATTTTCTTCAACTAATTGATGGACATCAAATTGCTGTAATACAGAGAACAAAGTATTACTAACCCATTCTTCAATATCTTCCGATTTAGCTTCTAATAGTGGTGGAATTTTATCGAGTGAGTCATCAATTTTGTCTAATGCAATTTCTAAGTTTTGAGGCAAGCTTGCAATGGCGTTGCTAATCATTTGTTGAGCGTGTTCACCACGCATCATCATATAGGTTTTAAGGGCAATCTTTTCGATGGATTTTTCATCCAAACTTTTTTCAAATTTCTCAATAAGATTTTTTGCTAAACCTGCCCGAACTTCAGGATCTTCAACTAAGCCAGAAATGTAATCTGTTAGAATCACTTTTAATTCATTTCTAAATGAATCGTTTGTAATTACGGAATGAATAATCGTTAGGAATTTCTTCCTATAAGTTCCAATTAAATCAGAAGCAATTAATTTTTGCTTAATGATTTCAGGGTTAATTAAATCAGTTGAAACGGCTTGTGCTAATCGATATGCAATTCTGTTTTTCTGTGCAGGAATTAGTCCTTGCCCTAGAATGGGTCGTTTAAATTTTGGCTTGAACAACATATTTATAGCAACCCAATTTGTAAGATAACCAATTAATCCACTTACACTTATCATGGTCAATAAGCCATCAAGAATAAAAGTTGAACCAAAAATAGTAAGTGACATTCCATTAAAATCCCAAAACCGTGCTCCAATAAAAATACATGCTAAAAAGGGAGGAAGCACTTTTAAAATCTGAATAGTAGTATAATGTGTTTTTGATGGAGGAGGAGTGTGAACTGATTTTATAGTTGGAACCTCAGGTAATTGTTGTTGAACATGATTCTTAAGTAAGTCAAGTGTCTTTTGCCCCAATTCTTTGGTTTTAGTACCTGCATTACTAATAAATGGCGATTGCTTCGGTTCTGATTCTTGCTGAAAGTCTTCCATTTTGTAAAATACTTAAAGAATTGGAATTAGCTGTTTATTTTACCCCGAAAGTTAACAATGGCAAAGTTTCAAACTTTGCCATTGTTAACTTTGTCAAAGTCACAGACTTTGACAAAGTTAAATTTTAATTAGCCATTTCATTGCCACTCAAATGTAGAGGTAAGCCCTGAGATGAATTTTTAAATTGAAATAAATGATTGGCTACCATGGCTTTCATCATTTCAAGTGTAACTCTTGAAGTTGAATTTATCATGGTTTTTTCGATTAATTGCTCTAAATCAGCCGTGTTTAAAACATTTAGCTTGTTTAATTCTAATAAGAAACCATAAGCCTCAGTTGTAAGTACCATACGTTCTGCCAAATGTAAAATTCTTGGAACCATTGGAATTCTAGCTTCATTAGATTCGTTTTTTTCCAAGACATAAGAATATGCAGCAATGAACTCGCTTTTCTTGAATGTTGAAAAATCATTTGGAGTCATTTCTTTTAAATTTTCTCCAGCAATTAATCTTCTGTAAATAGATAAAATAATATCAATAACGTTCTCTTGCATTCCCAATCTTATAACGAAATTTTTGATAAATAGAGGTCTTCTTTAGCAGTCATTTGTTTTTTTAATTCCTCAGTAGAATCTAAATAACCACAAAGGTGTAATAAACCATGAATAATAATACGGTGAAACTCTTTTTTTAAAGGCTCATTAAATTCAAGTGCTTGTTCCGAAATTCTTGATTCACAACAGAAAAGGGTGCCTTCAATTTCATCTTCATCTGAATCGGTATAATCAAATGTAATTATATCGGTTACATAGGTTTTACCTAAATGTTCTGAGTTTATTTCAGCAATTTTCTCAGCTGAGACATAAACAACTTCGATAAAAGAGAATTCTTTTTGTTCACCAAGCCCAACAGCTAGAACACAATCTAATATACTTTCTTCTGAAACTGGAATTGCAGCTTCAGTTTCATTACATAAAGAGATACTTATGTCATTGGGCGTCATTTAGATGTCCTCAAAAGAGAAACCTTCAAAATCTACATTTTCTGTTAGTGATAAAGCTACACTAGACATCATTACTTCAGGTGGAAGTAAAGTGAAATCTCCAAGTAATAAATCTTCATTTACATTAGAGTATAGGCTACAACCGGCTTCTTTTTCAATAATTAAACCAGAAACTAGTCCGTTCATTTTCCCAAAAAATGTGACTTGGTTTAATAAATCGGAAGCTACAAATCCTGTGCAATTGTGTAATTGTAGAAAAGTATTTGAAGCATAAACGGATACCATATTTATACTAGCATCTCCAACTTTAAGATTGACATGAATTTCCAAGGCTAGTTTTCTCGTTTCACTAGAATCTTTTAATTCAATACGATAAACATTACCTATTTTTTTGGCTACAGTTCCTAGAACTACGCCAATTTCTTCAATATTTTCACTGCTAAACTGATGAATCATACAGTTAAAATGGTTAATTATTACGTTCTAAAGTAACGATTTTTGATTTAGAATAAAAATCATTGATGCACACTCATGCCAATTTATTGTGAATGTGATTCTGCTTAAATTTCACCGTTTAATCTTCTTTCCATCAAACGATTTCTATTTATAGTGGGTAAATCCAAAAGGAGTTCTGGATTTAATGTAGCTAAGGTAATTTCACGCTTGCCAAGAACTCCAGGAACTTTTGCTAAATACCACCCACCTTCAATCATAGATGCTCTTGCCGAACTTGAGGCACAATAGGTTGATAAAATGGTGTTTTCATTAGACCAATCAGCTAACTTCTTAAAAACTTCAGTTGTCCATAAGTCTGGATTTTTTTCTGGAGAAAATGCATCAAAAAAAATGACTTGTGGAATTTCTGGTGGTTGAGGCATTTCTGAAAAATCCCCAACAAAAATAGATAACTCATATCTATGACTTAACTCAAAATGATGCAACCCATTTTTCTGTAGTTTTTCAAATGTATTTCGAGTTACCCCCGGTAAATTAGGCATTCTCACTAATTTTGAATAACCACAAGCAAGTGCAATATCAGTTGGAATTGGGTTTTTTTCAACAGAATAGAAACGTGCATTCCCATCGGGAACTTTCGTGTGCAACCATTCTCCTAAAATCCAAGCATTCAAACCCGTTCCAAAACCGATTTCTAAAATGCAAATGTCACCTTTGTTTTTTAGAGTCTCAAGAACTCTTCCTTGTTCGAAAAATACATAAAGACTTTCCGTTAAAGCCCCATTCGGATTGTGGAAACATTGTTGGTAGGTTTCTGAAAATACAGTAGATGATCCGTCTTTACTAGGCTTAATAATAAATGGAGAGATTTCGGCTTTCATGGTTCAATATAGTGAATCGGAATTACTGAACAAACAGAACTAGTTAAATTTGATATAAATCAGAAATAAGATAATACTAGAAGTTACAAAATGCTTTATAGATTGTTCTGCTTTACCAAGAACAGGTTCCAGTTTGTTGTTTTGGTAAACAATACATATCAGCGAATTCACAAATTATACAACAACTCTGATCTTTTTTAACATAAGTTTTTTTACAAGAAGGACAAGTGTGTTCCTTCGGTTGAAATCTATCCGTCAATATAATTTTTTCTTTTTCGCCACATACAGGACATTTTAAAACAGCGTGATCTAAGGTCATCATAGGTTCATATTGAATTTATTAAAAGTATGTTTTGCGCACTTAATGTAGCATTTTAGATTAAGGGTAAAAGAATGAATTCAGATTTATTTGATATGTTTATTTGATTTCACCTCGGGAAATTAAATTTTCTTAGTATTTACCCATTTCAATTCAGCGAATTGCCGAATTTGTTGCCGAAAGCTACTTTTCGAAATAAGCACTTCACTTGTAATCAATAAAACGCTTGAGATGGTTAGGTTGATTAATTACAGCGAGTTTAACTCAAAACCTTAAGCGGAGATTTATTTGAAAAGTAAGTCCAAAAGAAACAAAATTCATACTAGTTCAATTTTTTCACAATTTTGCCAGTTGGTGTAATCATTTCGTCCTCTTTGGGTGCTTCCATAGGGAAATTATGGACAGGAATACTCTCGTCTCTATCGTGTGGAATGTAATGATTATGAGATCCGTGAGGTATCATCAAATAAGGTTTATTTGTAAATAAATCGAGAGCATCAATAGTTGCAATTGCTAATAAGATAGTAATTGCAATGTAAACTATATATTTGTTTTTCATACGGATAAGAGTAATTGAAATAGAATTCAAATAAACATGTTTAAGTAAGAACTTAAGTTAGTAAAAAAATAGTGTTAATTTGAATAGAACTAGAATAAAAGCGTATAGATATAATATAATGAAAGAAAGAGCAAGCTTTAATAGGTTCCTTTTTTGAATTAAACCCGACCCAATCAAGCGAATTCGGCAAATATTTTGCTGAAAACTACTTAACTGAAAAAGCTCAAGCAAATAATTTCTAAAAGAAGATCAGTACTTATCGTAAAAACAGCGAATAAGTAATAAAATAAACTCGAATGTCAGTACTATTTTTAATTTAGTAAACACATTTCTAAATGAATTTTTCTTTTTTGATAAGAAATTAACTAAGATGTTACTCTAAAATGACGAATTTGGTGTTTTTTTACCTCAGAATCATGTAAAAAAAACGATTTTTTTGTTAAAAAATTACTTTAGCGTTTAGCTCAACTATCATAATGACAAAATGAAAGATTTAAAAACAGACTACAACTAAAATGATGTATAGAAGACATCTGAGTGTGGAAAATCGCTATATTTAACGAATTCAATCTTGTTTTTACTAATTCAAAATAAAGTGATTAAAGAATTATTGTTACAGAGAATTTTAGTTCTCGATGGTGCAATGGGTACCATGATTCAAAAACATAAATTAACAGAAGAAGACTACAGAGGTGAACGCTTCCGTACGTTTCATAAAGATTTAAAAGGGAATAACGATTTATTATCTCTTACGCAGCCTAAAATAATTCAGGATATTCATGAGGCGTATTTAGCCGCTGGTTGCGATATAATTGAGACCAATACATTTAACTCAAATCCGATTTCGCTAGAAGATTATGATCAATCGGATTTAACGTATGAGATGAATATGGCATCAGCCAAATTAGCCAAAACTGCATGTGAAAAATATACTGCTTTAACTCCAGATAAACCTCGATTCGTTGCTGGCTCTGTTGGCCCGATGAATAAATCTTTGTCATTATCACCAGATGTTAACGATCCGGGCTATCGCTCCACAGATTTTGATTCCGTTGTGAATGCCTATAAAGCTCAGATTGCAGCTTTAGTAGATGGAAATGTAGATTTAATTTTAATTGAAACCATTTTTGATACACTTAATGCAAAAGCTGCATTGTTAGCAGTTGATAATGTATTTGAAGACAAGGGAATTTCACTTCCCGTAATGCTCAGTGGAACTATTGTTGATTTAAGTGGGAGAACGTTATCTGGGCAAACAACAGAAGCGTTTTTGATTTCACTTTCTCATAATAAACACGTGATTTCTGTAGGCTTGAATTGCGCATTGGGTTCGAAACAAATGCGACCTTACATTGAAGAATTGTCACAAAAAGCAGGCGTTTTTACTAGTTTATACCCAAATGCAGGGCTTCCAAACGAATTTGGTGAATACGATGAATCTCCAGCTTTTATGAAAGAGCAAATTCGTTCGTATTCAACAGAAAACTTTGTGAATTTTGTAGGTGGATGTTGTGGTACAACTCCAGAACACATTAAAGCTTTTGCTGATGCGGTTCGAGATGTAACTCCACGACGCCCAAAATCACCAGATGTATTAATGCGCTTAAGTGGTTTAGAACCATTAACAATTCGACCTGAAACTAACTTTGTTAATATTGGTGAGCGTACAAATATTACAGGTTCTAAAATGTTTGCCCGTTTAATTAGAGAAGGTAAATTTGATGATGCTTTAGCTGTAGCAAGACAACAAGTTGAAAATGGTGCTCAGATTATTGATATAAATATGGATGAAGGAATGATTGATTCTGAAGCAGTCATGACAAAATTCCTAAATCTCATTGCAGCAGAACCAGATATTTCACGAGTTCCAATAATGATCGATTCTTCAAAATGGAGTGTTATTGAAGCCGGTTTAAAATGTTTACAAGGAAAAGGAATTGTAAACTCAATCAGTTTAAAAGAAGGCGAAGAATCGTTTCGTAAACATGCAAAACTATGTAGGCAATACGGTGCAGCAGTAGTTGTAATGGCATTTGACGAACAGGGACAAGCCGATTCATTTCAAAGACGGATAGAAATTTGCCAACGAGCCTACACTATTTTATTAGAACTTGGTTTCCCACCTGAAGACATCATTTTTGATCCAAATATATTAACAGTAGCAACTGGAATTGATGAACACAATAACTATGCTGTTGATTTTATTCAGGCTACAAAGTGGATAAAAGAAAACTTAAAAGGTGCAAAAGTTAGTGGTGGAGTAAGTAATATTTCATTTTCTTTCCGTGGAAATGATCGAGTTCGGGAAGCCATGCATTCTGCTTTTTTATATCATGCTATAAAAGCCGGTTTAGATATGGGAATAGTTAATGCTGGACAATTAGAAGTTTATGAAGAAATTCCAAAAGATCTTTTAGAACGAGTTGAAGATGTACTTCTAAATAGAAGAGAAGATGCTACTCAGCGATTAGTTGATTTTGCTGAATCCGTAAAATCAACAGGTGGAATTGCTGAAAAAGAAAAAGATGAATGGCGTTCATGGCCTGTTGAAAAACGATTAAGCCACGCATTAGTTAAAGGAATAGTTGAATTTGTTGAAGCTGATACTGAAGAAGCAAGATTATTATACCCTGAACCAATAGAAGTTATTGAAGGGCCATTAATGGCTGGGATGAATATTGTTGGTGATTTATTTGGAGAAGGAAAAATGTTTCTTCCTCAAGTTGTGAAAAGTGCTCGAGTGATGAAAAAAGCTGTAGCCATTCTGATTCCTTACATTGAAGAGGCAAAATTACGATTAAGTAATGCAAAACCTGCTGCGAAAGTGCTCATGGCAACTGTAAAAGGTGATGTTCATGATATTGGAAAAAATATTGTAGGTGTTGTTTTAGCGTGTAATAATTACGAAGTAATTGATTTAGGCGTTATGGTTCCAGCTCAAAAAATTCTCGAAGCCGCAAAATCTCATAACGTAGATGTAATTGGATTAAGTGGATTAATCACACCATCATTAGATGAAATGGTACATATTGCTAAAGAAATGGAAAGAGAAGGGTTTACCATTCCATTGCTAATTGGTGGCGCTACAACTTCAAAAATTCATACAGCAGTAAAAATTGCTCAAAACTATTCTGGAGATGTAATTCATGTTTTAGATGCTAGTAGAAGTGTTCCTGTCGTTTCAAATTTAGTATCAGATTCAGGAAAAGAAGAGTTTTCAAAGTCGATAAAAGAAGAATATCAACAAATGCGTGAGGCGCATTCTCGTCGCCAAAAAGCAAAAACTTTATTGAGTTTGGAAGATTCTAGAGCTAACAAAAAGCAGGTTTCATTTACTCAAAAAGAAATCACCAAACCTGTATTACATGGAGTTACTGAATTAGTAAACTATGATTTATCAGAAATCAGAAAATACATTGATTGGACACCCTTTTTTATTACTTGGCAATTAACAGGTAAATATCCTGCGATACTTGAAGATACGGTTTTTGGTGAAGAAGCCAAAAAATTACTTAATGATGCAAACGCATTGTTAGATGATATTATTAAACATAAGTCATTAAAAGCGAATGCAGTTTTTGGATTATTTCCAGCACGCTCCAATGGTGATGATATCGAAGTTTATAGTGATCAATCATGTCATTCGCAAATTGCAACGTTTCATACTTTAAGACAGCAATCCGAAAAAAGAGAAGGGCAGCCAAATAAAGCATTAGCCGATTTTATTGCCCCTATTGAAAGTGGAACGATTGATTATATTGGCGCATTTGCAGTTACAACTGGAATTGGAATTGAAGAATTAGAACAGAAATTTGAAGCTCAACATGATGACTACAACAAAATCATGGTCAAAGCATTGGCAGATCGTTTAGCCGAAGCATTTACTGAACTTCTTCACAAATGTGTGAGGAAAGATTTTTGGGGTTATTCTGTAAGCGAAGAATTATCGAATGAGGAGCTTATTAAAGAATTGTATCAGGGAATTCGCCCTGCGCCAGGTTATCCTGCACAACCTGATCATACAGAAAAATTAACATTATTTTCGTTATTAGATGTACAAAAACGTATCGGAATAGATTTAACGGAATCCTTAGCAATGTATCCAACTGCATCAGTTTGTGGGATATATTTTGCACATCCAGAAGCAGCATATTTCAGAGTTGGAGAAGTTAGTGAAGAGCAAGTTAGTGATTATGCAAGAAGAAAAGGATTTACAAAAGAAGAAATGGAATATTGGTTAAGTCCTATATTAGCTTATAAATAATATAAAAATAAGTATTTATATATAGATATCTTCTTTAAGAATTCAGTTAATAAATCTACTCCAAACTTATTTTAATTTTTTAATTCTTAAAATTAGAAAACGGATTGGCACTTAGATGAATAGGTATCAATAAAATAGTATTTATATATTTTACCTTAAAATAAGGTATCAAATGCGTTTACAAAGAAATTTCACAGACTGTAAAGAAATAATTTTTGAAATAAGTTATTGGATTAGCAACTTAATCTAGAATTAAATACACTTGTTATTAATCAAATTTTTTAAATTGCGCCTTTTTTTATAAAATTAGCGATGAACGAACAATGAGATCAAGATTCGCCTGCAATTTACTTTAAACAATAAATAGTCTTTGAAAGGTTTTTATGCACAGAGAATACAGAAAATGGTGGAGCCCCAGCCTCGGAAAAGAAATGGAATTGCTAGTATTCGGACATGCTGGAACACCTGTATTGGTATTCCCATCAAGCATGGGTAGGTTTTTTGAGTGGGAAGATTTTAAAATGATGGAAGCAATGCGCCATCAAATCGAAAATGGATTTAATCATTTTATTTTAGTCGACTCCGTTGATTCAGAGAGTTTTTACAATAAGAATGTAGATTCATATGTAAGAATTATGCGACATAGACAATATGAAGCCTATATTGTTCATGAGGTTATACCTTTTATTTACACATTGAGTCAAAATAGATATTTAGTTGCAACTGGCTGCAGTTTTGGTGCTTACCATGCTATTAATATAGGACTTAAGCATCCATATCAGTTTAAAAAAATAATTGCAATGGGTGGTATGTATGATATTAAATCATTCTTGCATGGTTTCTATGACGAGAATGTATATTTTAATAATCCAGTAGATTTTATTCGTAATATTCATGATGAGCATGAGTTAAATGCTATTCGAGCTATGGATATACGTTTGGTCACAGGTGTTCATGATATTTGTTGGGATGCAAATGACAAATTTTCGAATTTGCTACATACAAAATCAATTCCTCATCAACTCGATTTATGGGGTGATGGTACAGGTCATGATTGGCCGTTTTGGCGTGAACAATTGAAAAAACATATTATTTAGTAAACCCAAACCAGAAAAATAAAAAGGGTCAGATAATGAAGAAAATTGGTGTGTTACGTGGAATGGAAAACTCATTTCCAGAAGCGTTTATTAGCTATATAAACTACGAATTTAAAGACAAAGGTGTAATTGCCGAGTTTGTATCGATTGATAGTGTAAGAATGGATTATGAAAAGGAATACGAAGTTATTATTGATAGAATTTCGCATGAAGTTCCATTTTATCGTTCCTATTTAAAAACGGCTGCAATGAATGGTACCTATATTATTAATAATCCATTTTGGTGGAGTGCAGACGACAAATTCATTGATAATATTATTGCAGAACGAGTTAATGTTGCCGTACCACGGAGCATTATTGTACCTCATCGTGATCATCCTACTAATACACAAAGTTCAAGTTTTAGAAACTTGAAATATCCAATTGATTGGGATGGCATTTTTGATTACATCGGTTTTCCTGCCTTTTTAAAACCACATGATGGTGGTGGTTGGAGAGGAGTTACGAAAGTAACAGACCCTGAATCGTTTTTTAAAGCTTATAATGAATCTGGAACAGATTGTATGATGCTTCAAGAATCAATTGAGTTTGAAGATTATTACCGCTGTTATGGAATTGGGCAAAAAGAGGTTCATGTTATGAGATATAATCCATTGGCACCGCATCATTTACGTTATATGGATGTTTCTGCCGATCCCATTCCAACCAAATTAAAATCACTAATTAAAAAAGGTGTTCTTAGTTTGTGTAAAGCATTGAGCTATGATATGAATACCGTTGAATTTGCTGTTCGTGATGGAATTCCATACGCAATCGATTTCATGAATCCAGCCCCAGATGCTGATTATCATAGTGTTGGTAAAGAAAATTTTGAATGGATTATTCAAGCTCTAGGCAAATTTGCTGTTTCAAAGGCATTGCAAAAAAACAGACCAATACAATACAATCAAAATGTAATATTTGGACCTTATGTATAATTTTGGTGCATCTGAAGCCATAACCTATTACAATAATCTTATTCAAAAAGATTTAGGTAGAGCTAATCGTGAAATGGAGTGGTTGTATGCCAAACAAGTAGAGCATAAAACTACGTTTGGTGGAAGACCTCTTTCTCATAGTTTGCGCCCAACATTTCTGACAGAAAATGCCTATTCTGACATTCAAAATGTAGTTTATTATATTCGGCAAGCAGTTCTTGAGATTATGCATCAATATGCTGGATCAATTGAGTTACTTAATGAATTGGGCTTACAAGATTGGGAACGTGAATTAGCAGAAATCCCTACAAATGTAATTCGAATGTCAGCTACTTCTCGTTTTGATGCCTTCATGACTGGTGATTCCTTCAAATTTGTTGAGATTAATGCTGAGTGTCCTGCAGGAATTGGTTATTGTACTGAATTGGCAAAAATCTATCAGCAATCAGAAATTATGAATGAGTTTGTTCATAAATATCCTCTTCGTTTTGTTTCTCCTTTAGAACATCTAATTCATGGGCTTCTTCGCATTTATCATGAAGAATTTCAAGGTCGTGATGATAAGCCAACTTTCGCCATTGTAGATTTTTTAAATATTCCAACTTACAATGAGTTTTTAATCATAAAGGAATATTTGGAAAAAATGGGTTTTGGCTGCGAAATCTGTGATCCAAGAAAACTTGAAATTAGAGATGGTTGGATTTATGCAAACGGGAAGAAAATCGATATCCTGTACAGACGTTTATTAACCAACGAATTTTGGGAAATAAAAGATGATTGTGAGGCTTTTATGGAAGGTTATAGACAACAGAAAACATGTTATTTGAATAGTTTTCGTTCAAAATTAGTTCATAAAAAAGCAATATTCTCTATTTTAACTGATCCCAAATACACAAGAGTTCTCAATGCTGTTCAACTTAAAGCGATTAAAGATCACATCCCATGGACCAGAAAACTTGGGTATAAATTAACAAGTTATGAGGGTCGCCAAATTGATTTACTTGAACATGTTCGTAAGAATAAAGACACATTTGTTATAAAACCAAATGATGAATATGGTGGGAAAAGTGTTTTTCTTGGAATGGATTGCGATGATGCAACTTGGCAAACGGCAATGGATATGGGTGTAAAAGAAGGTTTCGTAGTTCAAGAAATCGTGAATATTCATAGAGAAGCTTTTTTCAATCGAGTTGATGGGAATTGGCAAAATGTTCCAACTGTTGTGGATTTAGATCCTTATACAAATGGTGCTTTAATTGGTGGATGTTTAACACGAACTAGTGCTTCTAATTTAGCCAATGTAACGGCAGGAGGAGGAAGTCTTCCTCTGTTTATTTTGCGTTACATGTAAGAATAGGAATGATGCAATCGTTATTATTCACTCAAATACAATTAAAATCAAGATTTTGTTATTTTGCAAAATCTTGATTTTTTTTGAACTCAACTTTCGAACTTTGTTTCTAAGCAAACTTCACTGGTTTTTGCTATAAAAAGGTCATCCTGATCACCGACACGATTCGAAGAACCACGAAGTGCTATCTCGGTCTAATATCTTTCTACGCCATAATCGGTTCTTTTGTATCGGTTGAGTTCTATAGCTGAAATACTGGAATGGGGCCCAGCATGACTAAATGACGTATGTGAAATAAGAACTTAATTTTGCGAATAAGATATTGTTTTTATTATATTTGCAAAATTTAACCTTTAAAAAATTATTAAACTTTACAAAAGGTCTTAGTCCGAATTTGAGTTATGAAAAAAAGTTGTGCAAACTAAATTCTAAAAACCCCAGTTCGGCAAAAAAATTTAAATTGATGAGTCCACTCCGAAAAGTCGATTCTGTAGGTTTACACCCTACTAAATTCTCCGAATTCGACGAATAGTTTGCTAAATACTACTTTTCGGAGTACGCTCATTGATTAAAGAAACAATTTTCATTTGGCTTCGTGGCACTTTAAGAGTGTCTCTTGAACAACGAATTTCTTAGGTTTTCTAATTTAATGCTAAACTTATTGCCACAATAGTTATCCCGAATTCAGGATAAAATTATTTATCTTTAATTTTCTTAAGGCGCTCTGTATATCTAGACTCAAAGCCTTCAGAACCAGGATTAAACCATCTTTGGTTTTTCAGAGAATTTGGCAAATATTGTTGATTTACCCAATGATGTTCAAATTGATGAGGATATAAATATTCCTTGGCATGATTCGCAGTACCTGTATATCGTGCATTCAAAGCACTTGCTGTTTTATCTTTCAGATGTTCAGGAACGGGTTTAACTCCATTTTTTTCAATTTCTTTTAACACTTCAAAAACGGCTGAAGTGCTGTTACTTTTTGGGGCTAATGCACAAAAAACTACGGAATGGGCAATAAAATACCAGCCTTCAGGCATTCCTGTTTTTCGATAGGCTTCATGAAGCGAATTAACCGTTGTGATTATGGATGGATCAGCCATTCCAATATCCTCAGAGCAGAATATTAATAAGCGTCTGAATAGAAAGTTAGGGTCTTCACCTCCCGAAATCATAGCTGCTGACCAATACAAAGCTGCATCAACATCAGAACCTCGTAAGGATTTTATAAAAGCTGAAGCATAATGATAATGTTCATCACCGGTTCGATCATATTTAGTAGTTCTTTTTTGAATCGATTCTTGAGCTAAATCAAAACTAATAAAACGTTTTCCGTTTGCTAAAACAGGTGCTGTTTTCGTGGCAATTTCTAGAGCATTTAGGACTTGCCGAATATCACCTCCAGCAAATTCGGCTAGAAAAAAACGAGCTTTAGGCTCTATTTCAACATTAAATACGCCTAAGCCTGATTCATTATCCGCAATTGCTCTGTCAATCATAAACTCAAGTTCTTCTTGAATAAATGCTTGTAATTCAAACAATTGACAACGAGACAATAGCGGTCCAACTAAGGAATAAAAAGGATTTTCAGTAGTTGCGCCAATTAAAGTAATTAGTCCAGATTCAACATGTGGCAAAAGTGCATCTTGTTGAGCTTTGTTCCAACGATGAATCTCATCGACAAAAAGTAAGGTTCGTCTATTTTTTTGAGTCTTGTAATAACTTGCTTTTGCTACGGCTTCTTTTAAATCTTTTGTACCATCTAAAACGGCATTTAAAGTGATAAACTGTGCGTCAATTTCGTATGAAATTACGGAAGCTAACGTTGTTTTGCCACTACTTGGAGGTCCATAAAAAATGACTGATCCAAGAACTCCTGTTTCAATCATTTTCCGAAGTAATTTCCCTTCTCCTAAAATGTGATTTTGCCCAACATAGTCATGTATGGACTTCGGACGCATTCTTGTTGCTAGTGGAGTCCAAGTTGAGGGTGATTGTGAAATTTCAGACTTTTCGGAATCAGGTTTGAATAAATTCATTAACTATTCTTGTTAATTAATCATGCGATTCAGCAATTTACCCAAAAATTTATTTCGATAAACTCGATTGATATGATTCATATCTGCAATGACGTAAAATCGGTCTTTACTTCTTGAAAAAGCTACATTCAATAATCTTGGAACTTGGATTCCACTTTTTAACTCGTCGAACGGTCTCACTGTATAGTGTCTTTCACGATTGTTCTCACGTTCAGCACTCATCACTGTATCAAAAATAATAATTTCTTTCTCTCGACCTTGAAAAGTGTGAATTGTTCCGATTTCAACATCGTTAAAACCTTTTGAGTTTAACAGTTTTCGATAATCCCAAACAACAGAACGAAAAGGAACAATAATTCCAATTTGTTCAGGTCTATATCCACTTCGAACTAATTCCCAAATTTGCTCAATGCATCGATCTATGTGAATCGGGTTTAATGGGCGAAAACCATCGCCTGGTTTTTTAATGATTTGAGGAGAAAGAAAACTACTATCAAGAACTTTAAATGAGGAATCTTTACCCGAAATGTGCCATTTTCCAGCTGTTTTTAATCGTCCTTCATAAAAAGTAGAACTCACTAATTCAGCTAAATCTAGGTTTAAACGATATTGTGTATCAAAAAAGCTTGTGAATTCTGGAAAAGAATCGTGCCATTGAAATAAATCATTAACTGTATTTGCCCCAGATAAAAACGTAAACATGTCTTTTTCAAGAAAAAGTCTTTCCTCTTGTTTATCTGTAATTGAAATAGGTGGAAGCTGCATTGGATCGCCAACCAACACGATATGTTGAGTCGCTTTGGACGCTAAAACCATTAAGTATGGAATATTTGCCATTGAAGCTTCATCAATAACAACGGCATCAAATTGAGACGATTCTAATAATTCACTTGTACAAACTTTGGCTAATGTTGCTGAAATACAACTAAATCGAGCTAATTCTAGATGTTCATAGACTTTTAATCCATTTTCCAGCTTTTCTTCAACAACTTTTCTTCCACCCAAATCTTGAAGTTTTTGTTGAAAAATAATGAGTTGCGTTTCTAAATCATCTGGAACAAGTTCATCAGCGGATAATAATTCTTCAGCTTTTTCCTCAATTTCGTCATGCCGTTCCAAAAGTTGTGCTAATTCTATCGCTTTTTTCTTTCGCTCCTCTAATTTGACTTCCATGTGTTTGGAAAACGAATAAGAAAGAAGCTGTTCGTCTTCTAGCGCGGAATCTCCAAAACGAGTTAAAGTCATCGGTTTAATTTCGGCACCAATTTCGTTCATTGCTTCAACAACACTGAGTAACCCTACATCAACAGCTCTATTTGTATTGGATGCAAACAAGACTTTTTTCCCATGCATCAAATAATTAGCAATTATGAATCCTAAAGTAGATGTTTTTCCCGTTCCAGGCGGCCCCCAAACAAAGCTTACTGGCTGCTGTAAAGCTTTTTCAATAGCTTCAGTTTGACTTTGATTTCGTGAACTATCATGATAAACTTCGTTTTCAGGTGGCGTTTTAAGATAGTTTGTTTGCGGCGCAAAAAGTGATTTCAATAATCCCGTTTCTGCCTGCTCTTCTAGATTTTCGAGTTTATGTAAGGTCTTTTTAAGAATAAAATCATTTTCCCATTCCAACTCAATGGATTCAATTGTTTTTTCAGGAATTCCATCAAATATTAAATCCATTGATTGCTCACTAAACTGATGAGGCTTAACTTTTACTGTTTTTCCGTCATAATGAGCTTTACATTCTTCAATGAATTTGAGTGAGGTAATAACGTGATCGAATCGAACTAAGGATGAGGCTGAGCCGGGAATCTCGTTTATCGATTCGGGATGTAGAATTTCTTTGGAAGGGAATTTTTGAACAGCTTCAATTTCTGCTAACAGCGCCCTTTTTGCTTGTTGAATCATTTCGTTCATGGTTTAAAACTATTGAATTTTTAAGCATAAGACGCATGAAAAGCTAAATTCTTTCAAGAAATTTGATTTTTTTGAACTTATTCATAATTACATAAAAAATTATAGATTCTAAGAGCTTATAAATTAATGAGATACGAAAATTTGTAATCAATGGAGATTAAGAATTATAAATATGCTATAACACATTTGCTCTCTATGCGATTTGAAGATATGAGTAATCCTGATTATTACATCGGAATGGCAAAGAAACAGAATACGTGTTCGGTACCCTGAAATGCTATCTTAGTCAATTTGGTACATAAATTCCAGATTCATCTGAAAAGCAAATGGGTGGAAGATAACTATCAATCGTTTTTTTTGTTTGACCCTAAAAAGTTTACCTCAAGGCTAATATCAAACACAGGTTATAAGGAAGAAATTGGTGTTTATTTTTAGATTTTTTTTTATTTGTTTCACATGATATTGAAACCTCTATATGTTTAACTATCAAAGAATGACAGAGTTAAAGAAGTTTTTTGTACTTAGCTTTGAATATCAAATTTTCTTTAGAAACACAGAAATTTACTCATTGTATTTTGAGTATTGATATATATTTCAGCTTTATAAGAAAACTAATTCATGAGTCATTCTGCAATAAAAAATCGATTATTCCCCTCATTATAGCTTTAACATACATCATCATTTCACTTGTGTGGATAATGCTATCGGATAGATTTCTGCTATTTATGATTCATGATGAAGATCTCTTGACTTCTTTTCAGGGGTTGAAAGGTGGATTTTTTGTTTTAGTTACAGGTATTCTTTTGTTCTATTTCATAAATAATTTGCATAAAAAAAGCATAAATCGTGAATTAGTATTTGAGTCAATTTTAGGAAATGCTGTTATTGGGCTGTGTGAATTTGATACTGAAAAAATCATTTTCTCAAATAAGGTGTTTAAGAAAATCTTTGAATTTAATGAAAATGATTTAAGACTAAGACTTACAGATTTAGTTCATCATACTTCAGTAGCAAATTTAAAAGAAGCCATTGTTAAAGTGAGTAATGGCAGTGAAAGTGAATCTGTTTTGGTTTACCCTCTCACTTCAAAAATAAATTTGTACCAAGTTACCTTAACAACATCTAAATCAGATAAAAACTTATTACTAACAGGAATTGTCACAAAAGCTGAAAAAATCAAAACAGATAGTTATTCGCATGAAGTTCTTAAAACTATAATTAAACGATTAGAATCGGCGAGGAATGAGAAGCAATTATATTACATAGCCTTAGAAGAAATTGCACTATTTACAAATGCAGATGCAGGTGTAGTATTCATTGCCAATCAAGGTGAACTCATTGAGCTTCAGCGATTTATAAATCATGATAGGCAATCTAATTCAAGTCAGTTAAATCAACTCTTATCGAATAAAGTGCTAGAGTTAGAACATAGAATTAAATCAAACATCCATTCAATGGAAATAAAGTTGTTAGATGGAGATCAAAAAATTGGACTAATACTATTACTAAAAAAAGGGGCGCAGAATTTTTCTGAGGTTGAAACTAATTTTATAAAGGTGATTGAAAACGATTTATCAATCAAATTAGCACAATATTCTCAACAAATTAGACTTTCGCAAAATGAGAATCAACTGCATCAACTTTTGGAATCTGTAAAAATTTCGATTTGGTATTTAGATTGTGAACGTAAAGAACTTATTCGGTCAAAAAATTTGCACATCATTTCAAAAAAATTTGTCGGGCAAAGTGAACATGAAACACTCGATTGGGAGACTTTTTTAGAAACTATTCACCCAGATTTTAGAGTCCATTTTAATAAAGAGATCGTTCAATTGACAAAAAGAGAAGAATTAGTTTCAATTGAAAGTAAGTTTGAACATGTAAAAGGAGATTTTTTGTGGTTCTTAACTAATGCTAAGTTATTTTCGAATGAAATAACTGGAAAAAATTACATAATTGGAATTACTTCAAATATCAATCATTTAAAACTTAATGATCAAATCATTAAAAACTCTGAGCAAACTTACAAGGATTTATTTGAAAGTAATCCAGCTTCTTTATTAATTTTTTCAGTACAATCTCTTTTATGTATCGATGCCAATGAGTCAGCACAATTTATGTATGGCTTAACCATTAGGCAATTAAGAGCGAAGACCGTTTTCGATTTAATGCCCTCAGAAGACGCTCATCGGTTTACTATTCCTTATAAGATTGTAACAGAATATGGTTTTTTAGAATGGGATTATGGCGCCACAAGAAACGCAATAATGATTTAATGTATGTTGATTTATCTGTTTCGATTATCAACTACAAGGGCGAGCAAAGCTACATGTTTCTTGTAACTGATGTGACCAATGAAATACATCAACAAAAAGAAATATCAAAATCTGAATCTAAGTATAGGCAACTATTTGAGAAAAATCCTCAACCATTATTACTCTTAAACAAGCAATTAGAGCTTATTAGTGACGCCAATCAGACTGCTATAGATTATTTACAATTAAACAAAGATCAATTAGTCCAAAAATCATTTTCTGAAATTTGGGGGGATCGAATAGCGCAAAATATAGACGAATTAATTCGTTGTTTAGATAAAGATACTGTTGCGAAAAAGGAATTCAAGTTAGAGTTAGGGAGTCATGAAGAAAAAAACATAGAATTCATTGCAACACGAACCATCGTTGATGATAAAGATTCCATATTATTATTTATGTTCGATATCACAGATTTAAAACAAGCAGAACAACGAACAATTATGGCTTTTGTGGAAGGTGAAAACAATGAAAGAGAACGGATTGCAAAAGAACTTCATGATAGTTTAGGTCAAGTTTTAACTGCAGCCTCAATGAACATGAAATCAGCTCAAAAAGAACTATCTGAAATTAAATATAATCGCAAAGAACAATTTAACAAGGGCTTAGGGTTTATACAACAAGCAATTGACGATACAAGAAGTATAGCGCAGAATTTGATGCCAAAGTCAATTTCGGATTATGGACTTGTTTCATCTATAAATCAATTAATTCTTTCTTATAAAGAAACCCTAAATTTTTCAATATCCTTTACTGAACATATTGGCGCTTTACGATTTGATAAAAGTATTGAGTTGAACAGTTATCGAATTATACAGGAAGCCTTAACCAATATTATTAAATATGCCCAAGCTAAATTGGTGAATATTCATATAGAAATGAAGAATCAACAATTACAATTAATCATTAGAGATGATGGAATTGGAGTCAAACTAAATGAAAATAATTCTTATTCCGGCATAGGTCTTAAAAATATGCGTAGTCGAGTATCAATAATTCATGGTGAATTCAGTATTGATTCACTACCTTCGAACGGAACTTCTATCACAGTTATAATCCCCATAGAAAATGTCTAAACCTGCAGTTCAATTACTTATTGTTGATGATCATAAAATAGTTAGAGATGGAATTCGGTCACTTTTGTTAGACCATGAAGACATTCATATTCAAGCAGAAGCTTCAAATGGTAAAGAAGCGATAGAAATCTTACAAACACAAGTCAATATTGATGTAGTTCTTTTAGATATAAATATGCCAGTAATGGATGGCTTAATGTGTGCTCAAAAAATAAAAGAAGCAGCATTAAATGTTAAAGTTTTAGCGCTAACCATGCTTAAAGAAGATCAACATAAAAGAGCAATGGTCGAATTTGGTGCATCAGGCTATATATTAAAAGATTCGGGTGAAGATGATTTAGTAAATGCAATTCATGCCGTTGCAGAAGGCAGACCCTATTTTAGCGATGAAGCAACGGCTGCCTTATTACGTCAGTTTATCAGTAAAAAAAATGGTGAACCTATTAAAGGAATGGAACTAACCGAGCGGGAAAAAGATATCTTAAGGCTAATTACCGATGTGTTCACAAATGTGGAAATCTCAGAAAAACTGTTTATTAGTGTAAGAACAGTAGATGCACATCGTAGAAATATGATGGAAAAAATCGGAGCTAAAAATATGGCAGGACTTGTTAAATACGCTATCGAAAAAGGGATTGTCTAAATATGTCAAAACTTTTATAAAATGCTCAATAATAAAGTTGATTTTTCATAGATCACACTCAATCTTATCGTAAAATAACTTTTAGAACACGTTCAAAAAAAATAGAAATAGATTTAATCATAGAAAATGGAAAATACGCTCGAATTAACACTTCAAGTAAATGAAGACTATCAGGATATCATTATTGCAGATTTATTTGAACTCGGTTTTGCTGGTTTTGAGCAACACTCAGAAATAATGAAAGCTTTTGTTGAAGAAGATATTTTTAATACCATACCTACTCAGGTCTTAGAAGATATTTTGGATTCATTTGGTGGAATTTCGATTATTAAAGAAAAAAAAGTTCATGTTCCAAAAAATTGGAATGAAGAATTCGAAAAAAGTATTCAACCCATTCAGGTCGGACGCTTTTATATTCGACCCACTTGGGCTGAAAGTGATTGTCCGAGTAATGCCATAGAATTATTAATTGATCCGAAAATGTCTTTTGGAACAGGTTATCATGAAACCACTCGCTTAATGCTAAACAGTATTTCAACTTATATTCAAAAAGATGATGAACTATTAGATGTTGGAACAGGAACTGGGATTTTAGCCATTGCAGCAATAAAATTGGGGGCTAATTATGCGTTTGGTTTTGATATAGATGAATGGAGTTCTGAAAACTCATTGGAAAACATACAATTAAATAAGGTAGAAAAGTCGGTTGAAATTAAACATGGAGCATTTGAAACAGTACCTGATAAAGAATTCGATATCACGATTGCAAATATTAATAGATCGACCATTTTAAGTGTTAAAGAGGATATACTGAAGCATACAAAAAAAGGTGGATTTATTTTATTATCAGGATTGTTAACAACTGAGACACATAGAATAAAAGAAGATGAACTTTTTAGTGGAATTAGCTTAATAAAAGAAATTTCAGAAGGGGATTGGTCAGGTTTAATTTATAAAAAATAGACTTTGATTGGTTATTGTAGTAAAAATATTATGAATACCAAGCATTGGGCTTAAAATCATAAAATTGGTGATTGGTTGTCGAAAACGCTCAATTTTTTGCAAGTGCAATGGATAAAGTAGTGTCTGTTTTTTAATGTATCAAAAATAGGACAGTGAAAAGTTGAAAAAGTATTTTTTTTGGAGAATTTGAAAATGGGACTTCATTTTAACACACTTTTTTAATCAATAGAGGCAGAGTAAAGTTCATGGCACTATAACTGTTTAATTAAATTCAAATAGACGGAACTACCATGAATATTCTCATCACACTTATCGCTACTCTAATTTTCTACATTATTGCAATGTTGATTCATTTATACTCCAAAAAAGATATCAACGATTTACTGCTTAAAGCCGTAACATCAGGTTCATTAACCGTTGTAAATGAATGTCTAAGACAAGGTGCTTATGTAAATTCATCAGATAAAACCAAAACCTCTGCTTTAATGATTGCATCGCAAAAAGGTTATTTATCTATAGCTGAATTACTCATTTTAAATGGAGCGAATGTAAATAATAAAAATACAGATGGTAAAACAGCTCTGATTTTTGCCTCTCAATTACATCATACTGAAATTGTCCAATTATTATTATCGAATGGTGCCAAAATTAGAAAAGGTATGAATAATCAATGGTTTACAGAACCAAGTAACTTGATGGATTCTAATCAAACTGGTGGCCTTTTGAAAACTTTTTAAACATCGTTCTCCCTATACGATAACTGAGTAAGATGCCGTTTCAGGAATGAAACGGCATCTTTTTTTATTTTATAGGAACGGTTTAAAGAGAAAATTAAGATTAGAAAATGTGGCGCTAAAAAATCGGTGTTTTTTTCGTATTTTTAATTTCTTTTTAGTCTTCTACCATTACTAACAAATAGTCAAAATTCTAGGTTTAATTAAATAGAGCAAGATTTCTGAGAGAAATTAAGAATTCTCGCCGTCATACCTATCGATACATTAGCAACCTTATTATAAAGCATGAAAAACATTCGCAACTTTTGCATTATTGCTCATATTGATCACGGAAAATCAACCTTAGCAGATCGATTATTGGAACGAACAGGAACAATATCACAGAGGGATATGCAAAATCAGGTATTAGATGATATGGACTTGGAGAGAGAACGTGGAATCACCATTAAAAGTCACGCAATTAGAATGGATTATGTTAATTCATTGGGTGAAAAATATGTATTTAATTTAATAGATACTCCTGGTCACGTAGATTTTGCTTACGAAGTATCTCGCGCATTAAAAGCATGTGAAGGGGCATTATTAGTTGTTGATGCTGCGCAAGGAGTTGAAGCTCAAACTCTTTCAAACTTATATCAAGCTATTGATCAAGGGTTAGAAATTATTCCTGTTTTAAATAAAATAGATTTGCCTGGTGCAATGGTTGAAGATGTTGCCAAACAAGTGATAGACATTCTTGGTTGTAAAAGAGAAGAAATTATTGAAGTTTCTGGTAAAACAGGCCTTGGTGTAGATTTCTTATTAGATGAAATTGTAAATAGGGTTCCTGCACCTGTTGGAGATCCGGCAAAACCTGTTCAAGCGTTAATTTTTGATTCGGTCTTTAATATTTATAGAGGTTCAGTTGTTTATGTTAGAATGATGCAAGGAACCTTGAAAAAAGGGGAACGCATTCGTTTTATGCAAACGGATACTGTTTATGATGCAGAGGAACTTGGATTTTTAAGGTTGAAAAATGATGCTAGAGATTTCCTGAGTGCTGGTGAGGTTGGTTATATAATTGGAAGTGTTAAGTCCATTCAGGATACCAAAGTTGGTGATACTGTAACGACATTTAAAAACGGTGCAACTGAGGCCATTCCTGGCTATAAAGAAGTAAAACCAATGGTTTTTTCAGGCATTTATCCTACCAATTCAGATGAATTTGAAGATTTACGCTCAGCACTTGAAAAATTACAACTCAATGATGCCTCATTAAGTTTTTCAGCAGAAACATCTGCTGCTTTAGGTTTTGGATTTAGATCTGGATTTTTAGGCATGTTACACATGGAAATTATTCAGGAAAGACTCGATCGTGAGTTCAATATGGATATTATTACAACGGTGCCTAATGTTAAATTTGATGTTGTTTTAGTTGACGGAACGAAACTTGCAGTTGAGAATCCTAGTCAGATGCCTGATCGTGGATTAATAGAAGAGATTTATGAGCCGTATATTAAAGCACAAATTATTACACCGACCGAGTACATCGGAACAATTATGAAATTATGCCAAGAAAGACGTGGCGTTTATTTGAATACACAATATTTAGATACTACACGTGTTGATTTATCTTATGAATTACCCTTAGCTGAAATGGTCTTTGATTTCTATGATAGGTTGAAAAGTGTAAGCCGTGGATATGCCTCGTTGGATTATGAGTTTATTGACAATCGTGTTGGAGATTTAGTTAAGCTAGATATCATGCTAAACGGGGACCCTGTTGATGCGTTCTCAACAATTGTTCACAAAGATAAAGCCTACGAATGGGGTAGAAAACTTTGTGGAAAATTAAGAGAATTAATACCAAGGCAAATGTTTGAAATTGCTGTTCAAGCGGCAATTGGAAATAAAGTGATTGCAAGAGAAACCATCAAAGCATTAAGAAAAGATGTTTTAGCAAAATGTTATGGTGGAGATATTTCCCGAAAAAGAAAACTTCTTGAAAAACAAAAAGAAGGTAAAAAGAGAATGAAACAAGTCGGAAGCGTTGAAATTCCGCAAGAAGCCTTTATGGCAGTTTTATCTATGGATCAAAACTAATAAAATGTTAAAATTAAAATTAAAATTAAAATCTGGGTCTAGATTTATAAGTAGGTTTATTATAATATTAATAGCCTCTGTTCTATCATTTCCAGTATATGCACAATCTCCATTTTCCGCTCCAACTATCAGAAAAGTAACCAAAGAGGAAAGAGAATATTTTTCCAATCAGTTTGGTTCAATAAAATGGACTGGAGCAGGTCTCTATGAAAAAGCACCAATAGATTATATTCCAACTATGGAATTGCGTGCACGTTTGCAAAAAGCTTTTGGAAATCCAACTCAAAGGCTTGAAGATTTAATCGATAAAATTGATTTCCGACCAGGCGAGTGTATTCAATTCGAATATTGGTTCATTGTGAATGATTCAATTCCAATGATGATCTTAGATGTAGATGGCCCTTTCGATAATGGGTTAACCTATGGTGGCGCTTCTAGATTTATAGATTTAATGCCTGAAGTGAAACGAACTTTTTCAAAAATTTTAATTGATGTTAAAGAGTTAGCTGACTTTGATGATTATTTTTATTCACCTGAAGATGATAGGCTTTCTTGGTATCGTGTAGCTTACAAAAACGGAGAGTTTTTAAATAAAAAAATAGATAAGCCAATTGGGCTAAGAGAAATAAATTTTGATAATAAAAGGAGATAGATTTTGTCTGAACCAATTTCAAACAGAGAGTCTAGAAAAAAAAATAAAAGTAAAGTAGTCTCTAAAGACTCAACTCAAGTAAAAGCCAATAAATGGGCAAAAGAATGGTTTGATGCTCTAGTTTTTGCAGGTATTACTGCTTTAATTATTAGGCAGTTTTTATTTGGGGCATTTAGAATACCGACTCCATCAATGGAAAAATCACTATTAGTCGGTGATTTTCTAATTGTTTCAAAAATTAACTATGGTCCAAGAACACCAATGTCAGTTGCCTTCCCATTCACAAGTTGGCATATACCAAATTTTACTTTACCTTGGTTTAGAATTCCAGGTTTTGACACCATCAAGAGAAATGATGTAATCGTTTTTAATTATCCAATTGAAGAAAAAGTAATTTCTCAAAAAGAACATTATATAAAACGTTTAGTTGGAATGCCTGGCGATACCTTAGAGTTAAATGCAAAACAATTATTTGTTAATAATATTCCTGCATATACAAAAGAAACTAATGAATACGAACATGAAGTTTTTGTAGGTGAGCGTATGCGATTAAGTCCTATAAGAGTAGCACAAGCAGGAGGTAAACTACTTCGTATGCAAACAAATACTTCTTATGTAATCAACATGACAGAATCTATTGCTGAACTCATTGAAAAGTGGCCTGGTGTAGATTCCGTTAAGAAATTTGTTTTACCATTTGATTATCGCGAATCCGCAAGATCACAATTTGTTTATGGTAGTGGAATTGATGGTAACAGAGATTATTTTCCAGCTGTAGTCGTGCCTTTTAAAGGTCAAAAAGTAGTTCTTACAGAGTCAAATTGGACCTATTATTACGACATTATTGCACGTTATGAGCATAATGAGTTTAGAAGAAGTGGTGATCGGTTTGTGATAAACGGAAAATCAACGAATGAATATGAAATAAAACAGGATTATTATTTTGCTATGGGTGATAATCGAGATAATAGTTTAGATTCTCGTTATTGGGGATTCATTCCAAATGATCACATGGTTGGTGAAGCATTGATAGTTTATTTAAGTATAGATCATGAAACATTCTTGCCAAGAATCACACGCTCATTTACACTAATTCGTTAGATTAGTTATACATCGATTTAATAAATTAAATTTAACATTCAACTAACACAATAAGGAAGAGTTAATATGTTAACCATTGAACAAATAAAAGAACTTATTCCACATAGATATCCATTTTTACTTGTTGATAGAGTTCTTGAAGTAACAGAAACAACTGTAAAAGGATATAAAAATTTAACTGCAAATGAAGCGTTTTTTAATGGACATTTTCCAGGTGCTCCAATTATGCCAGGTGTACTACAATTAGAAGCAATGGCACAACTTGGCTGTATATTAATAATGAATGCAAAAAAAGACGAGTTAAAAGATTCGATTATTGTATTCACTGGCATCAATAATGCTAAGTTTAAACGAATCGTTGTGCCAGGTGATAAATTAGACCTTGAAATAGAATTAGGTTCAATACGACGCAATTTTGTCACCTTTAAAGGCAAAGCAAGTGTTGACGGTCAATTAGCTTCTTCTATGGAAGCCTCTGCTGCAATACTTCCTAAAGGTTAAATTATTTTGTATCCATTTTTAAAAACCCTTGCAAGAAATTGATTAGGGTTTTTTATTTATAATCAACTTGATTTTACTAACACGCTGAATTCGAAGTAAGATTTTTGATAAAAGTATAAAACTAGGTTAGGGGCATATTTAAAATCTGTTGAATCTCGAATTTTACTTATAAGTAAATTTTTCAAGCCAAATTTAGAATATAAATCATCCTATTCGTTGAGTGTAATCCGAAATGTAGTTTTTAGCAAACTATTCGTCGAATTTGTAGGATTTGGAAAGGTGAAAATCGAAAGAATCGACTTTTCGGAGTGGACGTATTCGTTTTGAATTTTTTTGATGCGAACAAAGAAGAACGCTTTTTGTAAGTAAATAGTCTGATTACTACTAAATGCATGAATTACAAATTTAGGTTGATCTCTTTCGATTTAGACCAAAATCAATAAAAAATATCCATATTGATCTTACGTAATGAAGTGTAAAAAAAATGGTACCTTTATCTCTGATTGACCTATAATGAGCAATCAAATAATTTAATAATCTATTGGACTATAACATGAGTACCCAACTTAGCAGCGCAAAGAAAAAAATTACAACAAGAACCGTTGTTGATATGAAGCAAAAAGGAGAGAAGATTTCCATGCTAACTGCTTATGACTTTACCATGGCAAAATTGATTGATCAAGCAGGAATAGATATCATTTTAGTTGGCGATTCTGCATCAAATGTTATGGCAGGGCACGAAACAACCTTACCAATAACACTCGATCAAATGATTTATCATACTCAATGTGTTGTTCGTGGTGTTAACAGAGCTTTAGTGGTTGCAGACATGCCGTTTATGGCCTATCAGGTTACGGCAAAAGAAGCTTTGATGAATGCTGGTAGAATTATGAAAGAAACGGGTGCACATTGTGTTAAATTAGAAGGTGGAAAACCAATAGCTGAAACGATAAGAAAAATTGTTGATGCAGGAATTCCTGTTATGGGTCATTTAGGCTTAACTCCACAAAGTATTTATAAGTTCGGAACCTATAAAGTAAGAGCTCAAGAAGAAGAAGAAGCTGAACAATTGCTTACGGATGCTCAATTATTGCAAAAAGCGGGTTGTTTCGCTATTGTTCTTGAAAAAATTCCAGCAAGTTTGGCTCAAAAAGTTACTGAATCTTTAGAAATTCCTACAATTGGAATAGGTGCAGGTGTTGGCTGTGATGGTCAAGTATTGGTAATGCATGATTTATTAGGATTAAACAGAGATTTCAATCCAAGATTCGTTAGAAGATATGCAGATCTTCATACTGTAATAGATAATGCAGTTTCAGCTTACATTAGCGATGTTAAATCAATGAATTTCCCTAGTGCAGACGAACAATATGAATAAATGGTAGAAAATTAACCAATAATGCCAAAATAAAGTTTATTTAATCAATAGCATTTGTTTGGTTTGAGCATAATCACCTACTTGTAAACGGTAAAAGTAAACTCCTGAACTTACTATTTTACTGGCGTTGAATGAAATTGAATGAGAACCAGCACTTAAATTGGATTGTATTAAGGTTGCCACTTTTTCTCCCAAAACATTATAAACTGTAAGTGTTACCAATTCTGATTGAGGAATTGAAAAACGAATTTCAGTTGTAGGATTAAATGGATTGGGATAATTTTGTGATAGAGAAAACGTATTAATTTCTCGTTCTGATTCTTTTAAAGTCTCAGTGATAACCAAAATTCGTTTATTACTATTCGTTTCTGAATCCCATTTACCACCACCACTAGCAGAATATCCACCAAAATACACACTATCACCATAAGCGAATCGTGCAGCTAAAAAATACTCACCTGGAATTAAATTCTCACCAATGCTTAATTGATATTCATCATTGTTCAATTCAAGACTTAACTCGTTTAAATCAGCTGCTAACCAATTATTTGAAGGCCATGTAGATGGATCTGAGTTCTCAGTATGAATACCAATGGAGACTTGAAGACCTTCAGCAACTTTAGCAGAAGTTGTGTAACCATTAATGAAAACTTGAGCATACGCAAAACGTCTTCACCTTGAACTAAGGTATCTTTATCAACAAATTGAAAATTATAGAATTCCATTACTCCAATAGTTTTAAAAACATGGGCTTGAGAGTATGATTGTGGAGTTTCTCCGCCAAGGCGAACACGCCAAATGTAGGTTGTGGCATTGGAAAGAATTCCATCTGGAATGTAAGTCGTATCGCTTAATCCTGAGACGGAAATAGATGGATTTTGAAAATTTGGGTCAGATAATGTACTTAGCTGAAAATCATAGACACTTTCATTGCCAAGATTTGACCATGCAAATGTGGGGAGAACTGAAACTAAAATCTCATTTTGAAGTGGATTAAGAGGATCAGGATATTTTGTGATCGTTAAAACGCCATTTATATTTTCGGTCCCATTCCAAAATCCACCTCCAGTAGAACTATAACCAGCAAAAACGGTATCATCATCGGCAAATAGATATCTAAAAGCGTAATAATACGTTCCAAAAGTAAGATCTGAACCAATTTTGGCCGAATAAACATCATCATTTAATACTTGTTTTGAAAAATCTGCACTTTTCCAAGCTTCTTGTGGCCACTCAGAAGGATTTGAATTTTCAGTAGAAATTCCAATCCAAGCTTGTAAATTTGAAGTGGCGCCATCTTCGTTTGTAAAACCATCAAGATAAACTTTCCCTTCAATGGTGGCGGCTTCACCTTGATTTATTACGGCGCTACCTGTTTCAATATTTGCATAACCGATAGGTGCTCTTGTTGTAAATCTATTTTGAAATGACCATTGTGCTAGTTCATTCTCATGTTTAACTCTCCACAAGTATGTGGAATTATAGTTTAATTTACCTCTTGGAATTGCGAATGAGTTAGAACTTATCAATGTGTCGATTAGTGGAGACGTGACTGATAAGCCTGAATCAGGGGCAATTTGTAATCTATAAAGATCAGTGTTTGAAATTGCAGTCCACTTTAAAGTATCACGAGGATTTATTCGAATCGCATTGTGAATAGGCTGAACTAAGGTTGCAATATCACCAAAACTTAGAAAATAATTTTTACCATCATTATTATTAAGATGTAAGGTAAAGTGATCTGCTAAATTCCCCCAGTTTTCTGAACTAACCGTTGTACTTAGCACATAGAATTCTACCGTTTGCCCGTTTGCTTGACCAGGAATTGTTCCAATCGCCGAATTTGTACCAGCAAAACCTGTTACTTCAACTACAGAGGAGGTTTTAAATGTATCAGTTGAATATCGGATGTAAATTTTTTCTTCAACAGACTTTGGAGCATTTAACTTAATGGTTAAAGAAACGGCTTCACCTGATGTAACGCTTTTTGTAGGCAAACCTAAAACCGAATCAATTAAAACAGGAATTCCAGAAGTGCGCATCATTGAAACCCGAGAATCATTATATCCTTTGTCATCAAAAACAAACGAATAATAGAATCCATTTTCGACAGTAACATTATTATCTGAACCTTCGCTTGATAGTAAAAGATTTGCAGTACTATTTAGAACTAATGTTGTGTTAGTCCATTTATTTTTAAATTTATCTGCTTCAGGGCCACTTGTAAATAACATTTTATAAGTTCCTCCAACCGCATCGGCTCCAGTTGCTCTTACATTTATGGTTGTGAAATATTGGCCAAATTGACCATTTTGACCACTACCAAGTGCTCTGAATTTCATTTTAAAATTACCCATTGTATTAGGATCATTACTTTGTGTCCAAGCATTCCATCCACCAGGCATATTTACACCTTCATAACTATTAATCGGAATTTGCTCTGTTGTTGATTGAGCATAAAGAAATTGAGAAAAAAGGAGAAGACATAAACCAACTGAAAATAGCCTGAAAAACTTCATAAGATTATTTATTTAAGAATGAACCAACAATCGCCTCTATTGTGTAAGCGCTTACATATCTACAAAAAAAACGCGAAAAGGTCAAATTTCAAATGGTTTATCGGAATAATGATTTTTTAAAAAAATGAAGTCAAACTAAACTGTTTGGTAGCAAACGTTTCGCTTTGATATTGTATAGCGGAATTAGGAACGGTTATTTCTAACGATCAAGCAAATCAAATCATAGTCAAAATATTTTAAGAAAATAATCTTTGATAAAGAGTTAAGCTAATATTAGAATTAATATTGAACGCACTCTAAAAAGTGTATTTCAACAAAATAATTGAGGAACCAAGAGGAATGGTAGGGAACAAACAGAAAATCGATTTTTGTAGTTGTGAAATAGTTGAATGAAATTTTTAGAGCAATTTATTATGAAGAATTAAATCTGCATTTTTTTAGACAAAGCTATTGAGAATCTGAAGTAATTGATTTTTTTGAACAACGCCTGATTGTCTCCAAACAGATTTGCCATTTTTGAAGATCATTAAAGTTGGCACGCCCATAATTTGATAGTGTTCGGCTATTTGTTGGTTTTTATCCACATCAATTTTCACGATTGTTGCTTTATCACCCATTTCGGTTGCAACTTGTTTCACGATAGGAGACATCATTTTACAAGGGCCGCACCATTCGGCATGAAAGTCGATTAATACAGGTTTAGGAGAAGAAATTAGATCTTGAAATTTGCTCATTAGATGCTTGTTTAATTGAAATTTATCAAATGATTGAAAAAACTATGCCTTAAACAGAGTACTGTCAATATGTCTTAAATTAGATCTGAATCGGAGTTCAATAGATGTGTATTTAAAATGAGATTCTTTAAAAATTTTTAAGATTCAGGGTTAATCTATTGTGGTAGTCTTTAGGAGTTTGAAAACAAATAAGTTTAAGGAAAAAAAATACTTGTAATCAATATCTGATCATGCTCTCTAATTTTTACATTGTATGCAAAGAAAAAAGCATAATATGATACTTAATTGCACACGATTTAAACTCTTAATTAAGCTTAAAAAACTGTATTTTACCATCAAACACTCTTTACGTTTAGATAAAATTAACCATGATTATAATAATAGGAGCAGGACCAATTGGTTTAGCATGTGGAATTGAGCTCCAGAAAAAAGATATTCCATTTATCATCTTGGAAAGAAATAGTATAGTTGATTCCATTTATCGTTATCCAGTTAACATGACATTTTTTTCAACTTCTGACAGATTGGAATTGGGTGGCGTTCCATTTATTTCTCATGGTCACAAACCAACAAGAAGTGAAGCCTTAGAATATTATAGAAGAGTTGCCCTTTATTTTAAATTACCAATTAATTTATATGAAGAAGTAACAGAGATTTTTGGCGAAATAGGTGATTTTGAAGTCAAAACAAACAAATCAAGTTATAAAGCGTCTCGAATTATTGTAGCAACAGGTTTTTATGGACATCCAAATTTGATGAATATTCCTGGTGAAGATTTAGAAAAGGTGAGACATTATTACTCAGAGCCACATCCATATACATGGCAAAAAGTTGCCGTAATTGGTGCTGGAAACAGTGCTATTGATGTCGCTCTTGAAACATTTAGAGTAGGAGCTGAGGTAACGTTAATTATTCGAGACAACAAAATAAAAGACTCTATAAAATATTGGGTTAGACCAGATATTGAAAATCGTATCAATGATGGATCCATTAAGGCATATTTTAATTCAAGACCAGTATCAATACAAAATCACACCATTACAATTCAAACACCTGATGGAGAAAAAACGTTGGAAAATGATTTTGTTTTAGCCATGACAGGATATACTCCAAATTATGAATTACTTGATAAACTTCGCATTACTAGTGGTAATGATCCGTTCAAAACACCAATTTATAATGATCAATCGTATGAAAGTGGAACGGAAGGAATTTATATTGCGGGAGTTGTATGCGGAGGGAAAAGAACCGGTAAGTGGTTTATTGAAAATGCAAGGGAACACGCCATTCGCATAGCTAAAGCAATTGCAAAAGAACTATGAGTTTATTTTTCAGAATAATGAATGGTGAATTTATGTTGAAAAATAGTTTTCGGTGATTAGTGTGATTTAAAAAGATTTGAATAGGTGAAAACCTACAATCAGACTTTTCGGAGTGATCAGAACGGTAATTACATACGATTTGAAATGTCGTAAACTAAAATAATTGTTTTTTTCTATCAATTTTATTTGAAAAATAGAATAGAACTATTTGAAAGTAATTAAAGCAAAATATTGATGATTGTGCAGAATAAAAAAGATTCAAAACGAACAAATTCGCTTGTAAAATGAGCTGAAAATGGCAAAATAATCTATCAAATAGTTGGAGAAAACTTAGTGAGAACTGTTCTATTAATTTTAATTTCTATAGTGAGTATCATAGCTTGTTCGAATAAAAAAGAAATGAAGGGTAATGATGTGGTTACCGTTAATGATGGAATACCACTGCAAGTGACAGGTACCTTAATTATGCATGAATCCATTCCTTCAAAATTTGTTGCTTCTAGGAATGTTACGGTTTGGTTGCCTGATGGATATGCGAATAATTTGGAAAAAAAATATCCAGTAATTTATTTTATGGATGGTCAAAATATGTTTGATCCAAAGACATCCTATATTGGAGTTGATTGGGCAGCTGATGAATGGGCAGATAAGTTGATAAAATCGAATCAAATAAGAGAAGTGATACTTGTTGGAATTTGGAATACAGAGAAACGAGTTTCGGAATATTTTCCTCAAAAAGCTTCAGATTTCTTTGAAGAATCGATAACGGAATCCATAAAGCGCAAATTTTCTGAATATGAACCCTTAGGTGATGACTATCTAAAATATCTTGTTTTTGAAGTTAAACCATTTATTGATTCAAATTACAGAACAGAATCAGACCAATTAAATACTATGATAGGAGGCTCAAGTATGGGTGGTTTAATTAGTTTATATGCCCTTTCTGAATACCCACAGATTTTTGGCACCGCATTATGTGTTTCTACACATTGGCCAATTGGGAATGGAGTTGTTCTTAATTATTTTAAAAAAAATCTACCTAAAGCAGGAGACCACAGAATCTATTTCGACTATGGCACAGAAACCTTAGACAAAGAATATGAACCTTATCAAATGATAATGGATAAAATCATGTCTGAAAAAGGATATGAAGTTGGTCAAGACTGGATTACTATTCGATTTCCTGGTGATGATCATTCAGAGCGATCATGGAGAAAACGTCTTGGAGAAGTTCTTCAGTTTGCGTTGGTAAAAACAAATTGAATTCATTTTCTAGTCGAATCTCAATGTATTTTAACTATGTAGAAATGTATAGATTTTACTATACTTAGAGATTAATCAATCTGAGCAGTATCAATTTGATCAATTACATGCTAAAGTTATCATTTAAATATCTTTTACTTACCCTATTATTGATTTATATCCAATATGGAACTGCTTATGCTCAGTTAGAAATTGGAACTCATTTGCAATTAAAAAATATTAAGCCAGCATTTGGTTACGGTTTAAATCTTGAACTCGGAATTCCTACCGATTCTGATTGGAGATTAGCATTTCGAGGTTATATGTCTATTTTCCCAGAGGCTGTACCAGAATATGCAGATAAGCTTGATTGGGATCCGGATATAGAAGATTATAGATTATTCGTAAATAAAAAAAAAGGATATCCAACAAAAGGCTTTGATAGAGGAATTGGAATTAGGATTTATTATCAAACAAGTGAGTTTCAACCCTATTTTGGTTTTGGAGCTACTTATTTGTATGATGATATTATTGATCCTGAAACTGAAACACCAACTAACGATTATCTTGAACGTTCGTTGAATTATGATTTTACAGGTGGTTTTTCTTATTTATTAGGTGATAATTTGACCTTATACCTTGAAGTTCATTATGCTAACATTACTAGAATGACAGAGTTTACCTATACATCATCGTTAGGAGTAAATGTTGGCTTAACATTTAGATTCGGTAGAAACAAATTTGCAGAATATTACGAGTATTAATTTTGTTTTCAACCACAAAAAAAGGCTTAATTGTTTATTTCAATTAAGCCTTTTTTTTAAGGGTTTGCTGGTCTTGATGGAGGTTCTGGAATTTTAGCTTTCCCATTACCACTATCAACTAATAGTAGATAAGCTGTTACCGACCCAATTATTAAAGCGCTAACTGCAAAGTACCATTTTTTATTACTTTTAACTTCTTTAGGTTTTTCCTCATCTTCAGAATTCTGATTCGTTTTAATTAAAGATAGAGGCAAAAGAGTGGTACTATTAATTACTATTTCTTGCTTAGTAACAAAGTTTGTATTTAACATAGTAAATAGACTTTCAAACTCAGAATGGTGATTTGCAGCAGATAAATTTGTTAAATTTAGTAGAATTATTCCTACTACAAGATAAGATTTTATTAGTATGACTGATTTTGAACTTTTCATATTGCTTAATGCGTAAGATTTAAAATGATTACTGAAAATGTGCATTTATTTGACTAGTAACATTTTCATAGTTTTAGAATAATTTCCAGCTTGTAAACGATAAATATACATACCACTGGCAAGTTTTGAAGCGTCAAAATCAACTGCATACCAACCTGGTTTTTGTTGAGTATTCACAATAGTTTTGACTTGCCGACCCATTAAATCATAAACTTCAACTTTAACGAGAGTTTCGTGAGTTATGCTATATCTAATGTTGGTATTGGGATTAAAAGGATTCGGATAGTTCTGTTCCAAGCTGAACGCTATTGGTTGTAAAGATTCTCGCATTTCAGTTAAGAATTGCTCTGAACCAATATAAACATCGAATAGTGCGTTCGGTTCTGTCATCTTAATAGTTATACTATTTGTTGAATTAAGCAGTTTATACTCAGCTTTTGTAACCTGATTAACAAGTAAAATTTGAGTGTCATTGGGTAGTTTATTAAAATTAGAGGTAAGTGTAACTAAAGATCCAAATGATGATTTAAGTTCTAATTTATAATGAATTCCTTCTGGTTTTAGTTCTGTATGTAGTTGAGAAAAATAAATAGTTGATTCATTATTTTCACGTAAACACATTCCATTTTTAACAAAGGATAAATCAGGGTGATGACGATTAGTATGTGTCTTATTTTCTGAAGGATTATCAAAAATGAAAGAAATATCAGTTTGAGAGTCATCTGCGAATTGAGCTGATATCGTAGCTCTAACTGCATCTTCTGAAAAATCAGACATTTGCTGAATAGTTGTGCCAGATTTTGAACCATCCGAATAAGGAAACAAGAGAAATGTTTTTGCATTTTCAGGATTGTTATAAAAGTAATAAGCTTTAAAAGATTCCATCAAAAAAGAACGCTGAAACTGTTGCCTATACTCCCAAAGATTTGCATCAATTCCATTTACAGTTTGAACTAAATTCCAATCTATATTTTTTTGGAATGGATTACTTATAACATTCCAACCAGGTGAAATATTGATACTATAATTATCATTACCATCAACCGTAACGGATTGAACTTGAACTGATTTTGAAATTTCAGTTGTACTTAAAACCCAGAAACCATTCCCGGGTTTAAATTGAAATCTGCTATCTGATTCTGAATATTCATCATAATTATTTGAATCAGATCCATTTTCAAGATAAGCCCTCCATGAATCTCCATATTTTTCTGTAAAAATTGAATTAAGAGGTATTGAAGTAGATCCTGGTAAACTAACTAATCGGTAATCAGTAACAGCAGGGTCAACTAAACCATCCGAAGTTAAACCGAATTCGAAATTTGCTAAAACTTGTGAAGATTCACTAACCGAAGGTTCTGGTCTAGTAGAAAACTGAAATTGATTACTCCAAGAAGAAATTAGTCCAGATTGATTAATTCTAACTCTCCAAAAATAGTTTTGATTGGCATCAAGGTTCGTAATTTTAGTTGAAGAAGAATCAATAAAAACATCATGAGTTATAGACGTAAAATCAAAATCGTTTGCAACTTGAACTTGGTAACGAGAAATCCCCCTAATATTTTCCCATTTGAGAATGGGAGAGACAGAAATGTTAGTTTCAAAATTAGTAGGGAAATCTAAAAGTGGAGCAATTGCAGCAGTTGTAAATGAAAAAATGGTTGAAAAAGCACTTTTTCCAGTTGAGTTAACCGACCTAACTCTCCAATAATATAGTGTAAGCCCTTTTAACGGTGAAGGAATTGTAAATTTAGTATCTGCAATATTTGATTGTTTTATTACTCCTGAACTAAATAAAGAATTAGTTGAAACTTCAAGCTCATAAAACTGTGCATTTGTAGCCGCATTCCAGCTAAATTCGGGGGTAGCAGAAACTTTTTCACTTGAGTTGGTTGGGAATAGTAAAGAAGCCACTTCAGGGAGAGGTTGCGCTTCACCAGCTGGTTTACCATAAAATGCACCTCTTCCATGCGTACCGACAGCAATATGAGTATCAGTTTCCCGATAGGATAATGCGTTAACTATTGAGTTACCAATAATACTTTTGCCTTCTTCAATCCAAATTGTATTATCGCCATCCATAGAAGTAGTTATGTAAATACCCGTAGTTGTTCCAACAACATACACTTTTTCACCTTTTACATTAGTTATGGAAGCAGTTCGAATAGAAGGGCCTGTAAGCGTAACTCCTCCTCTTAAATTACCTTCAACTTGTGTAAAATTTGTACCATCGGATGTATGAAAAATTCCTTCAATGTTATAATTAGATAGCGTAACTAATACTTCATTTGCATCAAATGGATTTATAGAAATGCAAGAAACATACGATCCTGCTGAAACATCTGGTAAACTTAACTCCTGAACTTGAGAAGTTGAATTCCCCTGATTCGCATTGGTAACTTTGTAAATCATGGGAATCTTAGTTGGCGAGTTGCTCATATCAGAACCTGCGAAATAAAGAATATTAGCAGGCTGCAAACTTGTGGCTAGAGCTGAAATTCCCAAATTATTTGTTGTTTTAAAGGAAGTAACATTTATCCAACTACTAGCTTCGTTAGCTCCGCCATCAGTTGTTCTATAAATTGTCGTACTAGAAGGATAATAGATAATGTCTTCATTGTTTTTATCTACTTCAAAAGGGTGAATAAATAATTGGCCAGAAGCGGCTTCTGGCGTGATTTCACCAAAATATGATAGTTGACCAGTTGAATTATTTATGTTAAAACGTTGTAAAGTTCCGTTTTGCGACGATGAGTAGATTTGCTGTTTTCCATAGAAAGAAAAAGCACCATCACCACTTGAAATATCATCCGAAAAGGATGACCCAACATCAAAAATGGGTGAACCATTATCTTGAGTACCACCCAAAATTCCTTCGTAACCATTTTCTCTACTAATTGAAATATGATAAAATTGAGTAACATAATAGCCGCCATTTTTATTAGCCCAACTAACAGAACTCGACTTAACATCATTTGTAAATGAAATACCACCATCATGTGCACTCCAAGCTGCATCTGGATTTGCTGGGTCGAATACAAAAGCATGTTGATCTGGGTGATGATTTGTATAAAGTGCGTAAGAATTATTGGCTTTAGTATAACCACCTATCCAAAAAGAGGAAATCGCTGAAGCACTCGGAGTATCACCTGTATATTGTTTGTTCGCAAATCCATTGGCGGATTTAAATAAATTAAGTGCGCCAATAACAACAAAGTTTTCATCATCTGGTTTTACTGTTAAGACCATATTATAATTGAACTGTTGTGCAAATTTTTCAGAAGTTTTTCCAGAAAACTCGGGAATAAAACTACTTCTATCAGAAAGAGAACCATCAAATAAATTGATTTTAAAAAAACTTACACCAGAACTATTGGTTAAAACATAGAGGATATTTTGATTAGAAGGAGCTAATGCTAAAACGCTTCTAGTGTAAGAAGAGGGGAATGTATTTGGCGTAATTGAAGTCCAAGAAATTCCATTATCATCTGAATAATAAATACCTGAATTTGGTTCAGCTATATCGTCATCTAAGCCATCTGCTGATAAACTTGCAATGATACGACCAGTATTTGAAATAACTACATCAACATATTGAAAGGAACCAAATTTGCCTAATACTACACTCCAAGAGGTGCCATCATCTGTTGATTTCAACAAAATACCAGCATGACTTGCTACATATACATCGCCATTAGAAGGATTAATAGCAACTTTACTCATATAGTCATAAATTGAATTCCAAGTTGTTATGTTGGGATTTGTTGCGCTTGGTAATAATGACCATGATTCCCCATTATCCACGGATTTGAAAATTCCATACCCTCTGAAACCAGAAGCTGGAGAACCTGCAGAGTTTCCATTAAACTCACCTGTAACGGCATACCAATTTTGTTCAAAACCTGTTCGAGTATCTTGAGCAATAGAAGTTACATTCATGTTTTGATAATCTGGAGTTTTTAAAAACCATGTTTTTCCATTATCCGTTGATTTCCAAATACCTCCAGAAACACTTCCAATAATTAATGTAGAAGTGTTTTTTACATCAAACGTAACAGCACGAGTTCTGCCCCCAACATCAAAAGGACCTGCTTGCACCCAATTAAATTTATCTCCACTTGTTTTAAACATTTGAGATTGTTTTTTCCATTGTAATTCATGAATTCGAGCTTGTGGTGGTATTTTACCTGTTTTCGGGTCTCTCATTAACAAATTGAAATACTCTGAACGTCCAATTTTTCGTTGTTCTTTTGGAAGTTTTTTAGAAAAGTTCAATTTATTTTCAAGTAATGTCTTACCTGAATCAATTTTATTAGGTATAGTATTTACATAAATATTCGTAACAAGATAAATACATAAAATTATCGTAAGAGCTGAAATAAAGCTTAAGCGAAGAAGATTTTTAGAGTTAAATGACATGTAAAAATTGTTTCAGTGTTAAGTAACAAACAAATAATTTGAAGAAAATGAGATTTTGCAAAAAAACAAGCTAAATGTAGCCTTGCAGAAATAACGATTAATGTCGAATAATAATCACTAATTCTTAAAACAAGAAATGAAAAGTGTAATCCTTTAATTTCCCTTATCTATGGGTGGTTTATTGAATTTCGTTGTTTCATAGCACTTCGAAAAGTCGCTTTTCCGGTTTAAATCTTTCTGTATATTACCAATTCTCCGAATAATTGGAAGAAAACTACTTTACGTGATAAGCTCATGGGTGATTTATTGAATTTTATCGATTGAAATTAAAAGGAATGAGTAAAAAAGCTAATTTTGTTCAAGCCAAATAAGTTAATCAAGATTTCACACTTGCCTTAAAACTCTTTTTTTTACTTAATTTGGTTTTTAAAATAAAATTTGACTTTCAGGCAATTTGTATTTGAGTATTAAAACACCTAGTCAATTTGTATTTTCTATAGAATAAACGTGAATTGATGCAAAGACACTTTTAAATCTAATTCGTAAAGAAGTCATAAAATATTGATAAAATTCAAATTGTAACAAAATAATCGCTATGAATTCAAATCTAAATGCACAAAATGATGTAGAAGTCATCGTTTTAGGCTCAACAGGGCAGTTAGGTTCTGAGTGGATTGAAGTGTTAAAACAAAAAGGTGTTCATGTAATCGGATTTAATTCACAAGAATTAGATATCACTGATTTTGAAAAAGTAGATCGTATTCTTACCGAAATGAAGCCCAATCTACTACTTAATTGTTCCGCCTATACAAATGTTGATAAGGCAGAAAAAGAATGGGAAAAGGTCTTATTAATTAATGCACATGCTGTTGGAAATCTAGCCCAAATCTGCGCAAATAATAACATTAAACTGGTTCATTTTTCTACAGATTATGTTTTTTCAGGTTCAATAGATGATGTAAATACTTATCCAAATGGATATTCGGAGGGTGATAATACTGCGCCAAAAGCCAACTATGCCATCTCAAAATATCTGGGCGAATTATATATACGCGAAAAAAAATTAGATTACCTTATTATTCGAGTTGCTTGGCTTTGTGGTAAAAATGGAACTAATTTCGTTAAAACTATGCTCAGATTGGCAAAAGATAGAAACGAGTTGTCAATAGTTAACGATCAGTTTGGTTCACCTTCATTTACTGATAATGTAATTGAAAACACGATAATTTTATTAAGTCGAAAAGCAAAAGGAACATATCATATAAGTTCAACAGGTATTACCAATTGGGCCGAATTGGCAGCAAAAACCTTTGAACTAAAAGGATTATCGATAAATGTGAAACCGATAGACTCAAATGAATGGCCAAGTCCAGTAAAAAGACCACATTTTTCGAAATTGAATACAGAAAAAATTGAACAAATAAACGGAATTAATCTTGAACATTGGACTGTTGGATTAAACCGATTACTAAATAAACTTACTAATTGATATATATATATTATGCTATTTGAAAAAACACCAATACCAGGACTAATTGTAATAAAACCAAAACTATTTGGTGATGAAAGAGGTTTTTTTTACGAGTCTTTCAGAAAAGATTTGGCTTCTAAACAAGGGATAAATGAAGATTTTGTCCAAGATAATTGTTCTCGATCAGTAAAGAATACATTGAGAGGAATGCATTATCAGATTGAGCAAACTCAAGCAAAATTAGTTAGTTGTACCTATGGAGCTGTTCTAGATGTAGTGGTTGATGTTCGTAGAGGCTCTCCAACATTTGGTGAACATTATTCGGTTGAGTTAAATCATGATAATCATTGGATGATGTTTATTCCAAAAGGTTTAGCTCACGGATTTTCTGTACTTTCAGACATCGCTGATTTTATGTATAAATGTAGCGATTATTATTTACCTCGTGGAGAAAGGGGAGTGCTTTGGAATGATGAACAGTTTGGAATTGACTGGAAAGTTGAAACTCCAATCTTATCTGAAAAAGACACTAAACATCCACGTTTAACCGAAATTAACGAAAACGACTTACCCGTATTTTTACCATGAGTAAACGAATTATTGTAACTGGTGGTGCCGGTTTTATTGGATCGAATTTAGTTTTGCACCTGTTAGCAAAATATCCCGATTATCATATTCTCAATTTAGACAAGCTATCCTACGCTTCCGATTTACGATTTTTGGATGGAGAAAAAGAAAACCCTAACTATCAATTTGCTCAAGTTGACATTGTTGACCGCGCAAAAGTGAAAGAAATTATTCGTGAGTTCAAGCCTGATGGAATTATTCATTTAGCGGCAGAATCTCATGTGGATAATTCCATTTCTGGTCCAGAACCATTTTTCTATTCTAATGTGATTGGGACCTTTAATTTGCTTGAAGAATTCAGACATTGGTGGCTAGAAAATAATAAACCTGAACATTTTAGATTTCATCATGTTTCAACCGATGAAGTATATGGTTCTTTAGGCGCTGAGGGATTCTTTACCGAGGAAACGCCTTATGCTCCAAATTCACCTTATTCAGCTTCTAAAGCAGGTTCTGACTTTGTGGTTCGTTCCTATTTTCACACCTATCACATGAATGTAGTTGTAACCAATTGTTCGAACAACTATGGTCCTCATCAACATGACGAAAAATTAATTCCTACTGTAATTCGTAATGCGTTTAAGCACAACAAAATTCCTATTTATGGAAAAGGTGATAACATTCGCGATTGGTTATTTGTAAGGGATCACTGTAAAGCCATAGATGAAGTATTTCATAGTGGAAGAAGTGGCGAACACTATAATGTTGGTGGACATAACGAATGGACAAATTTGGATTTAGTTCATTTATTGTGTGATGTAATGAATGAAGTTGTTGGCAATGGTCCTAATGGAGATTATAAAAATCTGATTTCATTTGTAACCGACCGACCTGGACATGATTTACGTTATGCTATTGATCCGAGTAAAATTGAAAACGAATTAGGTTGGAGAAATACGCAAGATTTTATGGCTGATATCAAAACAACTGTAAAATGGTATATTGATAGATATTCGAAATAATCATTTCGTTCTAAAATTCTAAGCCGGGTAATTCTGGCTTTTTTTATTTCAATAAGCTCAAATCAGCCTACGCTTTTTAAAATTAACAAAAGAACTATTTCGAATTTCGGACTTTGACATTTTGTAAAGTGAATTATTTTGTTAACGGTTTTATATAGCATAGTTAATGAAAACAAGAGCGTATTCGCATCAAATTAAGCTTAGTTCATATCTGTTATTTGGTCATGTTGTGCTCCGACCTAGCATTTTAGCCTAAGAACCAATCTATTCAAAAAAAAGTGATTGTTGCGTAAAAGATATTGGACAAAGATAGCACTTCGTGGGTCTTCGAATCGAAATAGAGGAAGGACACGGTATGACCATTGTTTTGCGAAAACTACGACCTTATTTTTTGAAACGAAGTCCGAAATTGAGACATAATTCTGAAATGTAGATTTTAGCAAAAAAAATCGGCGATACTGCGCAGTTTGGACAGGTGAAAAGCGAAAAAATCGACTTTCTAAAATGGGAACTAAAAATATTTTTTCAATTATTTAAAAAACGAATGAAAAGATCAATACAAAAAAAAATACACAGATTGCTGAAAAAACACATTTAGGAACAAATATATACTAAAAATTGATTGAACTTAGATTATCATTGGCAATGATACCTTACTATAATTTTAAGAATGAAAAATATTAACAATTATTTATTAGAAGTTCTACTTGTTTTTTATAATATTAACAATTAAAAGAAAGTGTGTTAAAATAAGGTCTAGTGAATTGAAGAGGTTAAAGAAGAAAGCTATTTATCAAATGAAATCTGCATTAAATAAGCAGATACTTCTTCATATTTTATGGATTATTTTTTTTATGCAACCCATAAGTGGCTTAAATGCACAAAGTCTGCAATTTAATTCATTAACTATTGAGAATGGATTATCTCAAAATACCATAAATGCGATAATACAAGATGATTTAGGATTAATTTGGATTGCAACTCAAGAAGGGTTTAATAGATATGATGGCAATGAATTCAAAGTTTATAAACAAAATACAAAAGAGCCCCAATTAGGTCCGATCAGTAATTGGATTACTTCATTACACATCGACAATTTTGGAACAATTTGGCTAGGCACAAATGGTACTGGAATCTCACGATTTAACCCAATAACGGAACATTTTGAGCATATTGCTGAATCAAATTTGAGAAGTGGTTCTATTGAAGATATTAGCACAAAAGATTCAACACTATTTCTAGCATGCGCTAATGGCGGTGTTCTTACTTGGGATTTTTCAAATACTGAAATTATAAAGAATAGATCTTTGCATGCTTTAATCCCTAAAATAGTAGAAGAGAAAATTGTTGCCACAAAAGAGTTACAATGGATTGCAAATGGTGAATTAGCCGTAGCATCGCCAAGTCATGGTTTATTAATTTATTCTTTTAAGACAAATACAATCCGTAGCATCGAAAGTTTAACAGGTGAAATAATTAATCCCTCATCACTAGATTACAATTCAACAAAACGTGATTTATATATTGGAACGAGTAAATCTGGCGTTTGGAAATACAATCTTAACGATCAAGTTTTAAAAAAGATAAATCAAATTAAAACAAACGATTACGTTCATTTTATAATTGAGCACCATAAACGTTTAATCGTCGGAACTGATAAAAAAGGCTTAATCGTTTTTAATAGTGAAAATGAGCCAACGATTCGGCAATATGTATCTACTAGTTCAAGCTCAGGAATTACGGACAATACCCTCTTATCTGTATTTATTGATCGGCATGAAGGTTTATGGATAGGAACATTTTTGAGTGGAATTGTTAACTCTAATCCATTCCATAATGTTTTTAATAATATTGAACATGAAGCGAATAATCCTCAATCGCTGCGTAACGATTTTGTTCGAGGGATGGCGGAAGATGAATTTGGGAATGTGTGGTTAGCCATTCGAAATGGAGGAATTTCCATTTTGAAGAATGATTACAAAACGTTTGATTCAACATTAGAAAAAAAGATAAATGCAATTCTTCCTACTCAGTTTATAAATACCGTAACATTCGATAAAAAATCGAATGTCTATATTTCTACATTGGGATTTGGAGTGTACAAGATAAATCTAAAAACATTTAAAACTGATCAGTTTAATGTTTCCCAAAAAGGACATCAAAAGCTATTAGATAATGATGTTCGAATGGTTTATGTTGATGAAAATGAACAATTATGGATTTCTAGTGGTCTGCAAAACAGAGGAGGCCTAAATGTAATCGACGAAAAAAAGAAGCAAAATTTTGCATTAGAAGTCCGTAATAAATCTATTAGCGCAATTCCTAATGCTCAAATAAATGTGATATTTCCATTTGATAAGAATCGTTTACTCATTGGTTCTTTTGATGGTTTAAGTGTAGTTACAAAAAAAAGAAACGAAGTATATACCGCCGATGATCTTGAAATAAAGAATTATGTTTCGATTCAAAGTGACAGTACATCACTAATTGGAAACGTAATTAGTTCTATCTATCGGGATAAAAAAGGAGATATTTGGCTTGCTTCATATGGAACGGGATTCAATAAGCTAGTCATAAAAGAAGATTCAAGCTTTCAATTTATTCGATATGGTGAACAAAAAGGATTAACCGTTTTAGGTATTTTTGGAATATTAGGTGATGAAAAAGATCAATTATGGTTTAGTACAAACAAGGGCTTAATTAAAGCTGTACCAATGATTTCTAAGACATCTGAATTTAAGTTTGAACGTTATTTAAAAGAAGATGGCATTTTATCTACTCAATTTAACCAATGGTCTGCGCTAAAGTTGAGCAATTCTAAACTAGTTTTTGGAGGGTTAAAAGGAATAACTCTGTTTAATCCAGATTTAGTTACTACAAAGCCGTTTAATCAACCTGTTATTTTTAGTGAATTTATTGTAAATGGTAATCCTGTGAATGGTGACTCTAGCGTTACCTATAAAAAAAACTATGAACTTGATTATAGTCGGAATAGCTTAGGATTTGAGTACACGGCAATTAGTACTTTCGGAACAAAGAGAATTCATTATAAATACAAATTAGAAGGGTTCAATGATAATTGGATTGATGCTGGAACACGAACGTTCGCCACATTTACAAATATACCACATGGCGATTATATATTTAAGGTAAAAGCAATAGATGCAAATGAAAATGAATCTATCAAAATTGCTTCCATTTCTATTAAAATATTCCCCCCATTTTATTTAACAATTCCTTTTATTTTAAGCGCTCTCTTTCTCATAGGATTATCCATTTTCTCGATTATTCGTTATCGGGAGAATCATTTACTTAAAGCAAATAAAGAACTTGAACAAAAAATAACTGAAAGAACCGCAGTTTTATTAGAGCGAACAGCTGAACTAGAATTGAAAACCAAAGAAGCTGAAAAAGCCAATAGTGCTAAAACAGATTTTCTTGCTGGAATGTCGCATGAATTACGAACACCATTAAATGCGATTTTAGGATTTTCGCAATTATTATATAAATCAGAAGAATTACCTGCACGTTTTCGTTCGTATTCTGAAACCATGTTTAGAAGTGGAACTCATTTATTATCAATGATTAATGATGTGCTCGACTTATCAAAAATAGAAGCAGGTAAAATGGAAATAAAACCGTTAACGTGTAAACTCGATTCACTAATTCAAGATATTCGTTTTATGTTCGAAATGCAGTGCTCAAAGAAAAACATAACGTTTTCGATTACTTTGCATGATGATATTCCTGATTATTTGATTTTAGATAACTCCAAAATAAAGCAAGTATTTATCAATTTAATTGGAAATGCATTAAAGTTTACTTCAGAAGGTGGGATTACCGTAAGCTTAAGAAAGATCAATTTATCATCGATACCTAAAGCTGACTTTTCTACCTTTAAAAATGAAAATAACAATGAGATTATTGATTATATATTGGTCGAGGTAAAAGATTCGGGTAAGGGAATTGACCCCACTAAACTAGTTGATATTTTTGAACCCTTTAAACAACATGAATCTGTTGGTTATGCAGGAACTGGTTTGGGTTTATCTATTTCATCAAAATTGATTGAATTACACAATGGTTTTATGTGTGCTTCATCAAAACCAGGATTTGGATCAAGCTTTTCTTTTGGAATCCCCCTAATTACTAGTTCCAGTTCAGACCTAAATAAGATTGAAGAACTAGATGAGAATGTGCATTTACAGGAGGGTTTAACTGTAAAGGTACTCATAGTTGATGATATTGAATCGAATCTCGATGTACTTGATTCAATATTAAGTTTAGCGGGATTTACAGTTACAAGTTGTTCAACAGGGTTTGATGCACTTGATACATTTTCAAAGTATGAATTTGATATTATTTTACTTGATTTGCGTATGCCAGAAATAGATGGTATTGAAGTGATGCAAAAAATCCGGGAGTCAGAAGCTGGAAAATCGTTGCCAATTATAGCTGTTACTGCAAGTATATTTGATGAGAGTAAAGAAGATTTAATAAAACTTGGGTTTGATGAAGTTGTTCTTAAACCATTTAAAAACAGTGAATTATTTTCAGTAATGGATCGTTTTCTTGATGTGACTTTACTAAGAACTCCATTTGAAATTCAAAAAAAATCTTTAGATAATCTTGATTTATTAATTGAACAATTTTTTCGTATATTTTATTCCTTTGATGCAGAGAAAAAAGAGCAATTTCTTGATGCATTGATCATGACAGATTCAGATCAAATTTTACAATGGATAAAAGAAAATAAGGCTGATACAGTAATTTGGAATCGATTAGAAGAAGAAGTGCATAATAAAAACTATAAGTTTATTCTCCAATTATCAGAGAAATTGAATTGAGTAAAAATATGATAGCAAAGAGTGATAGTTTTATAATTTGAAATCTTATGAAGAATAAAAATATTTACTGAGTATTAATCTGTCTGTTTTTTTAACAAAAAAGACGATTTAATTATACCAAAGAAAAGATTAAATTATCAAAATGGTATTTTTAATCATTTATTAGATACTCAAATTCAGACTTCGTTTCTAAACAAACTTCACTAGTTTTTGCAAAAAAAGTCATCCCGTGTCTCAGCACGATTCGAAGAACCATATAGTGTAATCTCGGTCAAAATCTTTTTACGCAATTAGCAGTTCTTTTGTATAGGTTAAGTTCTTAGGCTGAGATGCTGGGTCGAAGCCCAGCATGACACGATTCGATTCGAAGAACCTTGAAGTGCTATCTCGATTTACTATCTTTTTACGCAATTAGCAGTTCTTTTGTACAGGTTAAGTTCTTAGGCTGAGATGCTGGGTCGAAGCCCAGCATGACACGATTCGATTCGAAGAACCTTGAAATGCTATCTCGATTTACTATCTTTTTACGCCGTAAACAGTTCTTTTGTATAGGTTAAGTTCTTAGGCTGAGATGCTGGGTCAGAGCCCAGCATGACGAAATGACGAACGTGAAATAATAATAATATTTGCTCATAAGCTATTGTTTTTATTTTTTTTGCAAAATTGAACCTTTTTTTAAAAAATCATAAACTATACAAAAGGTCTAAGGCCGAATTTAAGTTCACATAATAATAAAATGTTGTAAACCTAAATCAACTCTAAAAAGTCGATTCTTTCGAATTATACCCTTAAAAATCCTGCGAATTCGATGAATATTTTACTGAAAACTACTATTCGGAGTACACTCAAACCTAAAAATCGAATTTATGATTTTGCAAAAGGTAGTTCTCTAAACAAAAAAAGGTAGCCAAACGACTACCTTTTTAAGTTCAATAAAGTGATAAACGAATTACTTGTTCATCAATCTTTTTAATGTCTCGCCCATTACAGCAGGACTTTCGCAAACGGTAATTCCCGCAGCTTCTAATGCTTTCATTTTTTCTTCTGCTGTACCTTTACCGCCAGACACAATTGCGCCAGCGTGACCCATTCTGCGACCAGCAGGAGCCGTACGACCTGCAATAAACGCAATTGCTGGTTTTTTGCAGTTTTCTTTCATCCATGCAGCAGCTTCTTCTTCAGCAGTTCCACCGATTTCACCGATTAGAACAATTGCATCTGTATCAGGATCATCGTTTAATAATTTAACCGCATCTAGGTGAGTTGTTCCAATTACAGGATCACCGCCAATACCGATAGCTGTACTTTGCCCTAAACCTGCTTTAGTTAACTGATCAACTGCTTCATAGGTTAAGGTTCCAGAACGAGAGATAACACCGACACGACCTGGAGTAAAAATATTTCCTGGCATGATACCGATTTTTGCTTCACCTGGAGTGATTACCCCTGGACAGTTAGGCCCAATTAAGGTTGCACCATGACGATTTACAATTTCTTTTGCAACAATCATGTCTTTTACAGGAATGCCTTCAGTAATACAAATAATAACTTTAATTCCAGCTATAGCGGCTTCAATAATAGCATCACCAGCAAAAGCAGGAGGTACAAAAATTACAGATGTATTTGCTTGTGCTTTTTCAACAGCATCAGCTACGGTGTTAAAAACTGGACGATCTAAGTGTGTTTCTCCGCCTTTACCAGGCGTTACTCCACCGACTACATTAGTTCCATATTCAATCATTTGACCGGCATGAAACGTACCTTCGTTTCCGGTGAAACCCTGAACTACTAAGCGGGTATGTTTTCCGACTAATACACTCATTTAATCTGAATTGGTTTGGATGATTAAGGTTTAAAATTTCGCCTCAAATATACCCACATTGGCGCTTAACGACAAGCAAAGCGCTTACAAATCCCAATATTTTGTTATTCAATCACCTATTTAATAAAATATATATGAGTTTTATGTGGTTTGAATTCTTAACAAATGAACTTCATGTATTACAACATTTAATGCCAAGTATGCTTAATTTGGCTGATTATCTGTTAAAAAGCCGTGAAACAGAAAACAATCTCTTCATGAATTATCAATAAAAATTAAAGCAACATGAAATCTATTTTATTAGCATGGTCTTTATTATTCAGTTCGCAGCTTAATCAAGCGCAAAGCAACTTAGTTCTTGTGACTCCTGAAATAAGTCCAGACGGAAACACAATTGCTTTTTCTTTTCAAGGTGATATATGGACTGTTTCAGCAAATGGTGGAAAAGCAGTTCGTTTAACAATTCATCCAGCTTATGAGAGTATGCCACGATTTAGTCCAGATGGAAAAACTATTGCATTTACGTCTAATCGTTATGGCAATAATGATGTTTTTTTGATTCCTGTGGGAGGTGGAGTCCCTAATCAATTAACGTATCGTTCATCAGATGATGTTTTTTCATCATGGAAAGGAAATGATGAACTTGTTTTTAGTACTTCTCGTGATTTTAAACAAATTGAGAGAAATGCTGAAGTTTACACCGTTTCTGTAAAAGGAGGAACGCCACAAAGAACCTTAGATGCTTTTGGATATGATCCAATCTATTCACCAAATGGAAGATTTTTAGCTTTCGTAAAAGGAGACATTAATCCTTTAGTTCGTAAAGATTATTCAGGTTCATCAAATAGAGAAATTTGGACTTACGATACAAAAAATAAGAATTTCACAAAGTTGAACTTGTTTTCAACAAATGATGCTTATCCACATTGGGTAAACGATAACACCTTGTTTTTTATGAGTTCAGAAGCTGGTAATTACAATATTTATTCCGTTGGGATTGATGGAAATGGTAAACAAGCTGGTGATCCATCAAAAATCACAAGCCTAAAAGCTGAAGAACAAATCATGCGTTCTTTTTCCATGTCTTATGATGGGAAAGCGCTTGTTTTTGAACAAGGAGATGGACTCTTTTTGATGACAGAAAAGAATGGAACGTATTCTGCTCCCAAAAAAGTAACTATTAAAATCAGCGCTGATCAACGAAATGACGCAAGTGAATTAAAAACGGTAAAAACAGGTGCGAATGAATATGCGATTTCACCAAATGGCAAATTAACCGCTTTTGTTTATCGTGGTGAAGTCTTTATTAGGCAAGCCGATAAAGAAAAATCAAGAGCAGTAAATGTTTCAGATAGTCCGTATCGTGATATGAATCCTGCTTGGTTAAATGATTCTGTTTTAGTTTTTGTGAGCGATCGATTTGAATCAAACTTTGAATTAGTGGCAGTAAAATCAGATGATCCTAAAGAGTCAGATTTATTTAAAACCCTAAAGCGTACAATTGTTCGATTAACCGATTCAAAAGAAGACGAATCAAATCCTGTTGTTTCCAATAATGGCGAAAAAGTTGCTTACATGAATGGAAGAGGTCGTTTCTTGGTTTCTGAAATTTCTTCAGATTTAAAACTTAAAAAAACGATTAAATTTTATGATGGCTGGGCATCCGTAGATCAAGTAACTTGGAGTCTGGATGATAAATGGTTGGCTTTTTCAATGACCAATTTAGAATTTAACCGAGAAGTATTTATTCAAGCTACAGATAATTCATCAAAAGCGGTAAATATTTCAATGCATCCTAGAAGTGATTATTCTCCATTTTGGAGTGCAGATGGCTCAAAATTAGGTTTTGTCTCAGAAAGAAATAATTTGAGCGAAGATATTTGGTTTGTTTGGTTAAAAGCGGAAGATTTTGAACGTTCAAAAACAGATTGGGAAGAATATGAAAAACCAAAAGAAACACCTGCTAAAAAAGATGATAAAAAATCTAAATCAAGCAAAAAAGAAGAAGTAAAACCCATTCAAATTGACTTTGACGGCATTTATAAACGGGTTGTACAAGTCACTTCTTTCTCTGGAAGTGAACGTGATTTTGTGATCTCTAAAGATGGGGAAACATTTTATTATACAGCAGAAAATACATCAGAAAAAGGAAATGATTTATATAGTATAAAATGGGATGGTAAAAAGCTAACTGAACTAACTAAAGGTGGAAGTAATCCTAGAGGTTTACGTTTAGATAAAGAAGGTAAATATGTTTATTTCATGAAAGCAGGAGGTTCGATAAATCGATTAGATGTAAAATCTTCCAAAACGGAAATCTTACCATATTCAGGAAAAATGACTATTGATTTTGTAGCAGAAAAAGCTCAAGTTTTTGATGAAGCTTGGAGAACTTTACGCGATGGATTTTATGATCCTAATTTCCATGGAAACAATTGGGAAAAATTAAAAACTAAATATCGTGATTTAGCCATAAACACTTCTATAGATGTCGATTTTGCATTAGTCGTCAATTATATGCTTGGAGAGTTAAACGCTTCACACATGCGATTTACAACGCCAAGAAGAGATGAAACTCAAGAAGTGAGAACCGGTCTTTTAGGAACTGAACTTGAGCCAACTAAAGGCGGAGTAAAAGTAACTCATGTTGTTCCAAATACACCAGCCGATAAATCAGTATCAAAATTAATGGAAGGTGATATAATCACTTCTGTTGATGGCGTTGAAATAAAAGAAAACGTAAATGTTTATGCTCTATTGAATGGCAAAGTTGATGAACAAGTTGTTTTAACTGTAAAAGGAAAAGACAAAAAAGATCGGGAAGTTGTTATTCGACCTGTTTTGAGTATTAGACAAGAATTATATAATGAATGGGTAGAAAATCGCAGAAAACTTGTCGAAAAATGGTCAAATGGAAAATTAGGTTACATTCATGTTCAAGGGATGAATATGCCAAGTTTTGAGGTTTATGAGCGTGATTTCACTGCTGCAGGCTACGGAAAAGAAGGAATGTTAATCGATGTACGATATAATGGTGGTGGATTTACTACTGATTATTTAATGACAACATTAACGTATAGTCAACACTCCTATACTATTCCAAGAGGCGCAGCTAAAGATTTAGAAAAAGAAAAATCTAAGTTTAGAGGATATTATCCGATTGGAGAGCGTCTTGTTTTTGCAGCATGGACAAAACCATCGATAGCTTTGTGTAATGAAGGTTCTTACTCAAACGCAGAGATATTCTCTCATGCTTATAAATCTGCCGAAGTCGGAAAATTGGTTGGCTTACCTACAAACGGAAGTGTAATTTCTACAGGTGGACGTGGTCTGATTGATGGTTCTTTTGTTCGTTTACCATTTAGAGCTTGGTTTACCAAGAAAACGGACTTGAATCAGGAAGTAAAAGGGCCAGCTGTTCCAGATATTGAAGTAATGAATAGGCCAGATTGGCAATTAAATGATAATGATGCACAGTTAAAACGTGCTGTTGAAGAGTTACTCAAAGAAGTGAACTAAGTAATTAAATAAAAAAAAGACTCACAGTCCTTAAAGAACTGTGAGTCTTTTTTTTATTTAATTTACTTTTAGTTTTTCAATTGTTCTTCTAAGAACTCAAAATAAACTTTACCATAAAGTAATTGATAACTTGCACCATTATACGCAACTCCGTGATTACCTTTAGGATAAATTCTTAAATCAGCATCTATACCAGCACTTGTTAATGCCGTAACAAATTGGAAAGAATGCTGAACATGAACGTTTTCATCCATAGTTGAGTGAACTAGAAGAATTTTACCAGATACTTTCGCTGCATTTGTAGTTACGCAAGTATTGGTATAACCATCGTTATTATCAGCTAGAATATCCATATAGCGTTCAGAATAGATGGAATCATATAATCTCCAATCTGTAACAGGTGCAGCTACAATGGCGGCTTTAAAAGCATCAGGATGATTTGCCATGGTAAACGAGCTCATAAAACCACCATAACTATGACCACGAATAGCTCTGTTTTCAGAAGAAATCCAAGATTTAGTTCCTAAATAATTAGCAGTTTCAACGAAATCGAAGGCTTCGTATTTACCCAAGTGTTTGTAAACTACTTTTTCGAAAACGCCACCATAACCACCAGATCCACGATTATTCACAGAAGCGATAACGTAACCATGTTCTAATAAGAATTGTTGCCAAGCGCTAACACCAAATTCGTTGTAAACGCTTTGAGCCCCAGGTCCACCATAAATGTCTAGCATTAAAGGATATACCTTGGTAGAATCAAAATTGTGTGGTTTTAGAAGGTAGCCATCTAAGGATTGACCATCAGAAGTGGTGAAGGTAAAAAACTCACGAAGTGAAATTTTATCTGAAACTTCTGCAAATGAAGCTGAGTTATCTGCAAGATTGGTAATAATTTTTTGTTTTCTTGCATCCCAAAGTTCTACAGTTAATGGTTTTTTTGCTGAAGAATAAGAGTCAATGAAATAACGTCCGTTTGGTGATAAATCGATTCTGTGGCGACCTTCTTCTTGGGTTACTAATTTTTTCTTTTTGCCATCGTAACGAACTACATATAATTGTCTGTTTAATGGAGAAACCTCGGTAGAAGAATAATAAATCAAGTTTTTCTTTTCGTCGAAACCATGCACAAAAGTAACTTCGTACTTACCTGATGTAACTTGATTTAAGAGTTTTCCATTGTAATCGAAACGATATAAATGCTGGAATCCATCACGTTCTGAAATCCAGAAAAATTCTTTTCCATTACTTGGGAAGAAAATAAAATGAGAAATTCCTGCAAAGAAATCATACACATCAATCCAAGCTTTTGATTCTTCTTCAACAACTAATTTTCCACAACCGTCTCGAACATCAAAAAAGTGAATTTTCAAGTGATTTTGTTTACGGTTTAAAACCATAACAGATAAAAAGTGATCTTTTCCTGTCCAATTAATTCTTGGAATGTAATATTCACCCATTTCGTTCACATCAAGCCATCTTTGTGATTTATCAGCTATTGTGATAACTCCAATTTTTACTGTTGGATTGGGATCGCCAACTTTTGGGAATCTGATTTTTGTGTAATCAGGACGTTGCGATTCATAATCAGTCATTTGAAATTCTGGAACCTGATTTTCATCTTCTTGCCAGTATGCTATGTATTTTGAATCTGGTGACCATTCCCAAGCTTGGTACAATCCGAATTCTTCTTCATAAACCCAACCAAAATGGCCATTAAAAATATGATCGGTTGCATCATTAGTTAATTGAGTTTCAGAATTGTTAGACATTTCACGAATGAAGAGGTTACCACCACGTTCAAAGCCCATCATTTTACCGTTTGGTGAGAGTTGAGCTGTACGTGCATCTTTTGCTGCTAAAGTCAATTCTTTTGTGGCAACATTGTATAAATAGAAATCTGCAATACCGCTATTACGATAAATTGGGCGGAAATTTGATTTAAATAATAAGAATTTTGAATCCGCAGACCATTGGAAAGAAGAATAAGTGAAAGGTGTTTCTGTTCCAGGAATCATTAAGCCTTCACCATCAAAAATTAATTCATCTTTTTTCTTTGATGGCTGATAAGAGCGAATTTCGCGTTTTTTAGTTTCTGTATTTGTTTGGTAGTAGGAGTACTTCTCGCCACCATCAAACCAATTTACACTGGAAGGGCCTCTTTGAGTAGTAATTTTCCCAACTGTTGCTTGGGATTCTTTAAATGTTGAGAAGCTTTGAGCTTGAGCAATAATAGAAATACTGAAAAGTAAGATCAGTATTAAGGATATTTTTTTCATATCTACATTCATTTTATTTTTAAAAGTAACAGCCTTAAATTTAATGATAATACCCGAGTTTATCTGAATTCTTTGTTAATGCTTGGTTACGAAGTGTAACAAGTTGAAAATGAAAGAGAGTTAAAATTGTATGTAGAACTAAATAGGTTGCATTAAGTCGAAATATAAATCATGAAGTTTAGTTAAGGATAGAAAGGTTAACTTGTTATTTGCGAGGGGAAAAGAAATAGTTTAATTATGTGAATAATAAATGTGTTTCTACAGTTCGAAAGAGAACTGTAGTTTCAGTCCAATTCGATAGGCCAATTTTTTTACTTGAACAGGTCAAATTCTTCGAATTCGCCGAATATGTAATAGAAACTACTTCTTGGAGTATAGTAAAGTTTTTTAGGAATTTGAGTCCACTTAAAACATTCGATTTTTTTTAGGACAGCTTAAATTCTTCAAATATATAATTGAAAACTATTTTTCGGCGCAAGCTCAAGCTTTTTTTTAACTATGAAATGTAAAATTAAAGCATTGAATTCATTGTTTAGAAATAATAAAACTTGATGCATTCTATAAAACAATTTGCTTAATCAGCATTTTCTTCAAAACGATTTAACCATTCTGATGGACTTTTCCCCATTTGTGTTTTAAACGCTTGGCTGAAATAGGACAGAGAGTTATAACCACAAGCATAAGCAATTTCACTAATAGTAGCTTTGTCATTAATTAACATATCGATTGCTTTTTGAATTCGCATTTCTTGGATAATGTAGGAAGGTGATTTGCCTGTCGTCTTTTTAGTTTTTCTGAATAGAACAGATCTATCCATGTTTAACTGAATGGCAAGATCCGCAACATTAAAATTCGCATCAGATAAATTTTTTCCGATTACATTAATTAAGTCATCCGTCCATGTTGTAGGATTAGATGTGCTAGTGGTTAGTGTTGCCGTTTTTGAATCAAATTTATACAAAGTATTCCCATTTGAAAGTGTTTTTCTCAATCGTTTTTTCATTTCAAAAATCGATTTTACTTGGGCTAATAACAGTGCAGGAGGTAAGGGTTTATTTAAAAATAAATCAGCTCCTTTTTCTAAGGCTTCTTTTTTACTATTCTCTTGATCAACACCAGATAGAATAATTATTGGAATTCCAGCAAATAAAGGATCTTTTCGAACAACTTTTGTGAACTCAATTCCATCCATTCCGGGCATTTTATAATCCGTAATAATAATGTCGTGAGGTTCTTCTCGTAATTTTTCTAAAGCAATTAAAGCAGATTCACATTCTGTTACATCAAAATCATTTTTTAATGATTCTCTAATTAAAATTCTGAACGGTTTAAAATCATCGATACAGAGTACTCGTGGTTTTTTTGAATAGTGTTGTTCAAGTTCAAATTCTTCATCGTTAGAATAATCAGATTCAAAATCAGATTCAAAATCAGGATGATTTAATTTTGGTGTATCATTTTTTTCTTGGTTAGTAAATTCCGAAGCATTGAGTTCTGAACGGAATAGTGAACTTAAGCTTATTCCTTTTTGAACAGTAATTGGAATAGTAATTAAAATAGTAGAAGTTGTTGTTTGATTGCTTTCAATTTCATAGGAAAAAGAATTGGCCTTTAAAAGATTAAAAATATGTTCAAGTTTTAAATATTCAGCTGAAGCGGAAACGGTCTGATTGCTTAATGAAGCTAAAAAAGAATGAACTTTAGCGTGTTGAGAATTTTCTGAAATTTTAACCTGAATTGTAATTATAGCTTTCTGTTCATTTAAATTTGTTCTTAATGCTATATGAATTTTAAACTGATCATAGTTATCAATTTGATCCACGTCAGACAATAAAATCAGATAGTTAAGTAGATTTATTAAGGTGTATTGAAAATGAATTGCATCAAAAAAAGCGACAAGATTTAAGTTTTTATCTAGTTTAGATTCAAAATGAATAATCTGTTTATAGTTAGGAAATTCTTCGATATATCGAAGATAAAATTTTTCCAAAATATGATTAAGATTATTTTCACTTATTTTAATAGTGTAATTAGAATTTCGAATAGAATTGAGTTCAATAAAGGAGCTAAGTATATTTTCAATTAAAAATATTTTCCCCTGAGATTTATCTAGTTTTTGATTAATTAGATTATTAGTAGAAAATTCATCAGATGATGAAACTGATTTAATCGTTTCAGAAATGAAATTTACTGGCTCTTTCATTTCTTCTACAAGATTTGATATTAATATTTTATTTGATTCAATAAAGTGAAAAAGATCCACCGATTTTTGTTTTAATTCAGCTTTCTCAAATTCAAGTTCTTCGGTCTTGTGATCAACGAGTTGTTGTAAGATATTTGATTTTTTTCTTAAATACGTGTAGCGAATTCGCACAAATAGAATAATAGATGAAATTAAAAAAAGTATTAACAAGCTGAAAAACCAATTGCTTTCATACCAATCGGGTAAAATTCTAAGTTTAACATGAGCTTGATTGACACTCCATTTACCATTCATATTTCTAGAAGTGACCTCAAACGTATATAAACCAGGCGATAAGTTCACAAAATCAACTCGTTCGTTATCTTCTAGATAAGTCCATTCTTTTTGAACTGGAGGTAATCTATACTTGTAGTATTTTTTATTCTGAGCAAAAGAAATTGAGCTGAAAATTATACTTAAACTTTTATAATCAGAGGGGATTTCAATTGATTGAGTGCTGTCGATAATAAAATTTTTTGAGTAAGAAAATACTTTTTGAATAGCTACATGAGGTTCAAAATCAGATAAAATGAAATTTTCTGGATTTATTTCTACGGCTCCTTTTTGATTAGCAAAAATCATATTTCCGTTTTTGAGTACAATGGCACTAGTCAAATTTCCTCCATTGAACTCATTATTAGGCAATCCATCATCTACAAAGAATGGAAAGGAGTTAATTGTAGAAGTTGAGCCAGAAAAGAAATCACTCAATTCTTTTCTGTGAACATAAAATAAGCCTCTGTTAGTCGCCATCCAGAATCGACCAAATCGATCTGCTAAAATATTATGAATCGTATCATCAAATAAACCATCTGCTTTTTTTACGACATCAATCTTGAATTCATTAGAAGAGACTTTTATTCTGTGGAGACCATTTCCTTCTGTGCCTACCCATAAAGTGTATTTTTCGGGCTTGTTTTCAATAGGATCTAATAAAATGAATCGGAATGAAGAATTTTCGAACTCTGTATTAGCATAAATTCGTTTACTTCTTTTATAATCTGTTAATTGATAGAGTCCATCTTGTGTAACCGATACCCAAAGACTTGAATCTGGAGCTTCAAATACAAATTTATAATTGGTCTTCGAACTAATAGAAATAATTTCCGATTGTTCGAAAGTTGGGGTTAAAGTAGATTTTAAAAACAATCCAGCAGAGGTTGAAAGCCAAAGATTGTGGTTATAATCTTCAAAAGCAGAATTAATATTTAAGGTTTCAGAAACAGGAAGAGTTGATTTAATAATTGAGTTATCTGCAATTTGATAAACACCATTAGATACCGAAGCAACAAAAATACCTTGAGTTTTAGATTGATACATTGAATGGTTAAACAAACCATGTTTACCATCACCTAAACTAAACCGTTTTATTTCATCATTACTAACAGTATATATTCCATCTCCATAGCTACCAAACCAAAGTTTACCTGAATCATCTTCTAATACGCTCAAGATATTATTACTCTTGGCATTTAAATCATTTTGAAGTCGATAAGTAAAAAAACGGTTTCTACTTAATCGAATTAATCCATTTCCATCAGTGGCTAACCAAATTCCACCTTCTAAATCTGGAAGTGCAGAAATGATATTTAATAAAGGGTCATGAAATAATAAATTTAAATTTGAATCATAAATTGAGTTTGTTGTAACAACAATTTCTCCAAAATCACGATGATAAAAGTGATTATTTGGAAATGCATTTCCTTTGATAGAATTAGGTTCAAAAGACTTCTTTTCTAAATTATATACATAAAAACCATTGTTATAAGTTCCTAAAAGAACTTTTTCATCATTTTTTGTTACAAATACGGAGGTTAATTGAGTTGTAATGAGTTCTTCATCTAAGTGTAAGACCTTGAAATCTAAACTGTCGCTTATAACAAGAAGTCTATTTGACGCTATATAGCTTTTAGATTTTGAGTTATAAACATCTAAAACTTTAAGATTATGTTGTGGAACGGCTTGAATTACTTGAAAAGAGTGTTCTGTTATTCTAAAAAGAGAGCTATATCCTTTCTGAATCCATAATGTAGAAAACTGATCTTCAACAATACCAAATGTAGCTTCATTTATGCTTGTTTCATTAACCTGAATTAATGAATCGGATTTCGAAACAATCCAAAGTCCCTTATTAGTAGCAGCATAAATAATTCCATCGGAGTTCTTATAAATATTCTCAAC